>Ga0208570_1000005_pt1 | contig 157653 bp, 147 predicted proteins | sample DeeseametaMP1202_FD_184192 | JGI IMG/M metagenome (GOLD analysis project Ga0208570, IMG submission 184192) | Marine microbial communities from the Deep Indian Ocean - MP1202 (SPAdes) | ecosystem: Environmental > Aquatic > Marine > Oceanic | place: South Indian Ocean | collected 2011-03-08
CCAAACACACCACCACTCTCATGTTTTTCTCCCTTTAAAAGTGTCCCATTATCGCTGAACGCCTACACCCAAACTAACATCCAGTATTGTATATAATTGAGTCATTATCTATCATGTTTATGCTTTATAACGCTCATGTTAATTAATGTAACATATGGGCTTACATTGACAGCCAGTCTCAATTAAACTATAATCCTACCTGGATATAGGCCACCGGAGCTCTGAGAATCGGTTGATTTAATGGCTGACTATTACGACACATTAGGCGTGGCCCGGGGCGCATCGGAGAAAGACATCCGGACCGCGTTCCGTAAACTGGCGCGCAAACATCACCCCGACGTCAACGACAGCGACCCGGCTTCAGAAGAGAAGTTCAAAGAGATCAACGAAGCCTATACGGTCCTCTCGGACGCCGACTCCCGGCGCAAGTACGACCGGTACGGCGACGATTGGAAGCGGGCCGGCGACTTCGAGCAATCGGGCTTCGGTGGCGGCCGCGGGTTCTCTCATTTCAACATGGGCGGTGTTCGCCATACGACTGGACGTGGCCGGGGTATCAACATAGAAGACCTATTCGGCGGCACGGGCGGCTTTGAGACCAGCCCTCCTCCGCCGTCTGAGTACCCGGTTTCAATCACCCTTGAGGAGGCGTTCAGCGGCGCGGACCGCCGTCTCCGAATGCAAGACGGTCGCCGGTTGGAGGTCAAGATTCCGCCCGGAGTGGACAACGGTTCCAAAGTCCACATCAACGCCGATCGAGCCCAGGGAAACGCTTTCTATCTAGTGGTGTCAGTCAAAGAACACGCCAAGTTCCGCCGGCAGGGGAAAGACCTCTACGTAGAAGTGGAAGCGCCGTTGGACGACGCGGTCTTGGGCGGCGAACTGACCGTGCCAACCCTGACCGGGCGTCTGGCCTTGACCATCCCCAAGGGGACTCAGAACGGACGGCGCTTCCGGTTGGCGGGCCAAGGCATGCCCGCGCTGAACAACTCAGCCAACAACCCAAGGAGCGATGTCGACCACCGCGGCGACCTGTTCGCCACCTTGAAGGTGAAGCTTCCGTCCGAACTCACGGACGAGGAGACCGACCTGTTTCGTATCTTGCGGGACAAACGTATGAATCCGCCGGAACTCGAAAATGCCGGTGAAAACGGCGCCAAAGACGGTGTGGAAGATGAAGGGACGGGCAAGGAGTAATTATGAGTACAGATAACCAATTTCGGGAAGAACCGTGTTTCGTGATCAGCGTGGCTGCCCGCATCGTTGGGGTGCACGCCCAAACCTTGCGGCATTACGAGCGCGTGGGCCTGATCTGGCCGTCCCGGACCGGGGGCCGGCAGCGCCTCTACTCCATGGCCGACATTGACCGCCTACGCCGCCTGAAGGCCCTAACCGAGGACATGGGCCTGAACCTGGCAGGCGCCGAGGTAGCCCTAAAACTCATGAACCGCATCGAAGAACTTGAAGGCGAAGTTAAACAGTTGACCGAGGCGGTGAATATCCTGCAGAGACAGGAACTTCGACCTGCATCCGATCCGGCTCCTGAACAGGAACAAGGACAGGGTGCGGCTGGCCGCACCTAGGAGAAATAATCATGGTATTAAGACCAGACCAATTCACAGAACAAGCCCAAGAGGTATTGCACAATTCCCAAGACCTGGTGCGCCGGTACGGCCACAGTCAATGGGACGTGGAGCATATCCTGCTGGCGCTTTTACAGTTGGAGAAAGGGACTCCCGGAGAGATCCTGACCCAGATGGGCGTCTCCGTGGAAGCCATGACTGCCCAGTTGGACCAGGCTTTGGAGTCCGCGCCCAAGGTGGCCGACAACGCCACCCAGATCTACGCCACTCCCCGGGCCTCCCGGCTATTGGAAGACGCCAAGAATGAAGCAGACCGGCTCAAGGACGACTTCATCGGCGCGGAGCACCTTTTCATCGCCGCCGTCATGGAGTCGCAAGGTGACGCGGCCCAGGTGTTGAAGGAATACGGCATCGACCAGGAAAAAGTATATCAAGCCTTGGTCGAAATCCGGGGCAGCCACCGGGTGGACGACCCCAGGGCCGAGAGCCATTACCGCTCGTTGGACAAATACACCATCGACCTGACCCATCTGGCCCGCCAGGGTAAGCTGGACCCGGTGGTTGGGCGGGACGAAGAGATCCGCCAGGTGATGCAGACGCTGACCCGGCGCAAGAAGAACAACCCCGTGATAATCGGCGAGGCCGGCGTGGGCAAGACCGCCATCGTCGAGGGTCTGGCCGCCCGCATCGTTGCGGGAGACGTGGCCGACTCGCTAAAGGGCCGCCGGGTGCTGGCATTGGACATGGGTGCATTGGTCGCCGGTTCTAAATTCAGGGGCGAGTTTGAAGAACGCCTCAAGTCCGTGGTTGACGAGGTCAAGCAGGCCCACCGCGAGGTGATCCTGTTCCTGGATGAGATTCACACCATGGTCGGCGCTGGGGCCTCGGAGGGAGGCATCGACGCCAGCAATCTGCTTAAGCCCGCTCTCGCCCGTGGTGAGTTGCAATGCATCGGCGCAACGACCCTGGACGAATACCGGAAATACATCGAGAAAGACACCGCTCTGGAGCGCCGCTTCCAGCCCGTGATACTGGAAGAGCCTTCCGTAGAAGAAACTGTGGAGATCCTGCGCATCCTGCGGCCCCGTTACGAGGCCCATCACAAGGTGGACATCGAGGACTCAGCCCTAGTTGCCGCCGCGCGTCTCAGTGACCGCTACGTCACCGGGCGTCAGCTCCCCGACAAAGCGGTGGACTTCATCGACGAGGCCGCTAGCAAGCTGCGCATCGACGCCGAAAGCCTGCCTGCCGACGTTAAGAATAAGGAAGAGCGTATCGCGGAGTTGCTGGACCAGGAAGACGCCGCCGCCCAGCGGACGGAGTACGAACGCGCCGCCGAGATCAGGGTAGAACGCCTGCGCCTACAAGAGGAATACGAATCGGAGCGGCAGACCCTGATGCAAGGGCGCCGCGCCGACATGGTGGTGGGCGAACGAGACATCGCCGAACTAGTCTCTAAATGGACCGGCATACCCACCGGACGCCTTTTAGAAGGCGAGGGTGAGCGCCTGGTGCACATGGAGGATAGCCTCCACGAACGGCTGATCGGCCAGGAAGAGGCGGTGGTGGCGGTAGCCGAAGCCATCCGCCGTTCCCGCTCCGGCCTGAGCGACCCGCGCCGGCCCATCGGCAGCTTCATATTCCTGGGCCCGACGGGCGTGGGCAAGACGGAGCTGGCCAAAGCCCTGGCCCAGTTCATGTTCGACGACGAGTCCAATATGGTCCGTATCGACATGTCCGAGTATATGGAGAAGCACTCTGTTTCGCGGCTCATCGGCGCCCCTCCGGGCTACGTGGGCTACGAGGAGGGCGGCCAGCTGACCGAGGAGGTGCGCCGACGGCCCTACCGGGTGGTGCTCTTCGACGAGATCGAGAAGGCCCATCCCGACGTTTTCAACATCCTGCTCCAGGTCTTGGAGGACGGACGGCTGACCGACGGCCACGGACGGACCGTAGATTTCAGGAACACGGTCATCATCATGACCAGCAACCTGGGGACCTCCGGCATCCGGAGGCAGGCCTTTGGGTTCCGCACCGACGACAAGGCCGGCAAGGACGAGGACCAGAAGCTCAAAGAGTCGGTGAACGCCGCGCTCAAAGAGACATTCCGGCCCGAGTTCCTCAACCGGATCGACGAGACCATCATCTTCCATCCGCTGACTCAAGAGCAGATCGTCCGGGTCGTCGGACTGATGATCAAGGACGTTCAGGGCCGCCTCGAAGAGCGAGGGATCACCTTTGAGTTGACCGCCGACGCCAACCTCTGGCTGGGCAAGGAAGGCTACGACCCGGTCTACGGGGCAAGGCCGCTGCGCCGGGCGGTAACCCGGTTCCTGGAGAACCCGATGTCCAAGGGCATCTTGTCCGGGGAATTCATCTCTGGCGACCATATCCTGGTTGATGCTGGGGATGAGGGCCTGGCGTTGTCTAAGGTGGGGTCTCCTGAGCATGAGGCTGCGGAGGTTGAGACGCCGGAGACGGTGTCGTCCACAAACTAGATCCTTAAATTTCCGCGATTTGAACCCGAGCCCGCCTGCATTGTCCCCTCTCCCGCGCACGAGAGAGGGTTAGGGTGAGGGCGATGGTTCGCCGGGAGAACAACTGTCGTGTCGGGAGGTCCTTCGACAGGCTCAGAATGAGCGAAAGCGGGAGGGGCATCCCTTACAACGGTGAGCCCGCCTTCCGGTCGTGGTGAGCCCGTCGAACCATGGTTGCGGGGTGTGCGACTTCCAAGAAAGGCATGACTTACACGGCCCTTCGACGGGGCTCAGGAAGAACGGGTTCGGGAGGGACAAACTTCCGTTCGCGGGGCGGATACCACCGTTCACGGAGAGCCCGCGTTCCGTTCGTGGCCCCAGCTGGGCAGAACCAGAAACTTATGCAGCAAGCGGTATATAAAACAGCCGACGTTTGGGGGTTGAATATCCGCTACGTTGAGGCCTGAGACGGCCCCGTGGTGCTGCTGCCCCATGGCCTCTCCGATTCCCTTTTGTCTTGGTATTGCAACATCGATCACCTGGCCGACGCCGGGTACCATGTGATTGCTCCGGACATGCCGGGCTCCGGCGAGTCAGACAAACTCAGCCACCTGGAATACGACCCCAATTCGGCGGCCGAATTCGTTTATGACTTCACCCAAGAGTTGGGAGTTGAGAAGCTGTCATTGGTGGGCAGTTCGGCCGGGGGACTGGTCGCCGGGCTGTTCTCACTGGAACACCCGGACATGGTTGAGAAGATGGTGCTGGTTGGCTCGGGCGGGTTTGGCCGGAGGGTGTCTTGGTTGCTCCGGGTCCTATCGATCCCAGTATTGGGCGAGATAATGTATCAGCCCTGGTTCAACCGAAAGATGGAGGTTACCAAGCACCTGTTTCATCGGACGCCCCCAATTTTGGACGAATTTCTCCCGGAAATGGACCGGTTGAAAGCGCTGCCCGGCGCGCGCGCAGTGGTGCTGCGTTCCATCCGTTCCAGTATCACTCTACGGGGCCTGCGCGAACGGGAATATATCATCGAGCGTCTAAAAGACTCCAAAGTGCCGTTGATGACCGTATGGGGCGCGGAAGACAGGATCATACCCGTGGCCCACGCTGAACACGCCCGGCGGGAACTGCCGGGAAGCATCGTTAACGTCATTCCTGAATGCGGTCACTGGCCTCAGATGGAGAAACCCGACCTGTTCAACCCCATGTTGACCGATTTTCTAAAGGGTGGCCCAGCCCAGACAGCCGAACACGAATCTTGATGCAGCGTCTGGGGCGGATCGATTGGCGTAACCCGGAGAATCTGGTCCGGCTGGGGATACTGGCGGTGGTCATCGCCGCCATCGTCGCCGCCCTGCTGCTCCGCGACAACTTCGGCGCGGCTCAGGTGGGTTACGGCGCGGTGGCCTTAAGCGCATTGGTGGCAAGCGCCGGCCTGTTGATCCCAGTCCCGGCTTTGGCGACCGCTTGCGGCACTGCTGTGTTTCTCAATCCGCTGCTGGTCGGACTCATCGCCGGGTCCGCCGAATCTGTGGGTGAACTGAGCGGGTACTACCTGGGCTACACCGGCCGCGACGTGCTAGCCCGAAGCCGCCTGTACCAGCGGCTCGAAAGCTGGATGCGTCGCCGGGGTTGGTTACTGCTTTTTGTTGTGTCGCTGATACCCAACCCTATATTCGACGTAGTTGGCATCGCCGCCGGGGCGCTGCGTTATCCCATCTGGGGATTCCTGGCGGTGGTCTGGGTCGGGAAAGTGTTGAAGTTCCTTGTGTTCGCCTATGCCTGCAACGCCGGGGCAGACTGGCTGACCGGCGTATTTGGGCTTTGACCGCCGTGCTCGAAAAAGTCGGTTCTAGGCACAAAAAGTGGCGGTTTTCGGCGTAGGAGTGTATTCTTACCCCGGCTCCCGCGTTGATGTTCCGCCCCTGCCGGATCGTCTCCTGGATGATTCCCCTTGATTCCTCCACTCGGTTTAGCCACCAGACAAACCCGTACCGGCTAGTTGGAGGAAAATCTTGATCCGCCCATTAGATGGAAAAAGCCCCCGGATACACCCGTCAGTTTTCGTCAGTGAAGCGGCCTACGTCGTCGGCGACGTGGTCATCGGGGAAGGCACCAGCATCTGGCCCGGCGCGGTGATCCGCGCCGATTACGGCGACATCATCATCGGCAAGAACTGCTCCATACAGGACAACGCTGTCCTCCATACCGATGACCATCTGGAGCTGGGCGACAACGTTCTATTGACCCACGGCGCGGTGGTCCACGGCGGCAAAGTCGGCAGCAACGTGCTCATCGGAGTGAACGCCGTGCTTCTGGAGGACACGGATGTCGGCGACTACGTATTCATCGGCGCCGGCGCCATCGTCCGTGGGAAAGTTCCGGACAACTCTCTGGTCATCGGCGTTCCAGGACAGATTCGGCCTCTCTCCGAGAAACAGGCCGAGCGGCTGAAGAACCCCACCGCCAAGTACGTTCAGAACGGCAAACGCTTCAATGAACAAGGTTTGGGTCTGGACACGACCGCGTTTCAGGCGGGAAGCTAGGGCATGGCCACGATAGCCAACGATCCGTCTAACCCTCCCACCCGCCCTCCGGCTCTACCTCTCGAAGGCATCAGAGTCATGGACGTCACCCACATCGTGGCGGGACCGTTCTGCTCGATGATCCTCGCCGACATGGGCGCGGAAGTAATTAAGATCGAACGTCCGGGCATCGGCGAGCGCGGCCGCCATAACGGCCCATTCATCGATGGCGAGGATGGCGCAAGGGTCAGCGCCCGCTACCTGGGCTTGAACCGGAACAAAAAAAGCGTGGCACTGGACCTCCGCGACCCCCGCTGCAAGGCCGCCTTCGAGCGGATGGTCAAAGAATCGGACATCCTGTTGGACAACTGGGGTCCGGGCGCCCTTCGGCGTCTCGGCCTGGGCTACGACGTGCTGAAAGAATTTAACCCGTCCCTGATCTACGCTAGCCTCACCGGCTACGGCGACCCTGAGGGCCCGGCGCCGGGCCCCTACTCAGATTGGCCGGCCAACAACCCCTGCGTCCAGGGGATGGGGGGCTGGATGGCCGTCACCGGAGAGCCTGGAGGCGCGCCGCAGATGGTGGGCGACAACATCGGCGACTCGGTGCCTGGAGTGTGGACGGCCCTGGGGATCATGATGGCTCTGGAGGCCCGTCACCGCACGGGAGAAGGAGCTTTCGTGGACATGTCCATGTACGACTGCATGGCCGCCCATATGACCAGCACCATGCCCTTCTATCAGGCCACCGGCGCAGCAGCAGGCCGGGAACGTGGCAACATGCTTAGCGCCCAACTGGCCCTCAGAGCCAAAGACGGATGGGTGGTCCTGGCCGGGGCCGGCGGCCCGGAAAAATGGAAAGACCTCTGGCGGCTGATGGGCCGGGAAGACCTGATCGAAGATGAACGTTATCTAGGCGTTGGCGTTAGCGGCGATTTCTATATGAATAGTTTCGTCCCGGCCTTGGAAGGCTGGACGCTGGAGCGGACCAAAGCTGAGGTGACCAGCCAACTGATCGAGATCGGCTACTCCATGGGGATAGTGCAAGACACAGCCGACCTGGACAATTGCCCCCATTTGGAAGCCCGTGGGATGTTCATCAACGGCGGCAACAACCTGGGCGGCATCTTCAGGACGGTCAATACGCCGATCAAGATCGCCGGCGCGGCCGCAACACCCAACATACAACCGCCCTTCTTGGGCGCCAACAACGAAGAGATACTCTGCTCCATCGGGGGCGTCAGCAAGGAAGACCTGGAACTGATGCAAGCCGATGGAGTCGTTTAACGTGGCCGGTCTGATAGTGAAAAACCTATGCGAATAGCAGTCATGGGCGCCGGAGGGATCGGCGGTTGCTACGGCGGGCTGTTGGCCCGAGCCGGGTTCGACGTCGCACTGATCGCCCGCGGCAAACATCTAGGGGCCATTCAAGAGAAAGGGCTCCGGTTGGTCCAGCCGGATGGAGACTTCACGGTGTCTGTCTCGGCCACCGACGACCCATCTCAGGTGGGTCCAGTCGATCTGGTGCTGTTCTCTGTCAAAGCACACCAAAACCCGGCGGCGATTCCCCTGATTGGGCCTTTGATGGGGGACGACACAACTGTCCTCACGATACAAAACGGCGTTGAAAGCGCTGATGCGATCGCCCAAGAATACGGCGCTGAACGGGTGCTGCCGGGGTCTGCCTATGTGCTGAGCAATATCGTCTCGCCTGGTGTGATCAAGCAGCTATCTCCCGTTCCGCGCGTCGCCTTCGGTGAGTCCAACGGAGATCGGAGTCAACGGGCCGTGGCTATACAAGAAGCTTTCTGCAAAGCAGACATAGACGCCGAACTTTCCGGCGACATTTCCAAAGTCCTCTGGTCAAAACTTCTCTACAACTCGCCGGCGAATGGAATGGCCAGCGCGGCCCGGCTGAGCCCCCGGGACCTTATCGAATATCCCGAGGGGGCCGCCATGTTCAGATCGGCCGTCCAAGAAGTAGCTAACGTGGGAACTGCCTACGGAGTCACTTTCGAAGACGATGATGTCCAAAGAGCGCTGGACCTCATTGCCGCCAGGCCGATGGGCGCCCGCGGCTCGATGCAGGCTGACTTGGAAGCAGGAAGGCCTCTTGAACTGGAAGCTATCGTGGGTTCGGTGGGGCGGATCGGCCGTAAAGTGAACGTGCTGACACCCATATTCGACATGCTTTATACCCTTTTGCTACCCCACATCAACGGTTCTCCGGAGGATCGCTAAACAGATGCAGAAGCGTAGCACGGTCAAAAACAGCGGTCTGGGGGAACGATGCGAATAGCAATAATGGGCGCTGGGGGCGTCGGAGGATGTCTTGGCGGACTTTTAGCTAAGGCGGACAACGATGTGTGGCTCATCTGCCGGGGTGAACATCTGAAGGCCATCCGAGCCAATGGGCTGAAACTGATCCGCCCTGACAGCGAGTTCGTGGTCGAGGTGAACGCCACCGACAACCCGGCTGAAGTCGGGCCGGTCGACCTGGTGCTGTTCACGGTCAAGACCTATCAGAACCGCCATGTGATCACCGCCCTCAAGCCATTGATGGGCCCAGAAACCTCTGTGATTACGCTGCAGAACGGGGTCGAAAGCCACGAGCAACTGGGAGCGGTTCTGGGGCCCAGTCACATCTTGCCGGGAGCATACTGGGCTTCTTCCCACGTTATATCGCCGGGCGTGATCGCAGAGGACGTCGTTGCCCAGATATCCTTCGGTGAGGTAGACGACACCGAGAGTCTTAGGGCATTGGACATCCGGAAGGTTTTTCGGGAAGCCGGGATCGAAACCGAGATATCCCCAGACCCGTTGCAGGTGCTCTGGAAGAAATTCATCCTGCTCAGCGCTTTGGCTGGAATCACCAGCGCCGCTCAGACGCGGCCCAAAGAACTGCTCCAGTTCCCCGACGCCCGAAAGATGTTCTGCGACGCCATGGAAGAGGCGTTGGCCGTGGGCCTGGCCAAGGGTATAGACCTGTCGGACAACCTGGCCCAAGAGTCATTGGAGTACGTCGACGGCCTGCCTGATTTCCAAAACTCCATGCACGGCGACTACGAGAACGGACGGGCCACCGAGTTGGACGCCCTATCCGGCGCCGTGATCAGATTGGGCAAGCAGATCGGAGTTGCAACCCCGGTCCACAGCCTCCTTTATTCGGTGTTGTTGCCCCATAAAGACGGGGTACCCGATACCGGATAGCCCTACATCGCAGGCCGGATTATCCCCACACGCGGAGCCGATGCTGATTCCATACAGGACGATCTCAGCCTATAATGGTGCCTTGTACAGTCGATTTCGGAGTGACATTTAATCTTGTTTCAAGCGCCCCGGGGCACCTCGGACCACCTCCCTGAAGAACAGAAATATTGGCGGTTTATCGAGTCGAAGGCCGTGGAAGTAGCCGCCCGGTTCGGCTTCGGCCGCATCGATACCCCCGCATTCGAGGACTCCAACCTATTCATAAGATCGGTAGGAGAAGGCACCGACATCGTCGAAAAAGAGATGTACACGTTCGACGACCGTGGCGGCGACAGCATCACCCTGCGCCCCGAGGGCACCGCGCCGGTGTGCCGGGCCTACCTGGAACACGGCATGCACAACCTGCCCCAGCCCGTGCGCCTGTACTACTTCTGCCCAGTCTTCCGGTACGAACGCCCTCAAGCCGGACGCTTCCGACAGCACCACCAGTTCGGGGTTGAAGTGTTGGGCGACGGCGATCCATCTGTTGACGCCGAGGTCATTGAGGTGGCCTGGGACCTGATGACCAGCCTCGGCCTCACCGACATCAACCTGCTGATCAACAGCGTTGGCGACCCCCAGTGCCGTCCAGCCTACGTGGAAAAGCTGCGGGAGTACTATTCCGGCCACAAAGAGAAGCTGTGCACGGACTGTAAAGAGCGGCTGGACCGTAACCCGCTGCGGCTGCTGGATTGCAAGGTGGAGAGAGACCACGTCCTGGGCAATGACGCCCCCAAGTCGGCCGATAACCTTTGTGGAGACTGCAGCGAGCACTGGAACAAGCTTCTGAAGTACCTGGATGCCATGCGATTGCCCTACCAGATCGACCACCGTATGGTGCGCGGGCTGGACTATTACACCCGCACGGTCTTTGAAGTGCAGCCCGTGGACGGCGGGGGACAGTCGACCATCTGCGGCGGCGGCCGTTACGACGGACTGATCACCGCACTCGGCGGCCGGGATACTCCGGGCATCGGTTTCGCCACCGGTCTGGAACGGCTTACATTGAACCTGAAACGTAGCGAGGTCTCGGTACCTGAAGAACCGAAGCCACGATATCTGGTCGCCAACGTTGGCGACGACGCCCGCATCGCCGCCTTGGAACTGTCGGTTCGTCTTCGCCGGGCCGGTGTCGGCGTAATCTTGGGCAGCGGCACGCGGGGTCTTCGGGGCCAGATGCGCCAGGCCAACGCCCTGGAGATCCCCTTCGCGCTGATCCTGGGGGACGACGAGATCGAGAAGGGCGAGGTCATGGTCAGGGACATGGAATCCTCAGCCCAGGAAAGCAGGCCCGTGGCCGAATTCATCGAAGAAGTGACCAAGTCCCACGGCAGGGGCGCCTAGGCGAAACGATATCTACCGGGTCTGGACCGGAAGAACAGGTGCGGATGTTGGGATGACGGGTATGAAACTGTTCGGCGCGGTGCTGTTGCTCTCGATGCTGCTGGCTTTGGCCTGCGGTGAGGCTGACGGTCCGAAAACTCCGTTGGCCCCGGCCCTTGACGCCACCGTACAGGCTGTGGTCTCCGAAACCCAGACGGCCAACAAGGCGACGGCCGAGGTAGACATCGAGGCCACCATCGATGCGCGGGTCCAGGCCACTGTCAGGGCATTGCTGAACGCCACGCCCATACCCTCGCCCACTCCAACCCTCGGTATCTCCCCGCCTACGGTAGCTCCGACGAGTTTCACGTCGCAGCAGGGCGGCGGCTTCAACACTGCGCCGGCGCCGACTCCAACCCGCACACCGGCCCGTACTTCCACACCCTCGCCGACACCCGTCTCCACACGGGCAGCGCCATGCGCGGCCGCCGACGACGGCGTGGAAGTCTCCGCTTGGGTCAACGGCTTATTGGCCGCCAGGACACTGGTCAAGTCAGGCAGTTACACGTTGATGGTGGAGCAGCCCACGGGCGCGTCGTTCGGCGGCAAGTTGATCACCTTCAAGGTGGGGAGGTCCGACGCCAAACAGACCGTCCGCTGGACGCAGGGTGGCGGCACCGAGTTGGTCCTGAGCGCACCGCGCGGCGGACAGAGCCGCGTCGACCCGGCCGGTCTCGGCTATCCCTCTTTGGCCGGCGGCCTGATGGCCCAACCATTACCGCCCCATGTCATATTGGGCACCGCGTTCGTGGGCGATTGCTGATTCGGCCTGAAGGATTCCCAATGACATTTCCCCGTTGACCCTCCCGGTGAAAAGATAGAACATATGTCCGCAATGGAATTACCCATTGGAATCACCGCGGCGTCTCGCAGCAGCCTGATTCTTGGACTGGACGACCGCGGACAACCGGAGGAGGGCGGATACCATGAAGATCTTTTACCGGGGTTACGTCATCGACGAGGAGATTCGTTCCATCAGCTATTCGGTCTACGGGCGGCGTCCCGAACGTACGGAACTGACCGCCAGAAGCACTTCCCGGGAAGCCATGGAGTGGATCGATGGCGATGTGAAACGGGAAGCCATCCTGGGAGCGACCAGGACGCTGGAACCAGCAGTGCGCTAACGCGCCCATAAAAACGATTTACCGGGTTGCCATGGGACCTCTTTGGCGGGAGAATGTGCGGATGTGGATGATCCGAAGAGGCCTCGTATTATGGTGACCCAACCAACTAGTGATGGGCCCGCCTTTGGCGGGTCCATCTCGTTTTCCAGAGTCGCAGAGCTTAGCTGGCCGGTCCACCCCGGCATCCCCCAATGGCCCGGAGACCCCGGTGTGAAATTCGAGACTGTGGCCAGCATTGAGAAAGACGGCTATTTCCTGCGCCGGTTCTCCATGGGGGAACACTCCGGCACCCATCTCAGCGCTCCGTCCGGGTTCCAGACTGATGCGCCCGCACATGAACTCTTCTCTCCCCAGGACCTGGTCAGGCCGGCAATCGTCATGGACATCGCGACCCAGTCAGAGTCGGACCGGGACTACGCCCTGACCATGAACGATGTTTTGGACTGGGAATCGGACCACGGCCCAGTCCCCGCAGGATGTTTGGTGCTGCTTCACACAGCGTGGCAGTCGAGATGGGCGAACCCGCTCGATTACCTGGGTAATACCACCGCCGGCGAACTCCACTTCCCCGGATTCGGGTTAGAGGCGGCCGAGATGTTGATCAAGGGCCGAGGGATAGCTGGGCTGGGCACTGACACCGCCGGAGTCGAGCCAGGCGTTGACGCCGATTTTTTCGTCAGCCGATCGGCGTTGGAGAACCGCCTCATCGTTTTGGAGAACCTGACCAACCTTAACGTGCTGCCGCCAACCGGAGCTTTGCTGGTAGTTGGCCTGCTCCGGCTGGAAGGCGGCAGTGGCGGACCGGCTTCGGTTACGGCCCTGGTCCCTTAAGTCTAGCTAGAGAGTGGCGATCCCGGCCGCGGCGCAGTCCTCATCTTCCTGGCTGGTGCCGCCACCGACTCCAACAGCTCCGTCAGTCACGCCGTTCCGCTTGACCGGAAGCCCGCCTTGGCTGGGGATGCCGTGGCCGCCTTCAGCGCCCAGGATCCCTTTGATGATCGGCGACTCGGCGCGCTCTTGCAGCTCACCGCTGCTGCGTCCGAATGCCGCGGAGGCTATCGCTTTGCCCTGGGAACCGTACATGCCGCCCCAGATCGCGCCGTCCATGCGGTTGAAGGCCAGTAGCCGGCCCCCGGCATCGACCACTGCAACGTTGATCTTGATGTTCAGTTCCCCGGCTTTGGCGATGGCGCCCGCCACCATCTTGTTCGCTTCGTCCAGTGTTATAGCCATGATTCCCTCCACTAAAAAGTAGGCCCATTCTAGCGCAGGCGGCTAGCCACGCCAATGGGTGGAAAATCCCTGTCGCGTCCAGGCACGGTGTTATACTTCAATGACGACCTGAGGACCACTGGAGACACTGATTCACCGTGCTGACCAAACGCATAATCCCGTGCCTGGACGTGGACGCCGGCCGGGTGGTGAAAGGCGTTAGTTTCGTCGAACTCCGCGACGCCGGAGACCCGGCGGAGCTGGCTGCTTTTTACGACCAAGAGGGCGGCGACGAACTGGTTTTTCTGGACATCACCGCCAGCTCCGATTCCAGAGACACCATGGTGGACGTGGTGCAACGGGTGTCTGAGCAAGTTTTCATACCCCTGACCGTCGGCGGAGGGATACGCTCCGTGGACGACGTGCGCCGGATGCTGAAAGCTGGGGCGGACAAGGTCGGCATGAACACCGCGGCGGTCAACAACCCGGAGTTGGTCAAGCAGGGTGCAGCCGCCTTCGGCAACCAGTGCATCGTGGTTGCCATCGACGCGAAACGAGTATCTTCGCCGGGCGAAGAGTCCACTCCCGAAACAGCCGATCTGGCCCTGGACAACGGCTCGAGATGGCAGGTCTACACCCACGGCGGCCGCACACCCACAGGGTTGGACGCGGTAAAATGGGCCGTCAGAGTCGTGGAGTTGGGCGCCGGAGAGATCCTGCTCACCAGCATGGACGAAGACGGGCAATTGTCGGGGTACGATCTGGAGTTGACCCGCACAATCTCTGAAGCGGTGTCGGTGCCGGTGATCGCCAGCGGTGGGGCCGGGGAACTGGACCACCTCTATCAAGCCCTGAACCATGGAAAGGCCGACGCGGTCCTGGCCGCCAGCATATTCCACTTCGGGACGTTCACCATCGACCAAGCTAAGGAATACCTCAAGGGAATGGGCATCCCGGTCCGGCCGAAATATTAACGGCCACGGGTCAATCAAATTTTAGGTAGCGATCAATGCCTCGAATCACCACGGTAATCTTCGACATGTATGAAACGCTGGTCCAGAATCCCCACGGGACTGGGAAATCCAGCTTCGCCAAGATCATTGAGCAGCAGGGTTTGGACACCACTGTCGACGATTTGTGGGACCATTGGCTGCCTGCCGAAGAGGCGTTCCAAATCGCCCGGGTGGACCCGGAACTGCCCTTTCAGAGTTACTTCAGCGCCTGGAAAAGCGGTTTTGAATTGTCTTTCTCGGACCTGAAACTGGACGGCGACTCCCAAGCGGCGACCGAGCAGTTCTTCCGGGACGTTTCCCAGCGCGACCCGTATCCCGAGACCGACGACGCGGTGGCGGAGGTCCAAAAGCGGTGGCGGACGGCAATCTTGTCCAACGCCGACGACGGCTTCTTGCTGCCAAATCTGGAACTCTTGCAGGTAGGTTTCGACACAGTCTTAACTTCGGAGCAGGCTAAGGTCTACAAGCCCAGGCCGGAGTTGTTCCAAATGATGCTGGCGCAGTTGGGGGTAGCCCCCGAAGAAACAGCCTACGTGGGAGACCGGCAGTTGGAAGACGTCATGGGCGCGGTCCAGGCCGGCATGCATCCGGTGTGGATCAACCGGAACAACAAGCCGGCGGACCCAGACCTGCCCGCCCCATCTCACCAGATCTCCAGTCTGCTGGAACTACCCAAGCTCTTGGCCAACGGCCTGGCGACATAGACCGAAATCTCGACGATACGCAATCAAAAAAGGCAAGTTATGAAAGTTAAACTCAACGAACAGGGCCTGCTGCCCGCCATCGCCCAAGACGCCACCACCGGCGAAGTCTTGATGCTGGGCTACATGAACCCGGGTTCATTGAAGCGCACGGTGGAAGGGGTGCAGGTCTGGTTCTACAGCCGCAGCCGGGAAGACCTGTGGCACAAGGGCGAGGTCTCGGGGAATTACCTGAACCTGAAAGAGGCCTATCTGGACTGCGACGCCGATACTATTCTCCTGAAGGTGGACCCCGACGGCCCAGCCTGCCACACCGGTGAAGTTTCCTGTTTCTTCAATAAGCTGGAAGGCCTCCCCGACGAATATGAGCAAACCGATTCGGGCCCCAGCGTCCTAGGCGAGCTGTTCGCACTGATCAAAGACCGCCAACAAGAGATGCCGGAGGGCAGCTACACTACGTCATTATTCCAAGAGGGTGTCGCCCGCATCGCCCAGAAAGTAGTCGAGGAAGCCGGCGAGACCGCCATCGCCGCGGCCATCAACGACACCGAAAACCTGCCCGGAGAAATGGCGGACCTGCTCTACCACACCCTGGTCCTGCTCGCCGCCACCGGAGTCCAACCCGAAGCCGTCTACGAGAAACTGCGGGAGCGGCGGAAGTAGGGTTGGGCGGCGGTCCTTCGACAGTCTCAGGATGAGCGGTTCTGTTGTTGTTAATTTTCGCGCCAAATCCGCTCATGGTGAGCTTGTCGAACGACGTATGTTGATGCGCTATCGAGGTCGCAAGAGGGCAACCCCGTCGCTTCTACGGTCTGACACCTATACCCCCGCTGCCGCCGTGTCCATCTCACAGGCGTAGGCGACGAATTCATGGGGCGGACTATCTGCATGGTCCACTTGACGAGGGCGTCTAGGTGGTTCTCCAGCAGCTCCCTGGTTGTTTCACCGATCAGGTTCCCTTCCCGGTCGAACTGTTGGTCGGAGAAGGCCATCACCTGTAAGCCGGGCTTCACCATGACCAGAGACCCGGTCTCGCCAAGCGTTTCTAGCAGTTGCATCTGGGCGCGGGCGGTACCGGCCCGGCCACCGGCGCCGATGATTGTGACCGGCTTGCCCATCAGTGAGCCCTCCGTCCGGTCGCGCGACGCCCAGTCGATAGCGTTCTTGAGCACTCCCGAGGTCCCCCAGTTATATTCGGGCGTTGCGAAGACCACGGACTCGGCGTTCTGGATCGCCGCCTTTAGAGCTACGACGGACGCCGGGTCGCCTTCAGCTTCCAGGTCGCCGTCATAGAACGGGATATCCCTGATATCGAAAATCTTGAAATCGACCCAATCCGGAACGATCTCTTGGGCGGCGCGCAATAACCCCGTGTTGAACGACGCCTTGCGCAGACTCCCGGATATTCCGAGCATCCGGATGGGTTCGCGGTCTTGTTCTATCTGTGATTCCTGAGGAATGTTGGTCATTTTCAGTCTCCTATTGCAGGTATGGTTTCCACGCATTCGGGATGCCAGGGCACGGAGCAGTTGGGGATCCAACGCTGGACGGGCACGGCCTCGGCGATCGTCTCGCCGGGCATAGTGATTTTTTCTTCTTCGGAAATTTCGCGGCTGGAAACAGCGGGCAACGCTAATGAAAACCCCAAGGCGATGACCACCGGGATCATCAGCAGCAAGAACCCATCGCTAAAACCAGCGGCCAAGCCGGAATGCAGCGGGTTCAGCGAACCGTCAGCCAGGCCGCTGGTCGTCGAAAACGCGAACAAAAGGGCGGTACCGATGCTTCCGCCCAGGAAGAACAACATCGAGTTCATGCTTAGGGCCGAAGCCAGCATCTCCCCGCTGACCAACCGTGAAATGGTGGCGGCCAATGGCGTGTTTACGAACCCAAATCCGGCTCCCATCAGCCCGGCGAATATCGCGATGATCCACGGCGAAGACCCAGAGTATGCAGACAGGCCAAACAGCGCCACCAGCATTACCATCGACCCGATCCGGACCGGGATCTTGGCGCCGGAGCGATCGGTCAGACGGCCGGACAGCAGCCCGCCCGCCGCGCTGAGCGCCGCGCCTGGCACCATGACCAGACCGATCTCCAGCGACGACAGTCCGTGGGAGAAAGCCAACAGCACTGGGAGCCCGATCAATGGCGCCAAATTGGCGGCCATTACCGAAAAGCTCATGCCCGCCAACGCTAGGTATTTCGCGTTGCGCAGCAACTCCCGGTGGATGAACGGAGAACTTGCAAATGCCTGGCGAACCACGAGGGTCCCCACTCCAACGGCGGCCATTACCGCGCCCACTATCACCCAATCAGATGTCCAACCCGACCGCGATCCCTCAGCTGGGACCAGCAGGATTCCGGCGACCATCAGCCCAAGGCCGATGCCGCCGATCAGGTCCAGACTACCCGCCGACCGTTGCTCAAACTTGGGCAGCGCCTTGATTGTGAATGGAATAGTCAGCGCGACCGACGCGGTGACGAAGAATATGAACCGCCATCCCATAAGCTCGGAAAGCACCCCACCCAACAATGGGCCGGCCGCCGATCCAACGCCGATGGTGGCGGCGATGACGCCCAAAGCCATGCCTCTGGACTCCGGGCCGTAGGCACGGCTAACTAAAACCATTCCCAGGCCAGGAACCGCTGCCCCGCCAACCGCCTGGATGATTCGCACCACCAGCAAGAACTAAAAGTTCGTAGCTATACCAGCGAGCAACGAACCAACGGCGAAGAGAGCTACTCCCATCACAAAAAGATGGCCCGCCCCGTAGCGGTCGGCGAGACGCCCATAGAATGGGATCGAGATACCGGTGACCAATAAGAACCCAGTCATCAACCAGCCGATCTGAGACATGTCCGCGGAAATGCCACTGGCGATCTCCGGCAGGATCACATCTACCGCGGAGGCGTTGAGCACCTGAAAAAACAACGCGATACAGACGACCACCAATACGGACTTGGCCTTGCCGGCAGCGGCGTTCTCGATTGGTTCGGTTCCTGATGTTGGCTATTTCATTGTTCCGTCCATGCGAACGAACTAGCGTCTGCTAAATCCCATCGACGCTAGTCCAATATTATCGTTGCGGGTCTCTAGACGCTGTTGGACAGATGCTCTGACATGATTCCGACAAAGCTGCCGATGTAATCGCCCTTGTAGAGCTGGCCAAGCTCGGCCATGACGGCCTCCCAAGTTACCGGTACTGCTCCAGCTTGGATCACCCGTTCCATCGCCCGCTGATGCGCATCTACGCTGGTGCCACCAGACGCGTCAGAAACGGCGTACACTTCATAGCCTTCTTTGAGGAGGTCCAACGCCGGGAAGACGAGGCATACCTCGGTCCATAGCCCGGCGATGATCAATTTCCGCCGGCCGAGCGCCTCCACGGCAGCCCTAAATTCCGGCTGCTCCCAGGCATTGACGGCCGTCCGGTCGATTGGCGTAACGTTCGGCAAGACTTCGATCAGTTCCGGAATGGTCGGTTCCTGGTAGCCTGCTTCCACCGCGATGGTCGAAAGGATCACCGGCATCTCGAACAGCTTGGCTGTTTTGGCCAGAGCCACGACGTTGTTAACCAGCGCCTCACGGCGAATCGAGTTGGTTCCGTCTACCAATCCAGGTTGGAAATCTATGAGTATCAGCGCCGCGTTCTCGGCGGTTAGCAGGTGGTCGGTCTTTGGGTTGCGTATCGCTTGCGTGGTCATTGTCAGCCTCCTTTGGTCTTCTCTGATGGATCTCTTTAGTGCCCTTAAGGGCGATTTATTCCTGGGATTCCAGTTCCACCGCGTAGTCGGCATTCTTCAACATCTTTTTGATGATCTCAATGAACACCGCTTGCTCTCGCGCACTCACTCCAGCCAAGAATCTGGCGTTGTTGGACCGGATGCAGGTCTCGATTTTCGGGACCAGATCGAGGCCTGCGTCAGTCAATTCGATCCTGACGGTGCGCCGGTCTGACCGGAGGCGTCTTCGCCGTACAAGGCCACTTTTCTGTAGCTTGTCGAGTTGCCGGCTGATGGCGGCGGCGTCCACGGGGATGATCCGCGCTAGGGCCGTGAGGGTGTTGGCGTTGCCGAAGAACGCCGCCTCCAAAATGGCCCATTGGCAGGGCGTTACCCCCGTGGAAGCCAACTGCTCTCCGGCGCCCTTTCCGATCGCCGAAGCTAGGCTTCCCACCCAGTAGGCAAGGTGGTCTTGTGACCGTGATTCAGCCGAGCCCTTTTGTTGCATCGTCATGCCGACAAGATTATATGTCTAAACAATATTTGTCAAGTCATGTATATTTATGTTAATAAAATCGGGTCTAGTTCCGTTTCGTTGTTAGATGGAAATCTCCGAGGGCAGGGGCTTGGCGGGGCTCGCGACGAACGGGGGGTCAGAAACCGCCCGGCAGCTTGTCTCCCGAGTTGAATATCTGCCATTCGGAGCCCTGGTAGACGGTTATCTTGCCGGAACCGACTACCCGCCAGTTCCCGGGCGTGCCCAAACAGCCAGTACGGGCGTCGATGCCCAGAAAAATCAGCCCACCAGGAGCTGATTCTTGCAGTTCTTTGGAGGTTTCGGACTGGTCGCGCCGCTCGTGGTGGGGCAGCACGGCTACTCCGGGCACTATTCCCAGGGAATCGACCCACCCACCAGCCCTGGGCCGGCGCATCATCGACCCCATGACCATCGCGCCCGCGCTGGACCCGGCCAGCACCGACCCGCCTTCTACCGAGGCCAAAACGGCTTTCAAAAACGCGGAGTCTTGGACGGTCTCCAACAGGTGTTCCGGGCTGCCGCCAGTGAAATAGACGACATCCGCGAGGGCCGCCGGTGCGAAGAAATCCGAGTCCTCGGCATGGCTTCGTTCCAGCAGCATCAGCATGCTGGAATCTCCACCCAGGGCGCCGAAGTGGGTGGCGCCGTCGTTGGCCGCTTTGGCCGGCCCGGTGACCGCCGCCGTGGGCACAATGACAACCTTGGCCGGGTCATGGCCCGACGCCCGCATGATCTCACGGTCCATCTCTTCACAACCGGTCCTGAACTCATCGCCGCCGACCAACGCTAACTGTCCGGGCATATATCCTCCAACATCTGTTTGACGTTTACACCAAACGGTCCACGAATAGCGCCGCCAGGCCAAGGAACAGAACGAAGCCGATCACATCGGTGAAGGTGGTCACGAACACCGCCGACGAAACCGCCGGGTCCATGCGCAGGTGACGGAGCAAGAGCGGCACGCCGGCCCCGAACATCCCGGCCACCAGCATGTTGCCTAGCATGGCCAGACCAAGCACTACACCCAGAGTGAAGTTTCCCTTCCAAAGGTAGGCCACGAATCCGACGACTATCCCTAGGGCCACGCCGTGGATCAACCCCAGGGCCAACTCTCGGGCTAGGAGGCGCAGTCCCAGCCGCCGGGGCACCTCACCCAGGGCCATGCTGCGCACCACCAGCGTAACTGTTTGAGTGCCGCCAATACCGCCCTGGCTCGCGACCACCGGTAGGAAAACCGCCAGGGCCACAACTCTAGAGATAGTGTCTTCGAATAAGCTGACCATGACCGCGGCCAAGAACGCCGTGGCGAGGTTGATGTACAGCCACGGTAGCCTGCTGCGGAGGGAATTGCTCAAGGGGCCGGCGATGCGCTCTCCGCCTACGCTGGCGATCCGGAACATATCTTCTGTGGCCTCTTCCGTCACCACGTCCATCAGGTCTTCGGCCAGGACCACTCCGCTGAGCCGGCCTTTGCCATCCACCACTGGGAGCAGGCTCAGATTGTAGCGTTGGATCACCTTGGCGCACTCTTCTTGGTCGGTTTCGGCGGACACGGAATGGACCGTGCCGTCCATGATGTCGCCGATCATGGCGCTGGAGCGGGCCAGGGCCAGGCGGGTAACGCTCAGCGACCCGACCAGGCGTTGCTGGTCGTCCACCACCAACACCGAATTGATGTCTTCTGCGTCTGCGCCCAACAACCGGAGTTGGTCCAGTGCGTTGGGTGTGGTCGTCGCCTCGGTCACCACAGGGTAGTCGGTGATCATCAAGCCGCCGGCAGTGTCGTCCTGGTATCGGAGGAGTTCCGTCACTTCGGCTGCGTCGGCCATGGCCTCCAGGGTTTCTTGCTGCTTCTCTTCGGGGATCTGCTGCAGCAGGTCAACGGCCACGTCCGGGTCGGTCAGGTCAAGGACCTGGGCCAGGTCCGCCGGCTCCCGGCCGCCGACCATCTCAGCCGATTCTTCGGGCTCCAGGTATTCCAGGATGTCGGCCACCACCGAATGGTCAAGCTCGGCCAAAAGCGACTGTCTAAGTTCCCGCGGCAAGCCGTCCAGAACTTCGCCCTGGTCCACTGGATGCAAACCAGAAAAGCGTTCCAGGGCCTCCGGCCAATGGCCGGATTCCAAGAGACGCTCAAGTTCCTCGACCAGTTCGTGGACCATTTCTTCCGGTGGCCGGGACTGGTCTTCGGCACGCGATTCGGGTGGTGTTCTTTGAGGTTGTTCCATTCGATTCTTCTTGGGCGCGAACAACTGTTCGGCAGGAAGCGAGATGGTCTGCTGAGTGTAAGTCCGTTGCCTGCGAGCCGTGGGATATCGGTCCATACGGGCCCGCTAAAGCGCAGGAAATCAGCGTTGCGACAATTGTACCAGGCAGCCTTGCGCCCGGACATCACCCGGCAGACACCAGCTCATCTTGAGGTCTCCACAGGGCGGCATTTGAGCGTAACTCCGCTCCCGATTCGTGCCTGAAATCTCTGTTGCATGTGATAAGATATCATGATGCCAGTCAATATTGGCGGCCGTTGTCTGGCCGCCTTTCGTTATTTGGCGGCAATTGCCAAAACACTATTGAAACGTAAGGACCATCCACCGATGCCGGCCCCATTATTGATCCACACGATCCAGCAGCTCGTAGCCCAGGCCATAGAGGCAGCCCGCGAAGAAGGCGTGCTGCAATTGGAGACCATGCCAGAGATTCAAGTGGAGCGGCCGGGCAATTCCGAGCACGGAGATTTTGCCACCAACCTGCCGCTGCGCCTCGCCCGGGCCACCCGGATCAACCCCTTGGAGTTGGCCCAGTCTTTGGCCGGGCATATCCCCACGGGAGAGATCATCGACCGGGTTGAAGCGGCCCCGCCGGGGTTCATCAACTTCTATCTCAAGGAGTCCTGGCTGCAACAGCAGGTCGACACCGTACGCCAGGCCGGCGACACGTTCGGAAATGTTGAGCTTGGCCAGGGCCGCCGGATGATGGTGGAATTCGTTAGCGTCAACCCCACAGGCCCGGTCCATGTGGGCCATACCAGAGGCGCGGTGCTGGGCAGCGCTTTGTCCAACGTCCTGGAAGCGGCCGGATTCGATGTGACCCGCGAATATTACGTGAACGACGCCGGCAACCAGATGCAGCTGTTCTACAGGTCGGTGCTCTCCGCCTACAAACAAACTCTGGGCCAAGAAGCGGAGATCCCAGAAAACGGTTACAAGGGCGAATACATATTCGACCTGGCCAAGGAGATCGCGGAGTCGGAAGGTTCCCGCTTCCTCGATCAGGATGAAGAGCAGGCCTTGAAAGAGATAGGTGACATCGGGCGGGAAAAGATGGTTGCCACCATCAAGGACGACCTCACCGGGATCGGGGTGGAATTCGACAACTGGTTCAGCGAGCGTACCCTGTTCGAGAGCGGCGAGTACGACACCGCGATCAAGATTCTCGGCGACAACAACTACCTTTCCGAACGGGACGGCGCCACGTGGTTCAACTCCACCATGCTGGGAGACGACAAAGACAACGTGCTGGTCCGGTCCAGCGGAGAACCCACCTATTTCGCCTCGGACATCGCCTACCATTACAACAAGTTCATCGAACGCGGCTATGACTCGGTGGTAGACATCTGGGGCGCCGACCACCAGGGCCATGTTCCACGCATGAAATCGGCCGTCGAAGCGCTTGGTGTTGAACGAGACCGCCTGACCGTGCTCATCTCCCAGATGGTTACCTTGAAAAGCGACGGGGAGGTTATGCGCATCTCCAAGCGGACCGGAAACCTGGTGACCCTGAAAGAACTGGCCGAAGAAGTTGGCACCGACGCCTGCCGGTTCTTCTTCCTGGCCCGCACTCCGTCCACCCAGATGGAATTCGACCTGGAACTTGCGAAGAAGGAGTCTTCCGAGAACCCGGTCTACTACGTGCAATACGCCCACGCCCGAAACGCCAGCATCCTCAATCTGGCCCGAGAGCGGAAGATCGACTGGAGCAGCGGCGACGTCAGCCTGTTGACCCACCCCGCTGAGCTAGAGTTGATCCGCGCCATGTTGCAGCTGCCGGAGCTGGTGGACCAGATGGCCCGGGCCTTGGAGCCCCATCACCTGCCCCACTATGCCACGGACCTGGCTAACTCATTCCATAACTTCTACGAGAACTGCCGGGTGGTGTCCTCCAACGAGGAGGACAACGCCATCAGCGCCGCGCGGTTGAAGTTGGTGGAGTCGGCTCAGATCGTGTTCCGCCGGGCATTGGAACTGATGGGCATGAGCGCCCCCGACCGCATGTAGGCCCCCACCTCCCAGCCCAAAAAGTTCTGTGGACGCTTTGTTTCACTCCATTGGACTCGGGGTCCTTGCGTTTTACTCGCGATTTATAAGCCCCCCATTATTGACTATATTTAATAAATAGATTTGCGTTAATACAATTTGGGCAGTAGAGTCGGGGCAGACCGGTCTTGGGAGGCAGGGACATGCAGATTGACTCCACCGAGCGGGACGAATTACTGGTCAAGGTCCGTGAGGCCTACTCTAGTGCTTCCGACAATCCCGGCGATTCCCATCCATTCCCTCTAGGTTTCGACTTTGCCCTGAGCCTTGGCTACTCGGAAGAACTCCTGCGTAGCGTCCCACAGTCCTCAGTCGCCCGGTTCACCGGCGTCTCCAACGTTTCTGTTTTCGCCAAGATTCCAGAAGGGTCGATCGTCTTGGACTTTGGCTGTGGCGGAGGCACCGATTCGTTGATCGCGGCGGCTAAGACCGGGCCCAGCGGCCGGGTGTACGGAATAGATTTCAGCACATCCATGTTGTCACGGGCCTGTGCCGGGGCTTCTGAGTCAGGCGTCACCAACGTGGAATTCCGCGAGGCGGAAGGCCAGCATATTCCCTTCGCCGACGCCACTTTCGATATCGCTTTGGTCAACGGAATCTTCAACCTCAACCCCGACCGGAGCGGCCTGTTCCAAGAACTGGCCCGGGTCATCCGTCCCGGAGGCGTGTTATACGGTGCGGAGATCGTTCTCCGCGAACCGATGGACGATGAGGAAGGGGAGGGTCTTTAAAACTGGTTCTCTTGAGTGGCCGGCGCCAAGGAAGGGGAGCCCTTCCTAGACGAGTTTCGAAACGCCGGGTTCGCCAGCGCGGAGATCATTCGGACGACTCGAAACGCCCGCACCAACAATCCAAAAGCCCTGGCTGCTGATATAATAGCCTACAGATAAATCATGGCTATCCGGCCCGTTTTTACTAAAGACTTTATTTCGTTTGGGAGAACAACATGGCCATTCAGATCGCACCTGAAGTTGATGCACTCCGCAGAGATATCTAAGAAAAATACACCGAGGTCGCGAGTAGCCCCGAGTTGACCTTTCACTTCCACCACGGTCTGCCATTGGCCAAGATTCTAGAGTATCCGGAAGAACAGCTAGAGGGACTGCCAATAGAGGCAGTGGAGTCTTTCGCTGGCGTCGAAAACCCCTTCTCCCTAGGCAAGATCGCTCCGGGCGAGACGGTACTCGACATCGGCTCTGGTGGCGGGTTCGACAGCATCATCGCCGCAAATATGGTTGGTCCAACCGGCAGGGTGATTGGCGTGGATATGACCGACGCCATGTTGGGAAAGTCCAGGAATACCGCGAAAAACCTTGGTCTAACCCAGTTGGAATTCAAGAAGGGCTTCGCCGAAGAATTACCCGTGCCCGACAGTTCGGTGGATGTTGTCATCTCCAACGGAGTGCTGAACCTGACACCCGATAAATATGCCAGTTTCATTGAGGTCTTCCGGGTCTTGAAACCCGGCGGCAGGCTGTATCTTGCAGACGTAGTCGTCTACAAGCCGGTCCCCGACTCAGCCAAAGAGGTCGTTGACCTTTGGACCGCTTGAATCGGCGGCGCTCTCCTGGAGGGAGAGTATTTGGATGCCATCAATAGCGCCGGACTGACGGATGTGGAAGTAGTGTCCACGAAAGACGTGTTCGCAGGGGCTGAGGGCGAGGAGCGGGCCCAGCAATTCGAGACCATGGGAGCAAACATACGGGCGATCAAGCCGTGACCTAACGTTCCCGTACCCTTCTACCTGAACACACCAAGAGCCTTCACCATTACGGGTGGAGGCCCTTGTTGTGTAAATGATCTCAAGTTTGGCCGTGCGCGTGTTGCTTCTATTCAGCTTGTACTAGCCAACTCCTAAGGCGTATGATTGGTTCGCCGCCGGGTACGTGAATCCGCGTGCCGGGCAGCTCAAATTTCCGTTCCGCAATCAGCCTTAAAGAACGGCGCGCCGATTTTCGACGGCCGCAACCTGATTCTCTTTTGCGGTAGGTGGAACAGGCATATACGTTTAGATGCAGATCCTCGTCCGAATCACTAAGATCGCGTGGCAGTTCCGCGCCCGCCTGATCTTGGCCTACTTGAGCTTCCTGGGCGCAGTCGGCGTCTCTCTGCTCATACCCCAACTATTCGGCGAAGCCATCGACCTCCTGGTAGCCGTCGACGCCAGCGGCATAGCCCGCGAACCGGCCAGCACCCGTACCCTCACCTATTTCGCCCTTGGCCTCCTTGGCGCCAGCCTTCTGCGCGGTTTCTTGGATTTCGCACGTACCTATTGCACCGACTCGCTGTCCCAGAAGGTCTCCTATGACATCCGCAACCGCTTCTACGATAAGCTCCAACACCTAAGCTTCGCCTACCACGACACCGCCCACACCGGCAACCTGATGTCCAAGGCCACGGCGGACGTAGAAGCCATACGGCGGTTCGTCAACATGGGTCTGGTCCGGGCGCTGGAAGTGGTGGTACGCGTGATCGCGCTGCTGCTGATCCTCAGCTTTATGAACTGGGAGCTCACTCTCATCAGCCTGTCCTTCGTGCCCTTCATCGTGATACGGTCTTCCATGGTCATGGGAAGGCTCCGGCGGATGTGGGCGGTGGTCCAGGAGAAGATGGGCGAAGCGGTAACCATCCTTCAAGAGAACCTGGTGGGCATCCATGTGGTCAAGGCGTTCGCCTCGGAGGAGTACGAGAAAAGGAAGTTCGCCAGAAAGGCCCAAGAACTCAGGGAGGAATACTACAAATCGGAGCGGCTACAGGGGACCAACAGCGCTTGGATGACCCTGTTTTTTACCTCAGGGATGGGCCTCATTCTCTGGTACGGAGGTTGGGAAGTTATCCGCGGAGACCTGACCGTGGGCGAACTGACCAAGTTCATCCTCTATCTGAGCCAGTTGACGTTCCCCATTCGAATGTCGTCTTTCATCATCAACTCGTTCTCCAGGGCCATCACGTCTGGAGGCCGGATATTCGAGGTGTTGGACGCAGAATCTCCGGTGACGGAGAAACCTGACGCCATCGTCATGGACCGGCCGCAGGGGCAGGTAGAATTCGAAAACGTTTCCTTCTCATACAACGAGCGGATTCCGGCGCTGCGGAATCTAAACATCTCGGCCAAACGCGACCAGATCACCGCCATACTAGGCGCCCCCGGCAGCGGCAAGAGCACAATCGTAAACCTGCTGCCCAGGTTCTACGACGTCTCAGAAGGCCGCATCACCATAGACGGGACGGACATCCGGGATTTCACATTGGATTCCCTCCGGCACAACGTTGGGATCGTGCAGCAAGATGTGTTCCTGTTCAGCGCAAATATCCACGGCAACATCGCCTATGGAGTGAAAGGGGCAACCCGGGAAGACGTGATTCGCGCGGCCAAGGTGGCCCAACTCCACGACCATATCGTTTCACTGCCTGACGGCTATGACACCTGGGTAGGAGAACGCGGGGCCACTCTGTCCGGAGGCCAGCGCCAAAGGCTGTCCATCGCCCGCAGCATCTTGATCGATCCACCCGTCCTGATCCTGGACGACTCCACATCCAGCGTGGACGTCGAAACAGAGCGGATGATTCACCAGGCGATGGTCAACGTGATGAAGAACCGTACCACGTTCGTGATCGCCCACCGGCTAAGCACGGTACGGGAAGCCGACCTGATCGTGGTGCTCAAAGACGGGCAGATCGCCGAACAGGGGACCCACGAAGAGCTTCTGGCAGCCAAGGGCATCTACCGAAACATCTACGAGCTCCAACTACAGCCCCAGGAGGAAATGTTGTTGGACGCCGCAATTACTCCGGACTCCGGGACACAGCGCCTGGCTTCTGATGTAGGAGACGACTGATGAGAGATGCGGGACCAGGAGGCGGAGTCGGCGGCATGATGGGCGGCATGCGGGGCATGGGCGCTCACGGGATGAACGTGGCCAATATGGATAGCCTAACCGACGAGACGATCGTCGGCGCCGCCTATGACCACAAAGTCGTTGTGCGGTTGATGACCTACATCTGGCCTTACAAGAAAGACGCCATCATCTCAGTGCTCGCCGTGTTGCTCTATACCTTGGGCAACGTGGCCATCCCCCTGCTCGTTCTGAGGGGCATCATCTGGGCCATCGATCCTGGCGACGTCTCGCGCCTGCACATCATCGGCCTTCTTTTCGCGGGAGTGACCGTTCTGCATTTCGGGGCGAACTTTGTTCAGTTCGTCTACATCCCAAAGGTCGGACAAGGCATCCTTTACTCATTGCGGACGGGGATGTTCAACCACCTGCAAGAGCTTTCGCCTTCATTCTTTCACCGCACGCCTGTGGGACGAATCATGTCCCGGAGCCAGAGCGATGTCCTCCAACTCCAAGAGACTTTTGAGCTGATCGTCCAAAGCCTATCGGACATGCTCAGCCTGGTGGGCATCATCGGCATCATGCTGTGGATCGACTGGCGGCTGGCCTTGATCAGCATGAGTATTCTGCCGGTGCTTTTCTTCGTGCTTGGATACTGGCAGAAATTCGCCCGGCATTCTTTCATGCGCATCCGCCGGGCCATCGCCATGGTGAACGGCGAATACAACCAGAACATCACCGGGGTACGGGTGGTGGAGAGCTTCAACCGGCAGGAAGTCAACATGGAGCACTTTGACGACCTCAACACCGAGCACCTGGACGCCAACCTTGAAGCCAGCCGGTACTCTGGCGCATTGCAGCCATTCGTGGAAGTTTTGATGGGGGTAGGCATGGGGTTCGGGGTCGTCTTGGTAGGCGGCATCATGTTCAAGGGCGGGGACCTGGAATGGGCCGTGTTGTTGGCATTCGCCCTCTATATCCAAAGGTTCTTTGAGCCGGTCCGGCACCTGACCATGCAGTACAGCCAACTCCAACGGGCCATGGCCGCCGGGGTCCGCATCTTCGAGGTCTTGGACCTGAAGCCAGAGGTGGTGGATAAACCCGACGCCATCGAACTGCCCGAGATCCAGGGGGAGATCAAGTTCGAAGACGTAAACTTCCAATATGTCGCCGACATCGATGTCCTGAAAGAGATCAACCTGACCATCAAGCCAGGGGAGAATGTGGCTCTGGTCGGCTCCACCGGCGCCGGAAAGAGCACACTAGTCACACTGATACACCGGTTCGCCGATGTCACCAGCGGCCGTATCACGGTGGATGGCCACGACATCCGGGACGTTACCCGGCACTCGCTGGTCAGCCAGATGAGCATGGTGTTGCAGGAGCCCTATCTGTTCTCTGGAACCGTGGCCGAAAACATCCGCTACAGCTATGAAGGCGCCTCTGACGATGACGTGGTAGCCGCGGCCAAGAACGTCGGGGCCCACGACTTCATCATGGAATTGGAGCTGGGTTACAACTCGATATTGGCCGAACGTGGTATCAACTTGAGCTTGGGCCAAAGGCAATTGCTCAGCTTCGCCAGGGCCGTAGTTGGCAACCCTAGGGTCATCATCCTTGATGAGGCGACCGCCAACATCGACACCCATACCGAAGTTCTGATCCAGCAGGCCTTGAAAAAGGTGCTGGCCGGCCGGACTTCAATAGTGATCGCCCACCGGCTTTCGACGATCCGAAACGCCGACAACATCGTGGTGCTAGACCAGGGCCGTCTGGTGGAGCAGGGCAACCACGAGGAGCTGCTGGCTATGAAAGGCGGCGTTTACGCCCGGCTCTACGCGGTGAACTACGGCCTCGCCACCGACGACGATGACCAGCAATCGTTACAAGGCGGACCGTCACTTGCTCCGGCGCCGGCCGACGACTGACCAGGATTCCAGCACGAGAACAAAAAGGCCCGTCTCTCGCTGGAGGGACGGGCCTTTTTTATTGCCGAACAGCGTAGGGGCAGGTTTCTAACCTGCCCTGCCGGGCATCAACCGATTCCTAAGGGACAAGGCCGTGCCACACTGCTTGGAAGATGCCGTTCCATCAGGCAGATAGCCCCAGCAAAAAAGGGCGGGTTAGAAACCCGCCCCTACGATGTTCACTGCTCCGTTCGGGACTATTCCTCAGAAGCCGGCGGTACTCCCTCTGTGAGGAACCGCTCCATGGCCGACTTGAAGATGTTGTAGGGTTGAGCGCCGGTGAACATCAGGTTCCCCACCAAGAAGGTCGGGATGCCGCTGATGCCGTACTTTAGGGCCTCTTGGTACTGGCCCATCACAGTGTCAGCGTAGGTCTTATCTTCCAGGCACTTCACCATATCGTCACCGTCCAGACCCACCTCGTGGGCCACCTTGTGTAGGACTTCGAGCTCGCCCAGGTCTTGCCGGTCTTCCCAGAAAGCCTTGTAGGCGGCGTGGTGGAACTCCATGAATTTGCCATGCTGCTGGGCGTACTCAGTGGCTTCCAGGGCGTACAGCGTGTTGGGGGTGCGGCCCGGAGGCTTCATGATCAGACCCGCCTCTTTGGCCTGTCCACGCAGGGGCTCAGACAGTTCGTCGGCAGTCTCGCCGGGGCGCTGGGGCCGCTCGGCGCCTTCTTTGGGAGTGTCGGGCCGCAGTAGATAGGCCCGGCCTTCAACGGCTATGTCGTAGTCGTTGGCCAACTTGTCGACCCGCTCCAGGCCGACGTAGCACCAGGGTCAAATATAGTCGTACCAAACCGCGATACGAACTTGTTCGTTTTCCTTCTTGGTGGTCTGGACTTCTTCAGCCATCTGACCTCTCCTGCCGGCGCGGCGCAATGCCGGCCGCATGAGTTGAATATCGTACAGGGTATCATCAACCAGGGGATAGCCACCACAGGAGAAAGAGGAAGGGAGAGCGATTTAGGCTTGGTCCAACTTTTCAAGCAGTTCGCCCAGCTCCGACAGGCTGGCGATGGTCGGGCAGTCCGCGCCGTTGGGGCCGTAACCGCTCCGGTCGATCAGGACCGCACGCATCCCCACGCCTTGGGCGCCCATGACGTCGGACCTGACCTGATCACCGACGTGAACCACCTCTTCTGGGGCAGCGTCAACTCTTTCCAGGGCGGCCATGAAGATCGGCGCATGGGGTTTTTCTTTTCCCACCTCTTCCGAACCCACGGTGAAGTCCAGATAGGGCGCCAGGCCAACCTTTTCGCACATCTCGTTCAGGTCCCGGCGCAGGTTGGTGATTATGCCCACCTTGTACCCGGCCTCCCTGAGCTGCTTCAGCGCAGGCACAGTGTCGTTGAAAGGAATGAAGTCCTTGGGAACCGACATGGCCATCTTCCAGACCCTCTTGGCCAAGTCTAGAGTTACGGGGATACCCGCGGTTTCAAGTATCAACTGCTCGTAACGAGCGAAGAATTCAAGGCGGTCTTCTTCGGACCGTTGGGAGAGGGGGTGTTCTTCATTCTCCCGGTTGAAGAGCACATCGGCAACGGCATAGCCGTGAGTGATGGCGTCTTCCCGGACGGTCAGACCCAGTTCGTGGCAGGCGGCCCGCTGGATCTCCTCCAATGGAGGCCAGAAACGGACCAGGGTGTTGTAGAAGTCAAAGGAGACCGCTTTAATCATCAGCACGCCATCTGAATCGTGATTAAAAAAACCGGGCCGATGGGTCGACCCGAAGCGAGGGCATTCTAGCACAAGCCAAGCATGATGGGAATGATTCTGGCTGTGGGGCCTTAATACTCCGTGAGGCGTCATATCTGATCCGCTTGGGCTAAAGAGCATCGACGTCCGAAAGATATTCAGGCACGAATCTGCCCCATTGGCCTTGCGCGGGGTAAGCCCAGTGGGTATGCTTGGTTAACTTTCCGGATGGAGTAGCTCGATGAAAGTGGCGGTTGGAGCGGACCACGCCGGTTTCGAATTGAAAGGCGATATAGTCAAGTGGCTGGAGTCGGAAGGACACCAGGTAAATGACATCGGCGCCCACGAATTAGACCCCGACGACGATTACCCCGATTTTGCCGTCGCCGTCGCCGGGTCCGTCCTCAAAGGGGACTCCGAAAGGGGCATCGTCATCTGCGGCAGCGGGGTCGGCGCCTGCATCACCGCCAACAAGGTGAAGGGCATCCGGGCCTGTCTCTGCCACGACACTTATTCCGCCCGGCAGGGCGTGGAACACGACAACATGAATGTGGTCTGCATCGGCGGCCGCGTCATCGGCATCGAGTTGACCAAGGTTGTGTTGGAGTCTTTCCTGAACGCCAATTTCCTACCCGAACCCCGGTTCCAAAGACGCTTGGACAAGTTGAACCAGGTGGAACAGAACGGGCTGCCCTAGCCTTTCGTCACGCCTGGTCCAGACGGGCCAGCAGTTCCAGCGTTTGCGCAACCTCCGCCGGCGACTCCAACTGATGTAACGCCTTGGTATTCTGGCGAGTCGGGCCGATAAACACGGCCAGTCCACCGGCGTCCTGCACCACCTTGAAGCCATCCTCGTCGGTCTGGTCGTCGCCGAAGAAGACCGGGTAGGGGTTGTCTCCGCAATCTTCCCGGATCTTCTCGATGGCCTGGCCCTTCCCCCAGTCCAGATTGGGCCTCACCTCAACCACTTTCTTACCCCTGGTGATCTTCATCGTCCCAGCGTCCACGTAGGGCGCGGCGGTGGCTACGACCTTGCTGTCCACCTGGGGGGCGTAGGAATCTGGGGTGCTTCTGAAATGGACGGTGAGCGTCAGCCGTTTGTTGTCCACAACTATGCCGGGGACCCCCGCCAATTCCCGCTCCAACGACTCGGCGATCTCCACCAGATTCTCCTCGAATGCAGGGGCATCTTGGTGGACAAAGTCCATCCCGGCGCCGCTGATCTCTAGGCCGTGGTTCCCCGCGTAGAACAGTCCCGGGATGGCCACCAATGCCTCCAGATCAGCCAGACCACGGCCACTGACGACGCCCACTACGAACTTGTCCATCCCTGCCAGCGTCGTGAGAGAGCGGCGCGTTTCCTCAGACAAAATAGCGATCTCAGGGCGGGCGACGATGGGCGTCAGCGTGCCGTCGTAGTCGAACAGCAACAATACACGTGAGGCGCCTGCCAATCGGCGGCTAACGGCGGGCCAAACATTTAACAGGTGGGGCATCGAGATCGGATACCGGAAGGCGGGGCTATAAGCTGCGGATGGGCCGGCGGGAACGCCGGGCGCTCTGCATCAGGTCGACGAATAGGCGGGCGGCCCACATATAGATGTTGTTCTCTTCAACCACACTGCGCATTCGCAACATGCGTTCGTGGCGCATCTCGTAGGGCATCTCCACAGCCTCGCAGATGGCCGTTGCGAACTGCTCTTCGGCGTAGGGGTTCACGATCACGGCATCCGTCAACTCGCTGGCGGCCCCAGTGAAGGGACTCAAGATCAGAACCCCGTCTTCGTCGAACCTACTCGCCACGTACTCTTTGGCCACCAAGTTCATACCGTCGTGCAGGGAGCTGACCACACAGAAATTGGCCATCCGCCGGAACGCGGCCAAGGTTACCGCAGGCAAGTCGTCGGGGAGGTACATGATCGGTAGCCAATCGCCGGTGCCGAAGCGGCTGTTGACCTTTTCCAGTTCTTCGTCCACCTGGTCCGAGAGGGTCTGGTAGGCGTCGATATCGGTCCGGCTCATCACACCCGCCTGTATGAACACCACCTTTCCGATGTACTCCGGGCACTTCTCCAGGAACCTCCCGAAGGCACGTATGCGGTGGGGGATGCCCTTGGTGTAGTCGATACGGTCGATGCCCAGACCGACGATCATGCCACCCAGTCCCATCTTCTCGGTCAGCCTCTCGACTTCAGCAGTCACCTCTGGGCTCTGGGACTCCTGGGATATCTGCTCGAAATCGACGCTGATGGGGAACGGTCTAACCAGGGTTGGTTCGTCCCTTTGATACACCAAGTTGTACTCGTCGTGGACTCTGGAACCCAGTACACGGGAGGCGGCCTCCATGAAATTGTCGCAGTGGTCTCCGATGTGGAAGCCAAGTAGGTCGTTGCCCAAGAGGCCGTCCAAGAGCTGTTCGCCCCAGGGACAGATTCGGAAAATCTCATAGGTGGGCCACGGAATATGCCAGAACTGGCCCGTGATGATGTCGGGGTCCGCCTCTCGGAGCAGGCGGGGCAATAGGGCCAGGTGGTAGTCCTGAGTGAATACCGCTGCTGGACGCCCGTCAACTTCCTCCAAGACCGCATCGGCGAACTCGTTGTTCACCGCCTGATAGGTCTCCCAGTCGGAGGTTTTGAAAGTTGGTTCTACGAACGCGTTGTGGCAAAGCGGCCACAGGCCTTCGTTGGAGAAACCGTAGTAATACCCCTGTTGCTGCTGCTCGGTAAGCCAGACCAGTTTTAGGGTGTACGAGGGGTCGTCAGGAGGGACCTGAATGCGGTTCTTCTCGTCCACGGCCAGCCAGTCGCCCTTGCCGCCGCCGAATGCGACCCAGGTGCCGCCGCACTCTTGCATCAAGGGGTCTATCGCGGTGGTTAAACCACCTGCGGGAGAGACATAACTGAGCTCGCCGCCAACCAGATTGTGGACGTAGGGCTGGCGGTTGGATACCACGATCAACCGGTAGTCACCGATCTCGCGGTGGACTAACCGTCGAAGTTTTTCCCGGGTCCAAGTAGGTTCACCCATCACCCTACCCCCTATGACCCGTTAGATGTCGCGGGCCGGCGTCGCGGTTTCCGGGTTTATTCGAGAGTTAAGCCGAGGCCTTCAGGTCTCCCGGCGGATTAAATTCTTCCACACCAGACGTTAAAGGTCAACCGGAAACCGGCGCCACTGACAAATTGACAGAGTGTCTGACGGTGGGTACTATACGCGCCTGGCACGCCTGTTATGTATGGTTGATTAGGAGAAGGGCGCCATGTTCGTACGCCGCGATTTAACCGACACTGTCCCCACTCCCTCGGGGAACATGCACTTCATCAAGAAAGGGAGCGGCTACCCAGTCGTATTGCTCCACCCTCTGGGCACATCGATCTGGACTTGGGAAGGCGTGATCGACTCCCTAGCCCAAAGCTACACCTGCTACGCTTTCGACATGCTGGGTCATGGCGATTCGGACAATCCCACCCGTCATTTCAACCTTCCCGATTACGCCCAGGCCATAGACCACGCCTGCCAGGTGTTGAACATCCACCGGGCCCACATCGTAGGCAACTCGGTGGGAGCGGTCTTAGCCACCGAGACCGCCGCCAGCTTTCCCGAGCGCGTGGACAAGCTGGTGCTGGTTGGCTGCCCGGTCTGGAGCGCATTCTCCGCGAAAGACCGGCTCAAAGAGTCGGCCGGAAATTTCGACGCGAAAGGCATGCCCAAGCCCCGCACCTTAAAGAGCCTGAAAGAATCCACAACTTTCGCCAACCCCAGGCAAGAATGGCTGGAGGCCAACAACCAGAGCCGGGCCAAAGCCGGCGTGTGGGTTGGAAAGTTGATGGAGGCGTTGGCGCACTATGACCTGATGTCCCGCCTTCCCATGATCAAAGCCTCCTCGACATTGGTCCTCTACGGCGAGGTTGACCGGCTTCGGGACGGCGAAGAGCTCCTGCACAACAACATCGTCAACGCCCAGAAGGTTGTCCTGCCCGGCTTGGGTCATATCCCCCAAGTTGAGGATCCAGAGGCGTTCTTGGGCGCGCTGCTGCCCTTCCTAGAGGCGTAACTGAGAAACCCAGCCCGACTTAACTCACCATCCCACAGGAGAAAAATTGGCTTCCACCAGTAACCGGAAACCTCTGCGGCTCATCGAGACCTTCCGCTCCGTGTTCTACACCCCGATCTACGTCTCGGTTGCCGGTGGTTTCTTGGAGAAAGAGGGTCTGGACGTCGATTTCAAGACCTGTCCGCCTGAGTTCGCCCATCCCTTGAGCGCCCTGAACCGGGGCGGCGCGGACATCGCTCAGAGCGGCATAATGCGGTCGATCATCTCCTCGGATTGGGGCGCCGAAACTGTCCCGATGCACTTCGCCAAGATCAATTCCAGGGACGGGTTCTTCGTCTTGAGCCGGACCAAGCAAGAGCCTTTCCAGTGGGAGTCGCTAAAGGGAGCCAAACTGATTCCCGTGGGCTTCTCCCCCATGCCCTGGGCCTCGCTCCAGTTCGCCCTGCGCCGGCATGGCGTTGAGCCCGAAGAATTGGACCTGGTCACCGGGCTGTCGCTGGATGAAGCCATCGCCGCGTTCCGGAAGGGTCACGCCGAGTACATCCATGTCCCTCAACCGGCCGCGGAACAACTTCTTGACGACGGCACGGGGCACGTGGCAGCCGCGTTGGGCCTCGAGAACGGGCACCTGGCCTACAGCTCCTTCGCGGCGACCAACCAGTTCTTGGATTCCCAGCCGGAGACCGTGCAGCGGTTCACCGTCGGCTTCGCCAATGCCCTGGAATGGCTGGCGGCCAATGACGCCCAAGAGGTCGGCGAGGCGATAGCCGGTTTCTTCCCCGAAGTAAGCTTGGAGTTGGTGGTCAAATCGGTCGCCAGGCTGAAAGCCCAGGACAATTGGCCCACCGACCCTGTCCTTGCCCAACCGGAATACGAGAACCTGCACGACATCTTGGTGGCCGCCGGACTCGCCAAAGAGCGCCAGCCGTACAGTAAGGTGGTCCGCACCGACATCGTCGAGACGGCCCTGGCGTCACGCAATTAGCCCCGTTCTCCCTCACCTCCGCGCCTACGCACAACCATCAACCGATGGTGCCTGACGGACATCTAATGGTGTAAGATATATGCCCAGACAGGCTGGCAGCGCGTATCGAGCGGAGTCAGCCGGGCCGTTTTCGGAGGACCTTTGACCACAATAGCGATCGTAGGTACAGGCCTGATCGGCACCTCTCTAGCCCTGGCCATCAAAAGCTCCAACCTCCAGGTGGAAATCGTAGGCACAGACTATGACAGTACCGCCCGCTCCGGCGCCCAGAAATCCGGGGCGTTCAAAAAGGTTGAAGCCCGGTTGTCCAGCGCCATCAGGGGGGCCGACGTGGTGGTGTTCGCCACCCCGATCATGGCTATGCGGGAGATGATGGAATCCGCGGCCCACGATTTCCAAGAAGGCTGCGTGGTCACGGATGTGGGCAGTTCCAAAAAGGCCGTGATGCAATGGGCGGAAGAAGTACTGCCCAAGCACGTGAGCTTTGTGGGCGGCCACCCCATGGCCGGTAAAGAATTATCGGGCCCGCAGCATGCCGACGGCGACATGTTCAGAGGCAAAGCCTACTGCATCGTTCCCAGTCTCACCGCCGAAAAGGCCGCCGTGTCATCGGTGACAACCATGGCTGAAGCGATCGGCGCCAAGCCTTTCTTCATTGGAGTGGACGAGCACGACAGCTTTGTCGCCGCGGCCAGCCATCTGCCTTTTATGATGTCCATAGCGCTGATGGGCACCGCGTCCAAGAGCGCCAACTGGGACGACATAGCCCAATTGGCTTCATCGGGATTCGGAGACCTTTCCCGCCTTGCATCCGGCGACCCGGTGATGCACCGCGACATCTGCCTGACCAATCCTGAACCCATCGTCGCCTGGATGGACTCCTACATCCGAGAACTCTATGACCTGCGCAACTTGCTGGCCAAAGAGGGAGGACCCGACCCGGAAGCCGTGGAAAAGGTGTTCACCGAGGCCATGGAAGCACGGGCACGTTGGCAGGCAGGGATATTCACCACCATGGACCGCATCCACACCGAGATTCCTAGCTTTGCTGAAAACATGAGCGAGATGTTCATCGGCCGGCGGGGAGTGGAAGCCCAGAAGAAAATATTCGGCAAAGATAAAAAGAAGTAGCCAAGTTACGGCAATGACAGCACCCGGCCACCGGCTAGGACCGGCCATTTTGAGTAGAATCAAATCATGAGCACCGCCCCTCCATCCAGCCCTTCCCGTGGCATCAGCCGTCCCGCCTCTTTGGGCGGCGTCCTCTCCGTTCCCGGCGATAAATCCATCTCCCACCGCTCCTTGATCCTGAACGCCATCGCCCGGGGCGACGCCTTGGTCCAGGGACTTTCCGGCGGCGACGATGTAATCTCCACCATGCGGTGCCTACAGGCCATGGGCGTCAGCATCGAGCCCGCCGGAACTGCCGGCAGCTACACCGTGAAGGGCCGAGGCGCTCACCTGACCGAGCCAACAGACATCCTGGACGCCGGTAACAGCGGCACGTCGATGCGTCTGCTCTCCGGCATCATGGCCTCTCAATCATTCGTTTCTGTCATAACCGGCGACGGTTCCCTGCGGAGCCGTCCCATGCAGCGGATCGTCGACCCGTTGAAGCAGATGGGCGCCCAGATCATGGGCCGGCAGAACGATTCCTTGGCCCCCCTGACCGTACGGGGCGGCGGACTTAAGGGGATCGAGTACGACCTGCCAATGGCCAGCGCTCAGGTAAAGTCGGCAATCATCCTGGCGGGCATTTCCGCAACCGGCGATACCGTGATTCACCAGCCGGCCCTTTCCCGAGACCACACTGAACGCATGATCACGGCCATGGGCGGCAAGGTGGAGGAGAACGGTCTGGACCTAGTCATTCATCCTGCGGAACTGAAAGCCGTGGACATCACGGTGCCCGGCGACATTAGCTCAGCCGCATTCTGGATGGTTGCGGGCCTCTGCCATCCCAATGCCCGCATACTGGTCCGGGGCGTGGGCTTGAACCCCAGCCGGACGGGTATCGTGGACGTGCTTCAAGAGATGGGGGCCGGCGATTCTCTGCAATTACTGGACCAGCGGACCGTAGGCGGCGAACCGGTGGCCGACATCCTGGTCACCTCCACGGAACTGCACGGCGTCGAGATCGGCGGAAACCTGATTCCCCGCTTGTTGGACGAAGTGCCCATCCTTGCGGTGGCCGCCTGCTTCGCCACCGGAGACACCGTGATACGAGACGCGGCGGAACTCCGGGTGAAAGAGAGCGACCGCATCGCCACCACCGTGTCTGAGCTCACGCGACTGGGCGCCGGCATCGAAGCGACCGATGACGGAATGGTCATCCACGGAAAAGGCTCGGGTCCGGACGTGCTAAATGGCGCTGATTGCGAGAGCCATGACGATCACCGGATGGCCATGGCCATGGCAGTAGCCGGGTTGCTCGCCGACGGTGAGACCACGGTCCATGGCGCCGCAGACGCCTCGGTGTCCTATCCCGAATTCTGGCAGGACCTGGAATTGCTGCTCCAAGACGTCAGGTAGCAGCAGGTGCCCGAGATCTCCTCATCAGCAGCATCGGGAGCGCCGGAAAACGAGTCCCCTCCGTTGTTGGTGGTGCTGTCGGGACCTTCGGGCGTGGGCAAGGACGCCGCTCTGAACGAACTTCGCAAGCTGGACCGGCCCTGGCACTTTGTCGTCACCGCCACCACCAGACCCATCCGCGCTGGGGAGACCGACGGGGTCGATTACATCTTCCTGGACGAACCCACCTTCCTCGATATGAAGGAACGCAACAAGTTCGTAGAGTGCGCCCAAGTGTATGGTAATTGGTACGGGGTGCCCAAGAGCCAGGTGACTTCCGGTCTGGCGTCAGGGAAAGACGTCATTCTCAAGATCGATGTCCAAGGGGCGGCCACAGTCAGGCAGATGGCCCCGAACGCCCTGTTCATCTTCATGGTGCCCGGTTCTTTCCAGGACTTAAAGGACCGGCTGGCCCAACGGATGACCGAATCAAACCCCGAGATGGAACTCCGGCTGAAAACGGCGGCGGCAGAACTGGAACAAGCCAAAGACTTCGACCGCCAGGTGGTGAACAGCCAGGACAAGTTGGAACAGGCGGTGGCTGACATCGACCGCGCCATCGCGGAAGAGCGACAGCGGCAAGGCCGCACTCCGATTCAGCTCCTATAGCGTTTTTAATAATCTTGGTATAATCTATTCACTTCCACGAGCCCGGCAACAGAAGCCCGGCGAGCGTATCCTTCGACTGGAGACCCGATGGCACAATCCCCCGACAAACTGGAGATCAGACCCCGCCTTCCCGAATGGCTCAAGGTCAAGATGCCGGGCAGTCCTCGCTACCTGGAACTCCAGAACCTGATGAAGAGCCAGTCGCTCCACACCGTCTGCGAAGAGGCGCATTGCCCGAACATCGGTGAATGTTGGGACCGGGGCACCGCCACCTTCATGATTCTGGGCGAGATTTGCACGCGGGCCTGCCGGTACTGCGCGGTCACCACGGGCCGGCCCAATGGCCTGGACCTGCAGGAGCCCAAACGCCTCGCCGAGGTCGTCCAAGCAATGGGCCTGGGCTACTGCGTGATCACCTCGGTCAACCGGGACGACCTGCCCGACGGCGGCGCGTACATCTTTGCGTCGTGCATCAACAAGATCAAGGAGACTAGTCCTAACTGCCGCGTTGAGGTCCTGATACCGGACTTCGCCGGGTCGTGGCCCGCCTTGAAACGGGTCATCGACGCTGGACCGGCCGTCCTGAACCACAACATCGAGTCGACAGTGCGGATATTCCCCAAGGTCAGGCCCAAGGGAAGTTACGACCTTTCGCTGGAGTTGCTGGCGAAGGCCAAGGACATCAACCCAGCCACGGTCACAAAGTCTGGGATCATCGTGGGGATGGGCGAGACCGTCGATGAGATATTGGAGACCATGGCTGATCTGCGGAAAGTCGACTGCGACCTGTTGACCATCGGGCAGTACCTCCGGCCATCGCCGCGGCACCTGGCCATCGACCGTTATTACCGGCCCGAAGAATTCGAAGAATTACGCAAGGCCGGAGATGCCATGGGCTTCAAGCATGTGGCGTCAGGACCGCTGGTGCGCAGCTCCTACCACGCCGACGAACAACACGACGCGGCGGCGCTGGGTCTGCCCGTTTAGACCGCCGGGTTGGACAGGACTTACCGCTAGGCGTTTCCCAGCTTTAGCGTAATTCCCACATCGTCCACCGTCTTCCACTGGATATCTGGCTTTAACGCCAATACCAGATCGGGCTCAACCGACGCCCACAACGCCGCTCCGCTCCAGACGCCCGCGCGCTGGGCGCACTGAATGTCCCTATAGCTGTCACCCACAAACAGCGTTTCGTTGGGGGCAACCTCCAGGGACTTCATCACCTCCTGCAAGCCGGAAGGGTCGGGTTTGGGAGCCATGCCGTCGGCGAAGAATAGCGCCCGGTCAACGGAATCTCCGAGGTCCGAATACTCAAATTCAGGCACACCGAAGACCTCTCTTTTGTCGGAAAGAATCCCGGTGCGGTAGCCGCTTTTTTTGAGCCGTTTCAAGAGTTCTTGTATACCCGGATACAGCCTCTGCTCCTGCCATACGGCAGCGTCGTACAAATCCATGTAGGTTTCTTCAACCTGTTTCTGGTCGCCGGGGAAGAACCAAGCCAAGTGCTGTAGGAAGGGCCTTGAATATTCCTTGCCCAGATCTGCGGGGAGAGGCCGAGGGTGACCTAAAGCATCCGCCGTCTGGTCCATTAGATCGAGGTGGATGTCCCAACTGTTCCAGAGCGTCAGGTCCCAGTCGAACACCACTGCTTTCAGTTGCATAATTTTGCTGTCTTGCAATACTCTGGTCCGGCTCCTGAGGCCACGCTGGACCGATTCTACATCATCCCGCTTGAGCAGCGTTCGCTAATACGATTTCGGCCGCGTCTAGTTTCCAGTTTGAATATTCTTCCCCATAGGTCACCTTGATTCTTCTGCGGAAAGAGAAGGGTCTGCCAAGTTGATGATTGGCAGATTCTTCGGCTGACGCTTCAGAAAGACATTACTTAGGTTAGCCTGGCTCACACAGGGAGTTGCACAGGCCGAATGGTCAAGTTAAATAGTTGGCAAAACAACTTCTTAGCGGTATAGTTGCTGCAACAAAACTTGCACAAGCAACTAAATAACTTTTGCAAGTACATTTAGGGCCGGTGTTCCGGCCCAGTGATATACTGAATCACCCAACGGCTAGAGCGCCTGGAGGCACACGATGAAGACACGCGGAATCAATCACCTGGCAATGGTAACCAACGACATGGAAAAGACCGTCCGGTTCTATCGGGACGTGATGGGTTTCCCTCTGGTCGGGGCGATTGGAAATGACCCCAACGGTCTTAGGGCCAGACATTATTTCTTCGAAACCGGGCCCAACTCGACCATCGCATTCTTCGAATGGGAGGGTGCTGAGGACTTCCACAAGCCGGCAGGTCTGGAAGCATCGGGCAGGGTCCAATTCGACCACGTCTCGTTCGATGTCGAGACTGAAGACGAGTTGCTGGAGCTGCAGAAGAAACTACAGGACGCCGGCCAGGATGTGACCACGGTAATCGACCACCGATTCATTCACTCGATCTACTTCCATGACTTCAGCGGCATCGCCCTGGAGGCTTCGGTCTGGATCACCAACCCCACAGGGACGGCGCCGGACTACTCCAATAAGAACGTCTTCGCAGACCCCAACCCAGTACCTGCGCTGCAGGAAGAGATGGACAAGGCCAGACTGGTCGAGTCCAGCTAACACTTTCTCGCCTTCTAAAGGTAAAGTTAAGGGGATGGCCGATGGGCCATCCCCCTTTTCTTGTCCGTCAAAAACCGGTGGTAAGCGATTTTCAAGAGATGCAACAGAAGCCTGACGTGGTTATTTTGAACGCCGAAGTGCTGACTATGGGCACCTCTCAGCCTAGCGCTAAGGCGGTGGCGGTGGCACAAGAGCGCATCGTTGCCGTAGGTAACAACACAGATATCCAAGCTCTGGCCGGCCTCGACACTCAAGAGATCGACGGCCAAGGCCTAACCCTACTGCCGGGCTTCATCGACTCCCACATCCACTCATTATCCCTGGCCCGCACTACCCAGGAGTTGGACTGCAGGCCAGACAAAGCGCCGTCAGTGACGGCGATCGCCCACCGTGTATTTGAATGGGCCCGCATCGTACCGCCGGGGGAGTGGGTGCGCGGTTTCGGGTACGACGATCTAGCCTTAGACGAACGCCGTCATCCCAACCGCCACGACCTGGACGAGATATCGCCCAAGCATCCGGTGCGCCTGGACCACCGCTCCGGACACGCCACGGTTCTAAACAGCCTGGGACTGCGAATGGCCGGTATCACCGCCGAGACGCCCGACCCGGTGCAGGGCGTGATCGAGCGTAACGCCGACGGTGAGCCCACCGGGGTACTTTTTGAGATGGCGGCGTTTTTGTCTAAGAATATCGAAACCGGACGGACTCGGAACAAAATGCAGCGGGGTGTGACTGCAGCAAACCGCCTACTTTTGAGCTACGGAATCACATCGCTGCAAGATGCCGGACCAGAGAACGGTCCGGAACGATGGCAAGCCTTCCGGGAGTTGATCGACGCTGGAAACATCCAACCACGGGTCACGATGATGGCCGGCGCCGGGCGCCTGAAACACTTTATTGATGCCGGATTCTCTTGGGGATCGGGAGACGCCCTACTTCGATTGGGCCACGTCAAAATCATGCTGACCGTGACCACCGGCGAGCTCCATCCGAGCTTGGAAGAACTGCGGGAGATCGCCACCGGCGCCAGCAAGGCCGGCTTCCCAGTGGCGGTGCATTGCGTTGAGCAGGAGGCTGTGGCCGCGGCCGCCCAAGTGATTTCAGGACTGATTCCCTCCCCATCAGGGATTCCGCCCCACCGTATCGAACACTGCTCCGAGTGCCCACCGGATGTCTTAGACGCCGTACGCGGCGGCGGGGCGGCGGTGGTGACTCAGCCGGGGTTCATCCATTGGAACGGCCCCAGTTACCGGGCAAACGTCGCCGGATCGTTGCAGCCCCACCTGTATCCCATCGGCGCCATCGACTCCGCCGGGATCAAAATAGCCTTCGGGTCGGACGCCCCGGTGATAAACCCGAACCCCTGGCCCTCCATCCACAGCGCCGTGACCCGGCAGGACTACCAGAGCAAACCATTCCCTGAATCGAACGGTTCAGGCCGGGTGAGCGTTCAGTCTGCCCTGCGTATGTACACCCTCTCCGGCGCTGAACTGGAGGGCACGGTTAAAGACAAAGGCTCGATAACTACTGGGAAGCTGGCCGACCTGGTATTGGTGGATGCTAACCCATTGAAAATTGACCCCGATGAGTTGAAAGACATCAAGGCGAAGATGACGATGGTTGGGGGGCGGGTTGTGTGGGAGGGGCGGTGACCATCATTGCCTAAGGGAACATAGTTTTAGGGAGATTGTCTTGATCAACGAGAGCAAAAATCCCCCTCGGTCCCCCTTTACGAAAGGGGGAGGTGTGATCCATTCCCAAAGTCGGGCTAGGGAACTGAACGTAAGAACCCCCTTTTCGTAAAGGGGGGATGGGGGGATTTCCGCCGCTCCAAGGAAGTCATTTTAGTTATCCCAATTTGACTCTTAACCGACCCATTCCAACAAAACCCGGCTGTGCCGGCGGTTTCACCGCCGGCGGGCGGTTATGTAGTCGGCGAGGTCTAATAAGGAGCGTTTTGAGTCGCAGTCGGGCAGGGTTTGGAGCGCTTTGCAGGCCTTGTGGCTGTAGTCTTCCACCACTTCTTCGCAGTCGGCGAGGATGGTTGAGTCTTTGATCACCTCGACTACTTTCTCCAGCTTTGCGTCGTTCGACCGGTCATTGAAAAGAGACTGGACCAGGTCGTCGTTGGGATAACGCTCCAAGAGCATGATCGTGGGCAGAGTCAAAACTCCATTCAGCAGGTCGCTGCCAACCGGTTTGCCCAGATCGGACGCGTCACCCTCAAAGTCCAGCAGGTCGTCCCGCACCTGGAAGGCCATTCCGATGTTGTAGCCGTACTCCCGCAGGGCCTGGACTTCATTCTCAGGCGCCTCAGCCAGTACCGCGCCAGACTCGCTGGCGGTGCAGAACAACGACGCCGTCTTGCGGTAGATGCGGTCGTTATATATCTCCCTGGCCTGGGACGGGTCGAAGGCCGTGAAATACTCCATCAGTTGGCCGCTGGCCAGTTCCATGATCGTTTCGGAGAACCGGCGAATCACCCGGATATTCTGGGTATCACAGACGAAGGTGGCGGAAGTTGCGAAGACATAGTCGCCGAATAACACCGCCACATGGGGGCTCCAGGTGTTGCTCACGGTGGCGCGGCCACGGCGCAGCGGCGAGTTGTCCACCGTGTCATCGTGGATCAGCGTGGCTAGGTGGAGCAGTTCCACGGCGCTGCCCATGATCACGGGCCGGGCAGGGTCGTGGGGATGGAACTGGGCGGCCAAGAGGGTGATGGCGGGGCGTACCCGCTTGCCGCCGGCGTCAGTCACGTATTGCAGCAATGGCTGGACCGGAGACGTCTCGGTCTCCGCCAGACTGCGAAGTTTGTCATCCACCATCGCCAGTCCTTCCTTGACGGGGGCGTAGATGGATGCCGTGCGTTGGTCTAGGCCGTGGAGCATGTTATTCGCTGGAGGTCCCGATACCAAGTCCTTGGACCTCGTCCTCGATGATTTCGGGGTCCAACTTAGTATACAGCGGCGAGGGCTCCCGAAGGCTGGCGCCTGCTTTGATGCCCGCCACGCAGGTTTCGAAGTCCCACGAGCCCTCTTCGATAGGACCGTCGAAACCCAGAAACTCGTGTACTTTCTGGGAACTGAAGGGCATGAAGGGATAGAGGATCGTCTTGAGACAGTTGATGGCCTGCATCGCCACGGTCAGGGTGGCCCCTGCCTGGTCCCGGTCTTCTTTGATCGTCTTCCACGGGGCCTTGGTGTCCAAGTACCGGTTGGCCTCCTGGGCCAGGCCAAATGCTTGGCCGATGGCTGCCTTGAATCGGCAGTTGTAGAGATTTTCGTCGACTGAATCCATGGTCTCGCGGGCCACGCGAAGAAGACCTTCGTCCACCTCATCCAGAGACTGTACCCCCGGGACTTTGCCATCGAAGTTCCGGTAGGTGAATGAAAGCACCCGGTTGACCAGGTTGCCGTAGGTCGCCACCAGTTCGTCGTTGTTGCGTCGGACGAACTCGGACCAGGAGAAATTGGTGTCTCCCGACTCGGGCATGTTGATGGACAGCAAGTAGCGCAGTGGGTCGGGGTCGTACCTTTCCAGGTAGTCAGGCAACCAAACGGCCCAGTTCTGGCTGGTGGAGAATTTCTGGCCCTCCAGGCTCAAGAACTCGTTGGCTGGAACGTCATAAGGCAGGTTCAGACCTTCGTCGTAGGCCATGATGATCGCCGGCCAGATGATGCTGTGGAAGGGTATGTTGTCCTTGCCGATGAAGTAGTAGCTCTTGGTGGCGGGGTCTTTCCAGAAATCTTCCCAGTTGCCGCCGGTCTGTCCGGCCCATTCCACGGCCGCCGACAGGTACCCGATAACCGCCTCGAACCAAACGTAGATCCGCTTGGAGTCATAGCCGTCCACGGGGATCGGTACCCCCCATGACAGGTCGCGGGAGATTGCCCGGTCTTTGAGGCCGTCCCGGAGGAACTGGCGGGTGAAGTTCTTAACGTTGTTCCGCCAGTGGTCCTGTTTCTCGACCCATTCCAAAAGGGGTTTCTCGAAGGCCGACAACTTTAGGAAGAAGTGCTCCGACTCCCTGAACTCGGGGGTGGCGCCGCAGATTGAGCAGCGCGGGTCGATCAGCTCCTGGGGGTCCAAGGTACGGCCGCAGGAATCGCATTGGTCGCCCCTGGCGCGGAGGTTTCCGCAGTGGGGACAAGTGCCCACCACGTAGCGGTCCGGCAGGTAGCGGTCGCATTGGGCGCAGTAAGCCAGCAGCATGTTGCCGGTATAGATGTAGCCCTTCTCAAGCAGCGATTTGAAAACGCCGTGGACCACCTTTTCGTGGTTCTCGGTGTTGGTATGGGTGAACAGATCGAAGGTGATGCCCAGTTTCTGCCAGGCCTCCAGGAACATGGCGTGGTAACGTTTCACCACTTCCTGAGGGGTGATGCCTTCCGCATCAGCCCTGATGGTTATGGGGGTGCCGTGGGTGTCGCTGCCCGAGACCATCAGCACTTCGTTTCCTTTGAATCGGTGGTAACGGGCGAAGATATCGGCGCTCAGGTAGCAGCCGGCGATATGACCTAGGTGAAGCGGACCGTTGGCGTAAGGCCAAGCCACGGCCACGAAGATGCGTTCGGGAGTATTTTCAGGCACAGGAGGAATTCTCGTTACGATTTACGGATTATATGTACGTATTCTAGCATCGGGGAGTTGCCTCGTCCAAATGCTAACTTGTATTTACAAATAATAGTTATTAACTGGTATAACCACCGATCTCATAGACTATTCACCCACAAAGGTTGGATGATGATAATAGAAAAGGTCACATTTATAAGTCCAGACCTCCCATATCCTGCGTTGGTGACCCACGCCCTTTTTGCCGAATTTGGCATGCCTTTGATCGCCACCATCGTCAGAGACGCCGGGTATGACGTTAAGGTGTTCGTCGAGCACATCGGCCCGGTGAAGTGGGACCAGGTGATGGAATCCGATGTGGTCTGTTTCTACACCTTCAGCGCCTCCATGCCCACGACGGTGGAATACATCAAGAAGATCAGGGCGGCCCGTCCTGAAATGCCCATCATCCTGGGCGGTACCCACGCCTCGGTGATGGCCGAAGACACTCTGCAATACTGCGATCTGGTGGTCCGGCAAGAGGGCGATGAGACCCTGCCCGACGTTCTCTCGAAGTAGCGCGATGATATGGACCTAAGCGAGGTTCAGGGTATTTCTTACTGGGACAACGGGAGAGTCCGGCACAACCCGGACCGTCATTACACTCATGAGATCGACACGATCACCGACCTTGAGCTGATCGACGGATACATGGACTGGAGCAAGCCCAAGCTCCTAATGAAACAGCGGATGCGGTTCCAGTTGCTTCAGACGAGCCGCGGCTGCCCCTTCGCTTGCACTTTCTGTATCGCCACAAGGGAGCTGGGCCAGGGCTACCGCATGCGCAGCGTCGATAGTGTGATAGCCGACATCAAGTACCAGGCGGGATCAAATTCTTCTTTTTCGAGGCGTTCGAACTCGACATAATAGGTGTCTAGTTCCCTTCGGAGAACTCGGGATACGCCGAATCCCCTTGGCTCAGGAATTCGATGCATTTGGCGGATCTCTGACATGCCCTGCCTTGCATTGTCTTCTGCCTTAAGGACAGCGCCCATCAACTCATCAGGATCGTTTATGTCGGCGGCAGCTCTAAGTGATTGCTCGAGACCAGAAATCAGAGTCTGCACCTCAGATCGCGGCTCCCCTGCGGTAATCCATTTGAATCCATCTTCTATTTGGTGTCCCAACGTCACTTTTTTAGCGCTTACGAGATTTTCACGCCTACGAATCGCAATTGCTTGACGATTTAGTTCCTCTCTCGAGTCGTGGAATGTGGACCCTTCAGAGCCTTCCACGCGGAAGAATTCTGCCGCAACTTGTACAAGAAAATTCTCTAATATTGATCGAAATTGACGGTAAGCCCGATTCTCCCGAAATCCTTCGCGGCCTGCTTTTTCAACGAGGTTCTGGTTAGCTTCTATACCAATGTCGATGACACCGAACATACGTCTATACGAAAAAAGTAGTATCCGGCCGACCTGTTCCGGCGTTCTTCTATGTGCAAGAAATCATGGTCTTGATTTCCGTACGGTAAAACTCTGATACCGTTTCGATATATAAAGCCCGCCGAAGAAATTTAGCTTTCTTTGAATTCTCCCGTATTCCTCTGGAGGCAACCGCGAGGCCCTTGCTTCACCTTGGACATACGCCAAATCGATTTTAAATGGCCCGCATTCGGTCGGCGTTCCACGAGCTTCCGGCCACGGAACAATGTGCTTTATCGGTTCATTATCATAGATCTTTATGTCGCCCTGAAATTGTCCAAACTCATCGAACTCTCCCCTGAACCGATGGTCCGCTGATTCGCTGATTCGAAATCACCGGTGGTGAAAAAATTACCCTCGCTGATAATCTCGTCAGTAATTTCAGCAGATCGGTGGTCTCTAAATTCTGGTGTAATTACAGGTGTTGGGTGGCCGGGTACCATCGTGTTTGTGAAACCAATCAACATCCGCCAAAGTATCGGCGCCTTACCTCCATCAACGATATCAATGTCTGGGTTCAGGCTTTCATCGACCGGTTGGATGTAAAAATGAGTGCCGCAGCCGTCCTCAGTAAGGGTTGGCTTGTCTAAGCGTAGTTGAAGTTCGGATGGATCCGCTAAAAACTCCTCGAGTTGTTCATCGATTAGATCTGCTATTAATTTATTTTCGTCATTCCTTAGTTGCTGTAGGTTAGAGGAAACGGCTGAAACCATTCGGTCTACATCCGTCATCGTAGGCAATGTCCCATTTTGGTATGTCTGAATTGGGATCTCTATGTCTTCAATGTTGACTCCCGGCAACGAAAACATTGTCCAATTCACGAAAGCCGCAACTGTTTCGCTTAGTCCATTTTCCCGATGAGCACGACTTAAGATGAGGACTTGCGGTCCTATTGCCGCAATCGATAATCGTCCGATTCCCTTGGCACCGAGCACAGTACGGTGTTCGAGTCCTAAATTTTCCGCAATTTCATCCAATCCACCGCCACTTACGATCTTGCTGTCAGTACCTAGCGCAAGCCACTTGTCTTGAAAGTCGTCTAGCGTCATCCCGAGGCCATCATCCCTTAAGACAAATAGCTGCTCGGGGCGGTAGTAATCAACTTCAACGACATCCGCGTAGGCGTCATGAGCATTCTTGAAAAGCTCATTGATCGCCGTGGGTATTCCGGCGATCTGCTGGCGTCCCAGCATTTCGACCGTACGTGCGCGTGTGGTGAATCTAGCCATATCTAATTAACTTTTATCTTCGTACTCGGGTAGAAATAGTCGATATGAGCTACGATTTTAGGTTCTCTAACGCGTTCGGGCAACGTGCTCCCGGAAGTTGTCGCCGAAACGCTGTGCGAGGAGCACCGGGACTGCATTGCCTACTTGTTTCGCCATAGAATTTAGGTTCCCCGTGAAAGTAAAATCGGGAGGGAAGGTCTGCAAAGACGCTGCTTCCCTAACGCTTATAGCTCGATGTTGAGAAGGATGTCCAAACCTGCCGTTGGAATAGCTGATACACCGAGTGGTAAGTCCTGAAGCGGGTGAGTCCTATTTCATCCTCTCGTACACATCCGTATATCCTGAAAATCCTCCCCGGTGGCAATCTGGTCTCAGTTCTTCCGGCCAATCTTTCCATCCTCCGCCTTCGGGCGTCGAGCGAATGCGACGGAGGTTCAACGGAGAGAGCAAAGCGGCCCGGTGATTTTGTACCTCTGGATGTTCTTGACCCGCCGCGACCGATGGAAAATCACCTATCCACTGGCGAACGGACGCGTACTCTGGACTAGCCGTGGCCGGCCCATGGGTTTTTCCGGGAAACTCGATCGGTCCGATTCTGCTGGCGATCAAAATCAACCGCTTCCGCTTTTGCGGTACTCCATAGTCTTGGGACAATATTACATTACAATCCACGCTATATTTAAGCCTTTCAATCGCCTGCCGAAAGCGAGAGAACTCCCAGTTAAGGTGTGAACCTTCGTGTATTCCAGGAACGTTCTCAACGAAGATCAGCTCTGGATGATGTCTTTTTACGAAGCGTAGTAGCTGTCCGAGCAGGCCATTCCTCTTGTCGCCCCGTTCAATCGGCGATGACCGCTGCTTCGAATACGGCTGACACGGAGCGCAGGCATTAAAGAGAATCGGAGATTCTTCTGCTTCTTCTATCAGACCGTCAATTGCCCGTGTCGGAAGCCTTCGAATATCGACGTTGAAGAATGATGCGTCCGGGAAATTTAACTTAAATGTGGCCGCGGCATCATCGACATTATCTATGCAAAGGACAATTTCCATTCCTGCCGATCGTAATCCCGCACTTGTCCCGCCACAACCCGAAAAAAATCGAAAACCTTGATGGGATTGCTAAAATTTGGGGATGGTCTGTGGTTTTTGCACAAAATTTCTTGTTGGGCACCCGAAAAGCGCGAGCGAAAATGCAATGCCTTCCCGAAATAGGCAAATTAAGTTGAGTGTAGCTTTGGACACGTGGATGAGCAATGGCTTTATTGACAAGGTTCAAGGTCACTGATACGATTCTCAGGTTAAAACATTACGAATTCCGCTAAGAACGGGAGTAGTAAGGATACCCTGCCTGAGAGAGCCGGTGGTTGGTGTGAATCCGGTGGCAGTAGGATTCGGAACTCGCCCGGGAGCGGCCCGCCTGAAATACCAGTAAGGCGCGGCGGTTGACACCGATATAATGTCTTCGAGTGACCGGGTGGTGAAACGGACACCAGGTCTAAAGAAGGGTGGTACCACGGGAACCACAAGCCCGTCCCTTCCAGTGGGATGGGTTTTTTTATTGGCAATTTTCAGTCCTTCGACGGGCTCAGGATGAGCAGATTATCGGAATAGGAAAATGGAACTGACCGGCGCTGAAATAGTTTGCGAAAGCCTTCTGAAAGAAGGCGTTGATGTGGTCTTCGGACTGCCCGGCGGAGCGGTGCTTCCTCTATATGGGGCCCTCTCCAGCTACCCGGCCATCCGCCACATCTTGGTGCGCCACGAGCAGGCCGCCGCCATGGCCGCCGACGGCTACTCCCGCGCCACGGGCAAGGTCGGCGTTTGCGTGGCCACGTCCGGCCCCGGCGCCACCAACCTGGTCACCGGCATCGCCGCCGCCCAGATGGACTCGGTCGCCATGGTCGCCATCACTGGACAGGTGCCCAGGCCCGCCATCGGCAGCGACGCATTTCAAGAGACCGACGTCACCGGCGTAACCCTGCCGATCACCAAGCACAACATGCTGGTAATGGACGTTAAGGACGTTGCCCAGTCGATTCACGACGCTTTCCACATCGCCCGCACCGGACGCCCAGGGCCGGTCCTGGTGGACATCCCCAGAGACGTTCTGCTGGGCGAGAAGACGGAATTCATCTGGCCAACCGAGACCAAGCTTCCCGGATACAAGGTACCCGGCGAAGCGCCGGAGGCCCAGGTGGCCGCCGCCGCCGAGCTGATCAACCAGGCCCAGAAGCCGCTGATCATGTCTGGCCACGGCGTACTCATCTCCCATGCTTACGGCTTGATGACCGAACTGGCGGAGAAGGCGCAGATCCCAGTGATAACCACTCTGTTGGGCATCAGCGCCATTCCAACGGACCACGAATTGAACATCGGCATGTCGGGGATGCACGGCATGGCCTATACCAACCTGGCCATCGACGAAGCCGACCTGATCATCGGCCTGGGCATGCGGTTCGACGACCGGGTGACCGGCCGCATCTCCGCCTTCGCCCCCAACGCCAAGTTCATCCACGTGGACATCGACGCCTCTGAGGTGGACAAGAACATCAAGGCCACCGTCGGTATGGTCGGCGACCTAAAAGCGGTCCTCGGCCAGTTGCTGCCCAAGATCGAGTCCAACGTCCACATCGATTGGCTGCGGCGCATCGATCAACTGAAGGCCGAGCACCCGTCGCATATCATCCGTGAGTCGGATGAGCTATTGCCCCAGTATGTGGTCCAGCGGTTGACTGAAGTCACCCAAGGCCGGGGCATCGTGGTCACCGGCGTTGGCATGCACCAGATGTGGGCCGCGCAGCACTGTAAATTCACCGAGCCCAACACGTTCATCACCTCGGGCGGACTGGGCACCATGGGATTCGAGGTCCCCGCCGCATTAGGCGCCCAAGTGGGGCGCCCGGATACCACCGTTTGGTCGGTCTGCGGCGACGGGGGATTCCAGATGACCATGTGCGACATCGCCACCGCGGTGGAGTGCCAGGCCGACGTCAAATTCGCCATCTTGAACAACAACTCCTTGGGGCTGGTCCATCAGTTGCAAGAGCTCTTCTTCGATGAGGACTATATGGCCAGCCAATATACGGCCAATCCCGACTTCGTGAAGATCGCCGAGGCTTACGGCATCCGGGGCATCCGCGTAACCAAGAAAGAAGAGGTTGTTGACGCCGTCCAGCAGGCCATGGAAACTGCCGGGCCGGTCATCGTCGACTTCATCGTAAAAGAAGACGAGGGATTATTCCCGTTCATCCCCAACGGACAATCGGTCAAAGAGATGCTGGAAGAACCGGCGCCCGAAGAGATCGTTTAAAGAGATCGCCTGATGGCCCAAGCTAACCAAACCGAACAACATACCCTCGTAGCCTTGGTGGAAGACAAACCGGGCGTGCTGACCAAGGTTGCCAGCATGTTCCGCCGCCGGGGATTCAACATCGCCAGCTTGGCCGTGGGGAATAGTGAGCAGCCGGGCCTGTCCCGTATGACTTTCGTGGTCAACGGCGACGAATACACGGTGGGCCAGGTGGTCAAGCAGTTGGACAAATTGATCGAAGTCATAGAGGTAGCCGACATCACCAGCGAACGCATCGTAACCCGTGAATTGGCCCTGCTCAAGGTCAAGACCACGCCGATGAACCGGGGTGAGATCATTCAGATCGTCAACCTCTTCCGGGCCAACATCATCGACGTCGGCAGCGATTCGATGGTCATTGAGATCACCGGAGAAGAGGACAAGATAAACGCCCTGCACAACCTGCTGGCGGCTTTCGGCATCATTGAGATGCTGCGGACCGGGCTGGTGGCCATGGTGCGGGGTCAAGCCAATGGGATGGCCAACGGACACGACGGACAGGTGAACGGCCACTCCTAAACAGTCTGATTAAAAGAACTAGCCGCGCGGCGCAAGATAAATCGTAGGGGAAGGACAGAACTAAAATGGTAGATGTTTATTACGACAAAGATGCAGACCTGAAGCACCTGGCCGGTAAGACAATCAGCATAATCGGCTACGGCAGCCAGGGCCACGCCCACGCCCTCAACTTGAAGGACAACGGGCAAGACGTGGTGGTAGGCCTTTATCCCGAGAGCAGCAGCCGGGCCGTGGCCGAAGCCGCCGGTCTGCGGGTCGCCGATGTCCCCGATGCGGCCAAAGAGGCCGACGTGCTGATGATGCTCATACCCGACCACATCCAAGGCCGCATCTACCGCGAGCAGATCGAGCCCAATCTCAGGCCGGGCAGCGCCTTCATGGTGGCCCACGGATTCAGCATCCACTACAAAGAGATCGTGATACCGGCCACCATCGACGTGATGATGGTGGCCCCCAAGGCCCCCGGCCACCGGATGCGCGAACTATTCACTGAGGGCGTCGGCGTGCCCAGCCTCCTAGCGGTGCACCAAGACGCCACCGGGAACGCCAAGGACATCGGCCTGGCCTACGCCAAGGGGGTGGGCAGCACCGGCGCCGGCGTGCTGATGACCACCATCAAAGACGAGACTGAAAGCGACCTGTTCGGGGAACAGACCATCCTCTGCGGCGGCGTGACCTCCTTGGTCAAGGCCGCGTTCGACACCCTGGTCGAGGGCGGATATCCTCCGGAGATCGCCTTCTTCGAGTGCCTGCACGAACTGAAGATGATCGTCGATCTGATGTACCAGGGCGGTTTCAACTACATGCGCTTCTCGGTTAGCGACACCGCCGAGTACGGCGACCTGACCCGTGGACCAAGGATCATCGACGAGCACGTCAGGGACAACATGCGCCAGGTCTTGAAAGAGATCCAGGACGGGACGTTCGCCAAGGAATGGATCGCCGAGAACGACGAAGGCCGCCCGCGGTTCAACCCCCTTAGGGAAGCGGCCCAGCACAGCCAGATCGAAGACATCGGCAAAGAGCTGCGGGCCATGATGCCTTGGATGGACCCCAAATAATCGAGTAACCACCGACTGATTTATATTCGGCAATACGGAGCAATATCATGATGAATCTGGAGGCGTTGAGTGTAGTCCACCATCGCCCGCTGGTCCTGGCAGGGCTGGCGGCGGTGGACTACGTGGCCCTGGCAACCCTTTCTGAAGGCCGCAGTTAGCGGCAAACGGCACACCCAAATCGACGAATCAGAAAAGGGATCAGGTATAAAAGATGGCTAAAGAAAGAGTATTGCTCTTGGACACAACCCTCCGCGACGGAGAACAATCGGCCGGCATCGGCATGACCGGCGTCGAGAAGATGGAGATCGCCCGCCAGCTGCAGAAGATGCAGGTCGACATCATCGAGGCCGGATTCGCCGCCAGCTCACCCGGCGACTTTGAATCACTGTCCAACATCGCCAAAGAGATCGAAGGCCCCATCATCGCGTCCCTGGCCAGGGCGGTCGCCGATGACGTGGACCAGGCCGCCCGGGCCGTGGAACACTCCAAGCGGCCCCGCATCCACGTGTTCCTCTCCTCCTCGGAGATCCACCAGATGCACCAGCTGCGCAAGAACCGGGAAGAGGTCATGGAGATGGCCGTGAGAAGTGTGGAGCGGGCCAAGGGCTATTGCGACGATGTCGAGTTCTCGCCCATGGACGCCACCCGGACCAACCCTGAGTACCTGTTCCACATGCTGGAAGAGGTGATCAAGGCCGGCGCCACCACCATCAACATCGCCGACACCGTGGGCTACGCCATCCCTTCGGCCACCGGTTTCGGCCAACTGCTTAAAGACGTCCAAGCCAACGTTAAGGGCATCGAAGACGTGGTCCTAAGCGTCCATTGCCACAACGACCTAGGGCTGGCCGTGGCCAACAGCCTGATCGCCGTCGAGTTCGGCGCCCGCCAGGTTGAGGGCTGCATCAACGGCATCGGCGAGCGGGCCGGAAACGCCTCCATCGAAGAGATCATCATGGGTCTGGACACCCGGAAGGACCACTTCGGCATCGAGATCAACGCCGACACCACCCAGATCTATAGCGCCAGCCGCATGGTCAGCCGAATCACCGGCATGGCCGTTCAGGCCAACAAAGCCATTGTCGGCGAGAACGCCTTCAGGCACGCATCGGGCATCCACCAAGACGGCGTGCTGAAGAACCGTTCCACCTACGAAGTGATGCAGCCGGAGCGCGTAGGCGTGCCCGGCAACACACTGGTCCTGGGCAAGCTCAGCGGCCGCGCGGGATTGCAGTCGCGGTTGGAAGACCTGGGTTACACCCTCTCCCGGGAAGACTTGGCCAAGGTATTCGAGTCATTCAAAGTCCTGGCCGACAAGAAGCGTGAGGTCACCGACCGCGACCTGGAGATCCTCATGGACGAGGAGAAGCGGACGGCCACCGAGCCGATCAGCTACACGCTGGCCCACGTGCAGTTCACCGGCGGCGACCAGGGCATCCCCACCGCCACCGTCAAGCTCATCGGTCCAGATGGCGAGTCCATCACCGACGCTTGCACCGGCAACGGTCCGGTGGACGCAGTCTGCAACGCCATCGACCGGGCCATCGGCACCGAGTCCAAGCTGGTGGACTTCAACGTGCAGGCGGTGACCGAGGGCATCGATTCCCAGGGGACGGTCACCATCCGCATCGAGAAGGACGGCCGTCACTACACCGGCCGAGGCGCAGACACCGACATCATCGTCGCCAGCGCTAAGGCCTACCTGAGCGCGGTCAACCGCCAACTGGCCTCCGACGAGGAGTCCGACGTCCCCGCATTGGGTAGTACGCCGGACTAAGCCGGGGGTAGATTCCCAACACCATCGGCCCTAAAACGTAGGGGCACGGCAATGCCGTGCCCCTACGTCGTTCCCTGGAAAACGGCCCCTCTTTTTACGCCGCAAACATCTTAATCGGCGATCAGAATGAAACAGGCAGGGCCTTTAAACCCCAGAAAACCAGGCTCGGATTCCTCTCCACCTCGTTGGTCTCCAACTTGAGACCAGGCATACGGCTTAGCAGCGTGCCCATGGCGATCGGTCCTTCAATACGGGCCAGGGCGGCGCCCAAGCAGTAGTGGATGCCCTGGGCAAATGAAGCGTGCCGGTTGTCGACCCGCGTAATATCCAGACGATTAGGCTCTTCAAATTGCTCCGGGTCCCGGTTCGCTGACCCATAGCACATCGCAATCAAATCTCCGGCCCTGATGGTCTTGCCTCCTAAATCTATGTCGACCTTGGCGGTTCGCCTTGTTTTCTGGATCGGAGGATCGAATCTCAGGAGTTCTTCCACCGCCGAGCCGATCAGTCCGCTGTCTTCCTGCAAGAGTTGTTTCTGCTCTGGATTTTGCAACAGGGCCAAAATGCCATTCCCGATAAGGTTGGTGGTGGTCTCGTTGCCGGCGAACATTATCATCACGCAATTTGCTACTATCTCCTGTTCCGTCAGCCTGTCTCCCGCCTCTTCCACCTCAACAAGGGAATTAAGAAGGTTGTCTTTAGGTTGTTCCTTCAGGTTTTTGATGATGCCTCTGAAGTAATCCGACAGTTCAAGCAAGCTTTTTTGGCCCATATCAAGGCGCTCAATCGCGGATACTGTCCCGTCGAACCCCTCCAGGCCCCTGGCTATGTCATTGGACCATTTCTTGAACTGGGGTTGGCCTTCCTCGGGCACGCCCAGCATGTCTGATATCACGATACCCGGAAGGGGAACCGCCAGGTCGGCGATAACGTCCATACGCCCATTTCCTTGGACCTTGTCCAACATCCCATCCACAAGGGTCTGGATCCGCGTCCGCATATTTTCGATCATGCGGGGCGTGAACGCCTTGTTAACCAATGACCTGATCCTTGTATGAGCTGGTGGGTCTGACATCAGGATCCAAGACAATACCGATTCGATAAATGGGCTATACCTCTTTTTTTCTTCTTCCGACAACGACATGACCATGGTCTTAAACCGCTCGGAGGACAATCTGTCATCCCGGATGATCGTCATCAGGTCTGCATAGCGCATGACGTACCAAGTGTTGTCAGCCTGGTTCCAGTGGACGGGGTCATGGGTCCTGACCTGGTCATAGAGCGGGTACGGGTCTAAGGCGGCTTCGGGGCCCTTCAAGTTAATGTCCAGAATAGACTGTGTGATATTCTCCGCCATTCCCACACCTCTCCTGAAATCGCAAGATTGCCACGAAACCGAATTTCAATGTGCGCCATTGTACAACAGAACGGTAAGGGGGTATCCAAATCAATTCGGTATTTGCTACGTTTTTCCCTGGCGTTCCCAGCTATGCCGGTCTGCGGCGGCGCGTACTAACGCCCAATAAACCCGTCCCAACGGAAACGGGGCGGGTTAGAGACCCGCCCCTACATGTGCCCTCCTGAACCGATACCCCGTTACTTCGACCGTTCCGGCCAGACCGGGTCGTGGTGCCCGAGGGGCACCGATGGCCTGACCCAGCGGGGTGGCGTCTCGGAAAGGCCCAATACCGGCGCCAGGTGACCGAGTTTGCCCATTGGCGTTTCGCTCACCGTAGACCAGTTCGCTATCTCTTCGGGAGTAAATTCATCCGGCACGTTCTTGAGGTCGGATTCCGGTATCTCGCCGTGACTGAGCAGCCAGCGTCCTACCTGGGCCAGAGATATCCGCACCAGCCAACTACCGCCCTCATGGACCCGGCGTTTCAAGGCCACGGCCCCTCCGAAAGCCATCAGGTAGCCGGTGAGGTAGTCGATAGCCGAAACCGGATAGAACTGGGGACCCGGGGTCGCGCCGGGGAACAGGTCTCCCTGACGGCTCGTGATGCCGCTGACCGTCTGGACCACGGTGTCGAAGCCGCGCCGCGACGCCCACGGGCCGACGTGGCTGAAAGCGCAGAGGGAAATGTAAACGATGCCCGGCCGCAATTCCGCCAGTTCTTCGGGGGAGAGTCCCCGGCCTCCCAGGGTCCCTGGCCGGTATCCCTGGGAGAACATGTCCGTTTTCCGGACCAAGCCACGCAGGGTTTCCAGGTTCTTGTCCTCGCGCAGGTCAAGTTGGGCATTCAATTTTCCGTGGCCGGTGTCGTATTCCTGGTAGCCGATGTTGGGCAGATGGGCGGCGGTGATCTTCATGACATCCGCGCCGTGCTCTGCCAAGGTCCGCGCACAGGACGGCCCAGCCAGCACCCGAGTCAGGTCCAGTACTCGGACCCCGGAAAGAGGGCGGCTACCTTCGGACAATGGCTCGGGCGGGCTGTCCGCGATCTTGACGATCTCCATCAAGGGCAGGGAAGCGATGGCGGCGGCCTGTGGGTGGGTGGACCATTCCTCCATCGTGCGCACCATGCCACCGGCGCCTTTGGCCTCGATGATGGCCTCTTCAAGTTCCAGGGCGTCCCATTGGGCCACTGCTTTAGTCACAGCGTCCCGGTCTTCAGATACGCCCAGCACGCTGAGGGCGGCGGCCCGGTGATTGGGGAAGTTGCAGTGGAGATAACTCCAGCGTCCATCCTTGGTCGGATACACGCCCATCACGGTGTTGCGTTCGGTTGAAACCCCTGCGTCGTCCATCTGCATGTATTTGCCGCTACGCAGCGACGCCGTGGCCCGGCGGGTATCCACTGACACCTCTTGGCGGCGTCCGGTGCGGGTCTCCCAAAGGTCTGAAACGGCCAGGCCCAGGGCGCCCAGCGCGGCGGCGCTGGACTCTCCGATGCGGAACGATGTGGGCAATATCGGGTCTGTGCCGCCGGTGACGCTCAGCTCGTTCATCCGTTCGTCGGTCCATCCTGCGAAGGGCAAAAGAGTGCGTAGAATCTCGTTGGCCATGGTCCTTCCTTAGGTGTAAAAATAGCGTTAGACGTGATGATAGAGGGCTTATATTACCCGAAGTTGTGGCAGATGGTCTGCGGCCAATGGTGGGCCGGCGAGTTGGCGGCAGACGACCTAGACCAGCTTCATCTGGAAGCCGGTATCTTGTTTCTGACCCCGGCCTGCCAGATGGACAGCCGGGTAGCCCAACTCCCGCAGCCGCGCCGCCAGTTCCGGGAAGCCGTTCACGGTGTAGACCTGCTTGGGAGCAACCGCCTGGACGTATTCCACCAATTCGTTGAAGTCGGGGTGATCGCTGTAGGGCAGGCTGGCATCGGCGGTGCGGCCCCAGGGCATGCTGCCGTTAGTCGCCCAACCGGTCATCTCCAGGGTCCGTTTTCCTCTGAACCCCTTCAGGGCCTGGCCGCGCTTTCCCGGCGGAAACATCAGGACCCAGCCCTCTGGCCACTCGCCTTCAAACATCTTGACTTGGCCCGGGAATTCCACCCCTGCGTCCAAGTAGACCTGGGTGCCCAGGTAGATGCTTTCTTCGAGTAGAACGTCGAATCCCTGGCCTAGCAGATGATGGAGCAGTTCCTGGGACTTGCCCAACCGCCAACCTTGGACCACGGGCCGTTGGCCGCGGGACAACCACATCCTCAGGGTCTTAAAAGCAGTCTCCAGTACCTGTTCCTCGGGAGGGAAAACATATTCCGGACGGCCGTAGGTGGCCTCGATCACCAGGGTGTCGCAGGGCACGGGTTCCAGGGATTCATTCGTGGGGCTCGGGCGGCTCTTGATATCGCCGGTGTAGAGCAGCCGCTCCCCGGTCTCCTTGGATACGATCAGCGCTTGGGCGGAACCGAGACAATGGCCGGCGGGATGGAGGGTCATGGTGAAATTCGGAGCGTCGAAGGGCTCATGATAAGGGAGGAGGATGGGGTCGGACTTTACCAGATAGTCCCCCAAAAGTTTGGCCGTGTTGGGGGTGAGCGCCGGGCGGTTATGGCGTCCGGTATGGTCCGAATGGGCATGCGAAATCAGGCTGAACTCGCGCTTTCTGGTGGAGTCCAACCATAGGTCCAGATCGGGTAGGTAAACCCCGCTTTTGAACACCGCCTCCACGTACACCTCACAAGAAACCGGGCCATCGGCTGCCGAAATCCCGCTGAGGCAGCGCGGCCAAGTATATCACGGGGCCCGGCGGTCTCCGAGGCGGGTGTTCCCCACCCGATTGTGGGGTATAATCTGCTGGGCGCGCCCAAAGACGTGACGTAAAGGCGCCCAAATCTTTACAATCAAAGGCGGGAATATGCCGGCAGAAGTTGGCGATGTAGCGCCCGATTTCAAGCTCCCCTCCCCAGATGGGGACGTTTCTCTGGCCGACTACAAAGGCAAGAAGATCGTTGTCCTCTCGTTCCACGTATTCGATTTCACCTCTGGTTGAACCTCGCAGGCAACCTCGTTCCGTCAGGAGTACACACGGTTCGAGGAGCATAATGCCCAGGTACTGGGCATCAGTTGCGACACTGTTCCATCCCACCGCGCTTGGAGCACGGCGTTGGGTGGGCTGCCCTACCCCGAGTTGTCCGACTTCCACCCCAAGGGTGAGGTCAGCATGGCGTATGACCTGTGGAACGAGGAGCGGGGCGCCAGCAAACGGGCGGTGATCATCATCGACAAAGGAGGCGTGATTCGCTTCCGTGAGTTGTACGAACCCGGCACTCTGCCCGACCCCAAAGCCATCTTCGCCGTGATGGAAGGGCTCACCTAGGAACAGATAAGAGCGGGCATCAAGACATCAAAAAGGCGCCTGATCCTTCCGCGGAAGGACAGGGCGCCTTTTGATCTGTCAATTTTATGTCTACTCATTAAAGGGTCATAACCCTTAAAACAGAAGGCCGCCCCGGTAAATCGGAGCGGCCTTCTTGAATCCTGGTTCTCAGTGACCCCGGAGTTAGCTGATGGCGGTGATCCGCTGCACCAGGTAACGCAGGGTGCCTTTAGGGACGTTGATGGTCACCTCTTCGCCGACCATTCTATCTAACAGGGCCTGGCCAACGGGTGAGGTGGTGGATATCTTGCCTTGGGTGACATCTGCTTCGCGGACATCAACCAGAGTGTAGGCTAGGGTTTTACCGGAGTTGGTGTCCTTCAGAGTAACCTTGGCGCCGACCGAGGAGCGGGCCACTTTGGACGACGCGCCTTCGGGAAGGATCTGGGCGTTATTGATGCTGGCTTCCAGTTCGCGGATGCGGAGTTCGACGATTCCCTGCTGGTCTTTGGCTGCGTCCAGCGGTGCGTTTTCCCTGAAGTCTTTGTCAGCCATCGCCCTTTTGATATCTTCTAGAACGAGGGCTCGCTGGTCTTTGAGGTCGTCCAGTTGACCGACCAGGCGGTCGTACCCTTCTTGACTGAGATGGGAGCCGGTTATAGCGGTGCGGCCGTTGGTTCGTGTGGTGGTCTTAGCTGCTGCGGTGCTGCGGCGGGTCCGGGGAACTCGGAGGTGGGATGCCAGTCCATTTTCGATCCATCCCTGGTCTTTCCAATAAGCCAGGAAAACCTTGACGGGGCTCAACCGGTGCACGGACTCTGATCCGCCGAGACCGATCTGCTGCGCATACTCAGCGACTTCCGAGGGGGAGAGTTCGGAGACCCTACGCTCCCGGCCGACCCAGGCCACGAAACGGCCCAGTTCCTGATGACTTTGTTGGGCAGTCTTGGCGGATTTCTTTGCCGCCACAAAATGCGTTAGCGCTTCGGATATTAAAGGGCTTTGCTCAGTCGTCAATCCAAGTACCTCCACCTGCAGTCAGTCTTTGATTTTCGTAAGCGTGCGCCAAACCCTAATGGTGTGGGGATTCGCCGGGGAGTTTAAGAGGTCTACCGAAGGTCTGATCTAGTGTCTTCTTAATGGACCCCTCGGCACAGAATCTTCGATGGAATCGCCCTCTTTACGGAGGAGAAATCACTTCAAAATCATACCAGGATTAGGCCGCGAAGGCAATTCGAAGTTTTGTAGCCCCGGCCAGACGAGCGCCTGATTTCCCGGTTGGTACCGCACGTGAATAGATGCCAGTATCTGGACCATACCGGCCCAAAAACCCACTCGTCCTTCCGTGATTTTCCCACCGCTTTGCCATCCTGTCTTATCCCTCGATGCTATGTTTTTAGACACCGCAAGACGAATGGCCAAGTCCCAGAAGTCAAGAGGCCTAACACCGGGGATTCACCTCTAAAAATCTTTGACTTGGCCACGGCTAGGATGTAGCATACTGGCGGCCCGGCGCGATATGCCTGCCAAGTTACCGGCGCCATCCAAACTAACGGCGTTCCGGCGACCACTTCCAACTAATACGGAATCGGAATACATGAGCCCCCAACTACAGCCAAAATCTGGCTCATCCCTCGCCGGTCCCACCAACGTACCGGCCTTCGAAAAAGAATTAGACCGCCTGGTAGCTTTGGCCCGCCAAGGCCACAAGCCCGGCGCAACTTTCAACAACCCTTCGGAAGAATGGCTCATCAGCCAGATGCACGTGTTGCAGGACCTTCCCGAAGCCGAACAACAGAAGTTACTCAGCGAAGCCAGCGTTATCGATAAAGACGCCGCCGAAGCCAATGCCGCCGGGAGGGCAGCCGGGCGGGCATGGCCTGAAGTGGTGGTCCGGTTGAACACCGGAGGGTACGCCTTCTTCAGCCAGCTAGGCGTCGTTCGCCGGCCCGACCTGACCCAATACTTCATCGACGGGTTCGCCAAGAACCGCGACGGAGTGGTGTTCAGCACGGAAAGCCAGACCTTGTTCGCCGAGGTCTTTGCGCACATCAATGATTATATGGAAGAGAAGCTGGCCTCGGGCGACACCATCGTCCAGTCCGACCGCCAGGTCGGCGACGCTCCGGGACGCTCTTTCCATGCCCGCCAGATGCTTTTTGGAACGCGGTACATGCAGATTCCAATGATGTGGCGCCAATTGACCTTCCCTGCTTCCGAAGAGATCAGCCGTCAAGAACCCGACATTCTTGAGGTCTCCCTTCCCCATTGGCTGGAAGACCTGGGATTGCCTGATGAACTGAAGCAGCGGGTGCGCGATGCCGGGTTGACCCAGTTGGTCTTTAAAGCGCCCACCAAGGGACTCTCATTACATCTTGGCTTTGATTACGTTGGCGAGCATAAGATGGGGCCCCTGTCCATCGCGATGTTCAAAGTGAAGGAAGTCGACGGCTTAGCGATCCAAGCGGCGCTAAGCATGGCCCGCGCCAAGACTCTGGCCGGCCAGAATAAGAACACAGCCCTGATCACCATTGGACCGTCGCTGCACGGCAAGAGCACCCTGACCATCATGTTGGAGTTGGCCAACAGCGAACTGGCCAAGAAGCTCAATCTGGATCCAGACGCTGATGAAGGCGTTTACCCGATGAACGATGACATCGTCCTGCTTCAGCCCTTGAAGGAACCGGTCAAGGTAACCAAAGACGGGAAGGAATCGACCCTCTACTACGGCATCGATGGGACCGAGAATAATCTCTACGCCATGCCCTTTGGCTTGAACAAGGAAGAAGACCCCATCACCTTTGAGGCCGTCCGGGGCACGGACGAGGACCCAAACACGGAAGAGACGTTGGAAAACGTACCGGTGGACCTGGATTCAGGCGCTCCCAACTTCCTTTTCAACCCCGTCCGAAACATGCGTGTAACTCTTTCCCGCACCAGGTTGGTGACCAAAAAGGGGGCCAACGACATTCTCAAGAAGATCACCAACGGCCGGGAGACCGAGGGAGTCCACGTCCCCGTCGAAGACACCGACCAGGTTTTTTGGCAGGCCGTGATGCGCCAGAACACTGTGGTACCGCCGTTGCGCCGGCTCACCCCTGAACAATACATCCGGGTCCTGATGTACGGCGAAGCGGTACAGATGGGCGCGGCCATCGGGGCCATCGGCCGTCCATACGTTGAGTACTTCTCAGACCCGTTCATCATCGGCTTGGAAGACCAGAACGCCAACAACCTCTACAACATCGTTAAGAAGATCGAAGAGGGCGGGTTGGAACAGCAATACTTCGTCTTCAACACCGGTGGCGTGGGCGCCGACACCAATGACCAAGCCAGCGGCGCCAAGTACAAGAAGATTCCCCGGGAATTAACCCTGATGCTCCAAGAGGCGTTGCTCCGGGACGCTGTGAAATTCCAATATGAATCGCATCTGGGGTCGGACATCGCCGTCGCCATCGTGGATAAATCGGGCAACGAAGTTCTGGACCTTCGCGATGATTGGCTGCCCGAGAACATCTACGGTGCGGAAGACTATTCCCAACGCATCACCGAGTTGAGCCGCCGCAGGTTCTACGGCGAGAACTCTGAAGACAAAGCCGGGATACTTCGCTACACCAAGGTCTTAAACGGGCTTTATGACCTGTCCGACATCCCCGTTCCCAACAACGAACGCGAGTTGACCTGGCTGCTTTCATTCTTCTGGAATGTTGACCAGGCGTACGACACCCTGGCTGACCTGGACGCCAACCGAGCCGAGGGTAGCGCCCCAGATGCGGCGGTGTCTCAGGGCCTGCAGGACATATACGCCAAGGCAACCGCCAGCGGGTTGAGCCTTCCCAGCAGCGCCTCCGCCGCGTTGGCCTCGTTAGGGCTCCGAGCTTCTTAACGGTGGGACACCGGTCGGTCCAAGACGTGGTTTCATTCCCTGTCTTGCCTCATGAAAAATCGATGGCCGCCCTCGGTTCCGGTCGTTTTCATGGTCCCGGTGTATACTTACCGCCATCCAAACGGTAGCCGCAGCATCATAGTTAAATCACCTTAGAATCTAGCGGACATTTCAGGAGACCCCATATGAAGGCGATACAGATCACAGAATTCGGCGGCCCCGAGGTCATGAAGTATCAGGACGTGGCCGACCCCTCTCCCGGTGAGGGCGAAGCGGTGGTCCAGATTCAGGCCGCCGGTGTGAACTTCACCGATGTCTATAGCCGCCAGGGCGTTAACCCCGGACCCCCCCTGCCCCGCATCATCGGAGTCGAGGGCGCCGGCGTGGTCCACGCCATCGGCCCTGGAGTGACCGAAGTCAAAGTAGGCGATGAAGTAACCTATTGCACCGCACCCGGGACCTACGCCGAGTTGGCGGTTGTGCCCGCCTGGCGGTTGATGAAACGCCCCAGCGGCGTCGACGCCAAAGCAGGGGCCGCGGCAATCCTCCAAGGGATGACGGCCCATTATCTTTGCCATTCCACCTACGCCGTCCAAAAGGGAGACCGGGTGATAGTCCACGCAGGGGCCGGCGGCATGGGCCTGCTCCTGACGCAGATGATCAAGAAGTTGGGCGGTTTCGTGTTCTCTACCGTCTCCACCGATGAAAAGGCCGAGCTTTCCAAGCAGGCCGGCGCCGACCACGTGATCCTCTATACCCAACTGGACTTTGCCGAAGAGGTCAAGAAGGCCACCAACGGCGAAGGCGTCAAGGCGGTTTATGACGGCGTCGGCAAGACTACCTTCACTCAGAGCATCGCCAGCCTGGGCCGCCGCGGCCACATGGTGCTTTACGGCGCGGCCAGCGGCGCCCCCGAGCCTATGAATCCAGCTATGCTTGGCGCGGGTTCACTCTCGCTGACCCGGCCCGGACTGGGCGATTACACGGTTGACCGCGCCGAGCTGGAGAAGCGGGCCGGCGACGTCTTGGGCTGGGTAGCCTCCGGTGAACTGAAACTCCGGATCGGTGGTGAGTTCCCTCTGTCCGACGCCTCGGAAGCGCACCGGCAACTGGAGAGCAGGGCCACCACCGGCAAACTGCTCCTGATTCCTTAAATATCAATGAGGCAGTGGAGATAGCCATCAGTTATGTGGGTTCTGCTGCCTCGCAAATGGCCCACCAATAATTGTTGACCATGTTGATCGACTTTTATATAATCGTGGCAGGCAACCCCATTAGGAGGCAGATATGGCCGAGGAAACCGTCACCTTAGATGCGATCTATGAGGCTTTGAAAACGGTGTATGACCCTGAGATTCCGGTCAACGTCGTTGATCTGGGTCTGGTATACGACGTTCAGGTAAAAGACACCGGAGACGTCTACATTCAGATGACCCTTACCTTCCCCGGTTGCGGCATGGGCCCATACATCGGCCAACAGGCTGAATGGGCGGTGCAAGAGTTGGATGGCGTCGAAGAAGTTCAGATAGAGATGGTTTTCGACCCGCCCTGGTCGCCCGAATTGATCAGCGAAGAAGCCCGCTCCCAACTCGGTATCTAAATAGTCCGGAAGCCCTGGCACCGGCATCCGATATATCCGCGACCCGCAGCCGTCAACCGGGATTGATTCCGGCGCTGGTTGCCGTATTGATTGAGTCCAGAATCCCATCCGGAGGAACGCATGCCCACGCCCCAGGAAACCGCGCGTCTTGAACAGATCAAACGGACTTGGCAGCAAAAGCGCCAGATCACAGACCGTCTCGGCAAAATCAAGACCAAGATCGGCGTCTACAGCGGCAAAGGCGGCGTGGGAAAGACCACCGTTGCCGTGAATCTGGCCGTGACGCTAGCAAACATGGGTAGCAGCGTGGGCCTCTTAGATGTGGACATCGACTGCCCCAATGTAGCAAAGGTCATGGGCATCACCGACAAGCCCGAATACGTCGATGAGCAGATCATCCCGACCGAGAAATATGGCGTAAAAGTCGTCTCCATGGCCTTCTTCCAAGAGAATCCGGACGAGGCTATCATCTGGCGCGGACCGATGATCCACAACGCCATCAGCCAGTTCCTGCAGCAGACCGATTGGGGCGAACTGGACTATCTGGTGGTGGACCTGCCTCCCGGCACCTCAGATTCCCCGCTCACTGTTATGCAGAACCTGCCGATGGACGGATTCGTTGTGGTCAGCACGCCCCAAGACTTGGCCAACTTGGACGCCAAACGCTGCATCAACATGATACGGAAGTTGAACCTGAATGTGCTGGGCGTTGTGGAGAACTACACCGGCGATATATTCGGCCAAGGCGGCGGAAAAAAACTGGCTGAAGAGATAGATGCCCCATTCCTGGGCGAACTAGCGCTGCGTTCGGCCTACCGTGACTCATCAAGACCGACGGCCCTCCTGGACGAGTCAGTGGAAGATGAGTTCGTCTTTGTTGCGGATGAAGTGAAAAAAAGCCTCAAAGAGTTCGGCTCGGAAGCGGCCTAGACAACACTCCGGGCAGGCATCCCGTCGCTGCCGGATTGCTCGACGGGCTTAATCATCAGACGCTACCTCGGCCTCGGCGGCCACGTCCTTCCGGCCCCTTCTTCGTTGCTTACGGGACGGCCTTCCCGGTGGCGCGTCACCCGATGTGATACTCATCAGCAGATCCACTTCCCGGCTCATGGCTTCCTGAGAATGCCCGCTTTCCTCGCCCATTCTCCGGAATTTCTGATACCGTTTCTTCAAAAGTTTGCCCTGGGACATCTTGGACAACTGAACGATGTTTGTGAGGATCGCCGATTGGAGACTTTTCGATGCCTCTCTGGGGTCCACGTGGGCGCCACCTTCCGGCTCAGCGACCACCTGATCGGCGATACCCAGTTCCACACAGTCATGGGCTGTCAGCATCAACGCCTCAGCGGTTTCGCGGTCCAGCATGTGGTCGTGATACGCGGCGCCGAGAGTGTGGTTCGCCGACATGGGCGAATAGACGGCGTATTGCTGGATCAAAATCCGGTCGGACAACCCCAGGGCCAATGCGCCCTCGCTTCCGCCTTCGCCAATCACTACTGAAACCATGGGCGTCGGTACCGTCAACATCGAAGAAAGTGTTGTGGCGATCGCGTTCCCGATACCCTGTTCTTCGGCTTCCAATCCGGGATCGGCGCCTTGGGTGTCGATGAGGGTGACGAGAGGGAGCTTGAAACGGCTCGCCAGGTCAATCACGCGCTTGGCCTTGCGCAAGCCGTCGGGAAACACATGGTACCGTTCCCCTTCAACCAAAGGCCGGCGTTCTTGGCCGATCACCGCCACGGGTTGGCCGTCCATGAATCCCAGACCAGCCACGATCGAACGGTCATCGCTATTCAGTCTGTCGCCGCGAAGCTCGATGAACGGGTCCAACATGAACCGGAAATATGCGCTCGCCTGGGGCCTCTCCGAATTTCGGGCGGCGGTAACCGCTTCCCACGGCTCCACTTCGGCGCATGTTTGGGGTACCGCCTTCAGCAGATTCTTGTGGTTGGAAGATCCATGCTTGTGGGCCGTTAGGATCTTCAGCAATGACGCAACCCTAGGTTGCAGGTTCTCCCGGTCCACCACATTGTCTAACAGCCCGTGACCAACGTGGGCCTCGGCCGTATGCGCGTCCAGGGGCAGAGGCATCTTTGATACCTCACGTAGCGTGCGCAGGGGAGATAATCCGATCAACGAACCCGGCTCCGCCAGGATCACATCGGCGAGGTTGGCGAAACTGGCATAGGCTTGACCGGTGGAAGGGTTAGCCAAAACTACAATGAAAGGCAATTCTTCTTTCCGTAGGCGGTTGGCGGCGGTTACCGTTTTGGCCATTTGCATCAACGACAAGACGCCCTCTTGGATCCGGGTGCCTCCTCCCGAAACTACGGCCACTGCCGGCAAGCCTTTGCGGGCCGCGTTCTCAAAGGCCATAGACACTTTCTCGCCGACGACGCTGCCCATGGTGCCGCCCATGAAACCAAAATCCAAGACGATCAGCATCGCCTCGGTGTCGCCGATCCGGCATTTCCCCGTAACTACAGCTTCGGTAAGCCCTGTCCGGTCTTGGTCCTGGGCGAGGAACTTTCGATAACGGGCCCGGCGCGAGAACGAAAGGGGGTCCACCGAGCTCACATATTTATAAAACTCTTTGAAAGTTCCTTTATCGGCCAGCAACTCGATACGTTGGCGTGCGGTTACGGTGTAGTGGAACCGGCAGAAGGGACAAACACGGTAGGTAAGATAGGAGGGAGAGTCGCTGATCGGCTCCTCGCAGAACAAACACCGGTCGTGAATCACCGATAAGTAGGTCTGGTCTGACTCACCGTCGCGGTTAAATAGGTGGACAAGAAAATTGGCCAGGTTGCGCAAAGACGGCCTCCGTAGGCTCGCGAGCGGGGCAGCCTAATTTAGCTTTCCGCGATACTCCGCTCGTTACCTTTTCCATCATACAAAACCTACGCCGATTATGAAACGCCGGACAGCGGCAAATGTCAGCCGGCCCGGTCTTTTTTTATCTTGACCACCACTACCCGAGGGTGGTCTGTGGCGAACCGAGTCCATCGATAGGTAGGACATTCACACACTTACTGTTTTCGTTGACATTCGCGGACCGATAAAATACAATCTGATTGAGTAAATTCCTGAATCAGTAATTATATGATATAATATATACTATAGTCGTACTAATTGCTGCTAAACATTAGCAAATCCTACGTTTTCGATACCTGTGGAATTTTGCGGCAATTGGATCCATCACGTCTTCCAGTACCGTATTCTCCCGTTCAACGGAACAACTGTTTGATCAGTGGGTCTTAGGATTCACAGGAGAAAGCCCAATGCCAGCAAAGTGGATAGATATAGGCGTCAACGCGAGCACTATGGAAGGCTACCTTACTCAACCTGAAGGGGAAGGCAGCCACCCCGCCGTGGTTGTGATTCAAGAGATCTGGGGCGTGAATTCCCATATTCAGTCGGTCGTTGACCGGCTGCCTTCCCTAGGGTACGTGGGCTTGGCGCCGGCCATGTTCCACCGGGAAGGCCCGATGACGACCGGACTGCACGAAGAGATGGATACCGCCATCGCCCGGATGCGCAACTCCACGGATGCTGACATACTCGCCGATGTCAATGCCGCGATGGCTTATTTGAAAGCGCAATCCTTCGTAGTTGGCGACAAGATCGGCATCGTCGGATTCTGCTACGGGGGCCGGGTATCCTATCTGGCGGCCTGCAACGTCTCTGACCTTGCCGCGTCGGTTGTATTCTATGGCGGCGGTATCGGAAATGCCCTTGGCGACGGGCCTTCGCCGCTGGAACAGACGGCCAACATCGGCTGTCCGATGCTTGGATTATTCGGTGTGGAAGACGCAAACCCAACACCGGATGACGTGGCCAAGATGGATTCGAAGTTGACCACACACGGCAAAGCTCACGAATTCCATAGCTACGACGGCGCCGGGCACGGTTTCCATTGCGAGACCAGGGCCAGCTACCGGCCGGAAGCGGCCGCCGACGCTTGGGGCAAGGCCGTGGCCTGGTTCGACCAGCATCTGAAATAAGAGGAACGTCCCACCCCAACGCCACGAATGGTCCATCTGCCGAAACCGTGCAGATGGACCATTTTTGCGGGTTCCCCAGCTCCCATACGGGAATCGACCGAGTATCTGTTGTGTCATCTAACCCCCGCGGGGTTCCGTTTGGCTGACCGTGATAAGCTTCCCGAGATGACATCCCCCGATATCAAACGGCTAACAATATCCGAAAAACCACCGGAGAACTTCGCTCGACCCCTCCTGAAGTTTTCCGTCCATCGATCGACGTGACGGGCAAAGCCGCTAGCAGGTTTCTGGTTGTCCCGTAGAGCAGAGCCCCAAACTGGGAATGATCCAGCCGGCGGCCGCCGGGGTAATTTCTGGATAATCTCGCATTACAAAGATTTCCGGTATCTATGGATCGGCAACTTCTTCACCGTTGGCGCCCAGTGGATCCAGATACTCACCGTGGGCTGGCTGGTGCTGGAGCTCTCCGGCGGCAACGCATTCTTGACCGGGACCGTTGTCGGTGTACGGACACTGCCAGTCCTGATAATCGGGCCTTGGGCGGGGGTGCTGGCAGACCGGGTCGACCGCCGCAAGCTGGTGATGTTCACGCAGGTCTATATGGCGATTTCAGCAGTGATCTTCGCCTTTCTAGTCTTGGCCACAGACCTAGACGCTTCCCCGGTGACCGGTCCGCTCAAATGGTGGCATGCCTTCATATATATGGGGGTATCAGGGATCGCGCATTCCATCGTCCAGCCCGTGAGGCAGACCATGGTCCCAAACACGGTGCCGCTGCGGGACTTGGGCAGCGCCCTAGCATTGAACGGTATGGCTCACCCTACCATGCGCATCGTTGGGCCGGCCGTAGGCGGGTTGCTGATCGCCACCTTAGGGTTCAACTGGAACTTCTTCATCGAGGCGGCCGCCTACGTGACCATAGTTCTCATATATCTGCCCATGAAGCTGCCCTACAGGGAGGAGCGCACGGCCACAGGCACCTCCTTGCTCTCCAGCATGAAAGAAGGGTTGGCTTACGTGGTGAAGGAGCGGACTATTCGGCAGCTGATCCTGATGGCCGTGATCCCCAACCTTGTGTTCCAGCCGGTGACTTTCGTGCTGCCGATATTCACCACCCAGGTGCTAGACCGCGGGGCCGACGCCGGGGGCCTGATGGCCGCGGCGATAGGCGCCGGCGGAATCGTAGCCGCCGTCATTATCGCCGGCAAGGGCTTCATCATCCCCCGAGGGCCCGCTACTCTGGCCGGACTGATCGGTGGCTGTATCTTCATCCTGCTGTTTGCCCAGTCGACATCGTATTTCCTATCGATGGCTTTTCTGGCCGGGTTGGGATTTTTCCAATATATCTTCCGGGTTGGAAATAACACACTGATCCAGACGATCGTTCCCGATGCTCTACGGGGCCGGGTGATGAGCATCTACATGCTGGACAACGGACTCACCCCCCTGGCGACGATGGGCATCAGCTTCCTGATTCATGTCTGGAGCCCGGCTGGGGCGTACACGGTTTTGGCTTTGGTCAGTCTGGGATTCGCGCTGCTGCAGCTGGCGTTCTTCCAGCGAATCAGAGAATTGGCTTAAAAACCTAAGTACCGCTGCTCCTAACAAGCGGTCTCTCCACATAGCCCTCGGCCCTATATGATTTAGCCCTGTCCCATCCAATTCACCGTTCGTTCTTATTAAGGAAGGACCGAAGTGATGAAGTGAACTGCGGCTGACTGGAATTCCTCTCCAGACCCACAGAATCCCGTGCCGTATTTCATATCCCGTGATTCAGCTATATAGATAATTCCAAAACGCAATAAAACCCATTGACGGCTACCTAGCAAGTGTTTATACTTCCGAGCGATCTAGGGCGTGGCCTATCGCATATGTGTTTGTGCCTAGCACAGATACAAAATGTTAAGCGGCGATGGACAAAACGCTCATACCCCGGCAAAATGCCCGATTAAATCTCCGAATTTGGTATTAACGGCGGGTCCACGGATTTGAAAGGCCCGCTCCCCGACTGCCTTTGTGATTTAACGGCAATTATCCACGAAAGGTAAGTATCGTGGGCCCAAAATAAGGCCTCACAGCGCCGAGCAGGGAGGAGACCACTTGAGCGAAGTAGCAAGCACGGAAGCAACAGCGGCACACCAGAACGTAGAAAGGGTGCTTGAAGGTCAGTCTTCGGCCCTCACGCTACTGACCGCGATGCGGTCAGTCACCAGGATCCTCGACCGCACCTACCTCGGTATGGGGTATCTCTGCGGAACGATGTTCCTGCTCTTAGCACTCTTCATCACCTACCAGGTGATTGCAAGAAAATATGGCGTTGTGATGGCGCCAGGCATGGACCTTATGAGCGGCTTCACCATGGCCATGGCCTCAACTTGGGCCTTCTCCTACGCTTTGCGGACCGGCTCCCACGTCCGTATCGACGTTTTATTGCCCTTCATGTCCACCAGAGTCAGGTGGTGGGCCGACCAAGCAGCGCTCGCTTCGATCGTCTTCTTCATCGGTATCACGTCTTGGAAAACTTGGATTATGGTCATGAAGTCCCATGAGATTGGCGCTGTAACCAACACCTATCCCCTGGTCCCGTTGTGGATTCCCCAAACGTTTGTAGCCATCGGATTCAGTATGTTGGCATTCACGGCGGTCCACATGATGATTGACAAGGTCGCGGAAGCAATCCTTCCGAGAGTGCACAAGATGCAGGGCGGTACTGAAAGTTACCGCACGGTGACTGCTGGAACCAATCTTGATCCCGTCCTGACGGAAGAGAGTACGTCGGGGGTCTGATCAAAGCAAAGTTCGCTCCGGCCGAATCTCGTACGGCTGGACCGAAGTGATCTTCAACAGAGTTAATAAACCAGTCCTGCCGGCAGCGTTGCCGGCGCCGAAAGGTTAGGAGGACCGAAACAGATGGCAATAACCTCAGCATTCCTAATGATGGGCGGCTTCTTTTTGATCGGCGTTTACGTGGCCGGCGCTCTGGGTGTTTTGTCGCTAATCTTGATGTACGTCTTCTCCGATGCTCCCCTGTGGAACATCATGGGGAACAAAGCATGGGAGACGAACACCAACTTCATCCTTATCGCGATTCCGCTATTCCTCCTGATGGGGGAATTGATGCTGCGGAGCGGCATGGGTGAGAGGATGTACAACGCGGTCTCCCGCTGGATATCTTTCCTGCCGGGTGGACTGATTCACACGAATATCGCCTCCTGCGCCATCTTCGCCGCTTGTTCCGGTTCCAGCGTGGCCACGTCGGCCACCATCAGCCGGGTATCCCTGCCGACCTTCCGGCAGCGGGGGTACAGTGAACGGCTGGTGATCGGCTCTCTGGCCGCTGGGGGCACTCTGGGAATCTTGATTCCTCCCAGCATCGGACTGATCGTTTACGGGGTACTGGTTGAAGAGTCCATCGGAAGACTGTATCTGGCTGGGTTTGTCCCAGGGATCTTATTGGCCCTTATGATGATGGCCATGATCGTGGTAGCGTCTATCGTGTTCCCATCCATCGCTCCGAAAGAGCCCGGCACAACCTGGCGGCTGAAGTTCCTGGGCCTATTCTCCATGATTCCCGTTTTACTCATCATCATGGTGGTCTTGGGGTCGATCTACGCAGGCTGGGCAACTCCCACCGAGGCTGCCGCATTCGGTGTATCGGGCGCCCTGGTACTGGCCTTGATAAACAATTCGGGCCCGGCGGTCATGGGATGGTTCATCAGTATTATTGGTGGCTCCAGCTCCTCCACAGGAGTGTTAGCCAATCTGCAAGAGCGGTACCCCGTCGTCGATGGACAGCTTCGCCAGTCCATGACGATTAACTTTCAAATGATTAAAGATTCGATCCTGTCCACCGTCAGGACATCGTCGATGATCATGCTCATCGTCGTAGCCGCATTCACGCTGAGTTTCGCTTTCGCCAGGCTGGGTATCTCCCATGACATCTCGCAGTGGATCATCGGCATGGAATTGTCCGGCACCCAGTTGGTGATCGTGCTTGTCATTTTCTACCTGTTGCTGGGGACCTTTATGGAGAGTTTCGCCATGTTGGTCACCACGGTGCCAATCTTGGCGCCGGCGCTGGTAGCCACCGGGGTAGACCTGGTATGGTTCGGCATCATCATGGTTATCTTGGTTGAGGCTGCTCTCATCAGCCCGCCCGAGGGCATCAACCTCTATGTGCTCCACGGAGTACGGAGGGATGTCCAGGCGGAGATGGCGGAAGCGTCAGGCCAGGCAGAAGAAATTGGCACCATCACGGATGTTTACATCGGGGTGCTGCCCTTCATGGCGGTGATGGCAGCTATAATCGTCTTGCTGATCATCTTCCCAGACATCGCCTTATGGCTCCCAAATCTAGTTAAGGGTACCCGGTAGTCTCAAGGATAGAGGTTCGGGAAACGCCCCTATAATTCACAGCAACCAAAAAGGGCCGGTCCTTCTAAAGAAGGACCGGCCCTTTCTCTATTTTCGGTAACTCCTGCACCGGAGCGGTTACATCACCGACCGGACCACGCCGCCGTCCACTAAGATCGTCGCTCCGGTGGTATAGCTGTTCTTCTCAGATGACAGGAATGTCACCAGGTCGCCCAGTTCTTCGGGCCGGCCCAACCGGCCCACCGGTATGGTGGACGAGTGGGCCTGTAGCAATTCTTCCACATTGGACCCAGTGTCTTTAGACCGGGTCTCGAAGATGTGCATCATTCGGTCTGTTAAGAGATATCCGGGCGCTACGTTGTTCACCAAGATGTTGTCCATGCCGACCTCGTCGGCCAGGCTCTTGGCAAAAGCCACGGCGCCCATGCGGGTAACCCCGGAGGTTACCAGGTTATCGATGGGCTGATAGACCGAGCTGGCGAGGATGTTGACTATCCGCCCCCATCCATTTTCTTTCATGTGGGGGACCGCTTCCTGGCTCATGCGGATGAAGAACATGAGGGCCATGTCGATGCTTTGACGCCAGACCTCCTCAGTGGTATCCGCAGCCCGACCGGCAGGCGGGCCTCCGGAGTTGTTGACCAGGATCTCCAGACGGCCAAAATGTTCGACCGTTCTCTTAACCAGCCTTTGGATATCCGGCAGTTGGCTAAGGTCTCCGGGAACGGCCAACACCTCGACCCCAAACGCTTGGCTGATCTCCCCAGCGGCTTGGTCCAGTTCTTCGGCGTTCCGGCTGCAGATCACGAGGTTCGCGCCTTCTTGGGCCAGGGAATCGGCGCAGGCCCGGCCCAGTCCCTTGCTGCCGCCGCCGATTATCGCCACTCTGCCTTTCAGTCCCAGGTCCATCACTTCCTCCCGCCAAGAGTCTCAACATGCTACCAACCGGGCCCGCGGTAGGCAACTGCTCTCCGAACGCCAACCTGGTGGATTTCCCTTGACACCCGTAGGTGCCTGATTTATGCTGGCGCCAGCCTCGAACCGGGCGCGTTCGGCCCCCTCTTTTTGACGCCTGACCGCGCTTTCCTGAGCCTCCTATTTCAACTACATGGTGAGACTTTGAGCAACGTAGACCGCATCCTGGAAGGCGCCCTGGATATACACGTCCACTTCGGCCCCGACCCTAAGGTAGAACGCCGGGCCGGCGCCGTGGAGATCGCCTTACAGGCCAAGGAACTGGGCATGCAGGGGGTCGTTCTAAAGAGCCATGAGTACCCAACCCATCCGGTGGCCGCGACCACCAGCGACATAGTGCCCGATATAACCGTGCTGGGCGGCATATCCCTGGATACGGAAGTGGGAGGACTAAACGTCCATGCGGTGGAAGCCACGGCCAATATGGGAGGCCGCATCGTCTGGATGCCCACCTATTCCGCCAAGGCGGACCGGGAAGCCAAGGGCCTAGATGGAGGTATATCGCTTCTGGACGGCTCCGGCTCCCTGGTACCAGAGATACATCCCATCCTGGACATGATCAAGTCCCACGACATGGTGCTGGCCACCGGTCATATATCCACGGCTGAGAGCTTGGCTCTCGTCGCCGAGGCCCGCAATGTGGGTATCCAGCGGGTGGTTGTCACCCATGGCACCACGATGTCGTTCTGGACCGGAATGACCCTTGAGGACATGAAAGAGCTGGCCGGGATGGGCGCGTTCATCGAGCACTGCGTGCACGTGATGATGCCCACCACCCACCGCCTGGACCCCAAGGAGTTGGCCAAGACGATCTTGGCCATCGGCTCGGAGAAATGCATCCTGAGCACCGACTTCGGACAAGACTTTCACCCGATGCCCGCGGAAGGCATGCGCATGGGCATCGCCACTATGCTGCGGTCGGGGATGGAAGAGGTAGAAGTGGGTATGCTGGTGAAAGACAACCCCTCCCGCCTCATGGGCACCTAAACTACAGGGACCGCTCCTGAGAAAAACTGATCCAGAGCACTTCTTCACCGTAATCCGGGGGAACCTTTGCCCAGTCGGCGATGCGGTGACCAACCACCCAGGCGATTCCGGTATCTGTTTCCAATAGCGGAACCCTTTCACGCCAGGGCCGGGGTACACGCAGGTCGGTGAACAGGTCTTGCAACTTCTTCCGCCCGCGCATCCCCAAGGGTTGTATCCGGTCGCCGGGCCGCCACCCCCGCACGGTCGCTCCGCCCCCGATTGCATTCCGGTCCAAACAGGCCGTCCACTCATCACCGCCGCCGGAGTTCGCCCAATCCGGCCGTTCCTTGGCCGGCCCAACCTGCATCGTAACGACCCAAGGGCCTGCTGACGCCACGGTCTTCACTCCAGGTTCGGCTGGAAATCGAATGGCTAGTTCTCCCTGTAGCTCCGGATACGGGCAGTCTGGCCCTAGGTCCCGTGTCAGCACCAGATCGGCGTATCCTTGCCGGAGTACCACGCCCGCCGGCAGCTGCAGCGAGCGTCCACCGCGTCCACCGAGCGCCAGGCCCTCCATGGCCACCATATGAGTCTCTCTGAGCCGCGTGGAATCTCCCGTCACCAGGATGTAGCCGCGCCTGAGGGCTAGCCGTTGCAACAACGGATGCAGCTCGTTTAGGGCGTTTTTGGAAAACCGCACCTCGCCGTCCGATTCCACAGCCACAACGGGCCAGACTTTATCCAGTTCCCGCTCCACGAAATCCAGTTCTTCGGCGGCGGTCCGGGCCAGCCGGACCAGTGCATCCCGTACCTGTGGGTTATAGTCCTGGGCTAGGCGCGGCATCAGGTCTTGGCGGATTTTGTTGCGGGTGAACCGCCACATATAGTTGCCGCTGTCCTCGCGGTAGCTACGGCCAATCTCACGGCAGTATGCGGCTGTCTCGTCTTTCGTTACCTTCAGCAGGGGCCGAAATAGCTGCAGTCCGCCCGCATCGGGCGGCCAAGGCCAATCTGAGACCTCGCCCATGCCGCGGAGACCGTAGAGGCCGGAGCCGCGCAAGATATGGAGCATCACGGTCTCCGCAAGATCGTCGGCGGTATGACCCACGGTCGCCGCCCTGGCGCCGGCGTCCTGGGCGACCCGGGCCATGAATGCGTAGCGCATCTCCCGCGCGCCCTGTTCAAAGGACGAGATGCCGCGCGCGCTCTGATATTCGTGAGGGTCTTCTTTGACCACGGTCACCGGCAGGCCCAGTTCCTCGGCGACCTCGGCCACGAATACGGCGTCGTCCTCTGCTTCTTGGCCCCTGAAGTTGTGGTTCAAGTGGGCGACGTGGAGAGAAAGGCCATGGGCGTCTTTGAGCCGGTCCAGCGAGTAGAGCAGGGCGCAGGAGTCCGGACCGCCGGATGCTCCGACGACCAAGGTTACGCCGGAGTTGGAGTAGCCGGCCCGCCGGAGGGCGGCCGCCACCTTTCGTTCCAGTTCGGCGGCATTGGCCACGATGATCTCCGGCTACCGGTTTTCGGGTGAGAGGTGGCCGGTTGAGTTATACCCCGTGAGCCGGCGGCCCCGCTCGTCGCTGTCGAATGTGCATACCGACGCAAGGTTCAGCGACATACGATGGAAGTGCTCCAACGGCACCCCGAGTAACTCACCGACGATGGACCGGATGGCGAAATTATGAGAGATGACAACCACTGATTCGTCCCCGGAATGCTTCTGCTCGATATCCAAGATCGCCTGCCAGGCCCGCTTGCGGAGTTGGGCCAGCGATTCTCCGTTGGGCATGGTGATCTTCTCGGGATTCGATCTCCAGACTTCGAACACATCGGGCCATTTATCGCGCATCTCTTCTCCGGTGACGCCTTCCAGATCTCCGAGACTGAGCTCTTCCAGTCCCGGTTGTTTGGTGACCGGCATCGGGGTGGCTTTGGCGATCTCCTCGGCCACCTGGACCGTCCTGACCAGAGGGCTGGAGTAGATGGCACAGTGGCCCCATTCTTCGGCGGCTTTGGCCGTCTCTTTGGCTTGGGCCAGGCCTCGCTCGTTGAGACTGATGTCCTGGCGCCCCTGGAATCTGCCCAGTTTGTTCCATTCGGTCTCGCCGTGGCGCACCAGAAAGAATTTCACTAGTTGGCCCCATTCCGGCCGGTGCTGGTGCCAGGCCCGAAGTTTAAGCGCTGCAATTCCACTTCCTCGATCCTTACTCTTTCCATGGCGATGATGGTGATGCGCAGGTCGCCGAACTCCATGACATCCCCAACCTCGGGGATGCTGCCGAGCCGGTCGAGGATGAACCCGGCCAGCGTCTGGTAATCTCCCTCAGGGATCCCCAGTTCCAGTTCTTCATTGATGTCGGATATGGCAAGGCCGGCGTCCATGCGGAACGCGCCGCGGCCAAGGTCGGTTACCGGCTCTTCCGGGGCCACGCCCTCATCTCCCAACTGGCCAACGATCACGGCCATCATCTGCTTGATGGTGGCCAACCCGGCGATGCCGCCGAACTCATCCACCAGGAGCACCACGCTGTGCCCGCCCTCCCGCATCACGTTGAAAGTCTCGCTGACGCTCTTGGTCTCCGGAACGAAGAAAGCAGGCTGGAGTTGGCTGGTCACGCCACCGGACTTGAGTCCGTCGATCCCGGCGAGGACGTCCTTCACCGAAAGCACGCCGACCACGTTCTCCATGGAGCCGTCGAACACCGGAAACCGGGTGTGGGTGTGTTCGGTGTAGACGGCCAAGAATTCATCGAGGCTGTCTCCGTGCTCGACCCATACGATCTCCGGCCGGGGCGTCATGATCTCCCGCATCTGACGGTCGCCGAAGCGGAACACCTTCTCCAACAGCGCTGCTTCCGAGGCTTCCACGGCGCCGGTCTGGGCCCCAGCGGCGATCATGGTTCGGATCTCTTCTTCGCTTACCGGAGGCGTGGCGGCGGAGATGCCGAGGGCCTTGTTGGTCATGGTGCTGAAATACTGGAGCAATGTCACCATCGGAGACAGGGTGAACTCCACCATGCGGACAGGACGGGAAACGGCGAATGCGACCTGTTCTGAGCGGCGCCACGCGATGTTTTTGGGCACGGTCTCGCCGAATAACAGCAGAAAAGTAGTTACTCCCGCCGTTGCGGCCAAAACTGAGAGCGTCTCGTTGGTGATCAGGTTCAAGGCTATTACGGTAGCAAGGGCCGCCGCCGCGGTATTAACCAGGTTGTTGCCAAGAAGCACTGTAGCCAAGAAGCGTTCCGGGCGCTGGATGATGTTGGAGACCCGTTCTGCTCCGGGACGGCCGCTCCGGACCAAGTGCATGAGACGCGCCCTTGGGAGCGCGATAAATGCGGTTTCAGACGCGGAGAAGAATCCGGAAAGGCCTAGGCACAAAACCAATAGAGCTAATCGCCATGAATCACCGGCATCCATCAGCGGAAGCCACCTCCAAAGGCCGCGAAGAGTTGCCCATCGGCAATATCGGGCCTGTTCAGGATGATAGCATCGGGCGCAAATTGGTGTAAAGTTGGACGAGGACCGCCCTTTCCGAGGCGGGCCAGGCACCGCTGATTTCCGGGGGCGGCACACGATTCATGACAATAAAGATACTGGGCATCGAAACATCATGCGACGAGACTGCGGTGGGAGTGGTTGAAGACGGCCACACCCTCCTTTCCAACGTCATATCGTCTCAGGTTGACTTGCACTCACCCTACGGCGGCGTTGTGCCCGAAGTTGCTTCAAGACAGCATGTTCGAGACTTGGTGCCGGTATTGGAGCAGGCGGCGGCAGACTCTGGCCTGGGCCTTGAGGACATGGACGCCATCGCCGTGACCTACGGGCCGGGACTGGCCGGGTCGTTGATCACCGGTGTGAATGCCGCCAAGGCCATCGCCTATTCCCTGGGGGTCCCATTGATCGGCGTGAACCACTTGGAAGGGCACATCTACGCGTCTTGGCTGGCCAAGGCTGACCTGGAGAGCGACCCCGGCTTCCCGTTGGCCTGTTTGGTGGCTTCGGGAGGACACACCGACCTCCTCTTGATGGAGGGGCACGGCAGGTACAAATTGGTGGGGCGCACCAGGGACGACGCCGCCGGCGAAGCCTTCGACAAGGCGGCCCGAATCTTGGGCTTGGGCTTTCCGGGCGGACCTGAGATACAGCGTGTCGCTGAGGGGGCTACAGGCGAGGAACTACTGCCCCGAGCGTGGATGAAAGACACCCTCGACTTCAGCTTCAGTGGAGTCAAGACCGCACTGTTGCACATGGCCCAAGACTGCGGGCTCTACCCGGTGGTCGGTGAGGGAGTGGACCAAGAAAGATTGGTGCGGGAGTTGGCCGCGGCGTTCCAGGAATCGGTGGTAGACGTTATCTCGGCAAAACTGGTCGAGATGGCCGCCAGATACCGGGTCAAGGGCTTGGTGCTAGGTGGTGGGGTAACGGCTAACGCACGGCTCCGTGAGGAGATCATAAAGCGCTCGCCCTTGCCAGTGATCATCCCATCGCCGGTCCTTTGCACCGACAACGGCGCCATGATCGCTGCCTGCGGCTACTTCCAATACGCGCGTGGCGAAGAAACACCCATGGACATCGACGTGGAGCCTGGTCTGCCGCTGGGGTAGGGAGGAAGTCCCTTCTCCCGTCGTCCTTCCGCAGAAGGAGAGGAAGGTTAGGATGGGGGCGGTGTCTATTTCGATTTAACGGTGGAGTCATCAACCACGGTTTGGCGGGAGGCGAAGACCGTATTCACCAACTGGTAGATGTCAGCTTCGGCGGTCTCTCCCCGGAACGGAAATGTGAGTTTTACACCGTCTCCTTGGAATGTGACCTCTCCGTCAGGCTTGGCGAAATAGATCTGGGCCAACATGGCAACACCCGTCAGAACGGCCAGGAACACCACGAACGCGACCAGGTCCATACGGATGATGGGCACGGTCGGTCCATCGATCCGGCCGGTCAGCCAATAAGCCAGCAACACATAGAAAAACACGGCGGCCACAACCATCAGCCCACCTTGGAACAACGCGCCTTTGCTGCGGTGCCCCACATTTACCGACACGGCTTTGACCTCTTCCACCGGCATCAATACCGTCTGTCTCATGCCGTCTGATTGACCGAACGCAATGATCCGCCGGTTGGTCAAAAGCAGCATCCGTCCCTCTTCAGGAGGCGTTACGACCAGGCCTTCTTCGGGGCAAAAAGTGTGGCTGACCGACTCTCCCAAGAGCAGGGTAACCCTGCGTATGGTCCTTCCGGACAATATTTCGGCGGATGCGGGAGTTTCAGCGTCGTCTGATAGGCGGAGCTGGACCGGCGCCGAAGGACCGACATTCTCGTGTGCCTGAGCGGTGACGCCCTGAAACAGATCTGAAACCAAGCCTTGTTTCAGGCTTCGGACCAGGCTGCGCGAAAGCCCTGCCGGCGGTCCAGCGGAAGTCCTCGCCTCGCCGGTTGGTCGTTTCGGCCGCCGCCCAACCGACGGCAGTTTGGTGGAATCCTCGTACAAAAGCCGATCCTCCAAAACGCCATAATATCATAGGCCGCGCGGGCCAAAATGGGCTCGATTCCCATGAACACCTAGATCGAGCTCCCCCGTAGCGCCCACGCTCTGCGGTCCGGCGGGCATATTCGCCGCGATCAGGCACGATAGATTGACACTGCCGCCCCGTTCTTGTTAATCTTAAGTATCAAAGGCCGTGATGGAGACGAGTAGGCAGGGGTAGGCGCCTAGCGAGCCTGATACGGTGAAAGCAGGCGCGCCGAAGCTGACCGAAAATCCCTCCGGAGCCGCCAGTTGAAACCCCTCTAAAAATCAAAGAGGGCCAGTAGACCGGGCCGGGGTTCGTTCCCCCGTTAAGAAAGACGGGACATGTTGGTGTCCTGCTAGAGAGGTCCCGAGAAAATCGGGATAATTAGGGTGGTACCGCGGGAATGTAACGTCCCGTCCCTATGTTGGGATGGGGCTTTTTTATTGCCGCGCAGCAACTCTTCCGGCGCCTTTCTCTGCAGGGGAACTCCTACTATTCGTGGAGGCTGCTGAGCGAATATGGAACCTACAAGAATGCTTAAAGGCGCGGAGATCATCTGCGAGAGCCTGCTCAGGGAGGGCGTCGAAGTCATTTTCGGCTACCCCGGAGGAGCGATCCTCCCCTTCTACGACGCGCTCTGGTCCTACCCCCAACTACGCCACATCTTGGTGCGCCACGAACAGGCCGCGGCCCACGCGGCCGACGGCTACTCCAGAGTTACCGGCAAGGTAGGAGTCTGTGTCGCCACTTCCGGCCCAGGCGCGACCAACCTAGTGACCGGCATCATGGGCGCCAAGGCGGACTCAGTCCCCATGGTCGCCATCACCGGCCAGGTCGCCCGGGCATCTCTGGGCAGCGAGGCATTCCAGGAATGCGATATCTGCTCCATCGCGGCCTCCACCACCAAGGCCGCCTTCATGGTGATGAATCCCGCCGACCTGGCGGAAAAGATCCGTGAGGCGTTCTACGTTGCCCAGGAGGGCCGTCCCGGCCCGGTGCTGATCGATGTGCCCAGAGACGTTCAGTTGGAGCTCACCGACGCGATATTCCCCGATGTGACTGAGCCTCCGGAGTCCGAAGTATCCGAGGAAGCGGCGGAGCGGCTGATAGAAGCGGCGCGTTTGATCAATGAGGCCGAGCGTCCATTGATCATCAGCGGCCATGGTGTGATGACCTCCGGAGCCAACAAGGAACTGCTGTCATTGGCCGAGCGCTCCGGCATCCCGGTAATCACGACGCTGCTCGGATTGGGCAGTTTCCCCGGCGGCCACCCCTTGAGCATGGGCATGCTGGGGATGCACGGGATGTATTGGAACAACATATCGGTGGACCAGGCCGACCTGATCGTCGGCGTGGGGATGCGCTTCGACGACCGGGTCACAGGCAAAGTGGACACCTTCGCTCCCCACGCACGGATCATCCACATGGATATCGACCCCTCGCAGATCGGCCGAAACGTGCCGGTGGAAGTCGCCGTGGTCGGAGACGCAAAAGCGCTCCTCCAGAGATTGGCGCCGATGGTGACAAATACACCGAGGCCCGACTGGATGCAGTACATAGAGAACTTGAAGCAAAACCACCCATCGCTGGCCATCCCGGCCAGCGATACCCTGCAGCCCCAGCAGGTGATCAGCGCCCTGGATACCCTGGTCCAAGAAGACCCGGAGACCATCGTGGTTACGGGCGTGGGCCAACACCAGATGTGGGCCGCCCAATTTCTTTCGTTCAACCACGCAAACACCTTCGTGTCATCCGGTGGGCTTGGAGCGATGGGTTTCGAGCTGCCAGCGGCGCTTGGAGCCCAAGTAGGCAAGCCCGGTGCCCCAGTATGGTCCGTCGCCGGAGACGGCGGCTTCCAGATGACTCTTCAGGAACTGGTAACGCTCTCGGAAGAGAAGCTGCCGGTGAAGATCGCCTTGATCAACAATGGCTACCTGGGAATGGTGCGCCAATGGCAGGAGATGTATTTCGATAACCATCTGAAGGCGGTCCCGGTTAGCGGGCCGGACTTCATCAAACTGGCCGAGGCCTACGGTGTGGGCGCGGTCAGAGTTACGGAATATGAAGACGTTCTGCCCGCCCTGCGCCAGGCCCAGGCCCACGACGGTCCGTTCCTGATCGAGTTCGTGGTAGACTCAACCACAAATGTCTACCCCATGGTCCCCCCGGGCGGCTCTCTGGCCGATACCATCGAGGACCCGGCCATGGTTTCGAATCCGGTGACCTAGGCAGAGTCCAAACGGGTACCCGGGGAGATTCAACGGAGTCCCAGTGGAAAAACTTTCGATACAAGATGCGTCTCGCCGGCTTAACATCTCCCAGCGGGACGTCCGGGAATACATCAGAAGCGGCGAGTTGAAGGCCGAGCGTGACCCCGACTCGGAACATGGCCGTTGGCTCGTGGAGATGCCAGGCGACGACTGGCAGGACAAGTTCAAGACCTACCTGGACGAATTGGACGCCAGCATCACCCGGTGGTGGTGGACCAATAAGCAAAAAACTGGATACGTCCACTACCTGGAGAAAACCGGCATCGAGAACGTCGAGCCCGACTATCTCTGCGGCCACCGATCGGAAAACCTCTGGTCCTCCGCGGGCCACGAATCCAACCAACGTTGCATCGAATGCCTCATGCGGGCCACCGAGCAGGGCCTGCCATTGTTCGAAGAGGAAGTGTCGGGCGGCTAGTAGTAACTACCCTCCGCCGCCAGCCCCTCCGGCCCCGATGCCAGGCTCGGTCATACTCTCCAAGTCCAGCAGTTCGTCCAATTCGGCGTCGGACAAGTCCGTTTTCTCTTTGGCCATCTCTCTGATGGTCGTGCCCCTGGCCGAAGCCTCTTTGGCGATGGCCGCCGCTGCGTCGTAGCCGATGGCCGGCGCTAAGGCCGTGCCCAGCATCAGCCCTTTTTCCACCATGTCCGGTCCCACCGTGGTCGCCGTGATTCCCTTGACGCACTGTTCGGCGAAGTTGTGGGCCGAGGCCGCCAAGAGCGAGATGGACTGCAAGACGTTGTGGGCCGCCACGGGCATCATAGTGTTCAATTCGAAGTAGCCGCCCTGACCGGCCAGCGTCACCGAGGCGTCGTTCCCCACCACCTGGGCCACCACCTGGATCACCGACTCTGAGATCACAGGATTGATCTTGCCCGGCATGATAGAGCTGCCTGGCTGTACCTCAGGCAGGTTGATCTCCCCGAGTCCCGCCCGAGGTCCTGAGGCCATGAACCGGATGTCGTTGGCGATCTTATGCAGGCTGATGGCGATGGTCTTCAACGCGCCGCTGGCCTCCACGAGAGCGTCCAGAGAAGCCTGCGCCTGGAAGTGGTTGGCAGTTTCCTTGATAAACACGCCGGAAGCCTCAGAAACGGTCTTACAAGTCCGCGCTGAGAACTCCTCGTGAGTGTTGACGCCGGTGCCCACTGCAGTGCCGCCAAGGGCCACCTCGGCCAGCGCCTCTTCAGCCCGGTGCAGTCGTTGCACGCTGTATGCGGCCTGCCCGGCAAACCCCTTGAATTCCTGTCCCAAACGCACCGGCGTAGCGTCCTGCAGATGGGTGCGGCCTGTCTTGACCACGGGCCAGAACTCGTCTGATTTCTTGTTCAATTCGTCGGCCAAGAATTCCAATCCAGGAATCAGGTCCTCTTTGATGGAGAGCAGCGCCGCCAGGTGGATCGACGTGGGAATAACGTCGTTTGAAGACTGGCCCATGTTCACATGGTCGTTGGGGTGGACCAGCCGGGAGCCCAAGTCGCCGCCCAGGATCTGGCTGGCGCGGTTGGCGATGACCTCGTTGGCGTTGGTGTTGGTGGACGTGCCTGAACCGGTCTGGAAGATGTCCAGAACGAAATGCTCGTCCAGCGTGCCGTCGATGACTTCTTGCGCGGCGGCCACCACAGCGTTGCCGATTTTTTCATCCAACAGGCCCAAGGACATGTTGGTCTTGGCCGCGGACTGCTTGATCAGGCCCAGGGCCCGGATGAATGGCCGGGGGAAACCAAGGCCACTGATGGGGAAGTTCAACACCGCCCGCATGGTTGACGCGCCGTAGAGGGCGTCGGCTGGGACTTCCATCTCACCCATGGAGTCCCGTTCGATCCGAACGTTGGGCCGCGTGGACATATTGGTACCGTCCTAGATTGTGGGAATTTGCTAAGCACTGATCATTTTATCTGCTGCCAAGCCCGATGGGTAGCGTGGCGTCTTTCGCCGTCATTCCGGCGCGGGTCTGGTACGTAGGGGCAGGTTAGAAACCTGCCCTCTTCCGGGGAGGTCATTTCCGTCGGAGGATCCGAATACCGTCTTACGTTGTAAAGTGGTCTCCCGGTCTGGGAGTTGGTCGATGATAGGCCGGGCGGGTTGGAAACCCGCCCCTACGACCACGATTATGTTGCGCCGCAAGGGTTTTCTGGATTTCGGTTTTCATTGGAATTCCGCATGGATACAGCGTAGGGGCACGGCATGCCGTGCCCCTACGCTGGTTTGTTTCGCGAATGGAAATGTCAGACCTGGGGCCTATCTACCCTCTTTGATCCAATCGGCCACCCGCTCGGCGACCATTATGGTGGTGGCGTTGGTGTTGGCGCGGATGACGTCGGGCATCACCGATGCGTCTACTACCCGCAGCCCCTCAAGGCCATGGACGTGGCCGTATTGGTCGACAACGGCCATCGGGTCGGAACTTGGACCCATCTTGCAGGTGCCAGAGATATGGTGCTGGGTGTAGCAGTTGGTCATGATCCACCGGTCCAGCTTCGCGTCGTCGGCCAGGACCTCCTTGGTGGGGTTGAGTTGCTCAACGACATGGGCCGCGAAGGCCGGGTGTTCGGCGACTGTTGCCGCCATGCGTAGCGCCCCACGCATCCGCTTCCGGTCGTAATCGGCCGAGAAGAAGTCGTAGTTCAGGAAGGGTTGGTCATGGGGGTCGGTGGTGTTGAGGGTAAGCTCGCCGGCCGACGTGGCGTTCTGCAAGCCAACGCTCAGTCCAAAGTGGAACGTGTCGCCCTCATAGGTCACGCTGGCTGGGCGGTGCTCGCTGCTCATCAAAGTGGGCGTCATCTGGAAATCGCCTCGGGTGGGCGACCCGGGCAGGCTGAAACGCAGGCCCACTTGAAGGCTGGGGGTGTCGATGTCGGGCGGGTCGCCCTCGCCCTTGAACAGCACGTAGGCCGCAGGATGGTCGCGCAGGTTCTTACCCACCCCGGGCAGGTCACGAAGCACGTCGATACCTAGCCGTTCCAGGTCCTTGGCCGGACCCACGCCGGACAGCAGCAGGGCCTGGGGCGAGCCGATTGCCCCGCCGGATAGGATTATGTCACTCCCTTCGACATTGAATATCTCGCCTCCGCTCTCGGCCTCCACGCCGATAGCACGGTTGCCTTGGAACAGCACCCGCCGGATGGCGACGCCACCGCGAATGGTGATGTTCAGCCGGTGCCGAGCCAGGTTCAGGTAGGTCAGAGCCGTACTCATGCGGACGCCGTCGATGTTGTTCAGGGGACGGGCCGCCACGCCGGTGGAGTCGGGATTGTTCTGGTCTGGGTCTTCCGGGAAGCCGACCCCGATACAGGCCTGATAGAACCCCTCAGCGACGGGGATCCATTCCTCGCGCTTGAAGCGACGCACCGGCAATGGACCTTCATTGCCATGAAAATCGTCGCCGGGGAAGTCCCAGTCGTTCTCCATCTTCCGGAAGTAGGGCAGGATCTTGGTGTAGGCCCATTCATCGTTGCCCCACTCTGCCCACTGGTCGTAGTCCTCAGGCAGGCCGCGGAAGACTACCTGGCCATTGATGGCGCTGGAGCCGCCGGTAGCCTTGCCTCTGGGGATGATGATCTCTTCCGGCTGCAGTGGAGTGGCCGTGGCGCGGTAGTCCCAACTGTGGGGCCCATAGGCCGAACGCCAGACGTTGTATCCCTTCTTCAGGTCATCGGGCAGGTGTTCGAAGTCGGGATAATCGGGGCCCGCCTCCAAAAGCAGAATAGTCTTGTCTGGGTCTTCGGACAGCCTGGTGGCAAGAACGCTGCCCGCCGAGCCGGCCCCAACGATGATGTAGTCGTACTTCATAGGACTCCTCTAGCGATCTGTGTTTGAAATTCGGGTTGTGGCGAAATCCAAAACCCAATTGTTACACCGGCGCATCTATCGGCCGGAATATCCCATTATTTGACGCTGGCCAATATCCCCTTCAGCTCGTCCACATTCTCGATCTTGCGCACGTTGCGGTGGAGACCGAAATCGGTCATGGCGTCTTCGGCGATAACGTCGATGCCGCCTCCGGGAACACCTACTTCGCTCAGCCTCACCGGCAGGCCCAACCCTTTAAAGAGGTGCTCGATGGCGTCGGCTGCGGCCGCTGCTGCTTGGCGGTCGTCCATCCCGTCTTTCTTGACCCTCATGGCCTTGGCAAAGCTGGCCTGTCCGGCGGGGTTGGCCTCTGCGTTGAACCGCATGCCAGGGGCGGTCAGGATGGAGTAGGCGTCTCCGTGCCCGCATTCCGGGTAGCGGGTGTCCAGCGAGTGGGCCAAGGCGGTCACCACCCCCAACGCACTGCCCCCGGCCCCGGCATCGGTGGCGCGGTTGTAGAGAAACGCCGCCGCGCAAAGGTTGATGCGCACCGCCGGATCATCGGGATGGGAGTTGACCGATGGCAGGTTGTCCAACAACAACCGCAGGGCCTCCAAAAGGTCGCTTTCCGCAAGTGGGTTAAGGCCCGTCTGCTGCAAGGCCGATGCCACTCCGGCGAAACACCCGGCAGTTGCATTCAGACAGAGCCAAGAAGAAGCCGTAAGAAGGGCTTGGTCGTCCCAGATGATTGCCGCCGGGCGAGTTTTGGGGTCAAACAACTCCAGCCGGTGGCCGGATTCCGGGTCTATGAGGGCGGTGCCGGCCCGTGTCATGGCGGTGGTGGCGGTTGTCAGAACGTTGAAGATCGGTATCTTGGACGCCATCAACCGGGGGCTGACCGGGGGTTTGCCCTCGGGATATTGTGTGCACAATTCCTGGGCCGTCCCCTTCTCGGCCAGCAGGATGGTGATTCCCCGGGCGGTGACCACGGCGCTGCCGCCCCCGACGGCCACGATGCCGTCCGCGTCAATCTCACGCGCCGCCGCGACGCCTTCCAGCACAGATGTCACCGGCGAGCCGGTCTTTCCACCCGAAAACACTCCGGCCACACGGTCGCCCAACGCCTGCTTCACCCGGTCCACCAGATCGGTCTTGTCGGCAACTGACTGCCCGCAGACGACTAAGACACGTTGGGCCTTGAGCCGGTCAGCCTCACCGGCCAAGCTGCTGATGGCGTCCAACCCGGCGTAAACCCGGACGGGATAGCCAACGAAGCGAAAGAAATCTGTGGTCACAGTATGTTCTCTCCTGACGGGACGGGGCTGCGGCAGGCACTATGTTGCCATCGGAGTCGTGATTTGGCAACCGGGCCCGCAGGCTTAAATTCCTTGAGCAGACTCCGGTGGTAAAATCGTAGACGAAGTCATGCCAGAACTGAGCAAGAAAGATGAAGACCGCCTGTTGCGCTACCGGGGCCAGAGCCTGCGGTTGCTGCAAGACGCCATGGACGAGATACGCCAAGGCCGCTGGGACCGCTGCGAAGAACTGCTGTGGGGCAGCCTGACCCTGGCGGTGAAGGGTGTGGCGCTGGGCCACGGACGAGAGTTGGACGGACTGAAGGCCGTGGAAGAATTTGCCCTGGAATTGGGCGAAGAGAACCGGGACCGGCGGATCCGGGAGGCCTTCACCAAGCTTGCGTCTTTCGGCGAGACCGCTGAGAAGGTCCGCGAGTCGCGAATCCGGGCCGATCATCTGGTGGCGACCTTAGAGGACGTCACCGGGGCCGTCGAAAAACTCTGGGATATGGCCCCCGGCGGCGACCTGCTAAGCGCGTTGTTGCGAGGCGAGATGGACGAGATTGACGATATGGACGAACTGGAAGAGATGGACGGCGGCGCCCCGAGATGAACTCTGACGGTCTGATCAAAAGCCCGAAAGTCTCCATCCACACCCACGGCTGCAAGCTGAACCAGGCCGACAGCCAGGTGCTGGCCCGCCAGTTCCAAGAGGCCGGTTTCACGATGGTCAGGTCCGCCGCCCAGGCCGACGTGGTGGTGTTGAATTCCTGCACGGTGACCGCCAACTCCGATTCCAAAGCCCGCCAATACCTGCGCCGGGCCCGACGCGCCAATCCAGACGCCCTAGTTGTGGCCACAGGTTGCTACGCCCAGCGAGCGAAAGACGAACTCTCGGCCATGGAGGAGATCTCCTTGGTGCTGGACAACCGCCAGAAAGAAGACCTGGTTTCCGCCGTCGCTGCCGAACTCAATATTGTGTTGAATTCCCTGGTAGAAGTCGCCCCAGTAAACGCGGCTGCGCCGCTTGGTAGAAGCCGGGCTATGGTGAAGATCCAGGAAGGTTGCGACCAGGTCTGCGCCTACTGCATCGTGCCCAAGGTGCGGGGACGGGAGCGGAGCATTCCGCCGGAAGAGATCATCGGCGAGATCAACGGCCGGGCCGTTAACGGTTGTAGAGAGGCGGTGTTGACCGGCACCCAACTGGGGACTTACGGGTTCGACCTGGCCGGGACTGACCTACGGGAACTCATAAAACGGGTCCTAGCTGAAACGTCCATCGACCGGCTGAGGGTGTCGTCGCTCCAAGCCCAAGAGATCACCCCTGAGCTGCTGGAACTGTGGGACAACCCTCGTCTCTGCCCACACTTCCACATCCCGCTGCAGAGCGGCAGCGACACCATCTTGCGGTCCATGCGCCGGCGGTACGACACCGCCCGGTTCGCGGAGACGGTGGAGTTGGTGCGAAAGAAGATTCCGGAAGCGGGGATAAACACAGATATCATCGTGGGCTTTCCCGGCGAGGGAGCCAGGGAGTTCGCCGAGAGTTACAGCTTCGCCGCGTCAGTGGGCTTCAGCGACATGCACGTCTTCCCCTATTCCATCAGGCCTGGTACTTCGGCGGCCCATCTGGGCGGTCAGGTAGAGGCCGTCAAGAAAAGAGAGCGCACCGGGGAGATGCTGGAGTTAGCGGCCACGGCAGTGCGGGAGTTTCGCCTTGGAGCGCTTGGCCAGACCAGGCCGGTGCTTTGGGAGCCGGGCAAAGGGAAGGATGCCGGCGAATGGAGCGGTCTGACCGACAACTACTTAAGGGTTAAGACGCAGAGCGGCCGGGACCTGGGCAACGAGATAACTGACGTTCGGTTGGTCGCCCTAGATGAGGATTGGATCACGGGCGAAGTGGTCTGACCAAATCTCCGACGGGCACTCATTAGACGTAAGTCAACCACGCTATTGTTATGTCACCCCGAGTGAAGCGAGAGGTCTCATTCCCTGGGTCGCACGAGGCTTCACCCCGCAACGAGATTCCTCGTCGGCCTTCGGCACTCCTCGGAATGACAAATCGCACAGTCCGGTTTTCGGAAACGAACTACCGGTTTGGCCTAGAGATCTACGGGCCGGAGATAGCCCATCTCGCCGCGACGCTCCAGATATCCGGCTTTGACATCGTGGCCATGGGAGAAGACCAACAGCCAGCCTTTCCGTTCGGCCTCGCTCAATAGGTCCCGCTTTTGCTCCAGCGTTTTCTCGGGAGAGCTGTCGAACGCGGAGATGGCGACCAGGTTCAGATGATGGGGCGTGGGGACGATGTCCCCCAGGAACACTATCCGCTCGCCGCCATGGTTGAACATGACCATCTGGTGCCCTTGGGCGTGGCCGTCGGTGACAATCACATTTAGGCCGGGCATGATCTCAGTATCGCCGTCCAGCAATTCCAGTTGGCCCCGTTCCTCGATGGGCAAGAAATTCTCCGCCCTGTGCGAGCCGTGGCAACGCTCGTTGGGATTACAAGCCTCTTCCCAGCATTTTTCTTGCACGTAATACTTGGCCTTGGGGAAAGTGGGCACCAAGTTGCCGGCCCGGTCCAGCCGGGTGCAACCGCCCGAATGGTCAAAATGCAGGTGGGAAAGGACCACTGCACTGATGTCCTTGGGGGTGAGACCCACGCCCTTCAAGCCCTTCAGCAGGCGGCTGGGCACCAACCCAAGGTTCTCTTTGTCTTGATCGATCTCTTTGGAGCCTATCCCGGTATCCACCAGGACGTTCTGTCCGCTGACTTGCAACAACAGGCAATTCAAGCCCAGCGTCATCCGGTTCTTGCGGTCAGTGACCACACTGCTCTCCCAGGCAACCTTGGGCACCTGGCCGAACATGGACCCGCCGTCCATCTTGATAACCCCATCACTGATGATCTTCACGGCTGTCGACATCATCGTTACACCCAACCCCTCATTCAATTATTATTGAACGTTCCGCCCAACTTGGTACCGTCACCGCCTGACGCCGTCATTATGTGGATATTCCGGGGGTCTCGCCAGAGACTCAATTAATGAAGAGATAATAGTGCTCTTGGTCCAAACTAGGTCTGATCCGGCGCAACCGATTCCGGCGGGCACGTTCTGGATATGTTTCTCTGGGTCCGGCCGTTAGCGGGCCGGCTGTTTCTCGTTTTCCTGCCTCCCTTGTCCTGAATCGATACTTCCTTAGATAAAAGAAAAGCCGATGATCCGAAAACTTCGGCCACCGGCGTAGAGAACGCATCGGGCAACGTCACAACCCCGCCCCACTCTCATCCCGTTGACCCACTAGCACATTAATGTAAAGAAACCGCGCCCTGTCAAGGGAAATTTAATGAATCCGATATGAGTATTTTGTGGAATATTAAACTTTTTTTAAGAATCGGTCAAGTTTACGCCTGATTCGCCATAATTTTGCCTTGTAACCCTCAAGAAGGTGGCCTTTATCTCGGCCGATTTTGGAAATGCTATACTACCTCAAAGCCGATACTGCACATCATGAATCGTCCGGCCACGCAATGTTTTATCACCCGGTTGGCGGTCGTTTTAGGGAGGCCATCACATGGCGGACAAAGAACTTGGACTCCTGGCCCATCTGATGCGGAGGGCTGGCTTCGGCGCCACCCATCTGGAGTTGGAAGAGTACCAGGCACAGGGCTACGAGGCCACCGTCGATGCCCTGGTCCACCCCGAAGACGCCCCCGAATGGGACGATGACCTGTTCCGGCGGTACCAGCCAGACCTGAACAGCGTGATGTACTTCGAGAGCGCCCAGAACTATTGGATGTACAAGATGATCAACTCCAAGCGGCCCTTGGAGGAAAAGATCGCCCTGTTCTGGCACGGACTCTTCGCCACCGCCTACGGCAAGCTGAACCACGCCAAGGGTGTGGTCAACCAGACCGACACCTTCCGGCGTCACGGCCTGGGGTCGTTCCACAACATATTGATGGAACTCTCCCGCGACCCGGCCATGATCTTCTGGCTGGACAACAAGGACAACCATAAAGACGCCCCCAACGAGAACTACGGCCGGGAGCTGCTGGAATTGTTCTCCATGGGCATCGGCAACTATACCGAAGACGACGTTAAGAACTGCGCCAGAGCTTTCACCGGCTGGACCATCGCCAACGATGAATATATGAGCGTCCGGGCTTCCCGGGACTCAATCTGGCCGTCGGGCCGCATCGATTGGCAGTTCGAATACCGGCCCGAGGACCACGACGACACCGAGAAGCACTTCCTGGGCCGCACCGGCAACTTCAACGGCGAAGACATCATCGACATCATCGCCATGCGCCCGGCCACCAGTTGGTTCATCTCCGGAAAGCTGTACAACTACTTCGTATCCGACACCCCCAACGAGGAGGCCATCGCCTTTCTGGCCGAGGAGTACCGCAAGTCCAACGGCGATATCCGCTCGATGCTGCGCGCCCTGTTCATGTCGGACTTCTTCAAGTCGGAAGACGTTTGGTACGCCAAGGTGAAGAGTCCGACCGAGCTAGTGGTGGGCACCGCCCGGCTGGCCGGAAGCTTCACTACTCCCCAATGGGACATCACCAACCTGGCCAGCGACGCCAACTTCATGGGCCAGGAGATCTTGAACCCACCGACCGTCGAGGGCTGGCATACCGGCACCGAATGGGTGGACACCGGCACTCTGGTGGAGCGGGTCAATTCCTCTGCGTTGGTCATCGGCGACGTCCTGCAGCCGGGGGTCCAGGCCATGATCCGGCGGCTGAAAAACCGTCAAGACAGCTACCAGCCAGATGAGTTGGTGGATGAATGTCTGCTGTTGGTCGGCGGCCTTCAGGTCTCGGACGGCACCCATGAGCGGCTGGTGGAGTTCGCCGCCAATTTTGGCGAAGTGAGTTTCACTCCTGAGGACGCCGTGTCCTGCTCGGAACAGCAGGTAGTGGAACTGCTGCAGGTGATCCTAGCCACTAGGGAATACCAGATGGCCTAAGGCCCTGCGGTCGGCGGGAGCCCTTCCGGTGGCGGCGGTTTTTGTTCTGGCCACCGTACTTCGCTGTTGTCAGCACGAGTGGAACGAGGGGTCTCATTGCTTGGATCAAACGAGGCTTCACCGCACAACAAGATTCCTCTCCTTCCCCGGAAGGATCGGAATGACAGATGGGAAAAGCAGTTTTTAATTGCAGACCAAGGGTTAACGGACTCATAAAATGACCACCACCAAGACATTCACATACAGCCACACAATCGGCTTCCTGACTGCCGTTGGGCGGGGGTTCACCAACCCGGTGGACCTGGCTTTCAACTCTCAGGGCGTGATCTATGTTCTAAACAGGGCTGGGCCTGAGACGACGGTCCGGCTGCCCTCTAAACGGGTGTCCATGTGCACGATCGACGAGGAGTTCCTAGGGGAATGGGGCACCGGCGGACAGGGGGACGGCGAGTTCTGGTGGCCCAGTTCCATCGCCATCGACAGCCAGGACCGAGTCTACATCGCCGACGAGAGTCTGAAACGGGTGTCCATCTTCGACAAAGACGGCAAGTTCCTGAGCCAATGGGGTGTGAAGGGCTCGGCCGACGGGCAGCTCGAGTATCCGTCCAGTATCGCCTTTGACGCCGATGACAACCTTTGGCTGACCGACAGCGGCAACCACCGGGTGCTGAAGTTCACCCAGGACGGCCAGTTGTTGTCGGCCTGGGGCCAGCAGGGTTCCGGTCCCGGCCAGTTCCAGGGACCATGGGGCTTGGCTTTGACCGATGGTGGGGACGTTTATATCTCTGACTGGGGCAATGACCGCATACAGCACTACAGCGCAGACGGCGCGTTGATCGAAGAATTCGCCGGGCTTTCCGAAGGTGACGCCATCCACCGGCCGGCCGGTCTGTCCGTGGACGGCGAAGGCAACATCTACGTCGCCGACTGGGGCAACGAACGGGTGAAGGTCTTGGGCCCGGACGGGCGCCTGCTGGCGTCCCTCAGAGGTGAGTCGGTTGACTCCAAATGGGCGGCCGACTATTTCGCGGTGAACCCTGAGGAAGGGCAGTTACGTTCCGAAGCGGACATGTTCCCGGACCTGGACCCGCCGGTCCGGCGCGACCGGGAGATATCCGCCGGCGTTGAAGGTTATTTCTGGGGCCCATCGGCGGTGAAGCTGGATGGGCAAGGCCACCTTTATGTGGCCGACAGCCTCCGTCACCGACTGCAGGTTTACCAGGTTAATTAACGGGTTTAGGGTTTAGGGCTGGCGAGATACGCCCTCATCCTAACCTTCTCCCGTGCGCGGGAGAAGGGACAGATTGTCTGCCCTTAATATGGAAAGTTTAAATGAGGTCCGGGCCGCGATAGGCGATCTCATCTAGTCGCGGCGGCTAGCCCTTTTTGCGGGCTTGATCCATCCGAGACCAAGTGTCCCGCAGCGCCACTGTCCGGTTGAAGACCGGGGCTTCCGGCGTGGAGTCGGGGTCGACGCAGAAGTATCCCTGCCGCAAGAACTGGAACCGCTCCCCAGGCTTAGCTTGGTCCAAACCCTGCTCCAGCTTGCACGACTTCAAGACCACCAATGACTCGGGGTTCAAGTTGTCGATGAAGGTCCCGCCGTCCGGAACGTCGTCGGGGTCTTCGGTGGAGAAGAGGTGGTCGTAGATGCGCACCTCGGCGTCCACCGCGTGATCGGCCGACACCCAATGAGAAGTGCCACGGACCTTGCGGCCGTCGGACGATGTCCCCCCGTAGGTCTCGGGGTCGTAGGTGCAGCGCAACTCGATAACCTCGCCGGTGGTCTCGTCTTTGGCCACGCCGGTGCAGGTGATGTAGTAAGCGTCTTTGAGGCGGACCTCCCGGCCCGGCGACAGCCGGTAGAACTTGGGCGGCGGCTCTTCGCGGAAGTCGTCTTTCTCGATATACACGGTCCGGGAGAAGGGGATGTTCCTCTCGCCCATGCTCATATCTTCAGGGTTGTTCACCGAGACGATGGTTTCTGACTTACCCTCGGGGTAGTTCTCAATCACGACTTTGAGGGGGTCCAAAACGCCCATGACCCTTGGCGACCTCTTGTTAAGGTCGTCCCTGAGGGCGTGCTCCAGCAGGGCGATGCTCAACGTATTATCCCGCTTGGCCACGCCGATGAGGTCGCAGAAATCCCTGATCGCCTCCGGGGTGTAACCTCGGCGGCGCAGTCCCGATATCGTGGGCAGGCGCGGATCGTCCCAGCCGTTCACGTATCCTTCATCAACCAGTTGGATCAAGCGGCGTTTGCTGAGCACGGTGTGGGTGAGATTCAGCCGGGCGAACTCGATCTGTTGGGAGTGGTAGATATCCAGTTCGTTCAGGAACCAGTCGTAGAGGGGACGATGGTCCTCGAACTCCAGCGTGCACACCGAATGGGTGATGTGCTCGATCGAATCGGACTGCCCGTGGGCGAAGTCGTACATCGGGTAGATCGGCCATTCGTCGCCGGTGCGGTGGTGCGTTTCTTTTAGTATCCGGTAAAGAACCGGGTCGCGGAGGTTCAGATTGGGCGAAGCCATGTCAATCTTGGCGCGAAGGGTATGGGCGCCTTCTTCGAACTCGCCGACCCGCATCCGCCGGAAAAGGTCCAGGTTCTCCTCGATGGACCGGCCGCGGTAGGGGCTGTCTTTGCCAGGCTTTGTCAGGTTCCCACGGTATTCCCTCACCTCGTCGGACGTGAGGTCGCAGACATACGCCTTGCCCTTCTCGATCAGCCGGATAGCGTAGTCGTATAGCTGGCCGAAGTAGTCCGAGGCGTAGAAAAGATTCTCGCCCCAGTCGAAGCCCAACCAGCGGACGTCTTCCTGGATGGACCGGACGAATTCGACCTCTTCTTTTGAAGGGTTGGTGTCGTCGAACCTCAGGTTGCAGGCGCCGCCGAATTCCGCGGCCAGACCGAAGTTCAGGCAGATCGACTTGGCGTGGCCGATGTGCAGGTAGCCATTGGGTTCCGGGGGAAAGCGGGTTATCACCCGGCCGTCGAATTTGCCCGACCTGTTGTCGTCGGCGATTATGCCGCGTACGAAGTCAACCGAGGTTTCTGCCTGTGTCATTCTTGAATCATCCTGTGTTTATGGACCGTCAGTTGGCGGCGCTAAACCGCTTTATTAAAAGCTTGGTTGCGCTCGAATTGCCTAGCTGAACCAATCAATCGCGTTCTTGACCCGGCTCACGGTGCGGTCCTTACCCATGACCTCCATCATCTCGAACAGCGGCGGGGAAATGGCTCGGCCGGTGGCGGCCACGCGGAGTACCCCAAAGAACTGGCGGCGGGACAGTTCGAGCTTCTCACCCGTGGACGTCAGCATCTCTTCCAGCTTTTCGTGCTGGAAATCATCGGCGCCGCTCAGGTCGTCAAGGGCTGCTTTCAGGGCGGATAGGGTCGAGTCCCGGTCCATCCCCTTCTGAACCAATGTCGAAGTGTCAAACTGCTCATCGGCCTTGAAAAAGTAGGAAGTAATGTCAGCGGACTCGTCCAGACGCTTGATACGCTCCTGAAGCAATGGAGCGATCTGGCGCAGATAATCGGCGTCCACCGGCAGCAGGTCCTTGGGCAGGTCGCGCTCCAGGAAAGGTGTCATCCGGCCGGCCAGTTGTTCGGGAGTCAACTCCCGGATGTACATACCGTTCATCCAGAGCAGCTTGTCCTGGTCGAATATGGCCGACGACTTGGTGACCCGGTCCAATGTGAAATTATCGATGACCGTTTGGGTCGACACAACATCGGTCTTGTCGTCCAGCGACCAACCCAGCAGCACCATGAAATTGACCAGCGCGTCCGGAAGGAAGCCGTTGTCCTTATACTCGCCGATAGCTGTCGCGCCGTGGCGTTTAGAGAGTTTTGCCCGGTCCGGCCCCATGATCATTGGCAGGTGAGCGAACTGGGGCGGCTCGAATCCAAGCGCCTCAAATAGCTGCAGATGGCGGGGCGTGCTTGGTAACCATTCCTCGGCACGCATCACGTGGCTGATCTCCATCAGGTGGTCGTCGGCGACCACGGCCAGGTGATAGGTGGGGAAGCCGTCTGACTTCATGATGATGAAGTCGTTCAATGTCTCATTGCGCCACTCGACCTCGCCGCGAATCAGGTCATTGACCCTGGTGACGCCGTCTTTGGGCATGGCAAACCGGATGACCTTGGACTCCTGGCCGTCGCTCAGTTTGCTGATCTCTTCTTGGCTCAGGTCTCGGCAGGTGCAGTCGGCGCTGGCCGAAACGCGGCGGTCCCGCTGACGTTGGTCATCGTCGGCCGGAGGTTTCTGACTGCAATAACAGTGGTAGGCGTTGCCTTGGGAAACCAGCCGGTCAGCCATTTCGTGGTAGATATCCAGCCGCTCCGACTGGAAGTAGGGGCCGTAGGGGCCGCCCACTTCGGGGCCTTCATCCCAATCGATGTTCAGCCAGCGAAGGCCGTCCAGCATGGCCTCGATGGAGCCTGGTACAAGACGCGCCTGGTCGGTGTCTTCAACCCGGACGATGAACTTGCCGCCGTGGTGGCGCGCGAAAAGCCAGTTGAAGAGGGCCGTCCGGATATTGCCGATATGGGGCAATCCCGTGGGGCTAGGCGCGAACCGAACGCGGACATCTCCGGGCAACGTTGCACTCCAATCGAATAATTATGGGCAAGGATTATTGTAGCATGGCCACGCCCAATCTTAGCCTGCCAGGCGTGGGGGTTAACTGGGGAAAAGTCTCCAGCCAAGTGGCTTCCCAAACCTCTCGTCGATTCAGCGGAGGCTGGAATCCAGGAAATTTATCTTGATTGACGGTTAACTAAAGTCGTAGGTGCCGGTTTTTAACCGGCTTCGCTACGGGGAGGCCCGACCGGTCAGAGGAAAGCGGGACGGTTTTGCACGGTGACCGGGTCTTGAGATTCGAGATTCGGCTGCCCGAAAACTGACGGGTTAAAAACCCGCGCCTACGGGTTTCGGAGCACGTCTAAAGCCGGCGCCAAATCAGACGGCAGGCCAGTCCGGAACTCCAGCGGTTCGCCGGTGACTGGGTGCTTGAATGCCAGATGGAAGGCGTGGAGGAAATGACGGTCAACCAGAGGGCTGGCGTGGCCATATGTGGTATCGCCGACCAGCGGATGCCCAATGTGGGCCATGTGGACCCTGATCTGGTGGGTGCGGCCAGTCTCCAAGTAAAGCTCCAGCAAGCTGTGGGCTTGAAACTGGTCTCTAACTTTGTAGCTGGTGCGTGCTTCTTTCCCGCCGACAACAACGGCCATGCGGGTGCGCCGGCGGGGGTGGCGGCCAACCGGCGCGTCGATCTTCCCCTGCGTGGGCGTGGGCGTTCCTTCCACCAGAGCTAGATACCCTTTGGTGGTCTGCCGCTCCTTGATCTGAGCGGAAAGATCGATGTGGGCCTGGTGGGTCTTGGCCACCATCATCAGCCCTGAGGTATCTTTATCCAGGCGGTGGACGATGCCAGGACGAATCTCCCCGCCGATTCCTTGGATGTCGGGGCACATGGCCAGCAGGGCGTTGACCAGCGTCTGGTCGGGGTGGCCGGGGCCGGGATGAACGGCCAATCCGGCGGGCTTGTCGATGACCACCAGGCTTTCGTCTTGGTAGACCACGGTGACCGGGATATCTTGCGGCTCCAGGCTGGACGGCCTAGGCGGTGGCACGGACAGCGTAACCAGATCGCCGGATCTCACCTTGTTTGAGGGTTTGGCAGTCGCCCCGTTGACCAACACCTGTCCTTCAACGATCAACCGCTGTAGACGGCTGCGGGTCAGGCCCGTGTCCTGGCCGGCCAGAAACTGGTCTAAACGGGACCCATCGACCGCAACCCGGAACTTATGGTCCTGCGTCTCCAGCGTCAAAGTTTCTGGTCTCCGGTCAGTTCTTCCACCAAGCGGTCTCCCGTCAGGCGTTCGCCAATTATCCGTTCGCGCACGCCGCAGATAGAACAACGCCAACCGCCGGTCACCGTCAGCATCTCGCCGTCGCACACTGGACACCAGCCGTAGCCGCCCTTAAGACTGGCATCTTTGTTATCGACCGGCTCTGCGACCAAGAAGATATACCCCAAGATGACCAGTCCCGTAATTATGGATGCGTCGGCCACATTGAATACCGGCCAGGTGCCAATGTCCACGAAATCGGTCACGTGCTGGATCAACAGCCGGTCCAGCAGGTTGCCCGAGGCGCCGCCGATCTGCAGACCAAGGCTGAGACGCAGGAGGCGAGTGGGCACAACCTGGCTGCGGTAGATCAGAACCAAGATCGCGATGCCGACGATAGAGACGAAGATCAGGGCGGTGTTCTGGTCCTGAAAGATGCCGAATGCGCTGCCGGTGTTGTGGGTGTGGGTGAAGCGGAAGAAGCCTTCTCGGGGGAACGATTCCCGGAACTGCAATTGGTCCCGCACCACGAATTTGGAGAACTGGTCGATGAGAAAGATCAGGAACGCCAGTTGGAGCAGGACAAAGTCCTTGTAGATGGGCATGCGGGCGGTAACGGCGCTCACGTATGGGTCTCCGGGTGTGCCTCGGGACTCTGAGAAGGCCGGGCTATTTCAATTTCTCGGAAAAGAACCGGTCGACTTCCGGCACCAAACGCGACTCCTGGCCGTACCAGAAATGGTCTACGCCGTCGAACAATTTGAATTCAAGGGCATCGGTGAAACCGGCCAACTCCGCGTCTAACTGAGTCGAGTCCACCAACTTGTCTCTATCACCTGTAACGATCAATGCCGGGACTTTGGATTCTTTCAGCGGCGTCCCCTCGACGGCCTTGAAGGGCGGAGACACCAGCGCGATGGCATCGGCCTCGGAGTACAGTTCACTGTGGCCCAGGATCACCGAGGTGCCGAAGGAATAGCCGGCCAAACCGGTCTTGTCGTTGGTGTCGGGCCAGGCTTTGATCAGCTCAAGCGCGGCCAGGATCTCTTGGTACTCTTTTTCGCCCTTGGTGTGTACCCCTTGACTGCCGCCCACGCCCCGGAAGTTGAACCTTAGGGTGACGAAACCATTCTCAACCAGACCCAAAGCCAGGGCCAGGACCACGTTGTTGTCCATGTTGCCGCCGTGGAGCGGGTGGGGATGGCAGATGACCACGCCTGGCCAAGGGCCGGACCCGTCGTCGGGCTGGGCCACGATACCCTCGAATTCCAGTCCATCTGCTTCGAACGAAATGGCGCTTTGACGCACGATAGTTGCTCCTAGTTCATGTGCATCCATCTTAGGTAAACGGCTGGGCTTTAGCAAGAATGGGGGTTGGCGGGACCTTACACGTCCTCCGTCTCACCCTAGGCGCATGTGTGGGTCTTGTTGTTCTCTCTAGGTCTATCCCGAATGCAACGAGATTCCCCGGCTTGCGCCTCGGAATGAAGTAGGGGCACGGTATGCCGTGCCCCTACGTTCCCAATTGTTCGTTTTGCAGGCGCAACCCTGCTAGAATACCGGGTAGTTTTTCTGGCCCGATTCACGGGTAGATATTTGGGAGGGACTTTCAGATGGCAATCATCGACCTGCGCAGCGACACAGTCACGAAACCCACCGACGAGATGCGCCGGGCAATGGCGGACGCCGAGGTGGGCGACGACGTGTTCGGCGAGGACCCAACCATCAATGAACTCCAAGAGCGGGCCGCCTCTATGTTGGGGCATGAAGCAGGGCTGTTGACCACCAGCGGGACCATGAGCAACCTCTTGGCCACGCTGACCTACTGCAACCACGGCGATGAGATCGTCATGGGCGACCAGGCCCACATGTTTTGGAACGAAGGCGGAGGGCAGGCCGCGCTGGCCGGAGTCCAAACCAGGCTGGTCCCCCAGAACGCCCGCGGTGGGATCAATGCCGAAGACGTGGCCCGAAACATCCGCCCGACAGGCAACCCACACGTTGCCGCGACCAAGATCGTCTGCCTGGAGAACACCCAGAACCGGTGCAGCGGGATGGTCATGACCCCCGCCGAGACCAAGGCCGTCTGCGACGTGGCCCACGAGGCGGGCGTGGCGGTGCATCTGGACGGCGCCCGCATCTTCAACGCCGCCGTGGCCCTGGAAGTCCCGGTGGCGGAATTGACCCGTGACGTGGACGATGCCAGCTTCTGCCTCTCCAAGTCCTTGAGCTGCCCCGTGGGCTCGGTCCTGGTGGGCTCCAAAGACTTCATCTCAGAGGCCCGCAGGTGGCGCAAGATGGTTGGTGGCGGCATGCGGCAAGCCGGGATCCTGGCCGCCGCCGGATTGGTCGCCCTGGACACCATGGTGGACCGCCTGGCCGAAGACCATCAGAATGCCCGCCGCCTGGCTGCCGGACTGGCCAACATCGACGGCCTCTCCGTGGACGCCGACAGCATCCAGACCAACATCGTAATCTTCGATGTGGATGAGAAAGTGGCCAAGGTTCCCGACTTCATGAAGACCTTGGCCGAAGCCGAAGTTCTGGTCTCTTACCCCGGCGAGCACTCGGTCCGCATGGTGACTCACCGGCATATCTCCGGCGACGACGTGGAAGAAGCGCTGTCCCGCACCTCAAAGGTCGTCCGGGAATTGCAGGGATAACGGCTGGCCATGCCCGACATCACTCTGGAACGGGGCCATACGGCGGTGCTGATCGCCGACTTCTACGCCGAGATTATGAACACCCTGCCGCACGCCACCGAGCGCGGTGTGGTTGAGAAAGCTGTAGCGGTGCAGGCCGCCGCCCGGAAGGCCCGGGTGATGGTCTGCTACTGCGCCACAGTATTCCGTCCGGGGTATCCTGAGATCGGGCAACGGAACAAGACCTTCAGCCAGCGGAAAGCCTCGGGCCAGACAGCTATTACTGACCCCATGGCCCTTATCCACCCATCGGTCCGTCCCATAGAAGGTGAGGTAGTGGTCGGCAAGCACCGGGTGAACGCCCTCTACGGCACCGGACTGGACGTGGCCCTAAGGGCAAACGACATTCACGACCTGGTCATATTCGGCTACGCCACCAGCGGAGTAATTTTATCTACCGCCCGCTACGGGGCCGACTTGGACTACAATCTGATCGTCGTTGAGGACTGCTGCGCGGACTCCGACGTCGAGGTCCATGATTTCCTGACTCAACGCATCTTCCCCCGCCAAGCGGAATTGGTTGGTTCTGACGAAGTCATTCGCGCACTGGAGGCTATCTAGTTGGCTGACCAGCCCCCTGATGACCGGTCCCGCAAGCTACAGATGCGGACTCTCTACATAGCCGGCGCCGCCCTGGCGATCTCAGTGGGTCATGTCGTTTATGCTTTTCTCCGGGACCATGTCTTTGACTAGCGGATCCGGACGCAATCTAGTTCGTTTCGCGGGAAATCACCCGAACCGGCAGACCGGGCGGGTTGCCTACTCCGTCATTCGCCATTAACATGCTCTCAGATGCACGGCCATCAAAGGCCGGAGCATCGACATCACGCGTGGAGGTGCCCAGGTTCTAGAACGTATTCTTTCTTGGTTTCGCCGCCCCACGGCGGAGATCGAAATCGAAACAACCGGCGGGTCGTTGCGGCCCGGCGGCACAATAGATGTCCAGATAACGATAAGGCCGAAAAAGGGACTCAAGATCAAGACCGGCCAGGTGGAATTGGACTGCACCGAGCAGTGGTGGCAGAAAATATCGCCGAACAGCCAGAGCCCCGGAAGAATGGAAACCCGCTCTGCCCTGTCACAACCGATAGTCCAATCGTTCATAGCCGACACAGAATTGACCGATTCCGAGCCCGTCGTCCGGTATGCAAGGTTCCAGATACCCAAAGACGCCCCGCCCACGGTTCACGGTTCAGTCGCACAGGTCTCGTGGGAAGTAACGGGCCGTTTGGAGATGGAGTCTGGCAGCCCGGTCACCAAATCTGAGGAGATAACGGTGTTCACGCCCCAGGTGGTAAACCCGGGGCGCAGTGCGGCTGACCTGTCTAATGAGGCGGTCTTTACAGGCTGTATCCTGGCCATGGTATTGGTCAATGACGTGGTCGGCGCAGGTGGGTACCTAGAAGGCGAGCTTCGGGCAAGGATGAACATCACAGACCAGGCCAAAAGCATCCGGGTTGAACTGCACAGCTCCGAAACGGCTGGCGACCGCGAGGACGAGTCGGTCAGGGAGCGAGTCACTCTGGACACCGATGTTCAACTCACCGTGGACCAGCCCTATGTCTGGGCCTTCAGCATCCCGGTGCCGGAGCGGACCTTGCCCTCGGTGCAGAACGGGCACACGAAGGTCTCATGGACGCTGCGAGCTGTGGTGGACACAGAACAGACCCAGGCAGCCTACCACCTGGAGCGGGAAGTCCAGATCTTCACCTCGACCTAGCCGGTAGAACCGTCCGGGGTTTGGCCCTTGTCTCCGTCCGGTTCGCGGTCCCACCAACGCCTGAGGCGTTGGCCGATCTCTTGCTCCGCCCCTTCTTCGCTGGGCTGATAGTAACGCCTTCCCTTGAGCGACGGCGGCAGATACTCTTGTTCCTCGAAATGGCCTTCGAAGTCGTGGGAATATTTGTAGTCCTTGCCGTACCCCATGTCCTTCATCATCCCCGTGACGGCGTTGCGCAAATGGATCGGCACCGGCTCGTTGGCCTGCTCTCGAACGTCCCGCATGGCCTGGTTCAGCGCCGCGTAGGCCGAGTTGCTCTTGGGCGCCGTGGCCAGATAAACCGTCGCCTCCGCCAGGGGTATGCGTCCCTCGGGCATGCCCAAGAAATGCACCGCCTGCTGGGCCGCCATGGCTACCGATAACGCCTGCGGCTCGGCCAGACCGATGTCCTCCGAGGCCAAGATAACCAGTCGGCGGGCGATGAATAGCGGGTCTTCACCAGATTCGATCATGCGGGCCAGCCAATAGATCGCGCCGTCGGGAGACGACCCCCGCACAGATTTTATGAAGGCCGAGATTGTGTCGTAGTGGCTTTCTCCCGCCTTGTCGTACATCGGAGTGCGGCGTTGCAAGGCGTCGGAGATGGTGTCCAGGTCGATCGCCCGCTTGCCGTCGGCATCGGGTGTGAATGCGTAGGCCGCCGTCTCCAAGGCGTTCAGTGCGATACGGGCGTCGCCGTTGGCGATGTTCACCAGGTGGGCCATGGCATCTTCGGCCAAGGTTGCGTTCAACGGACCAAGACCCCTCATCTGGTCGGCCAGAGCCCGGTTGACGATGGACGCCATCTGGTCCGGGTCCAGGCTCTGCAGTGCGAACACCCGGCACCGGGACAGCAAGGGGGCGATGACCTCGAAGGACGGGTTCTCGGTGGTGGCGCCGATGAAGGTGACGGTGCCGTCTTCCACATGAGGTAATATCACATCCTGCTGGGCCTTGTTGAACCGGTGTATCTCGTCCACGAACAGGATCGTCGACTGCTGGTGCATCCCTTTGCGGTCTCTGGCTTCGGCCACGATGCGCCGCAGGTCGGCCACGCCCGATGTGACGGCGCTAACGGACTGGAAATCAGACTGGGTAGACGACGCCACCAGCCGCGCCAGAGTCGTCTTGCCGGTGCCCGGCGGCCCCCAGAGGATGATAGACGGCAATCGCCCGGCGGCGATGGACCTTAATAGAACACGGTCCGGGTCGACGATCTGGTTTTGGCCCACGAACTCATCGAAGGTGCTGGGGCGCATGCGTTCCGCCAAAGGGGCGTCGCGCTCCGCCTGGACCTTCCTGCCGTGCTCGAATAACGACTCCGATGAGCTCATGACGTTCACCTCACGGCCTGGCTGGAGACACGCGGCTATTCTAATACAAACGTCTGGCTTTGGGGTTGGGCTGCGGTCAGGGGTGGTTTGGTCGGGCGTCTTTGTGGCGACCTTCCCACCCTCATCCTAACCTTCTCCCTCAAGGGAGAATGAAGATCTACCCTCGATTGGCTGTCCAACCAATTCCGTAGCAATCAATCTGTCCCCTCTCCCTTCGCAACGGGGGAGGGCTAGGGTGGGGGAGCCCCTGCGCAAGCACTACAGCGGAATATTCCCGTGCTTCTTGGCCGGCAGGCTGTCGCGTTTGTTCTGCAGCATCTCCAGCGCTTTGATGATCCGCACCCTGGTGTCGGCCGGGTCGATCACATCGTCAAGGTACCCGCGGCCCGCGGCGATGTAGGGCGTGGTGAACTTCTCTTGATAGTCCCTAATCAGCTCTTGGCGTTTTTTGTCCTGGTTCTTGGCCTTGGATATCTCTTCCCGGTAGATTATGTTAACGGCGCCCTCGGCGCCCATGACCGCGATCTCCGCCGACGGCCAGGCCAGGTTGATGTCGGACCGCAGGTGCTTGCTGCTCATCACGATGTAGGCCCCGCCGTAGGCTTTGCGCGTGATGACGGCGATCTTGGGCACCGTGGCCTCGGCATAGGCGAAGATCAGCTTGGCCCCGTGCCGGATGATTCCGCCGTATTCCTGGTCCACACCCGGCATGAACCCGGGGACATCGACCAGGGTGATTATCGGTATGTTGAAGCAATCGCAGAACCGGATGAAGCGGGCCGCCTTGGTCGATGCGTCGATGTCCAAGACTCCTGCCAAATACTCTGGCTGATTGCCCACCATGCCGACAGAGCGTCCGTTCATCCGGGCGAACCCCACCACCACGTTGGGGGCGAAGTTCTGGTGGACCTCCATAAACTCTTCATCGTCTACGATCTTGTAGATGACCTCCCGCATGTCGTAGGGGCGGTTGGCGTCGTCGGGCACGAGATAGCGCAGGTCGGGTTCCCTGCGGTCCGGCGGGTCGTCGGTGGGTTCCAGGGGACAGTCCTCCAGGTTATTGCTGGGCAGGAAGCTCAGCAGGTGCCGTACTTCATTGAAGCATTCCTCTTCGGTCTCGTAGACGAATTGCGCCACTCCACTGCGGGTGGCGTGGGTTGCCGCGCCGCCCAGCTCCTCGTGGGTCACATCTTCGCCGGTGACGGCCTTGATCACATCGGGGCCGGTGATGTACATCTGGCCGGTGCCCCTGACCATGAAAACGAAGTCAGTGATGGCCGGGGAGTACACGGCGCCACCGGCCGCGGGGCCGACGATCACCGATATCTGAGGGATGACGCCCGAGTACATGGTGTTGCGCAGGAATATGTCGCCGTAGGCGGCTAGGCTGTCGACGCCTTCTTGGATGCGCGCTCCGCCCGAGTCGTTAAGGCCAACCACAGGGCAGCCGGACTTTACGGCCAAGTCCAGCACCTTGCAGATCTTCTGGCTGACGGCCTCGGAAAGCGAGCCGCCCATCACAGTGAAATCTTGGGCGAAAGCGAAGACTTGGCGGCCCTCGACCTGTCCGTAGCCGGTGACCACGGCGTCGCCTAGGACTTTGCGGTCGGCCAGGCCGAAGTCGATGGCCCGGTGGGTGACGAATGGGTCGAGTTCCTCGAAGGTCCCCTCGTCCATGAGCAGGGCCAGACGCTCGCGGGCGGTCAGCTTTCCCCTGCTGTGTTGCTGGTCTATCCGGTCCTGGCCGCCGCCCTTCTGGGACTCTTGGCGCATGGCGTCCAGGGCATCGATCTTCTCGTCGATCTGGCGTTTTTTCCCAGTCACAGACCCTCCCACCGGATCGAATTCCGGGCCTTACAGCCCGATTTCAGGCACACTTAAGCCTGGTTAATCGTAGCAGACCCGCCGAACGAGGAGCAAGGAGTCTGGGCACGCCCCACAGTGATAAAATGAGGGCGTCCCATGACGTTTCTTCCCTTTCATTACTAACGGAGATTCCTGACCATGCCCCAAGTCCGAACCCCATTCACTCGCCTGGCCGTGGCCAACGGCGAAACCCTGGCCTGGGGTGTGCGTACTTACGTGATGGGCATCATCAACGTGACGCCCGACTCTTTCTCCGGAGACGGGCTTGGCGGCGATGTTTCAGCGGTGGTGGACCAGGCCTTGCGGTTTCAGGAAGAAGGCGCAGACATATTGGACATCGGCGCCGAGTCCACTCGCCCCGGCCACGAAAAAATCTCCGTGGAAGAAGAGCTCGCCAGGCTGATGCCGACGCTGGAGGCGGTAGTCAGGCAGGTGGAGTTGCCCATCAGCGTCGATACCTACAAAGCAGAGGTGGCCAAGCGCGCCGTGGATGCCGGAGCGGTGATCATCAACGACATCTGGGGCCTGAAACCGGGAGCTGAACTGGCACAGGTCGCCGCTGAGACCGGGGCTGGCTTGGTCTTGATGCACAACAAGAAGGGCACGATTTACCAAAACCTGCTTCCAGACGTGGTATCCAGCCTGCAAACGAGCGTCGGGACCGCCCTCGATGCTGGCGTCCCGAAGGAAAATATCGTCGTTGACCCGGGAATCGGGTTCGGAAAAACTCCGGACCAGAACCTGGAAATTCTGGCTGGGTTGGACGCACTCAAGGCAGCCGACTGCCCCATCATGGTGGGCACATCCCGGAAGTCCACTTTGGGACTTCTTCTGGACCTGCCCGCAGACCAGCGGGTGGAAGCCACTGCGGCTACGGTGTCCCTGGCCATCGCGGGCGGCGCAGACCTAATTCGGGTGCACGACGTCAAGGAGATGGTGCGCGTCTGCCGGGTCACCGACGCCGTGGTGCGTGGTTGGCGGCCGGAAGGCTGGAAGAGTTCTTGAGCCGCATGGCCGGCTACCTGGGGTTCGGCACAAACCTGGGAGACCGCAAAAAGAACCTAGGCCAAGCAATCAACGCTCTGAACGACCGGCCGGACCTTACGATCCTTCGGACCTCCGGCATCTATGAGACGGCGCCCTGGGGCCTGACCGACCAACCCGATTTCCTTAATATTGTGGCGGAGTTCGAAACCTCCATACTTCCGGATGAACTGCTGGAGCGCGTAAAAAGGCTGGAACAAAGCATGGGCAGGGAAGCCGGCCCCCGCTTCGGCCCACGGCTGATCGACATCGACATCCTCCTTCTTGGCGACTTGGTGGTCGAAGAACCCGGCCTGAAGGTCCCACATGCCAGCCTGCATGAGAGGGCTTTCGTGCTTGTGCCGCTGGCCGAATTGGCCCCGGACGCCGTACATCCGGTCCTGGGTAAAACCATCGCGGACCTGGCCGGCCAAGTGGACGGTCTGGACGGCGTGAAACCATTGGTCTGACCCTTAAAAGGTAGGAACGTGCCTGGCCAAGCCCGGACCGAATTAGCAGTCTCCCTGTCCGGTTGACAATCTCGCCCTTCTGACGCATGATTTTCAATTGGGAGACTCTTACTTCCACATTCTTAGACGTCGAATAATACCTGCGCCGCCGGAACATCGCGGCGACGCCTGTTAGTAGAACGAGGAGACGGTCATGGCGGACAAGCAACTGACATTTGATGAGGACGCCCGCGCCAGTTTGATGCGGGGCGTGGATGAACTTAAACGGGTCGTCGGGCTGACCCTGGGCCCCAGCGGACGCAACGTGCTGCTCAGCCGCATGTTTGGCCTGCCCGTCGTCTGCAGTGACGGCGTCACCGTAGCCAAAGAGGTCGAACTCCCTGATCCCTATCAAAACTTGGGCGCCCAACTAGTCAAAGAAGCCGCCTCCAAGACCAACGACGCGGTCGGTGACGGCACCACCACCTCTGTGGTACTGGCCCAGTCCATCGTCCGCAACGGCTTCATGAACGTGGCTTCCGGCGCCAACGGGATCGGCGTCCGGGACGGCGTGGACCTGGCCGTAGCCGCCGTGGTGGCCGAACTGAAAAACATGGCGATCCCCGTGGAAGACCGGGAACGCATCGCCCGGGTGGCCGCTCTTTCCGCCCACGAAGAGCCCATCGCCGAACTGTTGGCCGACGCCCTGGACAAGGTGGGCCGCGACGGTGTGGTGACCATTGAAGAGTCCAAATCCCTGGACGACGAACTGGAGTTTGTAGAGGGAGTCCGCGTTGACCGCGGCTATCTCTCCCCTCATTTCGTCAGCGACACCCAGCGCATGGAAGTGGCCATCGACAACCCCATGTTCCTGATCACCGACCAGAAGGTCAGCGCCCCCAACGACGTCGTTGGAATCATGGAGAAGCTGCTCCAAGCCAATAGCCGCTCCCTGGTGATCATCGCCGAAGACGTCGACGGCGAAGCCCTCTCCACCCTGGTGGTCAACAAACTGCGCGGCACCATCGATTGCGTGGCCATCAAGGCCCCTGGCTTCGGCGAACGCCGCAAGGCATTGTTGGAAGATATCGCCATCGTCACCGGCGGCACTGTGATCAGCGCCGACCGTGGACTGAAGGTCGAAGACGCTGAGATCGAGATGCTGGGAACGGCCCGCCGTATCGTGGTTAGCAAGGACGAGTCTACGATCATCGAGGGCAAAGGCGACGACAAGGCCATCAAGGAACGGCTGGAACAACTGCGGGTACAGATAGAAGAGACCAGCTCCGACTACGACCGCGAAAAGCTGCAGGAACGCATGGCCGCCTTGGTTGGCGGTGTAGCGGTGCTCAAGATCGGCGGCGCCACCGAGCCGGAGATCAACGAGCGCAAGTCCAGGGCGGAAGACGCCCTCTCGGCCACCAGGGCCGCCATCGAAGAGGGCATCGTGCCCGGCGGCGGCGTGGCATTGGTCCGGGCCGGCCACGTGTTGAACGACCTGGAAAAGACCCTGGAAGGCGACCAAGCTTTGGGAGTAAGACTGGTCCGTGACGCTCTGAGCGCGCCGTTGGTCCTCATCTGCGACAACGCCGGCCACGAGGGCCAGGTGGTCTTGGAAGCCGTGCGCAACGGTGAAGGCGACTATGGCTTCGATGCTGACCGCGGAGAGTACACCAACCTGATCGAAGCGGGAATCATCGACCCGGTGAAAGTCACCAGGTCGGCCCTAGAGAACGCGGGAAGCATCGCCGGCATGATGATTACTACCCAGGCGTGCATCACCGAGATTCCTGAGTTCATCCCCCTGCCCCAAGACATTCAGGACTTCATGCACGACTAGTCCCGAAGACGACTCAGACCAGGCGCATATTGGCCCGGACCAGCCACCCATCGAAAATGTGGCCGGCCGGGCCAAAATATTGACCCAGCACGCTCTCCAGTCCGATTTTTGGATGTAACCATGCCGGGTACACCTCTGGACCGCGATTCCATCGGACATCTGATCGAAGGTACTCCGCCTTTGTTGGAGCACTATCTGTCGCTTGAGAAACAGCTTCAGCCCAATGGGTTCGACATGACCGTTCGCGAAGTTGCCCGGCTCACCACCCCGGGGGCCATTGGAGCAGAAGACGCCGGCAGGGTGCTGTCGGATACCGAGCTGATGGAGTTTGGAGACGACGGCTGGCTGCACTTGAGTCCCGGTCCCTTTCTCGTGACATTCAACGAGGTAGTAAACCTGCCCTTGGACGTCATGGCCCTGGGAAGGCCCCGCTCCAGCCTGCTTAGAAGCGGCGCCGGAGTGCACACCGCCGTCTGGGACGCCGGATATAGCGGGCGCTCCCAGGCCCTGCTGGTGGTCTACCACCCCGACGGCTACCGAGTGCAGCGCGGCGCCCGGCTGATGCAGTTGGTCTTCTTCCGCATGGAGACGGCCGCCAGCCAAGGATACCAAGGCCGTTTCCAGTCGGAGAACATCTAGATCCCCCTGCTCCGGCGCCGACTCCACCTCTAGGCAAGCGGCCCTCTATTTTGTCATTCCGAGGAGGCCGCAGCCGACGAAGAATCCCGTTGCCTCAGGCCCAGCATTTACGTCCGGCAAGAACCCATCACAGGCCAGCGTACCCCCGACAACCACACGGTGGTAGACTTCACCACAACCTATGCAAGACCTAAAGGCCCACATAAGCAGCTACGCCATCCAGTGCGGATTCGACCTGGTGCGCATCACCAGCGCCGACGTGTTCGCCCAAGACCGGGACGCCGCCCTCAGTAGGATCAAAGCCGGGCAGATGGACGGGCTGCCCTGGTTCACCGAATCCCGAGTCCGACGCGGTTCTGACCCTCAGGAACTGCTCCCCGGCGCACGTTCCATCATCTGCCTGGGCCAGAGCTACCTGGACCCGGAAGACGAAGAAAAAGCCATTTCAGGCACCGGCAAGGTCGCCCGCTACGCCCGGGTCAAGGACTATCACCGAGCCATGAAACGGCGGATGAAGGCCTTTGTCCGAGGTCTGGAAGAGAAGCTGGATTCGCCGGTAGCCGCCAAGTGGTACGTGGACGACGGCCCCATGTTGGACCGCGCCGCCGCTGCCCGGTCTGGGCTGGGCTGGTTCGGCAAGAACACCAACATCCTCACCCCGTCCCATGGGTCCTGGATATTGCTGGGCCAGGTGATAACCGACCTGGAATTGGAGCCGGATCCGCCGCTAAAAAAGACCTGCGGGTCGTGCGTCCGCTGCATCGACGACTGCCCAACCGGCGCCATCGTGGCGCCTTACGTGGTGGACAATGCCCGTTGCATCTCCTACCAGACCATCGAGAACCGGGGCATCATCCCCTTGGAGATGCGGCCACTCATCGGCGATCTGGTCTTCGGCTGCGACATCTGCCAGGACGTGTGTCCGGTGAACCGCAGAGCCGAATCTCCGCTTCTACCCATCCAGAAGGCGGCAGCAGTTGGTCCCTCGGGCCAACTCGATCTGGTGGAACTGCTGGACCTGACTGAAGAGGAGTTCCGGGACCGGTTCCAGGGGACTTCGATCATGCGGGCTAAGCGGGTTGGAATGCAGAAGAACGCCTGTGTGGCATTGGGCAACAACCGGGACGAGTCGGGTGTACCGGCGTTGGTTGCGACGCTAAAGGAATCCGAGGCGTTGGTGCGCGGTCACGCTGCCTGGGCCCTGGGTCAGATATCGTCGCCGGATGCGATCGGAGCTTTGGAGCAGGCAACCACGTCTGAGGTAGACCCCTACGTCTTGGAAGAGATCGGGATGGCGCTCGCAGAAGCCCTCCAAAGATTAACGGTCAGCAAGGCGTAAGCCAGCTTATCTAATTCCGCTGGCTCGGCTGCCCCTGCCCTGATTGGGGAGGCCGGAACTGGGGCGGGTCTGTCTGATTCTGCCCGCTGGGATTCTGCACCGCCTGCGGTTGGTCCGTTTGTGGCTGCCCGTCCTGGTTCTGCCGGTTCCTGCGGCCCCCGGAACGACGGCGGCGCTGACTATTCACCGGCGGAGTGAAGTCTGTAGGAACGTAGCTCTTGCCGAAGTGTAGCTTCTTCATCTCTTCTTCAATCAAAGTGAAGTCGTTCTTCGGCAGCAGATGCAGATTGCCTTGGAAGGCCATGTACCAGTCCTCTGGGTTCCACCGCTTGATGTATTCCAGACGCGGGGCCAGAAGGTTGGCGTCAATGAACTGCTCGTCCTTCAGGATCACGCCGGGCTTGAGCTTGATGTGATAGGAAAAACCGGTGCTGCCTTCGTTGACCCAGATCGGCTCCTCGGCTTCATAGAAAGAAGACATGGCGGTTGCCGTGGCGGCGAAGCGGCGCAGGTGAGAGATATAGAGCAGAATGCGGTCGCCTTCAGTTATCCGTTGCACCTTGCGGCGGTGTTGGGCCTTCAGACCCAAGAGAGTGAACCCCCGCGCTTGGGTGATGCGGAAGTTCTCTTCGTTATTTATCATCATCCAGAAATTACTGGGCATATACACCTCAAAACGCCAGGCGGCCCTTAAGCCGAAGCCGTCTGAGCGTCGAATGCAATTCTATCATGATAATGACTATCATTACCCCGACATGGAGACTTGATATTAAGTCGGCCAAATAATCGGTGTGGCACTCTCGGCCTCGGACCGTTCAATAGTGTTGTGATGTACCCATGGGTGTTGTACTATCAGTCGGGCCAGCTTTCGTGTCTAAAATGAGCAGCCCACCACACCCAGCTACAAAGGAATAATCTATGACCACAGGGACCACAGGACAGCGGGATATCGCCATCGTCGGAGTGGCGGAATCAGATGTCATGGGCACCGTCCCGAACAAGTCTTCTCTGCAACACCATGCGGAAGCGGCCCACAACGCGCTGGAAGACGCTGGCCTCGCCAAAAGCGATGTCGACGGCCTTCTGACCGCCGGAGGCTCGACTCTGGTGACGGCGGAATACATGGGAATCAACCCCACTTTCACCGACAGCACCACGGTCGGTGGGTCATCTTTCGTGATCCATGTTGCCCACGCGATGGCCGCCATCCGCGCCGGATATTGCGAAGTTGCACTGATCACCCACGGCCAGGCAGGACGTTCGGCTAGAGCACGCTTTCCGGCCGACGGCAACCTGCCCTTCCAACAATACGAAGCTCCCTATGGGATCATCGGCGCGCCCATCAACTACTCGCTGGCCTGCGCGCGGTATATGCACCAGTTTGGGGAAGACCGCACCCGCCAGGGCATGGCCGAGATCGCCGTGGCCACCCGCAAATGGGCCAACCTGAACCCCAAGGCCATGATGCACGATACGACCATGAGCTTCGACGAGTACCACGATTCCCGTTGGGTTGCCTGGCCCTTCCACCTGTTCGACTGCTGTCTGGTCACCGACTCCGGGGCGGCCATCATCGTGACCACGGCCGAGCGGGCCAGAAGTCTTAAGAAGGAGCCTGTGTGGGTCTTGGGCGCCGGCGAAGGCCACGACCATAACATCGTGAGCCAGATGCCCGACTATACATCCACCTGGGCTAGAAGGTCCGCACCCCTGTCCATGCAGCGGGCCGGCATCACCCACGATGACCTTGACCTGACGATGATCTACGACTCGTTCACCTACACGGTGATGGTTACTCTTGAAAGCATGGGGTTCTGCGCGCCGGGCGAGGCCGCGGACTTCGTAGCCAACCAGCGGACCGCTCCCGGCGGGGACTTCGCCCTGAACACCAGCGGTGGCGGTCTGTCTTACACCCACCCCGGCATGTACGGCAGCTTCCTGTTGGTGGAAGCGGTCAGGCAACTGCGGGGCGAGGCCGGAGACCGGCAGGTGAAGAGCAAGAAGGACGCCAGCCAGAACCCCAAGATCTCCATCGTGAACGGTACCGGAGGTTCCCTTTCATCCACCGGCACGGTGGTGCTGGCTACCGGCTAGCACCGATACCGGGTCACCCGGAACCCTATGTCACTAAAGAGGCGGCCTGTTAGAAAGGGCCGCCTTTATTTTTACTAATTTTAAATTAATACAAAAAAATTGCATTTCCCGGTTTATGTTTACTGAATTACTTTCGCGGCTGCTGTGCTAGGGTGACTACATATTTATGGGCTGGTGTCTTTGACGCTTTCTCATCATCTGTCACGCCGATGGCGAAAGGATTTTTACTTCATGGACCGTACTATTTCCTCTTTTCTCCAGCACCTCATTGTCGAGAAGGGCTTCTCCCGCAACACTTCGGACGCCTACCGCAACGACTTGGGCCAGTTCTGGGAATTCCTCCAAGACAACGGCAACGGTCAATCCAACGGGCACTCGAACGGCAACGGCTCATCTAACGGGAACTACGCTTGGACCGCCGTGGACATAAATGTCCTCAACAAGTACGTCGAGGACCTGAGGGTCCGCAAGGGTTACCGCGACACCACCACCGCCCGGAAAGTAGCCTCCATCAAATCGTTCTTCGGCTTCTTATCTGAGAACAGCATCATCACCGAGGACCCCACCGAATCCCTGGGCTCTCCCCGGGTAGGCCGAACCCTGCCCAAGTTCCTCCCCGAGGAGGACGTGACCAAATTGCTGGACATGGCCTACAGATCGGGAAGCAACGAAGGGCAACGCGACGCCGTCATAATGGAACTCCTTTACGCCACCGGCCTACGCGTGGGCGAACTGGTGTCCCTGAATATGCAAGACATAGACCTTTCCGAGGCCTATATCCGGTGCATGGGCAAAGGCTCCAAAGAACGCATCGTCCACGTGTACCCCAAAGCCCTGGAAGAACTGAGGCGCTACCTGAAAACCTCCCGCGTTGCGCTGCTGGGACACCGCCGCACGGAGCCGTCATTGTTCGTCAACCACCGGGGCGAACGGCTGACGCGCCAGTGGGTCTGGACCATCCTTAAGACCTACGGCCAGAAGGCCGGCATCACCCAGAACATCACGCCCCATACCCTGCGGCACAGCTTCGCCACCCATCTGCTGCAGAACGGGGCCTCGCTCCGCCACGTACAAGAACTGCTGGGCCACTCCAGCATCTCCACGACCCAGGTGTACACGCACCTGACAAACGGGTACGTTCAGAAGGAGTACGCCAAGAGCCACCCTAGGGCCTGATCTCTCGCATCCGGCCTCCAATACCGGACACAGAAAGGGCAGTTCAGCACGGCAGCGGCGGCACATTAGCCGGTAATTCCGTGTCTGTGGACTGCCCTTTTTTGCGAATAACTGCTATAGTTGATAGGCCGGTTCGAGGCTAAACGTACAGTGTAACCGGCCCGATTTCAGAGAAATATTTTCCTCCTCAGGAGGTACCTGCCGATGGCTGGTAAATCTCGGCGTACCGCATCCCGGCAGTCACAACTTAAGCGTAAAAAGACCGCCAGGGGACCCAACGGGATACCTACCGGGCGAAGGGTGGCAGTCCCCGAGACGCCTGAGGCCGACGATACTGCCGTAGTGCCGGCCGGCGTAGAAGAAGCCGATTACGACGCCTCCCCGAAAGAGATAGCGGCTGCCGAAGCCGCTGTGGCCGGCAGGGCGCCGCGTCCTTCCCCGGTGGCACGGACTCCTCGCGGCGAATTCGCTGGCCAGGGCCAAGGCCGGCTCAGGGGTGAACGGCCGGCGGCGTATCTCTATGTTGGATCGGAATTCCGGCGGATCCTCGTCCTTACCACCGCCATGATCGCGGCGCTCATCATCTTGGGCATAGTCCTCTAACCCATATGCCTCTACCGCTGGTCGAACAGCGCTTGCTGGCGACCCCTGAAAGTCCCGGCGTCTACTTGATGAAGGACCCGAGGGGCACCGTCCTGTATGTGGGCAAGGCCAGCGTCCTCCGTAACCGTCTCAGGTCTTACTTCGGTTCGCGCACCAACCTGCCCAACAAGATCCGGCGCATGCTAGGGCATCTCCACGACTTCGAGTACATCGTCACCGACTCGCCGGCCGAGGCGTTGATCCTGGAGAATACCCTCATCAAGCGGTACAAACCCCGCTACAACGCCCGCCTGAAAGACGACAAGACCTACCCGTATCTCAAGATTGATCTGAGCGAGGAATTCCCCCGGGTGTACATCACTCGGAAGGTGAACAACAAGGACGGGGCCCGCTATTTTGGGCCTTTCGCCACCGCCAACACCGTGCGGAAGACCATGGACCTGGTCAAGCGTCTGTTCCCTTACCGGTCTTGCACCAAGAACATCACGGGCAAAGACGCCCGCCCCTGCCTGGAGTACTACATCAATCGCTGCGTGGCGCCCTGCACGGGCTATGCCAGCAAGGAAGACTATGCCAAGGTCATCGGCCAGGTTGTCATGTTCATGGACGGCGACACCGCCGCGGTTACCGATGACCTTAAAACTAACATGGACCAGGCGTCGGAAAAGCTGGAGTTCGAGCGGGCGGCCGTGCTGCGGGACCGCATCAAGGCCGTAGAGAAGGTGGCCGAGGAACAGCGAATCAAGGTCGATTCCAATCCCATCAGCGACATGGACGTCATTGCCCTAGCCCAGGGCAGCAACGAGACCTGGGTTGAGGTGTTCTTCATCCGGAAGGGCAAGCTGATCGGCCGCGACCACTTCTTCATGGAGGGCACCCAGGACGATTCCGAAGAGTTGGTGCTGGGGCAGTTCATCAAGCAGTTCTACCAGACTGCGGCCTTGGTGGTGCCTCCCAGGATAGTCGTCCAGCAAATGCCCGAGGACGAAGAAACCATCACCGTGTGGCTGCGCCAGGTCCGCGGCGGCGCCGTGCACATAGTTTGCCCCAAGCGCGGTATCCACAAGCAGTTGGTCCAGTCAGTGGCCGACAACGCCCGACAGGGTTTGGCCCAACACCGCATCACCTGGATGGGCAATACCGACATCATCCAGCAGGCAATCTCCGACCTTGAAGAGGAATTGAGCCTGCCGCTGCCGCTGCGGCGCATGGAATGTTACGACATATCCCACATCCAAGGCAGCAACACCGTGGCCAGCATGGTGGTCTTTGAGGACGGCAAACCCAAGCCGGCCCACTACCGCCGGTTCAAGATGAAGACCGTTGACGGCGTAGATGATTTCGAGAGCATTCGCGAAGTGCTCCGCCGCCGGTTCAAGCGCTTGGCCTCGGCAAGAGCCGCAGAGCAACGGGGCGAAGGCGAGGGAACCGGGGTCGACAGCTTTGGCGTGATTCCGGACCTGGTGCTCATCGACGGTGGTAAAGGCCAGCTTTCGGCGGCGCTGGAAGTGTTCTTGGAATTGGGGTTGGACGACGTTCCTTTGGCGTCTTTGGCCAAGGAGAACGAGGAGATCTTCGTCCCCCACTCCCCGGAGCCCATCGTCCTGCCCCGGGACTCCCAGGCGCTTTACCTGGTGCAGCGGATCCGGGACGAGGCCCACCGGTTCGCCATTACTTATCACCGGAACCTTCGCAGCAAGAGCAGTCTGAAATCTCCCCTCGACAACGTCACCGGCATCGGTCCCAAACGCAAGCGGATGCTCATGAGGCGGTTCGGTACCCTGGAGGGTATCAAAGAGGCGGCGGTGGACGATCTGGCGTCCGTTCCCGGCATGACCCGGTCGCTGGCGATCCGGCTGAAGCAGTCCATCTAGACACCCTGCCCCACGCGCCTGGGCCGTGCTTGGCCAATTCCCCGTCGTACACTTATACCAAGTACTTCGTTTGCCTTTGTACCGGCCTTGCGATACGATGTGTACCTATTGTATCTAATGGGTATCCTCTTACATTCGATCTAAGTGTAAACATGGTTAAAGTATCCATATCGCTGCCCAACAATACGCAGATCACCTTTGAGTCCGAAGAGTCTGAAGTGCTGCATGAGGTTGTCGGCATGGTACTGAGGGACCTGCCCCGCGATCTGATGCGATCGCCTTCCGATAGCGGTAGAAACACAGCCGGCGCCACGGCGGATAAAAGTACCACCGCCGTTGCATCAGCTCTGTCCACGGCCACCACGACTCCGGAACCAGCTCCGCCTGTGGAACCAAGTACCCCGGCCGCGATCGCTTCCAGCAAACCAAGCACCAACCCCGCTAAGGGCAACGGGACGACGATGCCACCTGAATTTCTTTCCGAAAGCGGCCGCGCCGCCTTCACCGATTTCTGCCAGAACGCCAGCCCGATGGGCGACATGCGCCGGGTGGTGGTGGCCGCCGAGGGCGCCAGCCGTCATTTCGGTATCGACGGTGTGAACGCCGAAGAACTGGTATGGCTCTTTGATGTGGCCGGGTGGCGCAAACCGGGCAATTTCACCCAGACGCTCCGCAATGCCGCGCGCTCAAAGTTCGGTTGGCTGGAACGCATCCCGGGCCGCTCCGGGCGCTACGCCGCAACTACCCTCGGCCTTACAAAGACCCTCCTCAGCAGCTAGGCCGCGCGGGTGGCGAAGCCACGTTTCCATCGATAGGAATTCCCTTTAGGATTTCTCTAAGAGAATCCTGCCATTTTCTGACATTCTCTGTGGTTATTTCCGTATAATCGCTGACGGCGATTCCCTGCGAGGAGTACACCTAAGACTGGATGGAAGTATTAACAACTGCGCCCAAGAGGGCCATGGCGATTACGCCCCACCCCGACGACTGCGAAGGTGGATGCGGCGGGACCCTGGCCAAGTGGATCAGAGAGTTTGGGACCGTCGCCTCAGTGGTGATGTGCACCAACGGCAACAAGGGCACCGGAGACCGGGAGATGACGTCCGAGCGGCTGGCCGCCACCAGAGTAGTGGAACAACACAATGCCTCGGCCCTGGTGGGAGTCACTGACGTGGTTTTTCTGGAGCACCCCGACGGCGGCCTAGAAGACACTGAACTGTTCCGCAGCCAGGTAACCCGGGAGATTCGCCGCTTCAAGCCGGACCTGATCCTCGCTGTTGACCCGTACCGCACCACGTCCCACACACACCGCGACCACCGCAAGAGCGGGACCGTCGCCATCGACGCGGCGTTCACGTATGCCTGGAGTTACCTGCACTTTCCGGAGCAGATAACGGAAGAAGGACTGGAACCGCACCGTGTTGAACAGGCCCTACTCTGGGGAGGAGAAGACCCAGACGTTTTCGTCGATATAAAGCCCTACCTGGACGTTAAAGTCGACTCCCTGGGCGCCCACGCCAGCCAGATGAGGTCAACCAGGGAAGAACGGCTGGAACGGGTTAAGAACAACTCCGGCCGCCACAAAGAAACCACCGGCCTGGAATACGCCGAGAGTTTCCGGCGCATCACGTTCAACCTGGGATCTTTGGAGTGGCAACTGGCGCACACTTAGTAGCGAAGCAGTTTTTCGGTGCCGCGTGACGACGTCAAGACGCGCTAGTCTGCCAGAGCACTTCGAATATCTGCTCTTCCTCGTTGAAACCTTTCAGCGTTCTCCGCCCAAAATCTAAGTACTCATGCTCGGAATTGGATGGTCCATCTGCTACCTGCCGCAATAGGTCGGAAACCAGAATCTGGCCGCCAGCGGACTCGTCCATTATTCTGGCCGCTATGACCACGGCGGAGCCGAAGTAGTCTTCTTCTTCTTCGATCACTTCGCCCAAGTTGAGGCCGATGCGGACCTTGAGTTGCCGGTCGGGGTTCTCGAGGTTGAAACCTTGTAGTTCTCTCTGAATATTCACCGCGGAAGAAACATCACCATAACTGCGGTCCAAGCCCCCGTACAGCCCCCTGGTGATGTTGACGATGACCTGGACTCTCCAACCGTCATCCCAGCCCTTGCAGCCTACAACAAGAGGGAGCTACAGGCCTCTAAAACCGTGTCGGACCCAATTCCCACCGGCGGTGATTCGGTCACCTATACGATCAAGATTACCAATCATGACGACAAGAAAAACAGCCTCAAAAAAATCACAGATACCCTGCACGCCGGCCTATCTTACGACTGTAACGGTCCAGCCGATCAATTGACCCTACCGGGGGCGGAGCCTGTGGACATCGTCCCTGACGATGATGATGAGCTCTGCGGCGACTATGGCGGGGTAGATATTGAATGGGGCATTCCAGGGGACCCCGATCTTCTGGCCGGTGAGGTCGTCACTTTGACTTTCACTGCCGTCACCAGCACGAACTTCGGAACATACTGCAATGGGGTCGAGGCCACGCCCGATGGGTTCGATAACCGAAGCGGCGCCACCGCGCTCGTGCAGATCGGTCCTATCGATGGCCTCTGCCCGGATGAAGCAGCGGTGGTGACCAAGACTTGGACATCCGTAACCTTGACTGCAACTGATACCAGCGTCTCTCCTCGCGCCTACACATTCGACATAGATTTCGAGATTAAATTGGACAATATCGGAACTGAAGACCTTGATCTCAAGGAATTGATCGACCTGCTGCCGACTGGGTTTACTTTTGGCACCATGGACTTCTCCGGTGACATCACCGACGCTCCATGGAAGGTGCAGACTCAGAATTCGGTAAGCCGTGATGAAGTAACCTGGCGGTTCCAAAGCCCAAACATCGTGATCCCGTCGGGGACCTCACAAACCATTAGATTCTCGACCACTGCGAACCTTACCAGGGGAGATTACCGGAGCGACGTTCTAGCAGACTTTGCCGGCGGTGTTCTCCCTCGGAACAAATATACCTGGCCCACGGCATTGATCGAGGTTCGTGACATCTTCAACGTCTCAGCCTCCGATGACGGCGGCGACCAGTTGAGTGGGCTGCAGTTGGTGGTCTCGGACGACGCTGGGGAAATCAACACCTGGACTCTGGATTAGCTCGGACCGCCATCCGTGAACATCTAGAACCCGCCGTCGCTAACTCTTCAGCCCCGGTTCCCCTCCGCCAAATTCCATGCCCTGGGAGCGCATCATCGACGTGGTGTTGCTGCGGGCGATCGCCCTGATGAAGTTGGAGACGATGCCCGTGTTCTTCCGGACCTCTTTGCGAGTGGCTGGAAGGGAGATAGCTGATGTCTCGTCCAACAGTCCCCACTGGGGCGGTACGCTGCCGCGGCTGACCACGCCTTTGGGTGCTATCAAGTAGTGAAAATCGGCGATGCCCATGAATCTTGGGTCGTGGAATTTGGTGCTGAAGGTCGCGACCCGGTTACGGTAGGCCTCTTCCTTGCCGGACACCCGGCGGTAGTCGGCCAACGCCTGCTTAAAGGCCGGCACCTCGCGCCAGGCATCGGGGTTGGTCTCTTTGGCGTAGTCCATGGCCTGCCGCAGGGTCTCCTTGGCTAAGTCGGTGCGGCCCATCACTGTGGACTCCCGATCCTGCAGTTCCGTAAAGTCGCCGGAGGTGTGGTCGTCCCGGGAGAAGTCTGACCTGCTGGACTTCACTTCGATTATATAGAGGGTGTTCTGGGGTCCCACCGCGGCTAGGTCCACGATGCGACCGCCCGGTCCCTCCAGTTTGACCTCCAGCCCGATGACCCGGCAGACGGCCTCGCGGTAAAGCCACTCCCAGGCGGCCATCTTCAGATCATAGGTCAGTCCGGTCTCGTTGCCTCGTTTGAAGGGGCCGGGGGCCTCCACCAAGTCCACCATCCACACACCAAGTCGTAAATCGGTGCCCAAGCAAGCCCTTGGGGCACAGCAATGATGAAGGCGTAGTTGGTGATTTACAACGGGCTGGTGTCTCCGAATTATCCTTGTGAGCCGGGGGAGCCGGCCGCTCGGGCGTGGCTCTCCAGCAGGCCGGTGAGCCGGTTGGGGTCGGTCCGGCCCCAGCCGCATTCCGTGGCCACACCGAAGGACGCCAGGTAGTTGCTTGCGGTGGTGATCCTCGCAGCATCGCCCTGGGCGTCGTCGTAGTGGATCAGGCCTAGCATTACTTCGGTGCTCTCAGGCACGCTCAGAGACCTCAGGGGCTCGAAATATTCGGCGTCCGTGCGGTCTTTGGGCACGGGCAGGTGCAGGAAATCCAGGCGCCGGGACAACCGGGACGTTATCCCGTTGGAGATCTCCACCAAGATCGCCATGTCCTTGGGCATGATGAGGTGCTCGTCTGCAGGGCTGCCGTAGCACAGGTGGTAGCCCAACTCTACTTCTTCCGGGACCAGGCTTCCGATGCGCGCCAATTCATCGAATATCAGCTGCTTGTAGTCGGCGGGCCGGCCTTCGAAGTAGTCCTCGAACAACAGCACCTCCTGGCAGACATCCCACTGGATGGCCAGCCGGTCATGGGGGATGGCTTCCAATATCCCGGACACCGCCTCCGCCAACGCTCTTTCGTACGCCGGCAGGTATGCTTCCCGGGCGCTTGGGCTGATGTACATATAAGCCGTGGCCATGGGCGTGGGGATGCTGACCTGAAACCGGACTTCCGGCCCGATCACACCTTCGCCCTGAAGCCGGGCAAAGACTTGGTACGACTCCACGGCGGCATCACGGTATCCGGTGGGAAAGGTGGAAGCCGATGGGTCCGCGCTGTCCTTGAACTTGATCCACGGCGTCTCCCTAATCATTTTGCCGTCCCACTGATGAAGGCGAAATGGCTCGACCGAGGTGTCGATCTCCATGTCCGGATGGTTCTCCAGCATGTTCCGTTGGAACCATATCCAGCGGCTCCGGTCTCCGGTCTCGCCGTCCGGGATGCGCTTGATCGATGCCCCCAGGGCCTGGCAGACGGTGCGGAAAACAGTCTCCGAATCGGGCAACGGGATGCTGCCCACCAAGTGCGCGGTTCGGTTATTTGGCATGATCCACCACCTACAAAACCAACTGCGGCTGTGCCGCTTTAGTCCAACTCCTGGAGCCTGCGGACCATTTTCCGCATCTGTGCCTCTTCGGGTTGCTTTTCGCTGACTAGGGTGAAACTTACCTCGTCCAGCAAGCCGCTGTAGCGCTCGACGAACTTGTCGGCGATCTCGTCGTACTCGCCGGAAACGGAAAAGGCGCCCAGCATCTCGTCGCTGACCAGTTCGCCCATCTCGGCCCACTGGCCCTTCAGCGACATCTCGTGGAGCTGCTGGCCGATCTCTTGGAAGCCGTGTGCCTCCAGGACTGGGAAATAGCTTCTGGTCGAGGCGTAGAACGCGATGCGGCGGCGCACTTCGGCCTGCATCGTCCGGATGCTGGAACGGTCCGGACCGGTGATGATGAAGCCGCCGCCGGTAATCTTCAGCGCGCGGCTGTCCCTGCCGGCCTTCTGCGCGCCCTTGTCCAAGGCGGGGCGCACCACCTGACGCACGTATTCGGGCGAAGTCAGGCTGTGGAGCATCAGACCGTCCGATACCTCGCCGGCCACCTGACAGTTGTAGGCGTTCACCGCGGCGGTGAAGACCTCCGGCGCCGGGTATTCGCTGGGGCCCGGATCGAAGAATGGGGTCATCAGCGAGAAATTGTAGCTCTCGCCGTGATACGCCAGCTTCTCGCCCGTTTGCCAGCTATTCCAGATGGCCTTCAGTGCCTGGACGTACTCCCTGAGCCGGGGGCCGGGCGCCTCCCATTCTGTGGAGAATCGGCGCTGGATGTGCCCCTTGACCTGGGTGCCCAGTCCCAGCCTGAACCGGCCCTCGGACAGGTCTTGCAGGTCCCGGGCCAAGTAGGCGGTGACCATGGGCGAACGGGGGAAGGCGATCGCCACCCTGGTCTCCAAGGTGGTCCGGGTGGTTGAAGTCGCCGCCAGGGCCAGTGGCAGGAACGAATCGTGCGCGGTCTCATTGCTGGACATGGCGTCGTAGCCCATGTTCTCCGCCCAGGCAGCCTCGGCGGCCACGGAAGCCAGGTTATCGGTGGCAAGCCGGTAGGTTACTCGCACGGCTACTCCTGTGGGATATTCTCGAAGATTTGGTCCGACTTGGCGGCCATGACAAAGTCGTTGCGGTGCAAGTTCCTTATCTTGTGGGTCCACCAGGTTACCTGGACGCGGCCCCACTCAGTTATCAGACGCGGATGGTGCCCTTGTTCCTCGGCCAGCTCTCCCAGCCGGTTGGTGAAGTCCATGGCCAACTGGAAATCCTTGAACTTGAAGACCCGGTTCAGCTTGGGGATGCCGTTCTCATCGGTCAATCCCCAGTCGGGAATCTGCGGCTTCAGCTCGGCCACCTCTGCTTCAGTTACGCTGGGCGAGTCCCGGCGGCAAGCTTCGCATTTTTCGTTATTCAAACCGGTCATTTCGATACCTCGGAAAAGGATTGTCGTAACGGAGTTGTGCCCACGCCAGGAAATTTTAGCATAGGGCTGTGGCGGTTATTCCTTGAGCCCCGCCTCGTGCGGGTTTATAGTCTTAATATCATGTTTGATTTCAGTAGATACACCGTTTCCATCGATTATGACCGGCGCCTGTACAAGCAGGACATCGCCGGGTCGATGGCCCACGCCAAGATGCTGGCCAAGCAGGGCATCATCTCCGGCGAAGACGCCGCCCAGATCAGCCAGGGTCTGCAGACGATAGAGCAGGAGATCAGGGAAGAGAAATTCCCCTGGGACCCGGCCCTGGAAGACCTGCATATGAACATCGAGAGCCGCCTCCACCAGCTCATCGGCGCGGCGGCGGGAAGGCTGCACACGGCCCGGTCGAGGAACGACCAGGTGGCATTGGACCTGCGGCTCTACACCAAAGAGACGATCGTTTCTATAGCCAAAGGACTGCGGGGAGTGCAAGGCGCGCTCGTTGAACTAGCTGGACGCTATCAGAGTGTGGTCATGCCCGGCTACACCCACCTGCAGCGGGCCCAGCCGGTGCTCTTCGCCCACCATATGCTGGCCTACTTCGAGATGTTCCAGCGGGACATCGGCCGGTTCCAGGACTGCCACGGGCGCACCGACGTCATGCCCCTTGGCAGCGGCGCCCTGGCCGGAGTGGCCTACCAGACCGACCGGGAGTTTCTGGCCGCCGAACTGGGCTTCAGCCGGATCAGCGCCAACAGCATGGACGCCGTGTCCGACCGGGACTTCGTGGTCGAGTTCCTGGCCGCAGCCTCGCTCTGCATGATGCACTTCTCCCGTATGTCCGAGGAACTGGTCCTCTGGTCCAGCGGCGAGTTCGGGTTCATTCGGCTGGCCGACGAGTTCACCACCGGCAGCAGCATCATGCCCCAAAAACGTAACCCCGACTTCGCCGAACTGGCCCGGGGCAAAACGGGCCGGGTCTACGGCGATCTGATCGGGCTGCTGACCACGCTGAAAGGCCTGCCTCTGACCTACAACCGGGACCTGCAAGAGGACAAGGAGGGCTTCTTTGACGCCGCCGACACCCTCACGACGACCCTGGACGTCTTCCAGGCCATGCTCCCTGGCATGAAACTGGACGAAGAACGAGTGTCGGGACTGGCCGGCGAGAGTCAGATGCTGGCCACCGACTTGGCCGACTACCTGGTGGGAAAGGGCATGCCATTCCGAGAGGCCCACGGCATCATGCGCGAGCTTTCTCGGCAGTGCGATGATTCGGGCGTCATTCTGCGGGACCTGCCCTTGGATGAGTACCAAAAGCTCTCGGACCTGTTCCAAAAAGACGTATTCGAGATCACGGCAGAGTCGTCCGCCGCCGCCCGTGACAACCCCGGTGGCACCGCGCCGGTCCGGGTGGCTGCGGCACTAACTGAAGCAAAGAAGATACTGGAGGCTGCCGGAGATGGTTTCTGAGGTCAGGGTACTCATCGCTCCGTCAGTGTTGTCCGCCGATTTCGCCGACCTGGGTCGCCAGGTTAGGGCGGTCACCGACGCCGGGGCCGACCTGATTCACGTGGACGTGATGGACGGCGTGTTTGTGCCCGCCATCTCCTTTGGGGAGGTGGTGGTGGACGCCATCCGCGCCAACACCGACGTGCCCCTGAACATCCACCTGATGATCCAGGAGCCAGAGAACCTGCTGTCGACCTTTGCCAAGATTGAGTCGGACCAGATACTGGTCCACGCCGAGGCCTGCGGGCACCTGCACCGCACCGTGTCCCGCATCAAGGACAATGGCAACCAGGTCGGTGTGGCCATCAACCCCGGCACCGCCATCAGCGCCGTGGAAGACGTCCTGCCCCTGCTGGACATGGTCATGGTGATGTCGGTGAACCCCGGCGCGTCCGGCCAGTCATTCATCCCTCAGAGCTTGGACAAGATTCGGCGGCTAAAGACAATGATCGATGAGGGCAAGTACTCCACCCAGATCGAGGTTGACGGCGGCATCAAGGCCGACTGGACCGCCCAAGATTCGATAAAGGCCGGCGCGACCATCCTAGTGGCCGGCTCAGCCATCTTTAATGACCGCGAAAGCATCCCGGATGCCATGAAGGGGATGCGCGGGTGTATTTTGGGGTGAACGTAGGTGACAGCTATCAGCCGTCAGCTTTCAGCTTTTGGGAATATGAAGAGGCCCCTCCCCGATGAATCGGGGAGGGGCCTTTTGCTTCCCTTGATTATTCCTCGCCTAGAGAGCGGCGAAGACTTTTTGGACTTTCTTGGATTTATGGAGGGAACGCAGGCAGCGGGTGCAGATCTTGACTTTGACCGTCTTGCCTTCACGCACCAAGGTCTGCTTGTGGACGTTGGCCACGAACCGGGTCTTGGTGTGGCGGTTTGAGTGGCTCACGTTGTTGCCGGTCATCCCGGCTTTTAGACAGATCTCACAGCGCATTTCTTCGTCTCATTCATCGCCGTCCACGCTCATTGCGGGACAGCATAGTATCTCAATTTTGACTCGTTGAACGAACCTCAGGTTAACACAATCCCCACGCTCGAACAACCGGATGCGCCTCCCCGTACGGTCGGCCTGCCGCCCATTGAGCGGGAACAAAATCGCCATCCCCTCCGTCATACTCAGCAATACTGGTCCAGAACCCTGAGAGTTCGGTCTAAGAGCGCAACATCATGAAACAGACCCGGAGATTTATGAGAATATTTTTCGCTTCGATGGTCTTGGGGGTTGCCTGCGGCGGCGCAGCGTCAACTTCTGTACCGGTCTCGATAGATACTTCGCCCATCGTCTTTGTGATGCAGGGCAATTACGCCCTGGGGCAGGATATCTCGATAAATATCAAAAACAATGGCACTATTAAATACGCCTATAGCACCTACTACCCGGCATGCAACAACCTAACTTTTCATGACGCATCACTGAAAGTCCGTGTGATTGAATCTTTCGGAGAGATCAAAGAGCTGCCGGCAGGCGAATTTATCATTCCTCGAGGAACGCACTGCGACTTGGCAGGCGACACCGAACTACTGCCGGGAGAGGAGGCAGAGTTAATCATCTGGGATCAGCAGGAATGTATCAAGGACAATTGGGGGTGCGCTGATAGTATTCCTCTTCAGGCAGGCAGCTACAGCATTATCGGGTCGTTTGAAGAGCGGCCGCACTCGTATGATCCGAATGCGCACCCGTACACACCGGGAGATAGGACCACCATTGAATGGAGCTTCACGATAGAGCCGTAGAAAGATTCATTGACTAGCTTTCCGGCTGGGCGATTCCTGACTCACCGCCGCAGTGCTGGTCCTAAGCTACAGCCCTGAAACTGATCTTCGAAAGGACTCTCAGTTTCTTGTGCCCTGATACGGGTGTATTATCCTATCTGGATTTTCAGTCTGAATCTCATGCAAATCCAGGAGGAACATATGAGGGTAATCCGAATCGCCGAGGTTGATATCGAACCCATCGACACCGCCACGCCCATCCCAGGCTGGACCGGCGGAGAGGTCAAGCGCACCAGACAGCCTTTGCTTCCTGAGGGCGCCAGCAAGACTTTCAACAGCAGTATCGTCAATTTTGAGAAGGGCTGCGGCACAGGCTGGCACACCCACAAGAGCGACCAGATGCTGGTGGTCACCGCCGGCATCGGCATCGTGGCCGACGAAAGCCACCAGCAGGAGATCACCGTGGGCGACGTGGTCCACGTCCTACAGGGAGAGAACCACTGGCACGGCGCCACCGCCGACTCCTACATGTCCCACATCACCATCACCGCCGCCGAATAGTTCATCTACGACCGACTGGACCAGGTGAATAATTGAGCCCCGGAGCGATTCTCCGGGGCTTTTTCCGTTTCATAACCTCAGTCCGCTCGACCTGGGATTCGCAATAGCCACCGACATACGTTTTGGCTTCTGGAATCGTTGTTATATCGGTCGGTGATTGGGTTATCCGAACATCAAGAGCGGCAGGATGGCTTTTGATGCTTGAGTTCGACCCTCCAGCGTCGGGGCTTAGATGGCGCTATTTGCCGTGGTAAACCGGTACAAATGCGTCCCACCGAGTACCGTCTGCTCACCTATATGGCGCTCAATCGTGACCGGGTCTTGAGTCATCAAGAACTCCTGGACAAAGTCTGGGGAAATGACGGGGGCTCGTTGGACTCGTTGAAGTGGCACGTGTCCGCTCTGCGGGACAAACTTGAGATCGATCCTAAGAAACCCGATATCATCGTTACCTTCCCCAGAGTGGGGTACCGCTACATCCGCAGCTAGGCCACAGCCGTGCTCATCCCAACACCTCCCGCCCAACATCGTTCTTAGGGCTAACGCCGCCCCCAAAGTCAACATGCCGCATTTTGCCTGTTCCACCAGCGGATTGGGTGTGGGAATAGTGTGCGTTTGCAGACCGCCAGCGTCGAAGATGTGTCAGTGGGGTGAGTTGTTGAAGAGATTAGGCTTCGCGATGGAAAGCTTGTTGCCGTAAAACCACGGCCCCAGTACGCACCTCTCAATGCCTACAGCCTTCGGCAAGAAAACCGGCATATAGGTGACAATCGTTCTACCTGGACCTGTCGAAGGATGAATGGTGGTAGTTGGTTGACGGGGAAATCTTTGTTCCAGGGGCTCACCACGAACGGGCGGCAGGCGCGCCGATAATGATTCTGTTAGAAAAATCCTTATCTGGGTTCCAGCTTCCGCTGAGATGACGAGGGTCGCTATGGGCTTTGCAAGTTCCTATTTTTGAAGTTCCGGATCGCTCTTCCACCCTGGTTGGGGCGTCTCGCGGCCTAGCTGGGGCACGTACTCCGATGTCTCAACCATCTTCATCTTGTGGATATAGCGTGGGCAGTTCCGGTAGGACTCGGTCACCCGCACGCGAACGATGAACTGCGCCTCATGGTACTCGGGCAACAACGGGTCATTGTCTTCTATGGACGCCACTCCTTGGAGCCGTAGCCGCACCTGGCCTTCGAAGTCGATGAACAGGATCCCAACGTTGGGGTTCTGCAGCAAGTTTCCCATGGACTGGTATTTCCCATTGCCGTCGTAGTTCGGGAAGGCGATCGTCCGATCATCCACCACCCGGACGAACCCCGGCTCTCCGCCCTTATAAGAACAGGTCGGCAGACCCCGGTCGTCGCAGGTCGCGAGAAAAAACATGCTGGCGGCTTCGATAATCTTGCGCTCGTCTGCGCCCAGCGTCTCGGTGGCCCGTTTGGCTAACGCTTCGGCCAGTTTTCGGGTGCCGAACTTTTCCTGGAGCTGCCGGTTGCCTTCGTGATAATCATGGATTTTCATATCATTACTCCAGCCATCTAATCTTGACGGCGGCGAAATATCTCAACGGTTGCGTTCTCGATCACCGACCCACGGATGGGCGGGTGGGGCTTCTTCACGCGGATGGCCACAGAGTTCACTGGGAATTCTGCCAGTATCCGGTCTGCTACGGACTGGGCGGCCGCCTCCAACAGGTTTCGCGGTTCACCCTCCATGACGTCCCGGACGGCGCGGTAGATATGGGCGTAGCTGATGGTGTCTTCAAGGCGGTCCGATGCGCCGGCCTTGGCCAGGTCCATCTCCACGGCCAGGTCAACCAGGTACTCCTGCCCCAGCACCCGTTCCTCGGGGTTCACACCGTGGAAACCGTAGAACCGCATGCCTTCCAAGACGATACGGTCGGTCTTAGGAAATTCGTCTTTCACGATAGAACGCGCCTAGCGCCTGCCGGCCTTGATGGCGTCGGCGAAATCGAGCAGGTTCTGGGCTCGTTTCACCACCGGCACGTCGACCATGCGGCCGTCCATGGCCAGAGACCCACGTCCCGCGGATTCGGCCTCGTCCCAGGCCTCCATGATCTTCTGGGCGTAGGAGACTTCTTCGTCTGACGGGCTGAAAACTTCGTTGATTATGTCAAGTTGGGCGGGGTGGATGGCGTGCTTTCCGGTGTAGCCCATCTGGCGAGCCCGTTTAGCGTCGGCGCGCAAGGCGTCCAGGTCTTGGAATAGTACAAAGGGCGAGTCCAGCGAAGCCACGTTCGCGGCCCTAGCCGCTACCGGCACCAGTGAACGGGGCACCTCGACCTCTTCGCCGGTGTCCGAGCGTTCGATACCCATATCGTTGGTGAAGTCTTCGGCGCCGAAAGACAATGCGATCACCCGAGGCGAGGCGTTGGCGATGTCACGGGCATCCACCAGCGCGCTGGCCGTCTCGATCCAGGCAGAGATCTTGGTCGAGCCAGGCGCCACTCCGGCCACTGGCTCGATGGCGCTCAACATCCGGTCGACGTCCCGGATATTCCAGGTGGTCTCGACCTTGCCCAGACTGATGCCGTAGAGGTCAGGCGAAACGATATCCTCCAACTCGGAGCGTGTCAGGCCTGTGTCCAGTGAGTTCACCCGCACCATGACCGTTTGGCCTTCGCGCCGCAGGATGGGCACCCATCTCTTGGCCAGATCCCTGGCGGCGGACTTCTCGCCCGGAGGCACCGAGTCCTCAAGGTCAACCATCACTACATCGGCGGTGAAACTACGTGCCCGCTCCAGCATGTTCTCCCGGTTGCCGGGCACAAATATAAAGCTGCGGTAGAGTTCCAATGGTTACCTCTTGTTCAATGACCGGTCGTGCGTTTCTTCACCGAATCAACCGCACTTCGGCGTTTAAATCCAAAGTATCCCAACGACAATCCCCAGTGAGAGCAGGTAAACCCAGCCTCTGTGCCAAGCTTAGACAAGCTCGGTCCGCGAGCGACAATCCGATGGAGCGGCCCATTGACCAAAGTCCCGCCGTCATCTCGGCATCGTCCCTGGAAAATGGGACAACTGTCAGTCCAACGTATAGCAATGCACCGACGATGTCCTGCGGCTCTCTACCCCCATGGGCGATAATCTTCTGGATAACTTCGGCCCAATTTACGCTGGATATGAATGACACTGCTATCGAAGCCTGGACAACTTCTAGTCCTGGCTCTCGGTGAAGCAAGGCTAACACCGCCGACGCATCTAATACGTAAGACGAAGGCCCATCGGGGACGGTCCGCTGACTCACACCTCAGATTCCCGTTTTGCTTCTTCCCGTCGCTCGGCAATCAACTCGTCAACCAAGCTCACATCTGAGGGGACATTGTCAAACGTGGTTTTCAGCCGCTCCAACACTTGGTCCCGTTTTTCTAGCACCAACTGCCCGTCTTTCTCCCTCGCCAGCAGTATCTCTCCGGGGACGATGCCCATGGACCGACGGATGCTCGCCGGAATAACCAGCCTACCTTGGGGCCCGACTCGAACTACGTTATGTGATTTATCTGCCATAATTAACTACATTGTGGCACAATATTTATACGCGTGCCACATATATTGATTTTACTCCATATCTCCCCAAGTTGGGCCCCATTTGGCGTCTACTTTTAGGGTTACGTCCAGGTCCATTGCGGCGGGCATCTCGTCGAAGACCAGTTCTTTGAGGGCGTCCATCTCTTCCTTGGGCATCTCGAAGACCAGTTCGTCGTGGACTTGCAATAGCATCTTGGTGCGGAGGCCCTCTTTGTCCAGCCGGTTCTGCACCCGGATCATGGCCAGTTTCATTATGTCGGCCGCCGTGCCCTGAATTGGCATGTTGATCGCCATCCGCTCCGCGCCGCCCCGAACGTTGAAATTGGAGCTATTGATGTCGGGCAGGTAGCGGCGGCGGCCCAACAGGGTCTCTACGTACTGTTCCGCCCTGGCCTTGACCTTCACCTGCTCCAGATATTCGTTGATGCCGGGGTATTTGTTGAAGTAGGCCTCGATGAATGACGCCCCTTCCTCCCTGCTGAAGCCCGTCTGCATGGATATGCCGTGGGCCGACAGACCGTAGATCACGCCGAAGTTCAACACCTTGGCGATACGGCGTTGTTCGGCGTCTACATCGTTCAACGGAACATCGAACATCATTGAAGCCGTGGACGAGTGGATATCCTCGCCCCGCTGGAAAGCCTCCAGCAAGCCGAGGTCCTGGGATATGTGGGCCAGCACCCGAAGTTCGATCTGAGAGTAATCCGCGGAGAACAGCAGCCAGTCCGGCGCGCCGTCGGCGACAAACGCCCTTCTCACCTGGCGGCCCATCTCAGTGCGGATGGGAATGTTCTGCAGGTTGGGGTCGCTGCTGGACATACGCCCCGTGGCCGAGCCCGTTTGGTTGTAGCTGGTATGCACCCGTCCGGTGGCGGGGTTCACCATGTCCGGTAGGGCGTCGAGATAAGTCGACTTGAGCTTGGAAACCTGCCGGTAGTCCAGGATCTGGTCGACCACCGGGTGCAGGCCCTTCAACCCCTCCAGGGAATTGGCGTCGGTGGAGTAACCGGTCTTGGTGCGTTTGGTCTTGGGCAGCCCAATCTCATTGAACAGCAGGTCGCTCAGTTGCTGCGGCGAGTTGATATTCACCGTATGGCCGATGGACTTGTAGAGGTCCTCCTCAGTCTGGAACATCTGCTCCTTCAGATCCTCGGACATTTCCCGTAGGGCGGCGGAGTCCAGCTTGATGCCGTGGCGCTGCATCGTCACCAGCACTGGGACCAGTGGCATCTCCATGTCGGTCATCAGCGCACTCAAGCCCTCCCGGACAACGGGCTCCTCGAAGGCCAGGCGGAGCCGGCCGGTCATATCCGCGTCGGCCGCAGCGTAGGGCGCTGCCTGAGCGATGTCCACCTGATCGAAGGTAACCTGTTTGCGGCCGGTGCCGATCAGGTTGGTGATGGGAGTCATCTCATGGCCAAGCACGTCCAGCGCCAGGTTCTTGAGTCCAAGTTGCCCCCGGCTCAGGAGATGCGCGGCAACCATGGTGTCGAAATCTACGCCCTTGCATTCGATTCCGTGGCTGGCCAGTATCGTCATGTCGTAGTTGGCGTTGTGGGCGCACTTACTGATGTCCGGCGATTCGAACAGGGGACGCACGGCCGCCAGTACCTCTTCCATGGGCAGTTGCTCACCCTGTTGGTGGCCCACCGGCACGTACCAGGCGACGGATGGAGCGGTCGAGAAGCTTAGTCCCACCAACCCTGCCTGCACCGCGTCCAGACCCGTGGTCTCAGTGTCGAAGGAGAAGCTGCCAGCCTCATGCAGCGCCGCCAGCATCTGCTCCAGCTGGTCTTTCGTTTGCACCACGGTGTAATCAGCCCCTTCGCCGGGAGCTTGTATGGGTGACGCCACGGTTTCAGTGGTTTCTTGAGGACCGCCGGTCTCCGGGATTCGGGGGATAACGGTGAAGAACTCCAGTTCGGTCATCAACTTGACCACCGCGTTCCGGTCGAATTCCCCGAACTTGGCTTTCTCCAGGTCAAGTTCCACGGGACTGTTGCGGTCGATGGTCATCAGTTCCCGGTTGGAGAAGGCCCGGTCCTTGAACTCTTCCAGGGACTGTTTCACGCTGGGGCGTTTCACCTCCTCGATGTGCTCGTAGATCCCCTCCAGGTTCTGGTAGTCATTGAGCAGGGCGATGGCCGTTTTCTCTCCCACTTTGGGGACGCCCGGGATGTTGTCTGAAGTATCGCCGAGCAGCGCCTTGAAATCAGTCTGCTGGGCGGCGGTGAGGCCCGAATAGCGTTCCTGCAAAGCATCTTCGTCGTAGACCTTGCGGTCTTGGATGCTGGAAGCCAGATCCACCCTGACCCTGGGGGAGATCAACTGGAATGTGTCACGGTCGCCGGTGAGGATCACCGAGTCCAGACCCATCCTCTCCGCCTGGGCCGATATCGTCCCAATGACGTCGTCCGCTTCCCAGCCTTCCAGTTCGAATACCGCCACGCCGAAGGCTTCCATAAGCTGCTTAACCCGGCCGAATTGGGGCCGGAGTTCTTCGGGCGTAGACTCCCGCTGGGCCTTGTATTCGGGAAACTTCTTGTGGCGGAAGGTGGGCGCTGGCATATCAAAGGCGATGGCGCAGTAGGCCGGGTTCCACTCGTTAAGCGCCCGCAAGAACACATTCGTAAAACCGTAGACACCCGTGACGTCCTCTCCGGTGGCATTCACAGTCAAGTTTCCTTGTCTGGAAATGGCCCGGAACGACCGGTGGACCATGGCGTGCCCGTCCATGATCATCAACAGGGGTTCACGCTCTTTGGCGGCAGCCGCCGGCACAGCCGGTTCGACCGGAGTTACGGTTGTATCCGCATCGTCTCCAAACATCGGAATCGTGTGGGCTTGTTCATCCGCCATTGTGGCACCTCGGAATTTCCCCCGATATATCAGGGGGGCTCGCGACCACCGGTCAGAGGTTGCTGCTAGCCTTGAAAACCATCCCCTCGGGTGGCCGCATTATACATTAGCCAATCCTGGCCCGCGCGCCTGATGGCAGTCGGCAGCCGTCCTTTGCCCAGCCACCAGCCATCTCCGGAATGCCCATGCTAAAATGTATGCCTCGAATGATGAACAAGCCAACACGGGCTGTTTTGGACTGAACTCTTGCCTCTCTACGAATACCGCTGCGGCGACTGCCAAGAAATAACCTCGGTGCTGGTTCGGACTGCGTCCGACGACAAGCAGCCATCCTGCGAGCATTGCGAAAGCGCGAATGTGCAGCGGTTGATCTCCAAGTTTTCCTTCCGTGCTTCGTGGGGAAACAGCCTCAACTGGGTGCCCAGCCATGAGACCACCAGCGACTTGGACGAGAACAGCGGCGCCAGCATCGACAAATACATGGGCCGGATCAAGAAGGAAATGGGCGGCCAAACAACTCCCGATTTCAACCGTGAGCGCCGGGATATCAAGAACTCGTAGCTGACAGTTTTTCCAAGGAACTTCATGCCCATATATGAATACCGCTGCCAGAACTACACCGGAGAAACCCCGAAAGGCCTGGATCTATGACCAGCCCAGGCCAAAGCCATTATCAGGTAATCTTCCACTGTATCGAAGCTGCGTCCCGGTTCGTCCCCCCGGTCAACTCGCCTGCCCCAGCTTTACAGACCTTACGGGAAATTATCCCCTCCATGCCTGCCGCAAGCGCGATGGCCGAGACCGATGACGGCCCGCCCACCTCAGCTCAGCAAACCTTGGAGCTGGTCAGCGTTGCTGCAGAACTGTTGGCCCATCTGGATGAATCATCCCCCGCCAATCCCCTGGGCTGGGAAACGTTGTCGGGAGTGACCCGCATCCTGGATGACCTCACGTCGCAACTGGGAGCGATCGTGCGCCGGGAAAAGGCGGATATGGTGCGGGGTCTATACGTGATAATCGATCCTCAGGTCACCGGCGGCCGGGACCCCTTCGCCATCGCCCAGGCGGCCATCCAAGGCGGGGCGCGGATGCTGCAACTCAGAGACAAGCTCCGGGACAAGGGCGAATCTCTGCCCCTGGCCCGCGATCTACAGAAACTGTGCGCCGAAGCCGGAGCGTCGCTGATCCTGAACGACCACGCCGATGTCGCCGCCATAGTGGGCGCGGCAGGGTTGCATGTCGGCCAGACCGACCTGCCAGTGGATCAGGCCCGGCGGGTACTGGCTCCCCACCAGGTACTGGGCCGGTCCAACCATGAGATCGAAGAATTGGTGGAGTCCGAGCGCATGGGCGCCGACCACGTGGCATTCGGGGCCATCTACCATACCGACACCAAAGGCGTGGGCCGCCCTCCCCAGGGCATCGAACGGTTGCTGCTGGCCCGGGACGCCGCCCAGACTCCGTTGGTTGCCATCGGCGGCATCACCGCCGAGAATGCCGCGCCGGTCATCGAGGCTGGGGCTGACGCCGTCTGCGTCACCGCCGCCGTGGGGTCCGCACCGGAGCCCGAAGCCGCCGCCGCCGAGTTGGTCAAGGTTATCGAAGAAGCTGGGGGGCGAATCTGATGCCTTCGCGATATAACGCTGACCTGTCCCTGATCGGGACTTCTGTGATTGATGAGCTAACCGAACGGAACCGCGACCGGGAGCAGGCCTTGTCGGTCTCCAGGGAAGTGATCCGGTTCTCCGCCAACGCCATTCGGGCCGTACACCGGGGCGCCTTCGACGACGCACGGGAGTTGATCGGCAAGGGCGACGCCCGGCTTCGAGAGGCGGACCATATCCGCGAGAGCAGCCCTTCCATATTCAATGCGGGGTTCATGAACGACGCCCGCAAAGAGTTCACCGAAGCCAACGTCACTCTGGCCATCATTTCCGGCGCGGATATTCCCACCATCAGCGACTTGAAAGTTGACGCCGCGGCCTACATCAACGGCATGGCGGAGGTCATCGGGGAGCTGCGCCGGTACATCCTGGACGCCCTGCGCCGCGACGCCGTGGACGGCTGCCAGGAGTTCATGGACATCATGGACGAGATGTACGGGGTGCTAGTCACCATCGATTTCCCAGAGGGCGTCACCAGCGGTCTAAGACACAACACCGACGCCATGCGCGGCGTGCTGGAGCGCACCCGTGGAGACCTGACCATGGCCCTGCGCCAGCACTCGCTGGAAGCCCGCCTGGCCGAGTGGGAGAACAACCGCACCGGCGCCTGATCGCTGCCGGACTCCAAAAAATGACATTGACATAGCTCTGGGTCGAATCTACGATTCTTCAGACCCAATTGGACTCACTGCCCCGGCATCCAGGCTAATCACCCCAGGGAGCAGAAAAATGCTTTCAAATTCTAGTGCCGAAGCGACCCCAGAAGTCCTAGAAGAATATTACCGCGAGTTGGAGGCCTTTAGTCTGGCCCCATTGTGGCAGGGGCAGGAAACTGCCTTAATCCCTGAACCGGTCAGCAAAGCATCGCCCTACATCTGGCATTGGCGAGACCTCGAACCCAAGGCGCTGCGCGCCGGGGAGCTAATCGGGACGGCGGACGCCGAGCGGCGGGTCTTGATGCTTCTTAACCCCAGCATCAAGGACCGCATCGCCACCACCAACAGCCTTTTCTCGGGCCTGCAGATCGTCATGCCGGGCGAGGCCGCCAAGGCCCACCGGCACACGCCTTCGGCCTTGCGTTTCATCATCAACAGCGACGGCGGGTACACCACGGTCAACGGCGACCGCATCCCCATGGAGCCCGGCGACCTTATCCTTACTCCCAACTGGACCTGGCACGATCACGGCAACGAGTCGGGCAAACCGATCATCTGGCTGGACGGCTTGGATATTCCCTTGGTCCACCTGCTGGAGGCGGTCTTCTTCGAGCCATATCCAGAAGATGTGCAACCGGTGACCGAGCCCATCGATTTATCCACCGCCAAATATGGCGTCGGCACCCTGCGCCCCGCCTGGGAAGATGCCTCCAAGGAAAGCTATTCGCCCCTGATGCGCTACCCCTGGGAGCAGACCTGGGCCGCGCTGCAACGCCTGGCGCCCAACGTAGACGGCAGCCCCTTCGACGGCGTGATGATGGAATACACCAACCCCAATACCGGCGGACCGGTGATGCCGACCATCGCCTGCCACATCCAGATGCTGCGGCCCGGCGAGAGCACAAAAGCCCACCGGCACACCAACGGGACCATCTACCACGTCGTGCAGGGGCAGGGCCATTCCGTGGTCCAGGACCAGAGGATGGACTGGGAGCCCAAGGACGTGTTTTGCGTGCCCGGCTGGACTTACCACGAGCACGTGAATGCGTCGTCCACTGAGCCGGCGATCCTGTTCAGCTTCACCGACACACCGGTGTTGAAGTCCCTCAGCCTGCTGAGAGAACAGGCCCACCCGCAGGACCACCAGTAAGCGAACCGATACTCAGCCCGCTTTTTAGATACCCGGAGACTAACAGATGCCCGAGATGAAGATCAGTTCCCTAGGCACGGGGTCCGCCACTTCGACCAACCGTGCCCATACCGCGATGGTGTACGACTGCGATGACGGCACACGGCTGCTGATCGACACTAGTTCCGGAAACTCGGTTGCTCGCGGCGGCGTGGCTTTGGGGATCCCCGTGGAGGGTTTTGACAAGGTGTTGCTCTCCCACCATCACCCAGACCACCTGTCCGGTCTGATGTTCGTCCAGTTCTCGCGGGCCCGGGCCAGGCTGGACGCCCCGCCGTTGGATATCTACCTCACCCGGCAATCGCTCGAATGGGTAGTAAAGATGTGCAACTCCACCTATCTGAACGTGGCGGAGGTGGACGAGAAAGGGGCCAAGAACTCTGACGGCCGGCAGGTGATGCGGTGGACCGTCGTAGAACCGGGTGAGCAGATAGATCTGGGACCAACCACCACCGCGTCATGTTTCGACGCGGACCACATCTCCGGCGCGGTGGGCTGGCGAGTGGACTCCGGCGGCATGTCGGTGGTCTTCTCGGGAGACACGCGATTCAACCCGGAGTTAGTCAAAGCGGCAGAGGGCGCACGTCTGCTGATACATGAGGCGTACCGAACGGATGAGGAGCGCGAATTCGCCAACGACCAAGGCCATTCCACCGGCGGAGACGCGGGCCGGGCCGCCGCTCAAGCAGGCGTTGCCCAACTGGTGCTGACCCACCTGGACTCCGAGTTTGACGCTGACCCTCAACCCCTCCTAGACGACGCCAAAAAACACTACCAAGGCCCAATTTCCGCCGCCGCCGACTTGGACCAGATAACTGTCAGCAGTTGATAGCCGCGGGCGGCCGAGGCGGTCTTTTAAGAAACCACACCCAACCATCCCAATATTCGGAGACTTCTAGATGCCCAAGATGACGATCAGCTTTCTTGGCACCGGTTCCGGGACGTCGACCAACAGTGCTCATACCGCCATCGTCTATGACTGTGATGACGGCACCCGGCTCCTCATCGACACCAGTTCCGGAAACTCGGTCGCCCGTAGCTGCTCGGCTTTGGGGATCCCGCCTGAGAGTTTCGACACGGTTCTGTTGACCCATCACCACTATGACCACTTGTCGGGGCTGGCATCGGTGATTCTGGTTAGAGGACTAGCACGGCAGGATGCGCCGCCTCTCAACGTATACCTCACCGAAGAATCTTTGGAATGGGTCAAGCGGCTGTACGCCGGCATCCCGGCCAGAATCGAGACTGACGAGCAAGGGGCCAGAAACTCCGATGGACATCAGGTGATGCGCTGGAACGTGGTCCAACCAGGCCAGGAGGTCAGTCTCGGGCCCACGACCACCGCATCCTGCTTCCCCGCTGACCACCTTTACGGGTCGGTCGGCTGGCGGGTGGACACCGGCGGGATGGCGGTGGTCTTCTCGGGAGACACACGGTTCAATCCGGAGCTGATCAAAGCCTCCCAGGGAGCAAGGCTGCTGATACACGAGGCATACCGGACCGACGATCAGAAGGAATATGCCGCAGGCCGAGGCCACTCCACGGCGGGTGACGCCGGACGCTCTGCCGAGCAAGCTGGCGTCGCGGAGTTGGTCCTGACCCACCTAGACACACCCTTCAGCGTAGACCCACAGCCGCTCTTGGACGACGCCAAGGAACATTTCAGCGGCCCCATCAGCGCCGCCAGCGACCTCGACCAGATTACGGTCACCGCCCCGTAGATAGGCCATCGGTTCTTTCTGGGCGTTTCAGCACACCATCTCCGACAATGGTTAACTTAGCGCTGGGCGGCAGGCGCCCGGCGACGTCGTTGGGGTGAATCTGAACGGCGGCCGGCAATCGGCTCAGATCTAAGATTGACAGCCACATTGGGCCAAGGTGTATATTGCTCCCATTCTGATATTGGCTCAATCTCTGTGAAGTCTGGCCTTGAAACCCAGATGATAACCAGACAAGGAGGCGTTACGATGTCTGATAACTACAGCATCCTGGTGGGAACCACGGGCGCAGGGCTATTTCGAAGTGCCGACGGCGGTGAGAATTGGGGCCGTATACGGGACCCCTTCCCTGGAGAATCCCAGGTCAGGGCTTTAGCGGTCGATCCGCAGAGCCCAAACGTTGTCTACGCAGGCTCCAACAATGGAATCTACCGTAGCAAAGACAGCGGCGGCAATTGGGCGAAGCTGGATTCTCCCATGGAGGGATTGAATATCTGGTCCATCGCGATCGATCCATCGGATTCGAACACTATTTTCGTTGGTACCAGTCCTCCTTTCGTGTTCCGCACCAAAGACGCAGGTCAGAGCTGGCAAAAGCTGTCGGCGGACATCGCCCAGGAATGTGCCATAGGCTCACCTAGGGTCACGGCGATGCTGGTGGACCCAGTGGACCAAGATACGGTGTACGCCGGTGTGGAGATTGATGGAGTGTACCGAAGCCGGGACGGCGGGGATACCTGGGCCCACATCGACAACGGCATCACCAACCCGGACATCCACGGTATGGCCGTGAGTCTCGGCGAGCACAAAACCCTACTGGTTAGCACTCCCCATGAAATCTACGCTAGCCAGGACGAGGGGGAGACCTTCCAGTCCCTGGCGGACACGTCGTCGTTCCCCATGCCTTACTGCCGGTGGGTAGCGGTCAAGGCCGATGATTCACAAGTTTTGTTCGCCGCCAACGGAGATGCGGCCATCGGGAATACTGGCACGATCCAGCGGTCCACAGACGGCGGTAAGTCATGGGAGACGCCGCCATTACCCGTGGAACCCAACTCACCCATATGGAATTTCGCGACCCACGCAGCCGACCCCAATCTGATACTGGCCAACAGCATCTATGGCGAGCTATACCGTAGCGCCGATGGCGGTGAAAGTTGGGAGAAGCTGAAGAAAGAGTTCACCGAAGTGAGGGCGCTTGCCTGGACTCCCAACTGATTCTCTAGGTGCATCGGTTGGCGACTCCAACACGCTCACGTTGACCATCAACTTCAAGGGAGGAATCGAAGCGAAAGGGATGGCTGCTGACTGGGAAAAACCACCTTGCGGGCAAACCGATAAAACTTGGATGGACCGCGGTGGAATCAGCCGGAGCTAAACTCTGATCAAAGAAGGAATTCTCGGTTTATCCCCTAAAGATTAAAAAAATGGAGGTCCGTCGTGGCTACCGTCACCGAGATAGCAAGCGGTGTGTACCGGATCAACGTGGTGCTGCCGGACCGGCCCGTTTCCTATAGTCTGTTCGTGGTGGACGATGACAGTCCGACCCTCATCGAAACCAGCTTCTCCGCTGTTTTCGACGAGGTGAAAAAGGCGGTGGAATCGGTCGTAGAGTTGAAGAAGATCGAGCGGATTGTCGTGCCTCATTTCGAGGGAGATGAATGCGGAGGACTGAATAATTTCTTGGCGGCTGCTCCCAACGCTGTCGCCGTTTGCAGCCCCATCGGGTCCAGCTCAATTCGCGACTTCACCGGAAAGGACCCGGTTGTAATCGCCGACGGAGAGGAGATAACCACCGGTTTGAAGACGCTGCGTTTCTTCCTGACACCCTATGTCCACGCCTGGGACAGCCTTTTGGCCGTGGAGGAGACAGATGGCACTCTATTTAGCTCGGACCTTTTTATCCAGCCGGGCCACGGAAAAGCATTTACTGACGAAGACCTTTCCGAGCAAATGGTGGACCTCTACAAACGAATCGGTCTAATGCCTTCCATGGGCCATATTCGCTCCGCCCTGACAAAGATGCAAGACTTGGAAATCAAGACCATCGCCTGCCACCACGGATCGGTGCTGACGGGCAACCTGCAGCCGTACTACCGCGCTATATGGGAGCAGGATTTCACAGGCTTACCGGAGCCTGGGGCCTATACTGGGCCGAATCTCATGGATGAGTGACTCACCAACTCCATCGGCGGCTGCTATAACGAGCTTACGACAAATTCAGAAGGCTCGGCCGCCGGGGAATTTACTAGCTACGGTGCTTGGAGATCGCGGATTTTCCTCCGGTGAGCGCTTCAGGCCCCGGGCATTACTACGAAAAGGAGCGCAGAATAGCATCAGAAGAAACGCCTAGAATCGTCGTTGAACGCAACGGCCCGTATATCGTCCGAGGAAACGTGCCGTTGGTTGAAAAATCCGAGGAGATGTCCGAGTTTGGAAAGCCGCTGACCTGGATCAGGGGAGAGGTCCTCCGGGAAACAGGGAATTACGCGCTTTGCCGGTGCGGAAAATCTAATAAGAAACCCTTCTGCGACGACACCCATGAAGAGATCGGCTTCGAAGGGACTGAGGCGGCGGATACCGGGCAGATCGCGGACCGCCGGCAGACCTTCCGTAGCCCGAAGATCTTTATCAAAGATGACCACTCGCTTTGCGTGCACTCCGGGTTTTGCGGCACCCGGCTAACCAATATCTGGGAGATGCGGTCCAAAAGTAACGACAGCGAGGTTTTAGCCGAAATAATCGCCATGATTGACCGTTGCCCATCGGGGACACTCACCTACACACTGGAACGAGACGGAGAAATCATCGAGCCTGATCTTCCCAAAGAAGTAGGCGTCATTCCCAACGGTCCCATCTAGATCACCGGAGGCATACCGGTACAACGGAGTGATGGGCCGCCCCTGGAGACGCGAAACAGAGTTACCCTGTGCCGGTGCGGGGCTTCATCGAAGACGCCTTTGTGCGACGGCACCCACAAAGATATCGGATTCTCCGCGCCGTAATCATTCGAAAGGCCGATTCTGCGATGAATTTCCTGAAAAAGGTCAAGATTGAATCACCGAGGGCCCAGCACGCCTGCGTCGATGGCGTGGAGGTCCTGATCATGGTCTGCCCTGAATGTGAAACGATACTGGGAATCATCAACCACACCCATTCCGGGTATTTCGACCGGTCCCAAGCGATGCAGGACCGGACTCGGTAGCAGACGAGCCCGTTTCCTTAACATCCGGTGCCGGGCGCTAGGCAACCGTGGGTGACCCAATCCAGCCACACCGCCAGACCGTAATCAAAGACGAGCCCGGCTCTGCCCTTCACAAAATTCCCTGGCGCCCGGGATTGCGGACGTCGGTTTGACCTGAGAAATCCACGTTTTGCGGGTGTTTCCATGGGAGATGCTCTTGAAAGGGATCATATTCAAATTTGCGGTCGTGGTTGGTGCGGTAGCCATTCTGATAACCGCGGTCTGCTGGCCCACCGGCAGCCTAAGCGGCGGCTCCAAAGCCCCTGAATTCCAGGCCATCGCAAACTGGATCAACTCCCGGCCTCTGACCATGGAACAGCTGCGGGGCCGGGTGGTCCTGATCGATTTCTGGACCTACACCTGCGTCAACTGCATCCGCACCATGCCTTACCTGAAGGACTGGCACGCCAAGTACGCTGCCCACGGGTTGGTGATCGTAGGGGTGCACTCTCCCGAGTTCGAATTTGAAAAACTGACTGGAAATGTGGCGGATAACGCCCGGGACCTCGGTCTGGAATACGCCATCGCGCAGGACAACGACTTTGAGACGTTGCGGGCCTACCGCAACCGCTTCTGGCCGGCCAAATACTTGGTGGACCAAGAGGGCATCATCCGCTACAACCACTTCGGCGAAGGCGCTTACGACGAGACCGAAAAGCAGATACGCCGGCTACTAGAAAGTGGAGGCGCCGACCTATCCGCCGTGCCCAAAGGGCTCCAGACCGCAGAGGCCCAGATCGTTGCGTTGGCCAGCTATAGCCGGGTCACCAGAGAGCTATACGGCGGTACGAAACGAAACATGCAGGCGTCCGGAGGCTACGCGGGCCAGGTCCAGTATTACCAGGGAGGGTCAAGGGTCATCGAATACCGGGATATTGGTACCCACGAGGACGGTCGTTTCTACCTCCAAGGTTTGTGGTACAACGACGAGGAAGCGGTCCGGCACGCCAGGCGGACCGAGAATTTCGAGGACTACATCGCGCTGAAATTCTCGGGTACCAGTGTCAATGCGGTAATCAGCCCGGAGGATCAGGCGCCATTCGAAGTGCGGGTCACTTTGGATGGCCGTCCGCTGGGTCCGTCCGAGACGGGTGCCGATATGATCTTAGCCGATGGGCGGAGCTACTTCACAGTGAACGGCGGCCGGATGTATCAGGTGGTTGCCATGCCCGAGTTCGAAGAGCACGAACTGAAACTCAGCTCCAACTCCGATGATTTCGCCCTCTTCGCGTTCACCTTCGGCGCGAATTCCCAAGGGCCGTAGACGATTGCCGACCTCGCTTCATGTGCCATAATGCGCTCACGAAAGAAAACGGTACAACCATCGATCACTGGTGGAGGGTGGGACGCCGTGGAACACAACTCTGACACGCCAGAAGCCTGGGTGGCCATACCCGATGAAGCCGAGCGGCGGGCTCAGATGCCGCCGGGAGCACGCGCCGGCGGTTACGATTATGGGTTCCTGCCTGCCATGGGCCGACTTCTTTCGGTCCACGAAGAGATCGGCCCGGCGTTCAGCAATCTATTCCGGGCCGTGATGTTCGGCCCCGGACTTCTGAGCCGGCAAGAAAGGGAGATGGTGGCCGCGGTGGCTGCCAGCGCTCAGGACTGCCGCTATTGAACCGAGTCCCACGCAGAGTTTCTGCGTGCCGAAGCCGGCGATCCTGAACTTATTGAAGCGATCAAACAGAAACGTTGGCGAGAGGTCCAAACTTTATCAGAGAGGGAGCGCACACTGTGCACCATCGCCGAAAAGTTAAGCGCCACGCCTACCGAGATGGTGGAAAGCGACTGGAAGCCGGTCCGCGACCTGGGCTTCGACGACTCCGCCTGTCTGGAGGTTGGCCACATCGTGGGACTCTTCAATTACCTGACCCGGTTGGCCGACGGGTTCGGACTTAAGCTCGACCGCCAGACCGAAGAGGCTGGCAAGAGCCGTAGCGCACTGACTCGTCCCGAATGATACACACTTGAATCTATGTGCCCTACCCGGCTGCGGCTGCGGGGTGGCACGGGTCTCCCAGTCTAGTCAAACCCCGTTTTTCGACCGGCTTGCGGTTACAACCAAAGAGTTGGTAAAATCTGCTAAACCGATCAAAACTCTGTTCGTGGCGGTGACGTAATGGTAACCATGATCCCAGACGACATGTTCACTCCAGAGGTCATGAATGACCCGTACTCCTATTACGGGATGCTTCGCGAAGAGGACCCCATTCATTGGAACGAGCTCTACGAACTGTGGGTTATCACCCGGCACGCCGACCTGGTTTGGCTGACCCGGAACCACGAGCTTTTCTCTAGCGCGACTTTCCTCAATGACCCTCGGCCAGCCTACCCGGCGATCATTGAAGCTGACGAAGAGATCTACCGGGCGGCCTGCAATTACCAGGGCAATATGTTCATCCAGAAAGACCGCCCGGACCACCTGGAGATGAGGAAGGTCGTTCACCGGTATTTCACACCCAAATCCATGGAAGAATGGCGGCCATTGGTGATCTCCGCGACCAACCAGTTGCTGGATGAAGCCGAGTCCAAGACTGATGTGGACCTGATGCTCGACTTGGCCGTCCCGTTGCCTCTGCTGGTGATTGCCGAGATGATGGGCGTCCCCGAGGAGGACCGCCGGTATATACGGACGTTGGCGGAAAAACTGTTGTTCAACAACCGCGGGGAGCCGGACCGGTACCGCACTTACGTCGAAGGCATGACTGGCATGTTCGACTACGTGTCCCCCTTGATCGACGAAAGGAAAGAGAACCCGGGAGACGATTTCATATCGGTCCTGGCCGGCGGGGAGAAGGACGGCATATTCACGCGGGAGCAGTCGCTGGCCAACACAGCGTTGTTGCTGATCGCCGGCCATGAGACGACCATCAATCTCATCTGTAACGGCACCAAGTCATTCATGGAAAACCGTGACCAGTGGGACCTGTTTAAGACCGACACCGAAGGCATGATGGTCCGGGCCGCCGAAGAGGCTCTGCGCTACGATTCGCCGGTAAAATCCCTGCCCCGCATCGCACTCGAAGACGTGGAGTTGGGCGGGAAGACCATCAAGAAGGACGACCGGGTCCGGTGGATTATCCCATCGGCCAACCGCGACCCTGAGAAGTTCGATAACCCGGACACCATGGACATCACCCGCTGGCCCAATCCTCACGTAGCCTTCGGCGCGGGCGTCCATCACTGCCTCGGGGCGACCATCGCCCGGGTGGAAGGCCAAGAGGTCTTCCGGGCCCTGGCGGAACGCTTCCCCAACATGGAAGTCAGACCCCACGAGCCGGAATATCGCCCGACCATGGCCCTAAGGTCGATGACCAGCCTGCCGGTTAGTTTGAATTAACCGGGCGGGAAGATTCTCTGAGCAGAAAAAGCAGCCGCGCTAGCGCGGCTGCTTTTTGGTTGGTTGGCCAATTTTGTTTGCTTCCCCGTCATACCCTTTCGAACGCTCGGCGAGTATTACGGTACCTCGGTGGCGGAGAACTACCGGCCTCCACGTGCTCCATATCAAATTCCATAATCGTGTAGAGTTCTCGCATCTGCGATTAAGGGGTACCGGGGGATGAAACTACTCACGAGCAGTCCTATGGGCCCGAGCGCTCTAGCCTTTCGCCTGGGCCTGCCGATTGCCGTCTTCGCCTCCGTAATCCTAGCGCCCAACCCCGAGGAGCTCACCGATCAGGGCCAGAGCGCCTTAGCCGTGATGGGCGTGGCCGTTGTGCTCTGGGCCACCGAGACGCTGCACATCGCCGTGACCGGCATGGTGGGCATCGTCTTGTTGGTGTTGGTGGACGCTGTGGACGATGTGGAGGTGGCGCTGTATGGCTTTTCCCAGCCCGTCACCTATTTTCTGTTGGGCATCCTTACACTCGGACTGGCAGTCCATCGTTCTGGACTGGCCGAACGGATGGCGGTGTACCTCATCCGGCTGGCCGGGGGAAGCCCCAAGTTGTTGTATTTCCAGATGTTGGCCGCCTTCGCCGGTTTGACCTTCGCCCTTCCTTCGTCCGGCACTCGCGGGGCCATCATGGTCCACGTGTATGAGCAGGTTCTAGAACATTGGAAGATAGAGAAGTCTGATCCTCTCAACAAAGCGGTCATGTTAGCCATGGGCTCGTTGAATCGGCTGGCGTCCACGGCACTGCTGGCGGGTGGGATTACCCCGGTGGTGGCGGCGGCTTTGATCGCTGACTTCGGGCTGATCGATGACTTCTCCTGGACCAGGTGGTTTATTCTGATGGCCGTGCCGTTCTATCTCATCTTGATCTTAGGCGGATTGGCCGTATTCCTCATTTATCGGTCGGGATTCACCCTGCCCCAAAGGGTCGGCACAGTGGAATTGAAAGCGGGGCCGGTCCAGGGCAGGGAGATTAGAGCGGGGCTGATTGCCTTGGGCACCGCCCTTCTTTGGTTCACCGACTTCGCCCATGGTCTACCGCCTGTAGTTCCAGCTCTAATCGCCATGACGGTCGTTTTGTTGCCAGGTGTCGGACTTTTGTCGTGGCGCGAATTCGAGCAGAACATCGGCTGGACCAGCATCTTTGTAGTCGCCTCGTCCCTGTCCCTGGCCAATGCCCTGATCATCAGCGGGGCTGCCGCCCCTGGTTCGCCGAGACCCTTGTAGGACGTGTGACTGGGCTGCAGGATCATCCCATGCTGATACTACTGGTAATGTCGGGTGCGGCCGCGGCCGTGAGAGCAGTGATGACCAATATCACGGGTTATTTGGCATTCATCATACCCGTGGCGATGTCCACCGGTGCGGCCTTGGGTCTGAACCCGGTGGTATGTGGCCTAGTGGTGGTAGTCGTAGGAGACTCGGTGGTCTACTACCCAGCGGGGTCTGCGTCCGGTGTTTTTATCTTCCAGCGTGCGGAACTCCGGGCCCCAGGGGTACTCCGCTTGGGCCTGATTATGACCGCGATCACCATCGGCCTGTTGTTCACTGTCGTCCTGCCTTATTGGAGCATAGTCGGCGAAAGCCTGACGACTTGACGCCACTGCCTATGCCAAGACTAAGAAGCTAAAATGGTTCGCTACTGGGGTTCCGCCTACTGACCGGAGCGACTGCGGCAATGGTTTCTCCCACCGCAATAGCGGTGGTGGCCGATATCTTTCCACCGGAAGGCCGAGGCAAGGCCATCGGCTGGATACTCACCGGCAGAGGTATCGGAGCCACAATAGGGGTGGCCGTGGTAGCTTTCTTGCTCGACGTGGGTGGCCGGCGGCTACCCTTCTACGTCATCGGGGGCATGACGCTGGTTCTATGGCGCTATTGTGGGTCTGGTTCCCCCAAAGCCGGAAGCAACCGGGCCAGTCGCTGTCGTTCTTTTCCCATTACCGGGAAGTCGGGGCCAACGCGCTGTTGCAAATGGCGTTTCTCGGCGTGTTTAGTTACTTGGCCGCCAACCTCATGCAGACCTACGGTATGACCGCGGGTGAAACCGTGCTACCGCTAGCCCTGGCCGGACTTGGTGTGATCGCCGGTGGATTTGTTGGTGGCCGGATGGCTGACTCCCGCCGCCGGGGCGACACCCCCCGGACACGCTGATCGTCCCGCTGGCCGACCCCAGCTAACCGGCCCAGCCAGATCAGGTCTTTGGCCATTTTCTCAGAACTACCGACGTAGGCGTTCGCACAATCCCCCTTATGTTCCGGGCACCTCACTCCGACTAGCCTCCACGGGGGTCCTGGGTTCACGGCCAGGCCCTTGCCATTCCCGTTGGCCCCCCTTGCTAATTTCCGTGAACCTGCGGCGCCCAGTTAGAAGCTAAATCTATGTTTGTTTTTGTGTCCGTAAGGCCTCGGTTTTGCTAACAGAAAACAGTGAGCACATCAGGCGCGTTTCAATGGTCGACGCTATTTGAGTGATGAAACATTAAAGGTAAATCGGTGTGTCGTTGGTGCTCCCGGCGCTTTGATAGCGGAGGCCGTTCTTTTAACTTATTAGAATTACCGCTGCGTCCGATGTAGACACGGCTGTCCGCGCGGCTTAGAATCCAAAAGTTCGAGCGAATCCCGATCATATGGTCAAATTTCGCTCTATCTGAATGGACTCGGCCTCCGATGAAAGTAGCCGCACGATCGAATCGATCGGTAGATACCAGCAAGTCACGTCACTGAAACAGAACAGAAATCCTTCAGACAAGAGGTTGAAACATGACTATTCCCGGAAAGCCACCAGCTCCAACCAACTTGGTGCATCACATCGGGATCGCCGTTAGCGACCTGGATGCGAGCATCGATTTCTATCAAAGTATCTTCGGTCTGGAGCCAGGCCCAATCATCGTCCGGGAAGACATCGGTGTACGTGGGTGCTTCGTGCCGGTCGGCGACACCAACTTGGAGCTTCTGCAGGGAATCGGGCCTACGAGCGGTATCTCGATGCACGTCAAGGAAAAAGGTGAAGGACTCCACCACGTTTGCTTCGAGGTGGATGGAATCGAGGAGAAGCTGAAGACTCTTGATGCCCTTGGCATCGACCTGCGTGACCGGGTCCCAAGGAAAGGACTGATGGGCGGGGACATCGGGTTCCTGAGCCCTACTGCGGCGGGAGGCGTCCTCATCGAATTAGCTCAGCACGAAAATTGATAGGTTCCGCGATGCGGCGAACACAGTCTCCTGAAAAACAAATTTGGAGTGAACGACATGTCTGTTGGTGTAATAGTGCCTCTACCGGCGTACACATTAAATCCCGCATTCATCGCCAAGAAAGCCGAAGACTTGGGGTTCGAGTCGATCTGGTACCACGAACACCCGGTCCTGCCGGTAAAGAGTGAAAGTGCCTTCCCAGCGACCGGGGGTGAGATCCCTTGGACCTATGCCCATTTCTCAGAGCCGTATATCTCGCTGGCGATGGCCGCGGCAGTAACGAGCAAGATCAAGCTGGCCACCGGCATCACCCTAGTGCCGGAACGCAACCCTCTGATCCTCGCAAAAGAGATCTCGGTCCTCGACCTGCATAGTGGTGGCCGATTCATCTTCGGTATCGGGGCCGGATGGAACCGGGAAGAGACGACGATGATGGGCGGGGACTTCGACCACCGGTGGGCCCAGACTCGGGAGGCGGTGGAGGCGTTAAAAGAACTGTGGACGAAAGATGAGGCGGAATACCACGGCCGTTACTATGATTTTCCGCCGGTCTACAGCTACCCTAAGCCGGTCCAAAAACCTCATCCGCCGATCTTGTTGGGTGGAAACGCCAAAAACGTGCTGCAGCGGGTCGCTAGGTGGGGGGACGGTTGGCTGCCGAACCGGGCGACCGCCGGCCAGGTCGAAGAGAGTCGGAAGATCTTGGATACATTGGCCTCAGAGCGTGACCGGGACCCTGCTTCGTTGACCATATCGGTTTTCGGTCAGCCCACCGACACTACCAGGCAGCAGGTGGAAGACTTCATGAACGCCGGCGCGCTCCGAGTCTCGGCCTGGGCCCCGCACTGCGAAACCGAAAAAGAGATGGGCGACGAGCTAGAGCGGATGGCAGAGACGATGATTCGGTAGTGCTGCGGGCGCGCCATGCTAATGATCGATCGAGCGAGAATTCTGGGGGCGTGATGATTAAGACAGAAATACCCTTTCTATCAGTGGCTGAGCTTTCGGAGCTGATACGCCAGAAGAAAGTTTCTCCGGTGGAGGCGACCGAAGCATACCTTGATCGTATCGACGCCCTGAACTTCAAGTTCAACTCGTACCTCACCGTCTGCCGCAACGAGGCACTTGAAGCGGCGCGAGATGCTGAGCAGGCCATCGCACGGGGCGGGTACCTGGGTCCGATGCACGGGATACCAGTGGCGGTAAAGGACCAACTGTGGAGTAAGGGCATACGGACCACCGTTGGCTCGAGGTTCATGGCGGACTTCATCCCAGAGGAGGACGCCACCGCGTTGGCAAACCTGAAGAAAGCCGGCGCCATTCTGTTGGGCAAAACCAATCTTACTGAATTCGCTATCGGCGGCTCGCAACGCTACGGTCCTAATCGCAATCCTTGGGACCTCGACAGATTCACGGGAGGTTCCAGCGGCGGCTCGGGGTCGGCCACCGCCGCCTTTCTGTGCGCGACGTCTTTGGGTGAAGACACAGGCGGGTCGATTCGCAGGCCGGCAGCCTGGTGTGGCCTCGCAGGCCTCCGGCCAAGCTGGGGCCGGGTTAGCCGATACGGAGTCGCTGCCGGCTCTTGGTCCATGGACCAAGTTGGGCCCATATCCCGCACGGTTGAAGACGCGGCCATCACCTTGGGAGCGATCGCCGGGTACGACCCCAAAGACCCGTACAGCAGTAACGTTCCGGTGCCGGACTACCGTCGCGCCCTCGACGGAGACATAAAGGGACTACGGATAGGGATGATCAAAGAGTTGGTCCACGGTGAAATCGTGGACCCTGAGGTCGCTGACGCGGTTATGAAAGCCGGCTCTGTGCTAGGTGAGCTGGGGGCAACGGTTGAAGAAGTTTCGCTGCCATTGACGGTTCACGGCGGCGTTATTTCAGCGGTCCTGATCGGCGTTGAGGCGGCGATGACCTACCGGGATTGGATAAGAGACGATCTACACGGCTTTGGACACGGGAATCAGATCGGGCTGCTCACCGGCTCTCTCATGCCCGCGCAGGCGTATTACAAAGTCCAAAAACTTAGAGAGCTGGTCCGCCGGCAGGTACTCGGGGCATTGGAGAACTACGACGTGCTGGTCCTCCCTACGTCTAGGAGTTGCGCGCCGTTGTCGCAGGACGACCCAACAATCACTTCGAAAGATATGGCAGCAAGGATGCCGCCGGTGATGACTCGGCCTTTTAATCTGGCCGGCGCCCCTGCGCTCTCCGTGAACTGTGGCTTCAACTCCCAGGGATTGCCAATAGGCCTCCAGATCGGAGGGCGACCCTTCCATGAGGAGACAGTATTAAAAGTGGGCCACGCTTACGAGCAAAACAGTCCGTGGCATGGCGCAAGACCCCCGCATGCCTGATCGGGCCTCTAGGCAGAAGTTATCAGTCTTGTTCGCCGACCCCGTTGGCCCGCCTGGCAAGCGCTCAATTGTTAATGTCCCAATCATTTGAGTGCTCAGGCGGCGGGCGCACTAACGTGGCGAGCGTAGCAGCTGACCAAATGTCTAAACGCTCGACGTCGGCTGGTTACAATTGACAGGCCCCTGGACCTGGACGGCATAGGGGTCCAGTTCTGGCGGTGTTGCTGTTTAAGAGCGTTCACTGTTTTGAAAATTCCAGGAGGACATATGACTAGAGTGATTCGCGTTGGCCTGATTCAAACCTCTCTGGGCGACGATGTTCCGACCGAACTAGAAAGCCTGAAGGCCCATATGATCGAGAAGCACCTGGCTCTCATAGAAGAAGCCGCCAGCCGTGGTGTCGAAGCACTCTGCTTGCAGGAGCTGTTCTACGGCCCCTACTTCTGCGCCGAGCAAGACCGGCGTTGGTACGCCATGGCCGAAAAAATTCCAGAAGGCCCAACGATTCGGCTGATGCAGGACGTGGCAAAGAAACATGGGATGGCTTTGGTCGTTCCGATCTATGAAGAGGAAATGGCGGGTGTGTATTACAACACGGCAGCGGTGTTGGACTCGGATGGGTCTTACCTGGGCAAATACCGAAAAAGTCATATACCGCATCTACCACCCGGTTTTTGGGAGAAGTTCTACTTCAAACCGGGAAACTGTGGCTACCCTGTGTTCCAAACTAAGGTAGCCAAGATCGGCGTGTATATCTGCTACGACCGCCATTTTCCTGAGGCACCGAGGGACCTCGGTCTTAACGGAGCGGAAATCGTGTTCAATCCTTCCGCCACTATCTCCGGTTTGTCCGACCACCTTTGGGAATTGGAGCAACCTGCCCACGCGGCGGCTAACGGTTACTTCGTAGGCGCGATCAACCGGGTAGGGTATGAGAAACCTTGGAACATTGGTGAGTTCTTCGGGCAGAGCTATTTTTGTAACCCGAGGGGCCAGATCATTGCCCAGGGTTCCCGTAACAAAGACGAATTGATCGTAGCTGATCTGGACCTGGACGAGATTGAAGATGTCCGTCAGACTTGGCAGTTTTTCAGAGATCGTCGCCCAGAGACTTACGGGGGGCTGGTCCTGCCTTAATGTGGAACGGCATGCGCCCGTTTACGAATTCTCTTTGTTCTACGATTACCGCCGCAATCTCTGCTGAACTAATAATAGCCAACAACGCTACCGCCGAGTCTCAGCCTGGGCCCCGCACTGCGAAACCGAAAAAGAGGCGAGCGATAAGCTTGAGCGGAACGCTTCCCCAACATGGAAGTCAGACCCCACGAGCCGGAGTACCGCCCAACCATGGCCTTAAGGTCAATGACCAGCCTGCCGGTTAGCTTGAATCAGCCAACGGCCGGGCAACCGCTTGCACATCAGTAGAATTCCAAGCGACGTTGCCGGCCATTGCCGGATACAACGGTACCTCGGCCTTGTTATAGGCGCCGTTTCACGGTTCTCGTTCCAAATTCTGTAAGCAAACAAACGAGCATGCTCACGCCGTGGATTGAAGGCGCAGAGGTTGTCTTCACCAAGCCCAATCTCATCGAAGACTCCCCTTGCCAAATCTCGCCGTTAATCTCCTTCGATGTCACGACTCGGCAATGAAATCTAGTTCGCATAAAGACCCAAGGTCAACCGTCAACTGATTCCCGGCGTGCCACTTAGGTGTGGCAATGTCCGTTGCCGCCATCCGACGGAGGGACATCCAAGGCTGGGTTCCGGTCGAAAAAGCCCACCGGCAAGAGGCTGAATCCGGTGGACATGACGGGCATCACCGGCCAGTCCTCGGGACGAGGAACGTGGTGATGGCCGAAGGTATACCAAACCACGATGTCAGTATTTTCAACTTCTCGGTCCGCTATCGTCCATTCCGGTAGACCCGCGCCTCCGGGATGCTGGTTGGGATACGGTCCGGCGGCCGCCATTTCATCAGGCCTGTAGGGAGTGACCCATAGGTGCTTTCTCATGAATCCCGCACGTTTCGACACGGTGGACTCCGGGTGAGCGAAGGGGAGGATATTCTCGCCTGGAGCCAACTTATAGCTTACCGGCTGGCCCAACTCGTTATGCACCGACGGGTTGGAGATGAGCCAGTACCGGCCGGACATGGGATTAACCGTGCGCTGGGCTTCAAGCTCGGTTGCTAAGAGGGTCTTTTCTGCGTAGAAGGCATTTCCTTGGGGATTATCTGGCCCCTTGGCTTCGGCCTTAGTGTTGACCTCGTACACGGAGTTCTGCAAACCGTCGACGGTCATATCCAAGCGGATGCTGAAGAAATGCTGATGAATATGGGCCGCTAATTGGGGAGCTATCAAGGTGCCGTACTTCGGAAGCTCTCCGGAGTCTACGGCTGCGTTATTCAAAATGCCGGTCAACTTTACTTGAAACTCGATTTTTCCGTCTTGGTAGAAGTACCAGAAAAAACCGTATTCATAGTTGGCGACTGTGGCTATGAAAGACACAACGAGGCGGCGGGAACGCCGTACTTCAACTTGTCCAGTGCGCCAATCCACGTGCTTCCACAAGATACCGAAGTCTTCTTCGTGCAAGCAGACCGCATTCTGGATTTGCACCGGCGCGCCCCGGCTATCATTCAAGGCGGCGTCGAAATAATAGATCTGGCCGAGGCAATCACACCCCAGTGTCAGGGAGTTGGCCAACATGCCTATGCCATACTCCCCAACGTCGAATGCGTTCTTACGAAAATTCCGCGGACTGGGATCACCGTAAGGCACCACCATATCGCCGAGCGAGGCACGATAGATGATCGGACGCTTTCGCCCCTGGTCTTCGTAGCTGATGGTGTACAAAACTAGACCCTCGCGAGGAGTGAAGCCGACCCGAAAGTTCCACTTTTGCCAGGACACCTCATTTCCTTCTACGTTGAAACTGGGGCCTTCTGGCTGAACAATTTCCAGCGGCTTCAGGTCGGTCCGAAACCCCTCCAAAAATTCTGGGGCGTAGTTTCCGTCGTTGGGCGGCAATGCGACAACGCCATGATCCTCTACCCGGATGACCTCCATTTTGTTGAGATCGACCACCGGGATGACTCCCTCGATGGGACGGGCATAGCCATTGTCAGTGGGGCTGGAGCGAAGCCAGCATCGGGCGAAGGACAGACGCGCTCCTTGCTCATCTTCAACGCCGAAGTTGCCGGCCGGCCAAGGATCGACCATGACCAGATTTACATCTGTGATCCCGCGTTTTTGCAATGCAGCTCTAAACTCCTGGCTCTCTTTCACGGCGATTTCACACTCGTAGAACTCGTCGAGCGTTATTCTGGGCTGGACGCCGGGAATATGGGCCCAGGACTTTACGGTCCGTTCCTTTAAGGAAACTATCGCCTCGTACGTAGCACTGGTATCGTTGTCGAACAGAATGATGAAGGCCTCCCTGTTGATCGCGTCCCCGTCCTCAAAGCCGAGGACGAAGTCTTTGGGGGGCTCGTTCAGGACGATGGACTCGAAGCGGACCCGTTGCCCGAGGCTGCGCTGGACCCGGAGGATGGCCACCGCACTCTCGATCTCGGCTGCGGTCAATGGATCAAGGGGATGGCCGCTAGTGGTAGAGGGATTTTGAACTGGTACGGGCTCCAATTTGGCCATTTTTTTACCTCTTCCTTGCCATTTCAGAATTGCGTAACGTGGTAGCTACAACTATCGCCGTTGGGTCAAATCTATCACCGATCCCCCAAGGCCACAGCATAGAACATTATTAGGCTTCCTCAGCCTCATTGACAAGTTCCATGGTTGGCATGAGACAGAATCTCATGCGCCGCGACCAATAAACTGGTGTACTCAGATGCAGGCGGTCGAACATCTTAATCATCGCCAATTGGTTTGAGGATGATCTTCGAGGCGATTGTAAGCGGGAGTTGATCCCTCTAACCAGGTACATGACTTGTTGGAAATTAGGACCACTGACACTATCGGCGAATAGTATTCACCCACCGGAGATGCACTAGGTGGGTTCGATAGGAGCCGGGATTCGATCCCAAAGAACACCTGATCGAACAACGCATACGGATCGCACAATCGGGCCAATCACAGATTGGCCGCACTACACTTACCGTAGGGATCGGACCACTTGTCGTTTCTTTACTCGGCGTTATAGCTATCACAATTTAACGCTCACCACTACTACTATTCATTCCCGCAAGCGATGACAACTCCAATTCGAGTCAAGCCTTGACGTTGAAATTAATTCGGTGTGTCGTTTGTGTTCCCGGTACCTCGGTGGCGTAGTATCGGCGGTCGAGGCAGGTACGGATGCGTCCATAAAGGTCACAACAGGAAATTCAGCCAATCTCTCCCATTTGGTCTAGGAACCGCGCGATGGTTTGTGAGATGAGCCGGTTGCTGAT
>Ga0208570_1000006_pt1 | contig 152790 bp, 129 predicted proteins | sample DeeseametaMP1202_FD_184192 | JGI IMG/M metagenome (GOLD analysis project Ga0208570, IMG submission 184192) | Marine microbial communities from the Deep Indian Ocean - MP1202 (SPAdes) | ecosystem: Environmental > Aquatic > Marine > Oceanic | place: South Indian Ocean | collected 2011-03-08
AGGGGCATAACCGATGATCTCTTTCATGCGTTGTGTATTGGATAGACCAAACGAGCCGTTGGCGGGTTGTTTCACATTCCGTGGCGGCTCGTAAGCACCCTTAATCACTCTTAGGAAACGGGCAGGGCGGTCCTCGGCATTGCTCACCGACGGGTTTGACCAATTCGGATAGCTTGCGTGTACCCAACCGTCGGTTTCGTAAACATTGCGAATATGGATCACGGCTTCTTCATTCTGGGCGTCTTTCAATTCTATATAGGTGGCCGCGGAAATTTTGCCGTCGGTGACACCGGTCAGGGAATCGTCGTCGTAATACGGTTGCGGCACCTCTTTGGGCGCGGCCATTGCCAGATCGCTGAAGTAAAAACCCGGTTCGCCTTTCAACACCGGCACCTGGGTTTTATTGTCGTAATCCACCATCCAGACATTGTACATAGGCGCTGGCGCTGTGGCCGCCGGGTCGTCCAGGTTGTCCGCCAGGCAGGGTAGCGTTTTACTGTCCAGATGCACCCGGCATTGGTTCCAGCTGGTGAGCGCGCGGCTGGTATCATCCCACAGGGCAAAATAAGCGGAGTAGTAGCCGCCGGGTGACAGGGGGTTATCGGTTTCCACTACGTGATCGGTAATGCTGGTTTGCGCAGGCCCGTTGCCATTGGTGGTGGCGGTGGGGGTGTAGTTGTCGATGTAACTGTCGACGTCGATGGTAATAAAATCGCCGCCGTTGCTGGTGCTGTTCATGGGGCGGGCCAAAACGTACAAGCTGCCATCCGGCAGAATGTCGGCTTTTACAAAATGCAGGTCGGAATCATTATGGCCGCTGTCGTGGCTATGCAAACCGTATAATAATTCGTTGCCAGTGCCGTCGGCATTGGTGCGATACAGGCTTACGGCGTTGCGTGCGTAGCGGTCCCAACGGCTGTAGACAATGCGACCGTCGAGGGTCACAACGGGATAAAAGTCGTGGCTCATGTTAAACGTGATCTGGCGGATGCTGCTGCCGTCTTCTTCCATCACATGCAGACTGAGTGCAGCTTGTCGCCCGCTCTCTTCCCGGTTGGCAAAGGCCGGTTTTCCTTCGTCCAGTAACACGGCTCTGGTTTTTTGCTGGCGGGTGGATGCGAACACAATATCGCCGGTGGGCAGGTAGCGGGGCGTAATGTCGTGACCCCGCTCGGCGGTAATGTCATCGGGAATGACTCTGCGCAATGCATCGTTTTCAACGTCATATTCCCAGATATTCCAGGTAGGCTGTTCTTCTTCATCGGCGTTTTCCAGCTGGGGCGCGCGCATGGAAAACAACACAAACTGGCCATCAGAAGACACATCCAGATCCCGCACGTCGTAATTCCCGCTGTAAACACGTCCACTCAGGTTGGTTTCTTTTGCGTTCTGACTGGCGCGCTCTTTCATCATCAGGCGGGCTGAACCCACAAAGCGCAACGGATCATTGAGTTGGTCGGTTTCTTCGCTGATCAGGCGCTGAACATAAAACATGGGGGTGCCCGCGGCGAGCGGGTCGCTTTCCCCGGCTGTTTCGCTGCCGGGTAAACGCTCGTCGCTGCCACAACCATAAAGCGTGGCAAGCATCAGGCTCAGGACAAACGCCAAAACCGCTTTCGTTTTTAATCGGGCTTGCTTCGTTTTCCCGGCGCTCAGGGAATAGATTTTCATTTTCTTATTCCATCATAAGACTGCTGGCAGCGCAGACGTCGTTATCGCTGACCAGTCGTTTGGCTTAACTCTTCAATCTCAGTGTAGGTCAGTGTGGGGATAGGGGCAGCGCTCATAGCGCAACTTGGCGCGCGGTCTGCAATTTACTGGTCAAAATTTGGACTGCTTCACAGAGTGAACAAAATTAACCGCACTGTTTATCGGATTGGGATGGTGTTCACGTATCAACCAGTCGATTGCTGTTTACACTGAACCTATATTCACCAGGGCAGTTCGCGATCAGCGAGTTCAGGTGCCAATACAGGTGCCGATAGAGTTCTCAGAGTAGAACCAGTGTGGACACATTTTAATTCCAATGGATTTGGCTTTTTCCGGCCTGCTTTGCAGTGCGTGGAATTTTTCTCCGGGGCAGTAGTTTGGGAATGACAGGTACAGTTTCATGGGAAAACACAACAGCGTTTCGTTTGCATTAAAAGTGGGTCTGGTCATGTTGGGCGTGACCTCCCTGCTGGCGGGCACCTCCGTGCATGCCGGGGCTCGTGATCAGGCGAAGCGTATGTATGACCGCATCGCAGGGGTACCGCCCACGGCCATTCAGCTTGAAGCCATGCTGGACATCATGGATGTAAACCGCGACAACGTGACCGACAGCGAAGCATTGGCGATCCAGGCTGCGGAGCTGGCATTTGACTCTCCCAGCTTTTATAACGTCACCCTGAAAAATATGGTCACACCCTGGACCAATGAAGAACAAACCCAGTTTTCCGACCTGAACGACTTTACTGCCACCGTTATCGGTTTGGTGCGGGATGGCGGTGATTTTCGTGAAGTGCTGTACGGCGATGTCATCTATGTGGGCGCGGACAGCACTCTGACCCCTTATTCGGTTGCGGGCAATCAACACTACATTGATCTGGAAGCCAGCGGCGCGGATTTGGGCGACAGTGCCGTGTTACGGCGGGAAGCCCAATCCAGCGTAACCGGTCTGCCTGCCGCTGCTACTGCCGGTGTAATGACCACACGAGCAGCCGCACATGCCTTTTTCGTGGCGGGCACCAATCGCGCCATGTTTCGTTTTACCCTGATGAATTTCATGTGCAATGACCTGGAGCAGGTCAAAGACATCAGCCGTTCGCCGGACCGGGTGCGGCAGGATGTTTCCCGCAGTCCCGGTGGCGATAGCCGTATTTTTATGAACAGTTGTGTGGGTTGTCATGCGGGTATGGACCCGATGGCGCAAGCCTTTGCGTACTACGAATGGAGTGGTGAGGAAGGCTCCGCCGAAGGCCAGCTGCAATACACGCCGGGCCAGGTGCAGGGCAAATACAGGATCAACGCCGATAACTTTCGCTACGGCTATGTTACCCCGGACGATCGTTGGGATAACTACTGGCGTGAGGGGCAAAATGCCGTTCTGGGCTGGGATAATGCCATTAATTACGGCGTAAGCGGCTGCAGCTCCGGCAGTTGCCGTGGTGCCAAAACGCTGGGTATGGAGTTGGCGCACAGTGATGCCTTCGCCGAATGCAAGGTTAAGCAGGTCTTTGAAACGGTGTGCCTGCACGAGCCTGCCACCAGTCATGATCACAGTCAGGTGTCTTCCATGGTGTCCGCTTTTCAGGGCAATAACTACAACCTCAAAGGCGTGTTCTCCGAATCGGCCGCCTATTGCCGGGGAGACTAAGCGATGATTATTTTCAGAACGCTCGCAACACTGGTCATCGCTGCTGTTTTCATCCTGTCCGGTTGCGGCGGGGGAGCCGGCACTCAGGAAAATGTTGACCGGAACGGCATCTCGGATAACACACCGGGATCGGACGCCTCCACTGCCGGACCCTATACTGGCCCGGTGCCCGAAACCGCCGATATTTTGCGCTTCAAAACCAGCTTCTTTGATCAGTACCGATCCGACAATCGATGTGGCTCCTGTCACAACACGGGCGGTCAGGCACCTCAGTTTGTACGTGAGGACAATGTGAACCAGGCCTATACCCAGGCGCTCTCTATTGTCGATCTGGACAACCCGTCTGCTTCGGCCATTGTGGCAAAAGTCGGCAGTGGTCATAACTGCTGGAGTGCCAGTACCGCGGTCTGTGCCACCGAAATGACTCGGGCTATAGAAGCCTGGACCGGTAGCGGAAATTCCGACAGTACGGTTATCGAATTACGCGCCCCGCTGGACCATGAAATCACGGTAACCAAACAATTACCCGTTGCCGGAGCATCGGATTACAGCACCGTGGTTTCGGCATTTGGGGCAACGGTTTACCCTTTATTTTCGGATTATGGGTGTACTGGTTGTCATGCCTCCGGCTCGGCTACACCGCAACAACCGTATTTTGCCAGTGACGATTTGAACGAAGCCTATGATGCGGCGCGTAGCAAAATTGATCTGGATGACGGCGCGCTGAACCGTGCGTTACCGGATGCATTGTCGCGTTTTGTAGTGCGTTTGCGCAGTGAATTTCACAACTGTGGAAACAGTTGCGCATCCGGCGCGTACGAGATGTTAACTGAGGTGAAAGATTTCGAATCCAGAGTGCCATCGCCCAGCCAAATCCCCGCCGATTGGGTCACCAGCAAAGCGTTGATTCTGGAGCAAGACGGTATTCCTGCCAGTGGCGGTGGCCGGGTGGACGCCGGTGCGATTGCCAAGTGGGATTTTTCGGAAGGCTCCGGCTTGATCGCGGGCGACAGCAGCGGAGTGAATCCACAAATGCAATTAACTCTGAACAACGGAGTGTCCTGGGTGGGTGGTAACGGCCTGCAGTTTCAAAGTGGCGGGCGGGCCCAAGCCAACACCGCTACCAGTAAAAAACTGTCCGACAAGATCAAGGTCAGCGGTGCTTATTCTGTGGAAGCCTGGGTCGCTTCGGCCAACGTGACTCAGGAAGGCCCGGCACGGATCATTACCTATTCTGCCAATAATGACGAGCGCAATTTTACCTTGGGGCAAACACTTTATAACTACAATTTCCTGCATCGCAGCGGTACCACCGATGGCAACGGCGAAGTTGCACTGTCCACCGCCGATGACGACGAAGACCTGCAAGCCACGCTCCAACATGTGGTGATTACGTTTGATCCGATCGCGGGTCGCCGTATCTATGTAAATGGAACTTGGACTGGCGATACCGACACTGTGGACGGCGGCAGTCTGTCTGGTTGGGATGACAGTTTTGCGTTCATTCTGGGCAATGAAACCACCGGCGATCATCAGTGGGAAGGCATTCTGCGGTTTGTGGCGGTGTACGACCGGGCGCTGACTCAGGACGACATCACCAAAAACTTCGTTGCCGGCGTTGGGGAAAAATACTACCTGCTGTTCAACGTGACCGATCTGGTGGATATCGACGACGGCTTCTCCAGCTATGTGGTGTTCCAGACCAGTATTTTTGATAGCTACAGCTATCTGTTCAGTCAGCCCTTCCTGTATCGCATCCGCCAAAGTGGAACGGATACCAATGCAGAGCAAGACAGCTATACCAGCATTCCTCTGGAAGGCATGCGCATCGGCATCAACGGCAAGGAGCCGGTCACCGGACAGGCTTATACCCAATTAAAAACCACGTTGGAAAATGCTTTGTATGGAACCAACGGCCAGGTGTTATCGTCGATCGGCACCGTGTTGCCATTGGAAGGCGGCTCCAATTCGGATGAATTCTTTCTGACCTTTGAACGTCTGGGAAGTCACGACAACGTAAGGATAGAGGGCAGTGTGAGTGCCGCGGTGCCGGTTGCGGGCGAGCAGCCCCCGGTTATCGGGTTGCGCCATTTTGAAGAAGTCACGGCGTCCATGTCGGTGATCACGGGCGTACCGCAAACCAATTCGAATGTCACATCCACCTATCAAACGGTGAAACAGCAGTTACCGACGTCCACCTCGATTGAAACCTTTGTCTCCGCCAATCAAATGGCAGTTGCGCAAATGGCTATTGAGTATTGCAGCGAACTGGTGGACGACACGGTGTTGCGGAATGGCTTCTTTCCTGGTTTTGTCCTTAACTTTAATCTGGGTGTGAGTGCTGCATTCAATACGCCTGTGCAGCGGGACGCCATCATCGACCCGCTGTTTGCGCGGGTGGTGGGAAGCAATATGGATTCGCAACCCAATGAAATCGATATGAAAAATGAACTGGACGCCCTGATTATGGAACTGGCTGCACGGCATTCGTCCGGAAATGCCACCGATACCCAGAAAATTGTCAAAGCCACCTGCGCCGCGACCCTAGGCTCAGCCGCTTTATTGGTGCAGTGAGGAAAACCCTATGAAAAAGCGCTTCAAGAACACCGACCCCAATGCACCGCTGTTGTATCCGGATCACCCATTACCAAAATCCCGGCGCGATTTTATTCGCCAGGGGTTAATGACCGGTGCGGCGGGGGTATTGGGGCCAGGCATTCTGGGTCTGTTTGCAAACCCGAACCAGGCGTATGCGGCGTTGGCAGGTGACATCGCCAGCCTGCGTGATGGCTGCGGTATTACGGTTCAGGGCGCGGGTAAAATTCCATTCATCTGTTTTGATTTGGCCGGGGGTGCCAATATTGCGGGCTCCAATGTGTTAGTGGGGCAGCAGGGTGGCCAGGAAGATTTCATCAGTACGGCAGGCTACAGCAAAATGGGGTTGCCAGGCGACATGGTGCCGGGCATCACCAACCCCGGTACGGGTGTAAGCGAATTTATTGATCGCACTATGGGGTTGCTATTCCACTCTGACAGTGCTTTCGGGCGGGGCATCCGCGAAAAAGCCTCAGTCGGAGCGCTGTCGAATGTGGATGGCGCGGTGATTCCCGCTCGCTCAGACAACGACACCGGCAATAACCCCCATAACCCTATGTACGGCATCTGGCGGGCCGGCGCGGATGGCGAGTTACTAACCCTGATCGGTTCCCGCAGCTCTGAATCCGGTGGTAACTCCATGTCTCCACCCATGCTCATGGACACCTCGGTGCGGCCCACCAAAGTGGATCGCCCCAGTGATGTCACCGGCATGGTGGACACCGGCAAACTGGTGGGCATGCTGGATCAGGCCGACGTTGTGAACGTGATGGAATCCATTGCCCGCATTAGCGAACAGAAAATGGCAGCGCAGAACATTGGCACCGTTAGCCGTGACGAAGTCATTCGCGACATGGTCAATTGCGGCTATATCAAAAGCGCAGATCTGGCGGATCGGTACGGCAACCCAGCGACGCTGGACCCGGCCAGTGACCCCGATATTGTGGGCGCGTCGGGCATCTTTTCCAGCACGGAATTCAATGACAACGAATTTCAAAAAACTGCCTCTGTCATGAAAATGGTGGTCAACGGTTTTGCCGGAGCCGGCACGGTCACCATGGGCGGGTTTGATTATCACACCGGGGATCGCTCCACCGGGGAAACCCGTGATCTGCGAGCTGGTCGTTGTATGGGCGCCTGTATCGAATACGCCCATCGCGTCGGTGTGCCCTTGTTTTTGTATGTTTTCAGTGACGGTTCGGTCGCCAGCAACGGCATGATCGACGACTCCATGGATGGCCGTGGCAAAGGCGTCTGGACCGGCGACAACTCATCGACAGCGGCCTCCTTCTTCCTGGTATATAACCCGTCCGGTCGTCCGGGCATGACCGGCGCCGTTCCGGGCCGTCAAGTGGGCTGGTTCAGCGCCAACGGTTCGGTGAATACTTCGTCCAGCCCCGCGGCGAATAATCCCAACCTGCTGGTGGAAAGCGTGGTACTGAATTACATGGCGTTGCACGGTGAGCAAAATAATTTCAGTGCGGCGTTCCCGTCCCAGGGGCTGGGGAATAGTGCCATGCGTGACAGCCTCACGGTATTTCAGTCGATCGTGAGTGGCGTTATTTAGTTGTCGTGAAAATGAGAGTGCGAGCGCTCGCCTGATCACACCCAACGCCTCTGCGTGGGTCTTCCAAAAGCAGGAATGGTACACAATAACCGATGGCGTTCTGGTCTATACAAGGCAGCCATCGTCGCGCAACCGGGTGCCCTGGACGCGTAAATCCGCAGGGTGGCCCTGAGCGAAGTCCGGTGATACTGTAAGGCTTACTACTCCCGGATAAGCGAATTTCCCGCAATGAATGATGCAGTTAACATTCCCTTTGACAATACCTACCTGCGTGTAGCCAGCACCCTGTTTGCCAATCAACTACCCACCCCAGTGAAACAACCGGGATTGATTCGCATTAATAGTGCGTTGGCAGAGATGCTATATATCAACCCCAAACAACTTGAAAGCGAAGAGGGCGTCGCGGTGCTGGCGGGTAATAAAATTCCTCAAGGGGCAGAGCCCATCGCTACCGCCTATGCGGGCCACCAGTTTGGTGGCTTCAATCCCCGGTTGGGTGACGGCAGAGCCATTCTGTTGGGCGAAGTCATCGGCCAAGACGGCCACCGTTACGATCTGCAACTAAAGGGCTCCGGAATAACACCGTACTCAAGAAACGGCGATGGCCGATCACCACTGGGGCCGGTGTTGCGGGAATACATCCTCAGTGAATTCATGGCAGCTCTGGGTGTGCGCACCACAAGAAGTCTGGCCGCTGTCACCACCGGTGAAACCGTTATACGTGAACAAGCGCTGCCCGGCGCTGTATTAACCCGGGTGGCACGCAGCCATATCCGGGTGGGTACCTTTCAATATTTTGCCGCTCGCGACGATCTGGAATCGTTAACCAAACTGGCGGATCACGTGATCGCGCGTCACTATCCCGAGGCGGCCCAGGCCAACAACCCCTATCTATCCATGTTGGCCCAGGTGATTCAAGCACAGGCCGAACTGATTGCACACTGGCAATCGATTGGCTTTATCCACGGCGTAATGAACACCGACAACATGCTGATCAGCGGCGAAACCGTGGACTATGGCCCTTGCGCCTTTATGGAAAATTACCACCCCTCCACCGTGTTCAGCTCCATTGATCACCAGGGCCGTTATGCTTACAGCAATCAGCCCGCGATTGGTCACTGGAATCTGGCGTGTCTGGCACAAGCATTACTGCCACTGGTGGATCAAGACGAAGCCGCTGCAATACCCCTAATACAGCCGATACTGGATGCCTATGGCGATCAATACACAGCGGCCTATCAACAACGCATGTGCGCCAAACTGGGGATAGCTCAAGCGAATCACGAAACCGACGAACTAATAACGGATTTATTGGTGTTAATGGCCAAGCACAGCGTTGACTTCACGCTGGGTTTTAGAGTGTTGGCGGATTGGCTGGATTGGGATGGAAACGCCGAAAGCGCAAAAGCGATTAACAGCGCGGGACTGTACCCGTTGCCTGCTGAATTCCAGCCATGGGTGCTGCGTTGGCAGCAACTTTTAGACGCTGGCCAGGGCAAACACACCACCGACATTGGTATCGCCATGCTGGCGAACAACCCGGTTTTTATTGCACGAAATCACCAGGTGGAGCAGGCAATTCAAGCAGGTAATGTCGGGGATTTTGCGCCTTTTCATAAACTGGTGGACGTGTTGGCAAAGCCGTTTGAATTAGACGCGAGCAACAAGGGTTATGCTGATCCTGCGATGGCGGAACAGCGGGTTACGCAAACTTTTTGTGGTACATAGTCAGGAAGACTTTTCGCTTGTGGCTTGACTGATATTCTAGAGGTTTTGGGAATCAGGGCCGGGCTTATTGCCGGCCTGTTTTTCTGCGGTTAAATCAAGATGCTTGTTTAGAATTCACAAGGAGTCGTTATGACTGAGTGGGTGAATGTAAGATCGTCGGCTATACGAAAACTTGGTTACGATGCCGGTACCAGCCGGATGTACTCGGGTTGATTTTTGTTGTCACGACAATGTACGATGTTTGTACATACCAAGTCATGAACGGCCCTCGTACAACAGGCATGACCGAAAACCGGGTTTACACTAACTGCCATCCTCAACCGCCGGAGCCCGCGGATGGCTAAACACGTTAATGAAGCGATGACCTCATTCGGCCTTCAGCTTGCCCAGTTGCGCAAGAGCGCTGGCTTTACTCAGCAGGAACTGGCCGAAGAATGTGACGAAACGTACCAATATGTGCTAGCCTTTGCAAGCCTTATTCGTGTTGACTATCACCTTTAAGGGACATAAATTGCATGGAATCTTCTATTTCTAAGGACTTAGACGACATTTTGGTGACGGTTATGGCAACAGACGACAAGGCATTTGGTAATCGGTTACTTAGCCTGCGCAAACAGCATGGCTGGTCACAGCCGGAACTGGGCGAGCAGATTGGCACTTCCGGGGCCATCATCGGGCGCTATGAGCGAGGCGAGATCACCCCGTCCATCGAAGTGGCCAAGAAGCTGGCCGACACCTTCAGTGTCACGCTGGATTTTTTGGTGGGTGACAAGGAAGTGCCCAACATTTTGCAGGATCAATCAATGCTGGCACGTTGGCAGGAAATCGATGCCCTGGAACCCGCAGAGCGCGACCGCATTTTATCGGTGGTGGATAGCCTGGTCAGAGATGCCAAGACCCGCCAAGCCTATCGCATGAGCGCCTAAAAGGGGGAATGCAACCATGCAACCACAGGTACAACAGATGCTGGAGAAGCTTGAACACCTTTCACCGGAACGGCTAGCCGAGGTGGAAGACTTTATCGATTTTTTACAACAGCGGGATCAGGACAAACACTTGCGCCAGGATTATGTGCAAGCCTCTGAAGCGGCATTTAACCAGGTATGGGATAACGACGACGATGCCGTCTACGACAAGCTATAAATTTGGGGATGTGGTGTTGGTGGCGTTTCCATTCACCAACCTGCAAGCCAGCAAGAAGCGGCCTGCGGTGGTCATCAGCAGCGCGCATTATCAACAGCAACGCCCCGATGTGATTTTGATGGCCATCACAGCAATTCGGTGAGTGCCTGTTGCAGGACTGGCAGCAGGCGGGATTGCTTAAACCCTCTGTGTTGAAACCGTTGATTGCCACACTACAACAGAACCAGGTTGTTAAAGTCATGGGGCAATTGTCAGCGACTGATCAGAGCAGTCTGCAAAACGTGTTGCAGGATATTTTGTACTGCTAGATAGACAAGCCCAGCGCTTGGTTGGGCTATCGGGACAGCGGGTTCCTGTTGAAATTGAATTAGTTTAAACAAAGAAGTCAACAAATCTACTTTCAATCAATCCAAACGCTCCAGCTTGCTCAGGCTTCTGAGGTAATCGATCAACATGGTGATTTTATGCGCGACGAATACGATTTTTCTAAGGGTGTACGGGGTAAATTTTATAACCCCAATGCCAAGCACAATATTCCGGTTTATTTGGATTCTGAGGTGCTGGATTATTTTGCCGAGAAAGCGAAGACCAAAGGCGTTGAGCTGGATGCCATGCTGAATGAACTGCTTAAAAAGGATATTGCTTTGATTGAGGGGGTTAAGTAGCCCCCTCATCGCGTTTTCACTTTAGTGCTTTTAAAATACCTATAACATCAAATGCTCTATCGAGTTGGGCTAAATCGTAGGCTTGATCTCTACTATCTGTGAGCCATAACACCCAGCCCTCCATTGCCTCCAATTCTTCTTTTGACAAAAGAACCCACCTCGTTTTAAAAAAATCATCCCAATACTCCGCGTTACTGGAACGATCAAGCATGGCGATAATAGAGTCAACAATAAGTAGCGTTTTTTCAGTCTTGATGGATGCTAGAACAAACTCAGGCAACCAATAACAAAACGCTTCTGGCGAAAGCCAAAATACGACATCATAATTAGCCTGTAAGAAGCTTATAGGAACATGATAGCGATCAAACTTCTGCAAAGAGATAACCGCTTCTATTTCATCCCCTGTTAGCTCCGCTGAACTATAGAGATTTGATGGACGCTTTCTATTTGAGAACGCCTTCTGAATCAACTCAGGCACATCCACGGTCATTTAAATACCATCTAAAAGAGCTGTACATATACCTACATGCCTCCACGCATCGGCTTGCGCCTGCTGATGGCCTTCATCACCGCCGCCCCAACACTTAGAATCTCGATGGGAACGAGCCTGCGCCTGCCTCAACCAAGCTTGCCGTCGAGTTTCAAGCTCCCACTTAGACATTCCTGCCACACACTTTCCTAGCTTACCAACTTCGTTTTTGGCATCTTGAACTTCTTCGTTAAGCTTGTCACAATCTTCTTCAGATGACTCACTTCTCTCAAGAATATTAGAAAGATCATGAGCCGTCGCGTAAACCGCCCCGAGACCAAGCAACGACCAGACAAATATTTCGGCACCAGTAATACAGGTGCCAGCACCAGCAAGAAGAAACCAAAAAAGCCGCCCATCTGGATCATAAGCCATAAGGGGATTCTGGCCTGCATAACCGTAGGTTTTTATCCCACCTGCCAACCCAATAGGATCACTTTGGACGTATCCTCCGACTAAGTGCGACAGCTACAACACGAGCTGGGCTACCATTCTGTCACACAAGAACAAGCACGACCTCGGGAGGATTTGAAATTGTCTCTCGCATTTCCAATGCATTTAAATTTTGGAACTGGTGTGATGAACTGAAGAAAACTAGGTTGAGGAGAATAATCGATTGAATACCCTCCTTCTTCTAATATTGAGTACGCTAGATCACCACGAATAGATTCTGGATATCCATAATTAGCTGGAAGATAAAAATCAGAGTCCATTTGAGTTTTACTATGTCTATATCGTTTCAGCGAGCCTATTAGGGCTAATTCATCAGGCGGATATCTATAGGTATATTTTTTATATGTATTGATTGCTCGACACAAATACTCCAGCTGAACGGCTACCGACTTTACTCTACTATCTCGGTAGAGGTCTATCGCGAAACAAAAGGCCGAGAAAAGCAAAACAGTAAAAAATAGTATCAATGTTAGAACGACTGCATTTTTATTTTTACCAATTATATCCACTTGAATCTTTCACACCATCTAATATGTCTAACAGCATGCCCCCGAAGGGGAGAAGATTATTATAGCCTTGCTGGACGGCATGATCGTTAAATACCAGACTAAATAACTGGTTGGCGGCTTAAGAAGCTACAACAAGAGGTGTCCCCATGACCACGTTAGGGTTCATCACTTAAAAACCAGTGAATTGCCGGAAGCTGCGCAAGTGAATGCCCGACTCTATAGCGTTATCGAAGCATGCAAGCTTCATGGCCACAAGCCGAATGCGTACCTGAAACACATTTTTAAAGTGCCTTCCGAAGCAACAACCGTGTAACAGTTCGAAGCATTACTACTCTGGAATTAGATGTGGACAGCGTAAAGGAAATGGCTTCCTCTTTTTAGTATGTCGTTCTCGGGGCGGTTACGGATTTACGATCTTTCCATTATATGTCACTTTCAGCTGAGTCCCAGCCTCAACCAATTCACCATCATAAGTTGATATGTACCTCCAAGATGCGTGATACACAAACAAGGCCCTGCCTAGAGCAGGACAGCGCATGCTCACAAGCTCATCTAAGACGAAAATATATGTTAGATAAAACTTGTAAAAAACTGAATCCAATAGTGAAGCGTTGTTTACCTTCATTACCTCAGATCTATTAATACGCTTAAGTTGATTTCTAAAAAACTCCCCATACTTACGCGGGATCACAAAAAATACTTTCCCTCCTTGTTTTAAACAAGCTTGAACAGTTTCCAGCTTTACGTGTTCGTCTCCAGCATTAATGCATTTCCATTTGAGTGACATTTGTACACCTAACAATATTTATGACATTGGTGGCGTTATCGTTATACCTCTAGGCCCAAGGATAAGCGTGTACAAACCTAATGGATCAATAAAAATTGTTGGATTTTGGTCTGCATATCCGTAGGTATTCAATCCTCCACCCAACCCAATCGGATCCGATTGAACGTATCGTCCTTAATAGTGTCGCTAGTTCGAATTACCTAGCGTTGAAACATCAACAATTGAACCATCCATCAATGCTGCTACCCAGTTAGCTATTCCGAATAATTCGTTACCATTTTCAATAAATGAATACTCAAAAAGGTAATACCATTTATCCTGATACCCAGAACATTCATAATAATTTAGAGCAATCTTATTTATTTTAACTCCATCATAATTAGGGTAATTTTTTTTGAGCCAGCCTAGTAATTTAACCGAAGCACTTTGCACTGAAAGCGGGGGCTCTTCCTCAACAGGACTCCATGAAGGCGTATTCTTAATCATGTTTCCACTGAGTACGATTCCAATTTTTTTGCCTTCAGAGTTTGTCGTACTAATTACCGGGAGATCACCACAATACGAGTATGCGCACTCGTTAAACACAATAAAACACACTAGAAAAGTAAAAACTCTCATTTTAATCTCCAATATATGAATAACTTCAGGGCAAAACGAAGCCTGTATCAGGTGTCAGTCGCTTAATTCTACGCTCTTCAGTGTAGCTCCTCTGGTGAACTATTGTCTCGCTATCACTAAGCACATTAGTATCGTTATTAAACGAGGTAAACTCTTCCGTATTCCCGCACTCATCTGTGATTGTGTCTTTACACTATATCTTGTAACTTGCTCTCGAATAGTTCTTTCGAAAATAATAGTGCAATAACAGGTGGTTCGCCCTATTTCTCACTTGATTGGATTAATAAATACATCAATCCAAAGCGCGTACAATTACTTATACATCCGTTTGATGGTCAATTAGTTTTTTTTAATGAATAAGTCCATGGATGTGCCGTGCGATAAAAAGTGATTCATCGATGATATCAATGTTGGTTTTGGTAAACGGTTCTGAGTTGGGTATAACTCAATAAGATAATCTATTCGCGGCACATAATCATGACAACAAAAAACAAAATCGCATTTGGAATTTATTTGATAAACGCTGTGGCCATGCTTGTGGTTGGATCGGTTTATCTATTCAGCGGCGAATTTATGCCTTATCATTCAGCTGTTATCCAGGAGGAATGGATTGACTTATCAGAAGCACAGAAAACTTTATATCTGGGCATGATGAGAACGGAAGCCGCTGGATTTCTAGCGACCGGTACTGCAATCCTAATACTGCTAATTATTCCTTTTCGAAAAATGCAGAGATGGGCCCCTTATGCCATATCCGTAATCGGAATTGTGGAGTATCTGCCTTCAGCCATTGCAACCTATAATGTCGCGCAGACTACAACCGCATCCCCACCTTGGATTGCGTTGTGTATGGGTATTGGATTGCTGATAGTCGCGATTCCACTATCTGAGTTTGATTGAACTGATCGGTAATGTCTTTACCGGCCTATAAAAGCCATATGCCCACCAGCCGGTACCAAGGGTGAGGGCGGATCTACTGGTGAATGAGTTGAATATGAAGCGAAGAAAAGAAGTGGAATCCGCTATGAGAGGGCGTCGAATCTAGGTGTTGCCTTGCTGTGCCCCCGCCCCGCAGCGTTAATAATGGCTTTCTCTTTTCGGTGGCGAAAGTGCCTGTTTGGCGATAAGACAGTGTATGAAATATTATAATTTAGGGATGAGTTAATGAAATCTTCGTTTACCAACAGCGCAAACGTAGCGCTACTTTTGATGGCATGCAGTGCACCGGTCAGTGCAGCGTTATTTCCAAGTCTTGATGGCAAGGCTTATTACGATGATGTTCTGGATATTACCTGGCTTGCGGATACGGGGTATGCCAAAACATCAGGCGATCATCCCACCGGCTGGATGAGTTGGGCCGACGCCAACGCGTGGGCAACGTCTCTGGCAATTGACGGCGTTACCGGGTGGCGCTTGCCGGGCATGATCGATATTGACCACGATGGATGCACCCAATTTAAAACCAAGGGTGGTTCCGATTGTGGTTACAACGTGCTGACCGGCAGTGCGGCTACGACTGTTTATAGCGAGCTGGCAAGCCTCTGGTACGATACACTCGGCAACCTCTCGAGTTACGATAGATTCGGTCATCACGGCGCCTATGATGCTTCGGGAAATTGGGTTGGTGGACTGAGAAATACCGGCCCTTTCGTGAATCTTAAACCCGGAGGTCACTGGACCAACCAGCGCTACGAGGGGCGGACTTGGGGGCCGAATTTCGGTGGAAATTCGTGGTTTTTCTCTATTAATAATGGACTCCAGAGCTCGGCCGATGTCACTGATGAACTGCGTGCGTGGGCAGTCCATCCTGGCGATCTGCGTCTAGTCGTGGGCGCGACACTGAATGGGATGGAGACTGCGACCGCTCCCGGTCCGTCATTCCCTGTTAGCGGCAGCTCTGCCAGCTGGAACTACCGAGTCAAGAACACCAGTGGTCAATCTATCTTCGATGTTCGCCTGTATGCCGAGAGTGTAGAGCCGGAACGCGTCGACCCCGAGGAATTGTGTTACCTGGACATGATTCCCGCAGGCGGAGAAGCGACCTGTACTAGCGAGAGCCTGATCGTTGACGGTGCAGTAAAAATCCGGCTGTCCGCTCAAGGCAGCTCACAAGAGGGTAATCACGTTCAATCAGATATGGCAGCCTGGTATATCGGCGGCTCAGATTTCAAGCCCTCGCTATTTCTCGATGTAACGATGGCGGGTTTGGATATTGACAGTCAGAGGCCGGGGCCCGAATTGTATGATCGTGGTACTTGGTACCATAACGTCAGTGTCACCAACACCGGCGTAGTTCCACTGAGGAATGTGCGCGTTTTTGATCGAACAGAGGAGCCTTCAACAGAGGCGTGGACGAAAGTATGCGTTTTCTCGGCAATCGAACCTACTGAAACGAAAACCTGCCAAGTGGATGTTAAGGGCATCGAGGGTGGTGACATTATGAAGCGACATTTCACAGCGCAGATGCGATACCAGAATGGGAAAATCACGGATAGCGATTTTAGTTACTACCGTATTCTGGACTACCCTTAAGCGGTCAAAGCGCAGCAGGATGGGGTTAATATAGTATCCAAAGACAGGTGCCAGATTCCACAGCAAAAGAAGAGCCTAGGCTTCTAGTGACATAGTGAATTGCTGTCGGATCTGGGTTTCGTTCATGAGCCCAGGCAGGTTCATCGAATTGCGTTTTAGTCCAGCCCATAATTACGTTCACCATCTATCTTCTATCAACGGTGATCGGGTAACACGGATTATAGTAGTTAGCTCTTATGGGCCTTCCCTCAACCGAACGCCTACTCACTAGAGGGGCGCATTCTTTGTTTCTGGTTGCTTGCTGACCAACCCCCTCGTGAACAATTTTTTACAACGGTTCCGTAATCCTGAGTTCTATATTAGTCTTGCTTGGTGTCCGCCGTATCGACATACAAATAATTGTCATCAACTTGGAATAGTGAGGCGTTTTGGATGTTTAGAAAAAGAGCAGGGATTGTTAAATACTGGGGCACTTTGATTGTATTTCTATTGGTTGCTGTTGTTGGGCAGGCTGCCGAACAAACCAAGAAACCGAATATTTTGGTGTTGTGGGGTGACGATATTGGTACCTGGAATATCAGTCATAACAACCGCGGTATGATGGGGTATAGCACGCCCAATATAGATCGCGTCGCCAATGAAGGGGTTTCTTTCACTGATTACTATGCCCAACAAAGCTGTACTGCCGGGCGCGCAGCTTTTATCGGTGGGTCGGTACCGGTTCGCAGCGGAATGACGAAGGTGGGCTTGCCGGGTGCCAAAGAGGGCTGGTCAACCAAAGACGTTACCATGGCGACCGTGCTGAAAGGCCAGGGTTATTCCACCGGGCAGTTCGGCAAGAACCACCAGGGCGATCGTGATGAGCATTTACCGACTAACCACGGATTTGATGAGTTTTTGGGCAATCTCTATCACTTGAATGCTGAAGAGGAGCCGGAGCAGGAAGACTATCCGCGAGACATGAAACTGCCGAATGGAAAAACGTTTTTGGAGCAGTTTGGTCCTCGTGGTGTTATTCATTCCTGGGCAGATGGAAAGGGTGGACAGAAGATTACGGACACGGGCCCTTTGACCAAGAAGCGTATGGAAACCATTGATGATGAGACGTCAAAGCGCGCAATGGATTTTATTCGGGAGCAGCATAAAGCTGGAAAACCCTGGTTTGTGTGGTGGAACGGTACGCGCATGCATTTTCGCACCCACGTGAAAGAGGCGCATCGCGGTTTGTCGGGGCAGGATGAATATTCGGATGGCATGGTGGAGCACGACCTGCACATTGGGCAATTCCTGAAATTGCTTGATGAGTTGGGTGTTGCTGATGACACCGTGGTGATGTATTCCACTGATAACGGGCCCCATTACAACACTTGGCCTGACGCTGGCACGACCCCCTTTCGAAGTGAAAAGAATTCGAACTGGGAGGGCGCTTATCGAGTTCCCACTTTCGTACGTTGGCCAGAAAAATTCCCAGCCGACCAAACCCTTAATGGCATTGTTGCTCACGAAGACTGGCTGGTAACCTTTGCAGCTATCGCAGGTGACACCGATGTTAAGGAACGCTTGCTCAAAGGCACCCGTATCAACGGGCGCAAATATCGCAATCACCTTGATGGCTACAATCAGCTGGATTATTTGACGGGAAAAGCCAAGGAATCACCACGTAAGGAGTTCTGGTACGTGAATGATGATGGCCAGGTGGTTGCGGCTCGATATAACGATTGGAAAGTGGTGTTCCTTGAAAACAGGGGCAAGGCGTTCGGTGTATGGCGTGAACCTTTTATAGAATTGCGGGTGCCCTTGTTATTCAACCTGAGACGAGATCCGTTCGAAAAAGCCCAGCACAATGCGAACGTGTATGAGGACTGGTTCCTTTCGCGGCCGTTTGTGATTGTGCCGATTCAGGGCTTGGCAGCACAATTTTTAGCATCAATGAAAGAGTATCCGCCAAGCCAGTCTCCTGGTTCCTTCAATTTATCAAAGATTGAAGAGCAGCTTAAATCCAACATGGGCAGTCACTGATAGCACATTGGTATGAAACTGGCAGGGCTGTGGGGATTCGCGCAGCCCTGTTTTATTTTTGATTGAACAAACTTTGAATTCGCGTTGGCGAGATCGATATTAAAGACAAACAGAGTGCGCAATGAAATTATCCATTTATCAAATTGATGCTTTTGCTGAAAAAGCGTTTGAGGGTAATCCCGCCGCCGTGGTTCCTTTGGAAGAATGGCTGCCGGATTCGGTAATGCAATCCATCGCAGAGGAAAATAATCTTTCTGAAACGGCATTTTTTGTGCCTTCAGAAAGTGGTTTTCATATTCGGTGGTTTACACCGGCGACCGAAGTCGATCTGTGTGGGCATGCGACGCTTGCCAGTGCTTACGTATTGTTTTCTATTTTGGGACGAAAAGAAGACACGCTGTCCTTTGAGTCACGTTCCGGTTTATTGAAAGTAACTAAAGCGGGCGAGCTATTGACGCTGGATTTTCCTGCTCAACCACCTGTTCAATGTATCACTCCAGCCCTGCTGTCCACCGGACTTGGTAAAGAGCCGGTGGTGTGCTTGGAGTGTGAAGATTACGTTGCCGTCTTTGAAAATGAGGAAGATGTATTCCAGATCGCGCCGGACCAGGAAGCGTTAATGCAGCTTGATCTTCGGGGTGTGATTGCAACGGCCCCCTCCACCGAGTTTGATTTTATTGTGCGTTTCTTCGCTCCCAAATACGGTATCCCGGAAGATCCCGTCACAGGATCTGCTTATACCCAATTGGCACCGTATTGGTCTGATCGACTGGGGAAACCCACGCTTCGCGCAAAGCAAGTGTCCCGTCGTGGCGGCAGGCTCTTGTGTGAAACCAGAAACGACAGGGTCTTGATCTCGGGCAACGCCATTACTTATATGCAGGGCAGCATCGAAATCGACATAGAGTGATTTTACCCATTAATCCTGAGAACTATTCGGCCCTATGCGTGCGGGGGCTGGACGAAAATGCCTGTTTACGTAAGTTGAATGGGGTCCACGACTTTAAGCACGGTTGATTTTTCCGCTGCCGCGTGGCCGCGACAGAACGCAGCGGCCACGCGGTTTTGGTTATTTCAAGCAACCATCATTGGCAGGTGCCGAGATCTTCCAGATTGAAAAGATCGGTCATCGTCTGCTTGTTTCTGCCGACATAAACCTGAGCGCCATCCGGTATAACCTGAGAGTCGAAACAGGTTTGGCTGCCAGCGGGTATGCTCAGATTCAATCCGTCGATGGCCTTGTTCGCGACATAAAGAATATAGTCGATACCATTGTCTCCCTGGGTAGCGTCAACCATATCATTGCTTTCCAGCTCGACTCCGGTGGCCGCTACCGGCTGACTTGATGTTAATTGTCCGCTATAGGGCGACCAGCTAAGTCCACCGCCGACCGCGCGCAAGTACCACTGGGCATCACTGCCGGTCGCATTGCAATCCTTCCATAGGTAAAGTCCGGGGTCGGTTGCGTTATCGTAGGTCGGTTCGCCGCATTCGGCCGGTTCCGGCGCCAATGAGCAACTTTGCAAAGTCGTCAGGTTCAACGGGGTATCGATGATTTGTTTACTTTTGCCCAGGTAGACAGGTAGATCTTCGTCAAGCACAAAGCAGGCATTGGCCGCGTTGGGTTTGAAGGTGAATCCGTCTTCAGCGGCATTCCAGGCTTTCATCTGATAGTAGATCTCGTCCGGATTGGTCACGTTGTCCAAAATGTCGTTTGGCTCGTAGCTGTATGACGCTACGTCGCTAAACCCGCCTTCGGAGGTGACCACACCGGTCGCAACCACGCCAGCCGGATCGCCGCCACTGCTTACTCTGACATTCCACTCATCGAGCAGGCAGTCTTTCCACAAGAACAGGCCTTGTTCCGAAAAGCGATCGTAGGCCGGTTCACCGCATTCTGCTTGTGGCGGTGCAACGTCGCAGGCGGTCAGGGTGGTGAGGTTGAAAGGCGAGCTGACACTGATTCGGTTCTGTCCCATATAGATAGGCAGGGAAGGCGAAGTCGTGGTTAGGCAGGCGTCGGCCGCGGGTGTGAAATCCACACCGTCCACACCACCATTCCAGACTTTAAGCTCATAGGTCAGTAGATCCGCTGTGCTGTCGTCGAGTGAATCGCTGTTCTCGATGCTGTAACCGGTGAAGGTCAACCCGCCGGAAGATTCAATATAGCCGGTATAAACAACGCCATTAGCATCGCCACCGCCGGTGACTCGCATACGCCATTCACCACTGCCATCGCAAAGCTCCCAGATATAGACGCCTTTCTCGGTTTGCGAATCATACGCGGGCTCGAAGCAGGAGTCTGACAAGCCGCTGCTGTCGTTGTCCTGAATAGTGATGGTGGCGCTCGCCGTGTCAAGCGTCAGTGCAACGGGGTTAGACAAATTCACTCTGAAGCTTTCGTTGGCTTCCGCTGTTAAATCATCGGTGATTGGTATCAGGATGGATTTACTGCTTTCGCCGACCGCGAAGTTCAGCGTCAGATTGGTAGCGGTGTAGTCGCTGCCACTGACGGCAGTGTCGTTTGTCGTTGATACGTTAATGGCGGCAGGTTGTCGCGCTGCCACGGACAGGGTCACCTGTAACGCCACGCTACCGGCATCCTCCATGGTCGTGACATTACTGATAGCGACTGCGGGTACCGTACGCAAAGGATCGTTCGGGTAGGCATCCTGGCTATCCGGTACTCCGTCGCTGTCGCTGTCGGTTGGGGCAGGGCCGCTTCCGGGTTGCGTTGGATCGGTGTCCACCAGATCGTCGATTCCATCGCCATCCGCATCTATGCCGCCGTTAGCATCGGCGCTGGTGATCATGCCATCGCCATTGGTGTCGAAGCTGGCATAGACGGTGTTGCTGATGTCGTATGCGGTTCCGTCATTGGCGGGGTTGTTGGATTCGGCATCCAGAAAATCGGGTATGCCGTCACCGTCGGTGTCCGGGGCTACCCAAACCGTGCCCTGTTCATTGACCAGGTCGTCGACGATGTAATTGCCATCTGTATCGCTCAGACCAGCCTCAACTACATCCGGTATGGAGTCATTGTCGCTGTCCAGATCACGGTCGTTAGGAATGCCGTCGCCGTCGGCGTCATTGGATGACTGCACTGCAAAGGACATTTCGATATCGTCCATGCCGGCTTCGATCAGCGATGCGGAACCGGCATCAGCCGCTTCCACTAACAGTTGGATGGTTTGTCCCGCAAAGGCAGAAACATCCGCCATGTAGGTGGTCCAGACTGCTGCGCGTTCGGTCGCGCTGCCGCGCTGCTCAAGCAGTGCGTAACGGCTACCGCCAGAGATAATGGACACACGGAAGAAATCGTCGTTGGTCGCGTTGTTCAAATGAGCAAAGTAGTAATTGAATGCCAGCGCCTGCGCGTTGGACGGCAGGGCAATGGCCGGAGATCGGGTCGACGTTGTGCCGTTGTCCACGTCATAGGTGCCGACGGCACTGCCGGACGCCAGCTCGGTAATTAATGCGCCCGAGCCGCTGGTGGTGGTGTTGAGTTGCATCGGAGTGCCTGAGCTTGAGGTGCCGCTCGGATTACCGACCGCCCATAATCCACGGGTGGCGGTATCTGTGTTGAATGGGTCGCGCACCCAGCCTTGGTTGCTTTCGAAATTGTCCAGCACCTGATAGTCCGTTGACGAGGTCATCAGACTAAAACGGGAGCTGAAACTGTTTTCGGAACCGGGCGCCATAAATAGTTCCAGCGTTGCACCGCCTGAGCGCTCGAAGTAAACCACCTCGATACTGTGAGTGCCTGCGGTCAACGTAACCTGGCCAAAATGATCTTCCGAGCCGTGCAGGCTGTCATCAACAATGACGTTAGCGCCGTCGACACGTACCCGAACTCCGTCGTCGGTGTTGGTGCCGAAGGTATAGGTGCCAGCGCTACTGACATTAAACTCGCCGCTAGCGCGCACTACAAAGTCGTCCCCGTAAGCAAAACTCTGGTTGCTGCCGAAATGGCCATCGGTGGTGCCATCCGCAAGGTTCACCGTGTCGCGGTAACCGCGGGTCGAACCGGTGCCACCGCTTGCCAACGTTGCGTCCGCGTCCGCCAGAGAGTCCACAGTGGATGCGGATTTGACCTGTAAAATCCTGAATTGGCCGTTGCTTGAAATCGTCTCAGCGGCGTTCACCAGGCCGTCGTTATCGATATCGATGTCGCTGTTATCGCCGACGCCGTCGCCGTCGCTGTCGCTGTTTTCATTAGGGTTGTTGGGAAACGCATCTGCGTTGTCACCGACGCCGTCACCATCGCTGTCGCTGGTTTCATTGGGGTCGTTGGGAAACGCGTCGCTGTTATCGCCCACACCGTCATTATCGCTGTCGGTGGTTTCGGTTGGATCATTGGGGAAGACATCGGAGTTATTGCCAACGCCGTCGCCATCGCTGTCGAGCCATTCCGAGTCGTCATAGGGAAATTCATCGTCCAGATCCGGTATGCCGTCGTTGTCATCATCAGTGTCGACATCGTCGGTCAGGCCGTCATTGTCGAAATCGAGCACGCAGGCATCCAACGTGGTGATATCGAAGGGTGGATAGATGCGCTTGCCGCTACCGCCCAGATAGATGGCTCTGAATTGGGTGCCTTCCAGGGACAGGCAGGTGCGTGTCTGACCGCTCGTGGTAAAGTTGATGCCTTTGCTGTTTACCGCATCCTGTTGCACGCTCAGGGAAAAATCAACGACGTTGCCGGTGGAGTTATCGACGATATCATTGCCATCGGTGGATACGGGATTAGCGTAGCCAAATTGGCGATCGCTGAGCAATCTGCCGGTGGCGACCTGAGGCAAATTATGGGTTAGCCGGCCTAGCCCACCTTTGGCCCGCAGCAGCCAGGTGTTGGTTTCGCAATTGCGCCAGATCAGTAATACAGGGCCCAAAGTGGAGGTATAGCCGGGTTCACCACACTCATCCCCAGCCGCTAGTTTGGGCGTGATTGGTTCACCCAGAACCACAGGATTGATGTCAGAACCTTCAATTGCTTCATAAAGTTGGTCAGCGGAGAGACCGGTGTAGGTATCGACCTGGCCGGACGGCCATTCGATAGTAATGTCGACTGTCGTGTTAGAGGCTAAGCCAAAATGGATGCGTTTGGAGTTCTGGGACCAACGATGAAAGCCGCCATTCTGTTCCCGCAGCTGAGTTACGCCGCCGGCTGTTGCATAGATTTTTGCACCAATCGCGTCCCGATTGGAGGTCGTGCCCGTCAAATCCAGTTGGATCCAGTGATTGCCATTGCCGGTGTTCTTGAACAGCTTATCAGACCCGCCAAAGCTGACCGGGTAGTAAAGCAGTCCGTTGGTGACCGCCACATCCACGAAACCGTCGACATCGTAGTCGGCGATCGCAACGCTCTCAGCTACACCGATTTCAACGCCGGCACCGATAGGGCCTTCGCCACCATGAGAGGTGACCAGCACGAAGGTGCCGTCGCCCTGGTTGTCGTAATAGCGGTTGGCCAGATTGGATACCCCCTGACGACAAGCCATGTAGATATCCAGGTCCATGTCATTGTCAAAGTCGGCGGCCGCCGCGCTAACGCAGCTCACGGCATCACTTAAACCGGCACCGTGATTCAGGCTAAAGCCGGAATCGCCGTTTAGCAGGTAAAAAGCCGGTGTGGGCAGCTCGGCATCGAGCATATTGATCATCACCGGTTCGCTAACCGGATTGACCGCCCGTACCCGCACATAAACCTGCTCGGTTGAGCCCAGCCTTACGGTCCATTTGCCGGATGAAGAAGAATAGGAAACGCTAGCCCCACCGATAGTGGCAGAGGTGTTGCCGTTGGTGTTAAGGACGGAGGAGGGTGCATCTGCGTATACGCCTAATCCGTCGTAATCGACGGTCACGGTTATTTGGCCGTTGGCGGAAAACTGAAAGCCGGAGCTGGATGAGCCCCGTAGCCATGCATTGATCGAGCGGTCGTCGATTTTGGCGGCACCGGAGGCGCGCAGCGCACCGCGCATCAGCACCAAGTCGGACTTAAGGTCGTTGTTAAAATCGCCGGAAATACTGTCCACTACGTTGCTGACCGTTGGCACCAGGCTGGTAATGCTTCTGAACGAGCCGGTCGAAAAATCATAGATGGCTTGCGGAAAATCACCTTGGCGTCCGCAAATGTAATCGAGTTTGCCATCGTTGTTGATGTCGGTGAGCTGGCCGTAGTCGCCGTGGCCAGGGCAGATATCGCCGCTTCTGCGGGTGAAAGAGAAGCCGCTGGTGTTGCGTCGGCTCAGAGTGGAACCTCCGGAAGACTGTTGTAACAGATCAAGACGACCGTCGTTGTTGTAGTCAAACCACAGCCCCATGCGGGCGGTGCCGTCATCGCTGATGCCGGCGCTCGATGCCCGATCCACAAACTTGCCCCCGGATTCAGCCTGATTAATCAGCATTTGCGCCGGGCCGGAACCACTCACCGCAATTAACAGATCCTGGTCGCCGTCGTTGTCGACATCGGCGATCGTTGCACCGTGCTTATCGTCGTAGGTCTTTTCCATCCAGATGCCGTTCGGGTCGTATTCTGTCGCCACGTCATCGAACGCACCGGCACCGTTGTTACGATAAAAACGGGGATAATCCCGGTGTCCTTGTATAAAAAGGTCGGGCCAACGGTCGCCGTTCAAATCGCCCCAAGCCAGACCCCAGCTCTCGGTATGCCCGGTCAGGCGAATCGAGTTGGATTGGTCTATAAAGGTGATGGGGGCAGCCTGAATTGACGACGCGGCCATAAAAAGTGCCAATAGGGACAACGGGCAATACTTCATAAAGAACTACTCACTTCGGCGTATTACAATCATCGAGAAAGCTGACGAGCAATACTACCGGGACAGAATAGGATGTCTCGTGATAGGCGCTCGGATACTCGGAATCGATCATGGAATGAACTGATTGCAAATTAAGCAATTAAGATGCCACTAATAAAAGTAGAGGAAAAACAGAGGGATAGCCGCCTTGCTGGTGAATCTTTGGTGCGCAGTGTAAAGCGTTTCGACAGTGTAGTGAGGTTAATTGAGGAGTGTTTTTGATCGTCGCACCAATATAGCCCGGATCGGCGCTCAGCGACTCAATTTTAAGGAACGCGTTTTTGAATGTTAAGGAGTGAGTTTTAGGGGGTGAGTTTTAAGGTTGGTTTTTGAAGCCTACTGTGCCCAGTAACTGGTTTGTTTTGGAGTCTTTCACCAACACCAGTAGCTTGCCGTCACTTTCTCTTTTGCCAAGTGCAACCAGCTCTTCAGCGCCATTGCCATTGGTGTCAGGAATCGTGACGATGTCCAGTGCAGGATAATCCCTGGTCCACCAGACATTGGACAACAAAACGCCCGTCATGGCATCCCGTACTTCAGCCTTGACCTCACCTGTACTGGTATTTTTGCTTAGCAGAGCCAGTTCCGGAGCGCCATTGCCATTAAAGTCGGAAACCACAACAAACTTCAGCGGCGTGAACAAGGGGTTGAAACGAACAACACTGATTCTGGTGCCATTGAATGCATCGTTGATCTGAATACTGACGGCGTTGTCCTGTCGTAACGCGGCCAGTTCCTCGATTCCGTTCCCGTTCATATCGGGCAGGGCGGCTAATTGCAATAGAGTGTATTGGCTACCATAGCTGATGTTGTTGACGAATTGCGAGTTGCCCGCGTCACGCACCAGAGCCCGATATTCCCCGCTGACATTGTGTCCCAGCAAGGCAAACTCGGGGCTACCGGAACTGTTAATATCGGGTAGGGAAATAAAATCGACGGCGGGCCAGGCGTTGTCAAAGAATACGTTGTTAATGACCCCGCCAGCGAGGGGGTCCACGCTTTGCCCGAATAACAACCCTTCCGGCTGAGGCCCCTCTAACAGAGCAGTAATCTCCGGATAGCTGTCGCCATTCAGGTCGTCCACCGGCGTCGTGAATAACAAGGTGTTTTCGTTGCTGAAAAAGATGTTGCGAATCAGGCCACCTGCTAAAGGGTCGCGAATTTCTACCCGCATTCCGACGGGGTCAGCGCGTCGGCCGAACACCGCTAATTCCACACCGCCGTCCCCGTTCATATCCGGTAGCACCATGGCTGTCTGAAGCCTGAACTCGCCATTGTAGGGAAGTCTCTGCACTACATTGCCATCGATGCCCTTGACGGTTGCCGTCAGCTTTCCACCCGCCACATCGTCTATCACCACTGCGATGTCTTGAATACCATCACCGTTGAGATCGCCCAGGGAAAGCAGAATTGGTGAAGTCACCGGGGCATCCGGATCTGGCGGGGGGATCACGACCTCAGGATCTTCTCCGTCGGTTACTACTACGGAGACTTCATCGCATGCGGTTAGCAGTGGCATGATGGCCAACAAAATGAGCGCTATTAACCTTTGTCTCGTGCTGTCAATAAGCTTCATAGCGCCCCATCTATTTTTTATTTCACCTTGGTTTGGATACATCGCTCGATACTAATACGATGATCCTTATCAAGCAATCGGGCGCTACTATTACTGTGAACATATCTATATAAAGTTACGAAAAGATCGTATTCGAGCACATAAAGTGAATCTGGTTGACGCCCAGAATTGCAGTCGGAATAAGACAGTCGGTGGTGGTCCTTTGTTCCATGTTAAAATGCATCGCAACGTATGTTGAATTCGCCCCCCAGCGTGGCCGTTTTAACGGAATAAAATTGCGATTGCTTTGCGTAGGAATGGAAAATCCCCGCATTCTTTTTCGTCGGGATTAAGTGTTTTTTCAGAGGGTTTCCTAAATAGCTTTGCGGCGAGAAGAAAAATTCACCTGTAGCGTATTCGTTAAAGTTGGGAAAAATGGAATCGCCCCGATTAAGCCGGGGCGGTATCCAAACGGGAATTTATTCTGAGCCCCGACTAAGCCGCATTCGGGTTACTGTGGCGTTCATGTAAAAACCGTAAAACTTCAGCTCGCAAGTGGTTGTAGTGGGCATCATCGGCGAGCTGTAATCGATGACGTGGTCGTGGCAAATCGATTTCCAGAATTTCGCCAATGGTGGCGGCAGGGCCGTTGGTCATCATCACGATCCGATCCGATAGCAAAACCGCTTCGTCTACATCATGGGTAATCATGATGACGGTATTGTTAAGCTCGGCTTGGATTTCCATCACCGAATCCTGCAAATGGGCACGGGTTAATGCATCCAGCGCGCCAAAGGGTTCGTCCATCAATAAAACCTTGGGGCGCATGGCCAGTGCGCGTGCGATTCCCACACGCTGCTTCATGCCGCCAGATATTTCCCCCGGACGTTTGTTGAGGGCATGATCCATGTGAACCAGGCTTAGGTTATGCCTGATCCAGTCATCCATTTCTGCTTTGCTCATGGTGTTCTTAAACACTTGCTTTACCGCCAGTTCCACATTCTGATATGACGAAAGCCAAGGCAACAAAGAGTGATTTTGAAATACCACCGCTCGCTCCGGGCCTGGTGCGGTTACTTCGTTGTCTTCCAGAAGAACTGTGCCCTGGGACGCGACCAGCAGTCCCGCTACGATATTCAACACTGTGGATTTGCCGCAACCGGAATGTCCGATGAGGGAAACGAATTCACCCTTTTGGATGCTCAGAGTGACGTTGTCGAGTGCTTTGAATACCCCTTTTGGCGTATCGAAATCCATGTGCACTTGTTCGATGGTCAGGTAGCCGCGCATGAGTATGCTCCTTTAATTGATTCGGTTTCTGGTTCCATTTGTATGGAAAATTTATTTAACGGATGGTGGCATTGCTGTCCCAGGAAAACGCTTTTTGCAATGCCAGCATGACACGATCAAGCAGAAATCCGATTAATCCGATGGTCAATACCGCGACCATAATCCGGCCCAGAGATTGCGAGCTGCCGTTCTGGAATTCATCCCAGACGAATTTACCTAAGCCGGGATTTTGCGCCAACATTTCTGCGGCAATCAGCACCATCCAGCCGACGCTCAACGATAAGCGTAAACCGGTAAACATCATCGGAATGGAAGAGGGGATAACGATCTTGGTAATTTGAGTCCACCAGCTGAGTCGCAATACTTTACTGACGTTGGTGAGGTCACTGTCCATGGTTGATACGCCGACGATGGTGTTGATTAAAGTGGGCCACAGGCAGCACAAGGTGACCGTGATGGCGGAGTTAACAAACGACTTCGCAAACATGGGATCGTTGCTGTTATAAAGCGCACTCACCACCAGTGTAACAATGGGTAGCCATGCGAGTGGAGAAACGGGTTTAAAAAGTTGAATTATTGGATTCATTGCTGTGTACATGGTGTTGCTTAAACCGCAGATAATACCCAAGGGAATGGCAATCACGCTGGCGAGAAAAAACCCGGCAAATACGGTTTTAAGGCTGGTAAATATCTGGTCGATGTAGGTTGGCTTGCCAGTGTAATCCCGGATTTTTACTTTAGCGTCCGGATTCTTCGCCAGCTTTTTTGCATTCCGCTCTTCTTGCCTTTGATAAAAAGCAACTTCCTTTACCCGTTCGGCTTTGTGTTCTTTCCATAGACCATTAGCTTGCTCCCAAACGGCGGCAGGCCCCGGAACTTTTCCCAGACTGGTTTCTATGTGGGCCGCGGATACATGCCACAATCCGAGGAATATGGCGAAGGCAATTAACGGCACACCCAAAGAGCGGGTAAGGTGTTCGATTTGTTCTTTCGGGTTTTGAAAAGTGAAAAACTTCATAATTGACACCAGCCATGAAAATCCGATTGATTCAAACACAGTGATAACTTTCGTGGTCATTGCATTGCGCCTCCGTTATAAATGCCGGAGCCTGATTTCGCTCCGGCATTGCTGAGTTTAAAGCTTGTCTTTTTCTTTCAGACCGATTTTAAATTTAGAGAGGTATTCGTTTGGCTTGGTGCCATCGAATGTAATCCCGTCGATAAATTCAGACTGAGGTGGTTTAAAGCCATCTTCATCCGCAGCGGGAAAATCAGATGCAGACAGTTTTCCCTCTTTGATCAATAGGTTGGCAGCTTGCATATAAATATCCGGGCGATACACTTTTTTCGCCATGTCCATATACCAGCTATCGTCTTTGTGTTCCGGTATCTGACCCCAGCGACGCATTTGAGTCAGATACCAGATGGCATCGCTATAGAAAGGGTAGGTAGCGTTGTAGCGGAAGAAAACGTTAAAGTCCGGCAGTGAACGTTTGTCGCCTTTTTCGTACTCGAAGGTTCCCGTCATGCTGTTGGCAATCACGTCATAGTCCGCCCCCACATAGTTTGGCTGTGCCAGGATCTTAACGGCTTCCTTGCGGTTTTTATTATTGTCTTCATCCAGCCATTTGGCCGCGCGAATCATGGCTTTCACCACCGCCAGATGCGTATTGGGATTTTTGTCTGCCCAGGCCTTGCTGACACCGAATACTTTTTCGGGATTGTCTTTCCATATTTCATAATCGGTAATGACCGGTACACCGATGCCTTTGAACACGGCTTGCTGGTTCCAGGGTTCGCCCACGCAGTATCCGTATATGGTGCCGGCTTCCAATGTCGCAGGCATTTGGGGTGGCGGGGTCACTGATAGCAGCGCATCGGCTTGCAGTTGGCCGGAGATGTCGCCTTTTGACGGCGCATAGTAGCCGGGGTGAATACCGCCTGCAGCCAGCCAGTACCGCAGCTCATAGTTGTGGGTTGATACCGGGAATACCATGCCCATGTTGAAGGGTTTGCCGTCCGCTTTGTATTTGTCGACTACCGGTTTCAGGTAATCCGCTTTAATCGGGTGAACCGGTTTACCGTTCTCCATCGGGACGTGTTTTTTCATTTCCTTCCAGACGTCGTTGGAAACCGTAATGCCGTTGCCGTTGAGGTCCATGCTGAACGCGGTAATGATGTGGGCCTGGGTACCAAATCCGATAGTCGCGCCTAACGGCTGGCCTGCTAACATATGGGCGCCGTCCAGTTCACCGGTGATGACACGGTCCAGTAGAATTTTCCAGTTGGCTTGGGCTTCCAAGGTGACATACAGCCCTTCGTCCTCGAAGTAGCCTTTCTCATACGCTATCGCAAGGGGCGCCATATCGGTAAGCTTTATAAATCCGAATTTTAGATCTTCTTTCTCCAGCTCTAATTCTTCCGCTATGACCGGCAAACATAGCAGCCCGCCTAATGCTGCTGTGGCGACGAGGGTTTTTTTGAAAAGGGTCCTGATGTGTTTCATTTCTAACTCCTGAATACATGTCGAAACAACGCCGCGATCGAGCGCTATTTAAATCCGGCTAAATACCGTTTGGTTCACTATTCGTTGAAGGAAGCTTCTGATGGTTTCGTTATCAACTTGCGTGCCAAAAATGGCGGTAACAGAAAATGCAAACTTAAAGTGCTGATATTTTGCTTTGATAACAAAGATGGTGCGTACAATGCTACGAAATATTAATGAATGACTTTCTATGGTGCGCATGTGCGCGTGACGGGTGCGGGTTGGTGATCGTAGTCGCGAGAGTAGAGCTAAAAAAATGAGCCATTCGGAGGCCCATTTTTTCTTCGCTGCACTTAAATAGATCGGAAAAAGTGTAAGGTATTACCGGACGGTTCTAAGGGGCATGGATTTGGCTTTCCACTACCCGCACCACGCTTTTGCTTTTGCCCATCGGAATCGGGAGGTGGTTTACAAAGTCTTCGGGTCGATGTATCTGGACATCAGTAAAGCCGCATTCCAGAAAGCCGCGTTGGATTTCGTCGCGGTTGTTGAAATGCAGGTTAACGTTGGCTCGGGTGGCGAGTGACAACATTTTTGACCCTGCTGCAACCGCGCCGGGTATTAAGTGTTTGCCGAAGTTGTATACCAGGTCGGTGATATACCAGGCTTTGGGATAGACCCGACCCAGTTGTGCTAGTCGTTGCCATACCTGCGAAATGTCGTCCAGGTGAAAGTAGTTCACCAAACCTTCGGTGACCAGAATGGTAGGCCGGTCGGGATCGAGTACTTCTTCCATGACGTAATCCAGACCATAAGGAGCGCCGAATTCGAATACATCGCAGCCGACAACCTGGTGATCGGGTCCAAAGCCATGGTTAGCTTGTAGCAAGGCGCGCTTTCGCTCGGCCATATGGGGCAAATCGGCCTCTACGTACTTCAGATCGGGGTACTTGCGCGATAACGTGTAGCCTCGGGGCGAATAGCCACAGGCGATTTCCAGAATCTGACTGACCCCTTGGGTCTTGATTAACCCGTCTATGCGGTGGTCCATGATTTGGTGACGCTGGATCAGCATGTCGTGCAGGGTGATCCCGATGATTGAATCAGCAAGACGATCAAAGGGGCGCAATGTTTTATAGAGCAGTCTGCCTTTGGGGGAAGTGAAGAAGCGATTGGAAATCCCGCTTTCATACCAGACTTGGCCGGTGAAAAGGGCCGTAAAACTGATACCTGTGGAATCCATGATGGGGCTCTCCGATGTGATTATTGTTATTCAGTCCAGCACGATATTGCCATCTTCCAGATGAAAAGCGATAGCTTGCAGTGCCTGCCCTACACAGGGTCCCGCGACACAGTCCCCGGTTTCGACTTCAAATAGCGCGCCATGGTTGGCACACTGAATAAAGTGGTTGTCCATATCCAGGAATTCATCCGGCTGAAATTCCAGGGGAATACCCAGGTGAGGGCAGGAGTTAAGGTACACAAACACTTGCGCGTCTTTCTTTACGGCAAAAACGGTGCGGCCATCCAGATCAAAGCCGCGGGCGGAATCTTCTTCGATGTCGTTAACGGCGCACAGCACGGTCATGATACCCCCTTCTTTTTCTTGAGTGTTGCGGTTTGCTTTTGCTGCCCATTATGAAGGCTTCTGTTTCGATGGGAAAATAAACAGATCAGGAATATTAAATTATTTTCAAATAAAGGGTTGAAAACAAAAACGATAATGATTATCATTTGAATCCTGTTGTGAAGGAACGGCTACAGACAATAAATTTGGTACTCTGTCATGGCCCCTCTCTCCTCTCTACAACCTGATGGTGCTGGGTTTATTTGCAGCTACTTTCTTCGCAACGGTTCGTGGTGCAAAATGAAACCGGGGGTTCTTCCCCCGGTTTTTTGCTTTTCGGAATAGTGGTTGGCCCCCGCTGACCCTCTCCCTATAATGGGTCGCTTCTTATTCGGAGCGTGCACACCCGGAATGTTTCACTCTCGTCCTTATCTTCTGGTACTCATTCTTACTCTGGCATTGCTACTCAGCCTGATGGTGTCGTTAAGCGTGGGTGCCGTTTCTGTACCCATGGCGGAGTGGGGTGCAGTAATCCGGAACCATATTATATCGGCCAATGCAGCAGACACGACCGCCGATCTGGTGATCTGGCAAATCCGCTTGCCGCGGGTGCTTTTAGCGGCGCTGGTGGGTGCCTGTCTGGCATTGTCAGGGGCGATGGTGCAGGGTCTGTTCCGTAATCCGTTGGCCGATCCCAGTCTGATCGGGGTTTCCGGCGGGGCTGCGGTGGGTGCCGCTTGTGCGATTGTGTTAGGGGCCAATGTTACCTGGTTGCCCCCTGCGCTGATGCTCCCTTTGTTAGCTTTTATCGGCGGTAGCCTGGTGACCGCATTGGTGTACCGACTTGGGGTCGGTCCGCTCGGCACTTCCGTGGCGACCATGTTGCTGGCGGGGGTGGCGGTGAATGCGATGACCAGCGCCAGCATCAGTTATCTGGCAACAGTGGCGGAAGACGCGCGCCTGCGCAATCTGGTGTACTGGTTGATGGGCAGTTTTAATGTGGCGTCCTGGCAGAAAGTGTTGTGGGTTGGTCCGCTTCTGTTGATCGCCCTGTTGACGATTCCCTGGGTGTGGAAGGGGTTGAATGCGTTGTTGTTGGGAGAATCCGAAGCCCGTCACTTGGGTGTGTCGGTTGATCGCCTGCGCTGGCTGGTTATCGTGACGGCTGCGCTTACCGTAGGCGTGTCGGTTGCGGCGGTTGGCATGATTGGGTTTGTCGGTTTGGTCGTGCCGCATATTATTCGCTTGATGGTCGGGCCGGATCACCGTTGGCTATTGCCGGCAGCGGCCTTAATGGGCGCGGTTCTGCTCACGCTGGCGGATTTGGCCGCGCGAACATTGCTTCAGCCTCAAGAGTTGCCGGTAGGGGTGCTGACCGCCGCGCTCGGGGCACCGTTCTTTTTGTTTTTAGTGGTAAAGCGACGGCAAGGGTTGGTTTATGGAAACGGATAGTGCTCTGTTGTCGATGCACCAATTGAGTTATCGCGCTGGCGACCGTTGGTTGGTGGATGGGGTCGAGCTGACTGCGTCGGTCGGGGAATGTATCGCCATTGTCGGCCCCAACGGAGCGGGTAAAAGTACCTTATTCAAGATGCTTTCAGGCGAGTGGTTGCCATCCAGCGGCCAGATTAATTTTAATCAAAAGCGGTTGGCTGAATGGCCGGCTGAGCAATTGGCCACACTGCGCGCGGTACTGCCGCAATCCTCGGGTTTGCAATTCCCCTTTAAAGTTCAGGAAGTGGTGTTGATGGGGCGTATGCCACACGCCACCGGGTCGGAGGTCGACCGACAAATAGCCTGTGAAGTCATGTCGTTGTGCGATGTGTTATCGCTGCAACATCGAGCCTATACAGAACTTTCTGGTGGCGAAAAGCAACGGGTGCAATTGGCCCGGGTCTTAGCTCAGGTCTGGCAGCCGGTGCAAGCGGGCAAGCGCCTTTTGCTGTTGGATGAACCAACTTCGTCGTTAGACCTGTCCCACCAACTCACTCTAATGCATGCGGTTCAGCAGATTTGCCAATCGCAGGTTACCAGTTTGGTGATTGTGCACGACCTGAATTTGGCTGCGCGATTTGCAGATCGTATTTTAATGTTACACAACGGCAAACCGGTGGCGTTAGGTCGCCCCCAGCAAGTATTAACCGCGGATTTGCTGGAGTGTGTATTCAATGTGAAAACGCAGGTTATAGAGCACCCGGTTTACGGTTGCCCGTTGGTTGTTAGCTGACGTCTTGGAATCTATTTCCGCTTGGTCAATAACTTACGCCACAGGCCTACGTCGCTATCGCCGGCCCGCATCACTCTCAGCTTTTCCAATTCCCGCTCCAGGCTTTGCATCACTTGATAACGCAGTTGCCAGAGCCGTTCTTTATTGTCCTCCTGCCCCGCATAAGGGCGAGTGTCAATGGGCTCGCCAAAAGAGAAATAGAATTTTTCGGGTCGGGGAATCAAGGTCGGACCGATGCCTTTTGCTAATGGCATAAGCAAATCACCGTTAGCGGTTTGGTTGCTAATGAGTTTGCTCTTCAGAATGCGGCGTGCGACCGGTGTACGCATAAAATCATAGGCATCGAGCACCACATCGAAAGCGTCATCGGCACCCAGAGAGGCAACGGGGATGATGGGGTATTGATGTTTAATTGCCATATAGCAAAAGCCGGTGCGGGTTTTCCATGTGAGTTTGTATTTTTCACCTTTTCGTTTAGCGACTTCCCTTCCGCCTCCGGGGTATACCAGTATATGTTCACCGGCTTCCATTAGGCGCGCGCAGTTTTCTCGCGTGCCGGGAACCGCTCCGCTTTGTTTTAAAACATCGCGCCACAACGGGACTTTGAAATGCATATGATCGCCCAGAGAGCGCAACACAATGCCTTTGGATTCGTAAAGTTTTTCGAATAACAGCGGCCCATCCAACATGCCATAGATGGTGTGGTTGCCAACCAGCAAAGCGGGATTGATCGGGTTGACGTTTTCCAGACCGGTGAACTGGGGTTTGAAATAACCCCGCGCCAATGCATTTGCTGCTTTCACGGTGTGCAAAGGGGGAGGGGTAAAGCGCGCTACCGGCACTAAACCCTGAACTTCCGCATTCATTCTGCAATTACCTTAATTTAAAAATAGAAACCGGATTGGTCTATGATGCCTGGCTGTGCACGGCAGTAATTTGCTCGTTCAGGGACACAATTTGTCGCGCCATATTTTCCATCAAGCTGATACAAATCCGTGGATGTGTTTTTATCATCATTTCGAACTGGCTGCGAGGTACGACCATGACCAAACACCGTTGGTCTGCAATAACTGAAGCAGTACGGGGGCTATTGGTCAATAGTGACATAGCACCAAAAATTTCATCTTCCAGTACTTCGCCCACTTTAATATTTTGTACAAACACGTTGGCGTGGCCTTCAACAATAGAGAAAACGGTGTCGGAGGCGGTGCCTTCTTCGATGATGGTTTCACCCGGGGAGTAAGTTTGAAAACCCAATGAGGTTTTGTCGACGGGCGTATCAAGGGAAGCAATGACACTGGAATGGCGGGCGCATTCTGCAAGCAGATAGTCCCCCCATTGCCGCGCTTTTTTGGCGTCATTCATGGCTTTTTGCCACAGTGCTTCACGATTATAGGGAATCAAAGTAACCGGGGATTCGGTGTAGTATTTTGCGATGGGCATGCCGCCCCATTGCGACATACCGATAAGATCACCGGCATCATAGTGAAAAAGTGTCTTGTTTTCCTGCTGATGAGCGACGGTGCCTTCTTCCAGAAGAAACACCAGGCCCTGATTTTCTTCAGCTTCGTACAGGTCTTCAAATGACGCGTACGAGACCGCTTTGCTGCTCGGTGGGATGTCCACTAATGCTTTGGATAACAAGTCCTTACAGTAATTGTCCGTCTTCTCAAACTGCTCAGTGAAATTGGACTCTAAGAACATGGGTCAGCCTGCCTGCTTGCGATAGATTCATTCGAGGGGTAATTCCTGTATTAATTGTAGCCCAAGAAATCGCAGGGGTAGGCCCGATCAAGTGTGCAAATTACTCATTTTTGATCGGGCCGGAAGGCGCGTTAAAAACTATTAATTTAACAATGACTTATATTGGTCAATTTTGAGACGGGGGCCGAATTGGGTAACCAGAAGGCCAGCTGCACGAGAGGCTAATTCTGCTGACTTAACGTAGTCATAACCATGGGTCAAGCCATACAGGAATGCACCGGCAAACAAGTCACCGGCGCCGTTGCTGTCTACTGCCTGCACCGGAGTCGCAGCAATCCGGTGTTGCGTCGAGCCGTCGAATACCAGGGAGCCGTGCTCACCCAAAGTGATCGCATAGCTACTGCAGATCTGTTTCAGTTCCTCTGCTGCGGCTTCGATATCATCAGCACCGGTCCAGGTGAGCGCTTCTTCTTCATTACAGAACAGAAGGTCTACTTTATCCCCCAGCATTTCCTGCAATCCGTCTTTGAAAAACTTCACCATGTTGGGATCCGAGAAGGTCAATGCGGTTTTCACTCCCGCCTTTTCGGCAATTTTTCGTGCCTTGATGGCAGCGGCGCGGCCGCTGTCTGACGTCACCAGGTAGCCTTCAAGGTAACAGTAATCGGAATGGGTAATAGCCTGTTCTTGTAATTCCGCTTCCGAAACTGTTTCGGAAATGCCCAGATACGTCTGCATGGTGCGCTCTGCATCTGGCGTGATTAAGACAATGCACTTGCCGCTGACGCCGTCTTCCCGCTGCCTGTGCAAATTGGTGTCGACGCCGGCCGCTACCAAATCCTGAACATAGAAATCACCCGCCGGATCGTTTGCGACTTTGCAGGAGTAGAAGGCATTCCCGCCAAAGTGACTGACTCCGATGATGGTGTTTGCCGCCGAACCACCACTGGCCATTTTGCCGCTGTGGCCGGCTAAAGCGTCATACAGTGATTGTTGCTGGTTTTTGTCCACCAGGGTCATTACCCCTTTATCAATACCTTGCTTGGTTAAAAAATCATCATCTATTGCGAATTCCATATCCACCAATGCGTTACCAATGGCATAGACGTTATATTTCTTCATGGGGTTGGGTACCTGTTAATTGGGGGATTCACGACTAAACGAGTATACTACCTGCCTTTTCACCAAAACCCAAAAACGCAAGCCGATTCAGGTGCTTGCCGATCTCAGGCGTTATACTATTCAGCTGTATTCCGTTCAGGCCAGTAACAGGAGTCCGTCGTCGGTGCCCTCGAAACGTAAAACCCCCCGCACAGAAAAGAAACCAGCGCAGAAGCCGAAAAGCAGCGCTGCCCGAAAGTCGTCAGCCAACAAAAAGGCGCAGGCTTCGAAGAGCACGCCCAATAAAACCGTTGCCGCAAAAAAATCCGCTCCAAGGAAAAAAAACGGGGCACCGAAGCAGTCTGCCAAAAATAAAAAGTCCACCGGTTCCGGTGGCGGGTTCCGGCGTTTTATTCCGCTGCTGATCAAGGTCGGTGTGGTGTTGGTGATTTTGGCTGCGATTGGTGTGATTTATCTGGATGCGGTGATCACCAACCATTTCGAAGGCAAGCGCTGGTCGATTCCGGCCAAGGTCTACGCCCGCCCTCTGGAGTTGTACGACGGTATGCCGATCACGGAGGAGCAGTTAGCGTTCGAACTGAGCCAGTTGAATTATCGGCATGTGTTTGATCGTGAGCCCACCTCCGGAAGTTTTACTACTCAAGGCAGTCATTATCAATTGGCGACGCGCGGTTTCGATTTTTGGGAAGGTGCGGAGGCTGCGAAAAAAGTGTCCTTTGATATTCATCGCGGGCGGGTGCAGGGCTTGCAGTCGGAACAGGGCAGTGACGGTATTGTGCGAATGGAGCCGGCATTAATCGGCGGTATTTACCCCGCTCACAATGAAGACCGGGTGTTGGTCAAGCTGGATCAGGTGCCACCCTTATTGGTGCAAGCTTTGTTGGCAGTGGAAGATCGGGACTTTTTCGAGCATTTCGGAATTTCCCCGAAAGGTATCGCCCGGGCGCTGGTCGCCAATGTGACGTCTGGCGAAGTCAGGCAGGGGGGCAGCACGCTGACTCAGCAACTGGTGAAAAACTTTTATTTAACCAGCGAACGTTCGCTGACCCGCAAAGCCACTGAAGCGGTGATGGCTGTGTTGCTGGATTTTCATTATGAAAAAAACGACATTCTGGAAGCCTACCTGAACGAAGTCTATTTGGGGCAGGCGGGTAAACGCGGAATTCATGGCGTTGGTCTGGCCAGCTTGTATTATTTCGGGCAACCGTTGCGTGAGTTGGAAGCCCATCAGATTGCGCTGTTGGTGGGGATCATAAAGGGGCCGAGTTGGTATGATCCGCGACGTAACCCGGAGCGATCGGTAGAGCGGCGGGATCAGGTTTTGCAGCTTATGCTGCAACAGAACGTACTGGATCAGCGCAGCTATGATGTGGAAGTGAAAAAGCCACTCGATGTTATTCGTAAGCCACTATATGAGGACGCTCGTTATCCCGCGTTTTTGGACTTAATGAAGCGCCAGTTACGTCGCGATTATAAGGACGAAGATTTACGCTCGGAAGGGCTGCGTATTTTTACCACCCTGGACCCCTGGGTACAAAATAGTTTTGAAAATGCGGCTTTAAATCAGGTGAAATCGCTACAGAAGCAATATGGCAAAAAATTGTCCGGCCTGGAAGTGGCGGGGGTATTTACTTCCAGTAATACCGGCGAAGTGGCCGCGATTGTGGGAGGGCACTCGGTGCGTTACGAGGGCTTCAATCGTGCGCTTGATGCCTTCCGCCCGATCGGTTCCCTGGCCAAGCCGGCGGTGTATTTGGCGGCGTTAGAGCGCGGCTTTACCCTGGCAAGTATATTAAAAGATGAAGCCGTCACACATACGCTCGCAAACGGCACGACCTGGACACCAGAGAACTTCGAGAAGGAAAGTCACGGCGAAGTGCCGATGATGGTGGCGTTGGCCAACTCCTATAATCAGGCAACCGTGAACCTGGCAATGGATGTGGGTATTCCGGCGGTGGTGGATGCGATGACCCGATTGGGTGTCGAGAAGACGTTACCGGCGGTGCCTGCGCTGTCACTGGGAGCAGTCAGCCTTTCTCCCTTTGAAGTGGCGCAGATGTATCAGACCATCGCCACCGAGGGGTTTGCGACACCGTTACGAACCATTCGTTCGGTACTCACCGCCGATGGCCAGCCGCTGCAACGCTATGAATTGGAAGTGGAGCAGCGCTTCCAAGCAGCGGATATTTACGCACTGACTTATGGGATGCAGGAAACAGTGCGGTCCGGTACCGCTAAAACCGCCTCCCTGTGGTTGCCTCCGGATTTGAATCTGGCAGGTAAAACAGGCACCAGCGACGACCAGCGTGACAGTTGGTTTGCGGGCTTTAGCGGTAACTATCTGGGTGTCGTGTGGATGGGAATTGACGATAATAAACCGACCCCGTTGACCGGAGCGCTGGGTGCATTGCCGGTCTGGGCGAACACCCTGTCGAGGCAGAACTTGTTACCGCTGCAATTAGCAGAGCCGGATAATATTGAGTGGGTTTGGGTTGATCCACTAAAGCAAGCCCGCACCAAAGCCCATTGCGAAAACAGCCTGCACCTGCCTATCCGCAAAGACAGTGTGCCGGAAAAAGAAATATCCTGCGGCGGCGGGGGCCGGGCATTGAATTGGTTTAAAGGGTTATTTAAGTAATGTCATTATCTTCGGAAGGAATAGAAAAATTGAACTGTTATCCAACACACACACGAATGTTTTTATTAATGCTGATGGCTTTAGTGCTCGGTGCTTGTGTCAGCAAACCGGTTTCCATCGTCAGCGAAGAGGAGGTGCTGGGCAGTGAAACCATCTCCGCCACCGGCGTTGCCGCTGCCGATAAATTATTAAGCCAGGGCGAAAGCCTGAGATTGAGTGGCGATTACGCCGGGGCAGCTAATCAGTTCGAACGTGGTATTCGCATGGCTCCCCGTTCTGCGTCACTATATCTGGCGTTGGCTAAAACCCGTTTAGCGATGCAGGATTATCGTAACGCTCAGCAAATGGCTCAGCGGGCGGTTTCATTGCTGCCGTCGAAGCCAAAAGGCGCAGAGCAAACCACCAAAGCCGAAGCGTGGTTAGTGGTGGCGCAGGCCAAAGAAAAGTCCGGGGATAAAGAAGGGGCAAACCGCGCACGCGAGAACGCGCAGGCGGTTTGGTAATTACGATTTAGCTAGAGGATTTGCCGCGCCCGCCACCGGAAGACTTGCCGGGTTTGCGTGCTGGCTTGGATGCGCGTGGTCCGCCCGCTGGCTTTTTGGAGCGGGGTTTGCAACCCGCTTTGCCACCGCCGGGTTTGCGATCTTTTTTCGACGAGCGTGGCGCCGCGGAACCGCCGCTGGTATCCGGCTCTTCTTTTCCGAAACGGGTAATGCGCAGAGGCTGATTACGGGCACGGATCGATTTGATCTGATTAAATAATTCTTTCGGCATGCCCTCGGGCAAATCAACAGTAGAGAATTCTCCCCGCATATTTATTTCGCCGATGTACTCACTATCGATGCCCACTTCGTTGGCAATGGCACCCACGATATCTCCGGGTTTTACGCCATGAGCTTTACCCACTTCAATACGGAAACGTTCCATTTCCACATCCGGGTAATCCCGCAGGCGTCGGGGTGCTTCGTCGATGGGTGATTCGTCAATCTGTAAGCGACCTTTATCACGTCCACGTCCCCCGCTTTCATTGTCCCGGTCGCGGCGACGTGCGCTGCTTTCACTGCCACGACCCGCCGGAGCCGTCAGTTCTTGCTTGGGTTCCAGCGGTTGATCTTCGTGTAGCATATTCAACAGCACGGCTGCCAAATTTTCCGGCTCGATTTCCATGTCGTGGCAGCATTGTTCAATAATACCCTGGACCACCGCGGAGGGTGTGTTGGTGGCGGCTTTGGCGATGCGCTCTTTTAAACGCTCAATGCGTTGCTGCATTACCAGGTCGTTGCTTGGAATTTTCGCCCGCACAATTTTCTGGCGGGTATGGCGTTCAATGGTTTGCAGCAATCGGTTCTCACGATGAGTGACGAACAAGACGGCTTCGCCGCTGCGTCCGGCGCGGCCAGTACGTCCGATACGGTGCACATAGGATTCGCTATCATAGGGAATGTCGTAGTTAACAACATGGCTGAATCGATCCACATCCAGACCACGGGCCGCAACATCCGTAGCGACCAGAATATCAAAACGGTTTTTCTTCAGTCCGATGATGGTTTTCTCGCGCTGGTTTTGCCCGATCGCACCGTGAATGGCCTCTGCACGATAGCCCCAGGCGTTGACTTTCTCGGCCACTTCGCTGGCGCTATCACGGGTGCGCACAAATACAATCACTGCATCGAAGCTTCGGGTTTCCAGGTAACGGCGCAGTGCTTCTTGTTTCTGACGTCCGTCCACCAGCCAGTAGCTTTGCTCGATGCGTTCCACGGTGGCGGTTTTTGCCACGATGTTCACATGCTTGGGGTTTTTCAGGTATTTATCAGCGATGCGCTTAATCGGTGCTGGCATGGTCGCCGAGAACAAGGCGGTTTGCTGCTCTCCTGAACAATGGCTCAGTATGTCTTCGACATCATCAATAAAGCCCATCCGCAGCATTTCGTCGGCTTCGTCCAATACCAGGGTTTTGACTTCGCTGATGTCCAGAGTGCCCCGGCGCAAATGATCGAGCAGCCGTCCGGGCGTGCCCACGACGACTTGTGCGCCCTGACGCAAAAGATTTAGCTGCGGTCTGAAATCCTGTCCGCCGTAGATAGGCGCAATGCGGAATCCCTTGCGATAGCGCGCATAGCGTTGAATGGCTTCGGCCACCTGAATGGCCAGCTCACGGGTGGGCGTCAACACCAAAACCTGAGGCTTTTTGCATTTGTCATCCAGCTTTGCTAACAGCGGCAATGCGAATGCGGCGGTTTTGCCTGTGCCGGTCTGCGCCTGACCAATCAGGTCCTGTCCGCTCATGAATACCGGAATACTGGCAGCTTGAATGGGGGAGGGGGATTCATAACCCAATTCGCTGAGGGTTTTCAGCACGAAATCGGGCATTCCCAGCTCTTCAAAGCTGGAACTGTTTTCAGTGTCGGACATTCAGTGTGGCCTGTATGTGAGCTACCAATACAAAAGAGGGGACGTACGTAGCGGAAATTATAGAGGGCGTAATTATACGCAGTTTCCCCAGGAAACTGAAACGATATTGTGATTCCGTTCGGCAGGGTGATGGTGGTCTCACCGGTGTAGCGCATTTTAATGACCAATCTCAGATACTTACGGGGCAGATTCAGGCGCGTCTGGGGTGACGTTACGCGTCATTTACAGTGGTACCCATCGAGCGGGCTCCGAATCTCAATATAGAATGAGAATTATTGTTATCATCGTGGGGCTTTCCCCTACCAATTGATGGCGGGGAATCCGTGCGTCTGGAGAAGTCTGCTACGAATGTCAGGGCGGAATTACAGAATGTGTTGGATGAGGATAATAGGCGGGGGCTTCCACCCGGGGCACCTTAATTGTGGGTGCCCCTCGAACGTTCTCACTGCCCGCTACCTTCGATTTGTAATACCTATTTACGAGTCGATGGCCTCAACCGCGGACTGGTTCAGACGGATACCGGTGTGCTACAAACGCTTCATTACCGTACGCACAGCAGAAATAGTTTGATCCAGTTCCTGGTCGCCGTGAGCCGAAGAAACAAATCCGGCTTCATAGGCACTAGGTGCCAGGTATACCCCTTGCTCCAGCATCAAATGGTAAAATTTCTGAAAACGTTCCAGATCACAGCGGGTTACTTGTTCAAAGCGAGAAATGTTGTTTTCGTCGCTGAAGAAAAAGCCGAACATGCCGCCCACCTGATTGGTGGTGAAAGGAATGCCTGCGTCGTCGGCTGCACTTTGAAAACCGGCCATTAAGGCATTGGCTTTCTTGCTAAGGGCCTCATAAAAACCCGCTGCTGAAACCCCTTCCAACATTGCCAGTCCAGCGGCCATGGCCACCGGATTGCCGGACAGCGTACCGGCCTGATAGACCGGGCCGACGGGGGCAATGTGATCCATGATGTCTTTTTTCCCGCCGAACGCACCCACCGGCATTCCGCCGCCAATCACTTTACCTAACGTGGTCAGATCCGGAATGATACCGTAAAGCCCTTGTGCCCCCTGCAAACCCACACGGAATCCGGTCATCACTTCATCCAGAATCAACAACGCACCACTGCTGTCACACACATCCCTGAGCCCCTCCAGGAAGCCTTTCTCAGGCGGAATGCAATTCATATTGCCCGCGACGGGTTCCACGATAATACAGGCGATCTGTTCACCCATTTGAGAAAATAGTTCGCGTACCTGGTCAATATTATTGTATTCGAGTGTGAGTGTGTGTTGCGCCAGGCTTTCGGGAACGCCGGGGGAATTGGGCACGCCTAATGTCAACGCGCCGGAGCCGGCTTTTACTAACAGTGAGTCTGCATGCCCGTGATAGCAACCTTCGAATTTCACAATCTTGTCGCGGCCGGTGTAACCTCTGGCCAGGCGGATTGCCGTCATGGTGGCTTCGGTGCCGGAGTTCACCATGCGCACCAGGTCCATCCCTTCGAAGTTTTCACAGACCTTGTACGCCATTTCTACTTCGATGGCTGTCGGAGCGCCGAAGCTTAAGCCTTGTTCCGCGGCCTGCTGCACCGCACGCACAATAGACGGATGGCTGTGGCCCAGAATCATCGGCCCCCAGGAGCCCACATAATCGATATACCGGCGGTCGTCTTCGTCAGTTAAATAAGCACCCTTTGCGGATTTGAAAAAAACCGGATCTCCGCCAACGCCTTTGAAGGCGCGGACCGGGCTGTTGACGCCACCGGGAATATGAGATTGGGCGGCGGCAAATAACGTAGCTGAACGACTCATTGGGGGTTCCTGAAGGTTAGTAAACGGGTTTAGGGATGAGTATGAAACAGAGCCCGGTATTGACGACATTGTTCTTCTGTATCGTCGCGGCCGAAAATATCCTGTATGACTGCCAGCATTGAAAAGCCTGCAGTGATTAACGGAGCAGCATTATTCAGGGTAATGCCCCCGATGGCAACGGTAGGCAGCGGGCAGTTATAAACAAAGTCCTGTACGGAGGAAAGCTGTGCAGGCACGGCATCGGGTTTGGTTTGTGACGGAAAAAAGCGGCCGAAAGCCAGATAATTTGCGCCTTTGTCCATCGCGCTGTGTGCCAGGTCTACCGACCCGTGGCAGGTGGCACCGATGATTTTGCTGCGTCCCAATTGCTGGCGGGCAACCTCCACCGGGGTGTCCTCCTGCCCCAGGTGGACGCCGTCTGCATTGCTCTGAAGACATAACTCCAGGTCGTCGTTGATGATCAAAAGGCAATTGTATTCCCGTGTTAATGCGCGCAGTTGTAGCGCTATTTGCAAACGCAAACCGTCAGGGCTGGATTTATCCCGGAATTGAATAATTCGTGCGCCCCCCTTAATCGCTTGATGTACCTGATGCAGCACGCTGTGGTCGGGCGTGAGTTCGGGGTCGGTGATTGCATATAATCCACGCAAATTCATAATTATGAGATTACCTTGCCTTTGACGACCATGCCAGGCGGTCCGGGATCAGTTGTCCCATGCCCAGGCGACGGCTATTGTGAATGGCCTTCGCGGTGTAGGCCTGAGCCTCGCGTACGGCCCCGGCGACCGAAGCGCCGTGAGCAATGTAGCCAGCCAAAGCGGAGGACAGTGTGCACCCGGTGCCGTGAAAATCACCGGGCAGGCGTTTTTGTTTGTACTCTTCCAGAAACTGCCGGTGGCCCCATAGCCGATTAATGATTTCAGGGCTTTTGTCATGCCCTCCTGTGACCAGTACGTATCCCGCCCCCAGTGCCATGAGCTGCTGGGCGCAGGCATCAAGGGAGTCGGCGTCACTGCAAATGAGTTTGGCTTCAAGGCTATTGGGGGTGATCACAGTGGTGACAGGAATGAGTAGGTCGGTAAAGGCTTCGATCAGGTTTTCTTTACTCAGGGCGCCACCGCCTCCCGCCGCCATTACCGGATCGAAAACCACCGGGATACCCGCATAGTCCTGCAATAATGTATGAATCGCTTCAATAATTTCTACACTGGCGGTCATTCCGATCTTGAAGGCATCCACCCGTACATCTTCCAGCACCGCCCGCGCCTGTTCCACCATGAACGTAACGGACACCGGTTGAAAGTCTCTTACGCAATGGGTGTCCTGGGCGGTCAGGGCGGTAATGACGGTGCAGGGGTGGCAGCCAAGGCTGGTCAGGGTTTCGATGTCGGCTTGAATACCAGCGCCGCCGCAGGGATCATGACCAGCAAAAACCATCACGACCGGTGGACGCATTTCATTCATAGCCTATACCCCTTTGGTTATCCGTTAGAGCTCAACAATATATCGCTTATTGAGCCCCAGAGCACCCCTGGTAAAACGGATTATTCGAAGCGAAGAATCTGGGTCTTTATGAGCGGAGGGACTGCCAAAAAGTATTTCAGCTTCAACAAGTTATAACCAAAGTGCAGGCAGGTAGGGACACACGGCAGTGGTTGCGTGTATAATTAGTCCCCTTCTAATAGATTAAAAATAATACATGAAGTGCTGTCCATCGGGTTGTAGTGGGGCGCTTGTCCTATAGAGAATGCCTTAATGTCCGAAACAGATGTGCTTTTTTCACTCACCATCAAACCCCGCTTTTGTGACACCGATGCCATGGGTCACATCAATAACACCGTATTGCCCGTGTGGTTCCTGGAAGGCAGGGAATCCATTTTACGGATATTCAACCCGAGCCTGTCCACCGAAGAAGTAACGCTGGTATTGGCAAAAATAGAAATTGAATACCTGGAAGAAACCTTTTTCGGGAAGGAAGTGGAGATCCGGACTTATGTCCTGCGAATCGGCACATCTTCTGTGCTGGTGGGACAGGAAGCCTGGCAAGAAGGCACGTTGCGAGCTACCGGCACGGCGACCATGGTTAATTTCGATAAGCACTTGCGCAAATCAGTACCGATCCCCGCGGACGTGAAAAAGCGTCTGTCTGAGCATGTTATGGAGGCGAATCATTAACACTTCGGATGGGTTTACAGTAGAGCATCAACCAGAGCTCGCACGCTTTGTGGTTAATCTGGGTTCCGAGCAGGCCGTTATGACCTACCAGCTGCTGGATGAGGGCAAGATTGACTTCAATCACACCTATGTCCCTAAATCGGCCAGAGGCACAGGTTTAGCGGACATTTTGGTGAATGAGGGACTTGTCTGGGCCAGTACAAAAGGGTTCGATATTCAGGCATCTTGTTGGTTTGTAAGGGGAAAATTGAATTAACGTTCACTGATAAAGCATAAGTATATCAATCGTTTACTAGTTTCGGCTTCCCCCAACCAATTCTTGCAGAACCCGTTTTATTGACCGGAAAGGAACAAGCCCCTTACTTTTGTATAGGTTTACAAATGCAATCAAATCTTGCATAAAACCACCATAATGAGTTCGTGAACCTGCAGAAGATAGGTAATAATCAAGGAAGAAAGAAAAATGTAAGACCGTTTTACTGTCCGGAATTGGACAGATATTTTGTAGTAGTAGGGGAAGGAAAATTTATGAAGCGAGCGTTAAAGGCCTGTCTTGAGGCTATGAATACGGCGGACGATTATCAGGCGTGGGCGGATGCCGCACGTGAATACGATCGTTTATCCGGCAACGAAGAATGGCGCGAAGAAGACGCTTCACCCCATTACGATTACAAGATGATCCGGCTGCGATTCAATGAGCTGCGCACTGCCCGACAACGGGGTGATGTGGATCAACTGGTGTTTTACATTAACGAAGGTCTGCACGGGAATCTAGGGCGAATCGCTAATCCAATGCTTTATCAGCATTGTTATTTTGGCACCAAAGCCCTGATCGGCGAATACCTTGATGAAGTTTGCGCCTGCCTGCAATGGATCTGCGATACGGACTTCCCGAATTTTTCCCTGGTTCAGAAGCTCGAATTTTTTGAGCGCACGCATCAATCATTTGGCGAATCCGGCTTGATGCTAAGTGGTGGCGCAGCCTTGGGTATGTTTCATTTGGGTGTACTCAAGGCGATGTGGGAAAAATCACTTCTGCCCAGTATTATATCCGGCTCCAGTGCCGGTTCCATTATGGCGTCGGTCGCCGCTACCCACACCGACGACGAGCTGGAGGCGATGCTCGACCCTGAATATATTTATGCAGAAGCGTTCCGCATGGTGGGGTGGCGCGGTACCTTACGCGGCAAAGGGATACTGGACCCCGCGCAACTGGAGCTGTGTTTGGAGCGTAATGTACAGGACATGACATTTGAAGAAGCCTTTCATCGCACTGGACGGCGGGTGAATATCACGGTTTCACCGGCAGACCCACATCAGGAATCCCGTTTGCTGAATGCGGTGACATCGCCCCATGTGCTGATTCGAAAAGCCTCACTGGCATCCTGTGCAATTCCTTATGTGTACCCCCCCGTGATGCTGTGGGCGAAAAATATTAACGGTGAAAAAGTACCGTATATTCCTTCCCGCCAGTGGGTGGATGGGTCGATTAAAAATGATTTGCCGATTCAGCGTTTAGCCCGGTTGTATGGCGTGAACCACACGATTGTGAGCCAGACTAATCCGCATGTGATTCCGTTCTTGTCGCGCAACAAGTCATCGGACAAAACCATCGGCAGTTATGTCAAGGAAATGGTAGTAAGCAACACGCGTTCCAATGTGAACATGCTGCTGGATTACACCAAAAATAAATTATCAAATCGGGGTTTGGCGTTATTGGTTGATAAAGCGCATTCCATTGTGTCGCAAAGCTATCAAGGCGATATCAATATCGTGCCGGCCCGAGAACCCATGAATGCGTTTCGTGTTTTATCCAATGCGTCTCCGGATGATGTCGCCAGATATATCCGCGCAGGTGAAACCAGCACCTGGCCACAGTTGGAAATGATAAGAAACTCAACCAGTATAAGCCGCACCATTAACACCTGTTTGGTGGCACTAAAAGCCGAAGAGGAAAGAGAATTGGAAGAATATTCTCAGTCTCATGCCAGGGCATAAGATCAAGTTAACCGTGCTTTAAATTAAGTAACCAGCTGATGAAAAACGGTAGCTCGTTGATCTGTTGGATATATAACAATATTTTCAGGGAGCAACATGGATGTTGGCCTGAAGCATTCACGAGGTAGCCGTGTCCAAGCGCAAAACCCCTTTAGCCATTGCACTGGCCGATAATAAGCCCAGCACAAGAGCAACGCCAATGGATGCCTTTGCTCTGGCACGACAATATTGGCTTGATTGCCAAAAGCTGAATTTAGGCGCCATCGCAGAAGAGCTTGGAGTGAGCCGGGCCACGCTGTTTCGCTGGATCGGCAATAAGGATTTGCTGATGGGGGAAATCATCTGGTCTGCCTATAAACCCACTGTGTTAACGGCTCGCCAGAATTGTCCGGGCGAAGGCGTGGATTATGTGGTCAATGTGTTTCGCGCAGTGAACCATGCGGTTTTCGGTTCGGCGCCTTTGCGGCACTTCTTACAGGCTGACGGACAGTACGCGCTCAGCATCCTCTCTTCCAGAAGCAGCACTTTTCATGCCCGTATGGTGGAAATCAATACGGATTTGTTAATACAGGAAGTCGACAAAGGCATGATCAACCCATCGATGAAAGTCGAAAGTCTTTCTTACTTTATGGTGCGTATCGGTGAATCCTGTACTTTCAGTGAAATGATAATGGGGCAAAAGCCGGATCTTAGCCAGCTCGAAGATGCCTGCACCGCGGTGCGGATATTGCTGGGCGGAAGCAGCAGCTAGTGGCACAGGCTTATCCACGGCAGTCGAATTTTTAATAGGGCCAGACACCTTCTTTTTTGCGTTTGGGTTTCGGGTCCTCCGGGTTGTCTGTGGCGACGTCTTCCTGACGCCCCGACATCGCCCCCCAGAAAGGCAGTCGTTTGGTAAAACCGCGCACGGATTCTACGCTCTCGGAAATACCGGAAAATCGTTCTGTAATTATCCGGATTTCATCCATGTTCTCAGAAATACGGAACACAACCACGTAAAACTCCATCAGTGCGCGGGCGATGGTGGCGACCGTAATAAATCCTACTGGCCCGGCGACCAATAAATAAAATAAACCCCTCCACCAGGAAGTCAAAAAGGCTTCCACAATAAAATACCCAGCAGCAATCAGGGTGGCGGTCAGAATAATGCCGTACAAAACGGGAAACATCTGAACGGTAATAAACCGGCTAAACGAAAAATCAAACAGTGCAGTAAAAAACTTGTGGGCGGTTGCACCTGCACGTGAGAAGGGCGTGTTTTTGCGATTCGTGGTCGGCATCCTGCTTATCCTGCGAAAGGGGGGAATCATCGCTATTGTCTCATATTCATTTATGAAAAAAACGCGATCCGGGTCAGGTTATTTTACCGCATGATTATTTAGATAATTGATTAGGTGATTGCGCGAGCATTTCATGATTAACGGATAGTTGGGGTAACCGGTAAATCAACCATAACACGGCACTGACGCCGGCAATCACATTCGCGACCGCAACGCCACCATACAAACCCGCTGCCTGAAACCAGTGGCTGCCAAGCCAGGCCAGGGGAATGGTTAAAACGAACAGACGAAACACGCTTATCAGAGTGCCGTACAGCGGGCGGTGCATCGCGTTTAGCGTTGAGCAGCTGAGCATCACCAATCCCTGGCAGCCATAACTGAGCGGCACCAGCAGCAAATACCAGCGTATCGCTTCTTTGGTTTGTTCCTGTTCAGTAAATAGGTCGGCGACGAAGTCGCCGTTAAGATACAAAACGGCTGCAATCAATAATTCGCACCCCAGAGCGAAAGATAGGGTATAGCGTAAACTTTCCCGTATCCGCATGCTGTTGCCTGCCCCGTAATTCTGACCGACAAAAGGAGCAAGGGCAGAAGAGAGAGCAATGATAATCACAAGCGAAATGGCCTCGATACGAGTGCCGACACCGAAGCCCGCGACCGCATGGTGACCGAGTGTGGCGGCCATTGCCGTTAGCACCATCGCGGTGATCGGCATCATCAGGTTGGTGGCGCTGGCAGGGATCGCCAAGTGCAGAATCGCTGCCCAGGTGGTTCTGCGCTTGCCGAATATATCCGCGATGCGCATCAGGCGGCGTTTATGGATCAGGATGACCAGAATGGCCAATGCAGACAGCGCCCAGGACATGACTGTGGCGATGGCTGCCCCGCGAATCCCCAGCTCCGGAAACGGACCAATACCAAATATAAGCAGCGGGTCCATTATCCCGTTCACCAGCCCGGCTATGGCCATCACAATACTGGGTGTATGGGTGTCGCCGGTAGCCCGCAATACACTATTACCCACCATCGGTAGCACCACCAGGAAAAACCCTCCATACCAAAGTTCCATGTATTCCCTGATTAGATCAATGGTGTCGGCTGAAGCGCCCATCAGACGGAACAGCGGGTCGATGGTGAGGATACCGACAATGCCGGTGGGTATCGCAATGGTAATGGCCAGGGTAAGGGCGTGGGCGGCGGTTTTGCCAGCCTGTTCATGGTCACCGCCACCGATACGCGAGGCTATGTGGATGGATGTGCCGATACCGATTCCCATGGAGATGTTCATCAATACAGCCGACACCGGAAAAGTAAAACTGACCGCAGCCAGTTCGTCCGGACCTATCAGGCTGATGAAGTAGGTGTCGACCAGATTGAACATTAAAATGGCAACAATCCCGAATACAGTGGGAAGGGTCATTTTGGTTAGGATGGGAATGATGGGGTCGTTCAGAAGGTCCTTTTTCCGTGCCCTGGCCATAAAAATCTACTGCTGAAAATGGGGCTCCGATTATGTCACAGGCGATGGCTCAGTTCATCTGTCGTTGAGTTGGATATAAAGAGTTGTCAAATGGATCGCGGTGCTATTGATTTGTGCGCGCCTCAATCAATCAGGAAACTGGTGAACAGCACATCTTCAACTGCAGCCGGGGCACCTTCCGATTCCAGTGCGGACAGGACCTCCCGCAATGCCTCTTCGCGCAGGTGTGTTTTACCTTCAGTGGAGCTCAGCACATTTTCGTCCTGGCGGCTGAATAGCATCACCAGATTATTGCGAATGGAGGGCATATGCTCAGTGATGGCATCCATTGTTTTCTGGTCATTGACCATTAAAGTCACGTCCGCTTTCAGGTAGCCCATGCGTTGAGCCTGATAGTTGGTCACGAAAGAAGGTGATAATTCGATATAGAGCTTGGAGGCTTCAGCCGGTGTCTCGGTGTTGGCATGGGAATACGACGAAACGATTAAGATTAGGCAAGTCAGAGCCCGTAATACACTGCGCATTTACTACTACCTGTTAAGACTGAATGACTGTCGTAAGCATAGACAGGGCTGGTGAAATTTCAGCTGAATTCAACGCATTTATCTGACCAATTTATCCGTTTTGTGGTGTGGTTATTAAATTTGGGCTGGAGCATTTAGAATCAAACAGGTACAAACCGGTCCTGAATGTGTTCAGCACAAAGGAGGTGGGTTATGCAGTTTACAGAAAGCTTTGTCGGCGGCCCGATGATGTGGGGCGGCGCGCTCTTAATGGGCGCTTTGCTGTTAGTTGCGCTGTACTTTGCCCCGTGGCAGGCACTGCGGTCTGTTGTCATCCGCCAGCATGCCTTGTGGGGTTCGCTGGCGGCATTGTGCCTGGTCTGGTCCTTTCGTTTCGAGGTCATACCGGGACTCTTTTTTCACCCATTTCTAATGGTGACAATCACCTTAATGTTTGGCTGGAGCCTGGCTTTGATTCTAGGGGCTATCGTATTGGTGATTCTTGCGGTGGTGGCAGTTGATCCGTTATCGGGGCATTGGTCTACTCTGCCGTGGGATTGGTTATTTACGACACTGATACCCGCTACCATGGCCTACGGATTATTGCGATTAATGGATTTGTTTCCGACTCGGAACCTGTTCGTTTATATTTTGGGGCAGGGTTTTTTCGGTGCGATCGGGGTGACGTTGGTGAGTTGTGCCCTACTGCTTTTGTTTGTATGGGGAACACAGCCGGAGCCTGTTTTCGAAAAGCTGTGGGATAAGGCAGCGTTTGTGTTGCCGCTAATGTACGCTGAGGGTTTTCTTAATGGGATGTTGGTGACATCCATTACGGTTTTTCTGCCGGACCTGGTTAAAACGTTTGATGATGAACGTTTTCTGAAATCGGGTTAGTCGTGCTTGTTGAGCAGGGTCATTAGCGCCGGCGCCAGCAGAAAATCGGCCAGCAGAGCCAGCACGATACACAAGCTGGTATAGATTCCGAAGTGGGTAAAATTATTCAGTTCCGAAAGCGTCAACACCAGGAACCCGCTGCATAACACCACACTGGTGACCAGCATGGCTCGCCCGGCTGTGTGCAATGTGTTGTCGATGGCGTCTTTTACCGAATACCCCTTTTCCCGGTAACGACCAAAATGATGCATAAAGTGCACGGTATCGTCTACGCACAACCCGATGGCAATGGAGCCGATCAGAATTGAAAACATATCAAAGGGGACGTCATTCAGCTGCATTAGCCCAATCACCATAACGATGGGCAGGATATTCGGAAACATACTGATCAGTCCCAACTTCAGGCGACCCATCAGCAACACCATAATAAAGCTGATAACCACCAGCGCAATTACATACGCTTCGGCAGCCGAATGAATCACTGAGTTAAGTGTACTCCCGAGCAAAGGAATCAGCCCGGTAATGGTAACCTGATAGGATGCACCCAGGCTGTCGTGGAAGCGCTGCTCCAGATTATCCATTAACGGTGCGTAGAGCAGGGCATCAATCCAGGGTAGGGTGAGGGTAATTCGGGCTTTTCTGTAGTCTCTGTCGACCAGGCGGAATAAATCATCGGCGCCACTTAATTCCAGCAGAAACAATTCTTGCGCTACCAATTCTCGGGTCTCCGGGATGGTGTAGAAACGTTGATCGTTGTTGTGCAATGCGCGGTTGCTTTCCTTGATCAGATCGGTGATCGAAAGTACTTTGTTGACGCTGAATTGCGGAGTTGAAAATGCACCGAGCTGCTGGCAAAGGGCATCCAGGTTACGCAGAAATTCCGGTTCGTGGATACCGCCTTGTTCACCGGTATCCACCAGCACCTCTAACGAAACGCTGCCACCCAACTGTTGGTCTATGGTGACGATGCTTTGCTTGGCGGGCAGGGTGTCCGGTAACCACTTCAATGGATTGTGGCTAAAGTTCATTTGCAATACCGCCACCATGGCAGCAATCAGTGTAATGAAACTGACAAAAATCACTTTTTTGGGGTGGTAATAACTGACATGAGCTGCCTTGTCGATCAGTGTGTTCAGCAAAACAGACGTGTGTGGCGCTTTGTCGTTGCTGCCAGGCTTTAACGGTAGCAAACTGATGCAGGCAGGCAGTACGATAATAGTCATTACGAAGGCGGACATCACCCCGACTGCGGTGAACACGCCCAGATTGGAAATGGGCAGTAAGTCCGCGTTTGCAAACGATGCCATTCCCGCTGCCGTGGTAAGGCTGGTCAGGAACATGGCCAGACCGCTGTGTTCCAGTGCTTTAATCACCGATGCTTTTTTGTCGCCGTGTTGATTGAATTCCGCATAGAAAAAGCTAAGAAAATGGATGGCGTCGCCGATACCGACCACCAGCAGAAATGACGGCACAATGGCCGTGGGTAGCTGCAGTGGCTGGCGGAATAATCCCATCAGGCTGATGGTAAAAACCACACTGAGCAGGACACAGACAAGAGGGAGAAGGACACCACTGGCACGACGGAATAAAAGGAACAGTAAGATCGCAATGATGCAAACAATCCATTTGGAAAAAGTCTGCATGTCGGTGATCATGGCGGTTCTTAACAGGTCGGTAACCACCGGTGAACCGGCCACGGATAAGTGCATTCCCTGATCCCTGAACGGTTGCAATGACTGTTCAAGCTGTTGCAAAAAGCGCGCTGTTTTTTCGTTAGCTCGGGCCAGCTGTTGACGCGCATTAACACCGGGCTCGGGGGTTACATACTGCAGCCTCACAACGATTGTCGCCATTGAAAGCACGTCATCGAGGTAAAGGCCTTTATACAGAGGGTTGCTGTTTATGCGGCGCCGCAACTCGATAAACTCGGCTTTGCCGTGAGGCCAGGGGTCGAACAGCTTTTCAACAAAGAGTTCATCGTCCCGGCCATAGACATAACGAGCATTGATCATAGAATCAATGGCTTCGGATGCCGGTAGCTGTTGTTCCAGGGTTTGATACAGCCGCTGAAATTGCGTGAGGAATTGGGGTGCGAGCACGTTTTCGGCTTGCACCCCGATAATCACCAGCTCATCGCGGCCGAATTCCTCGCGGAATTGATCATACGCTCGAACAGCGGGATGGTCCGGGGACAAAAAGCCTTCGGTTGAGGTATCAAAATAGATGTGCTGCAGCTGCGTGGCCAGGGTAATAAGGCAGACTAAAAGTAATGTCAGCATTTTTTTCGGAGAATCATATAGCCGACCTGCAAATACGCCAAAGCCACGCTCGACACGGGCTTTCCATGCTGTCATGCTGGTTTCTCCCAAAACTTTGTCATAATTTTGTTATTAAAATCCGGTACAAGATTAAACCAGAAACGGCGTTTGATACCATGGTAATCCTGTGATAAACGAAGACCCTTCCAAAATATTGAATCACGTCTACACCCGCATACGGCACGATCTGCCTCCAATCCCCGGCCATGTCTACCAGCCTGGTTCCGGCGTACTGAGAAAATCCGGGCTACCTCCGCGACTGGCGTTAGGGGCGTTGTGCTGGATGGTGTTGTATTCCCTATATCAGCTTAGCCACTGACATCACATTTAAAATCGTTTGACCTTGATCGAGCGATTGGCAATCATTGGTGACTTTCTTCGTAAGCCGCCTTTCCGGCATTCATCGAATCCCAATGAGAGCTTTACATGAGAACCATTCATAAATACCAAGTCGTCATCTCCAAAGAAGCCCACGTCATTGATTTGCCCGAGTCCGCCAATATCGTTCATATCGATTACCTGGTCTCCAAACGCGGAGTTTACATGTGGGTTGAAGTCCCGGCGGATATGATGGCACCGAAGCAGCCCCGTGAGTTTCGTATCTTCCTGACCGGTGATGGTATCCCGTCGGATGCCAGTTATCTCGGTACCACGATCGATCAGCATTTATCCGAGGTTTATCACGTTTACGAAATGCTGGGCTGAACCGCGGGGAAGTAAAATTCAATGAGTGCGGAAGATGTACCGGGGTTGCATGGGCGGATACCGGCTTATAGGGATGTGGTTACCCGAAACCTGCGGTCTGAGTTCGTACTGACCTGGAATCAGTGGATTCAGCGTTCTATGCCCGTGGCGCAGGATAATTTGGGCAGTGAATGGCTGGATACCTACTTAACCAGCCCGTTGTGGCGATTCGTTTTTTCAGCAGGTCTGGTGGGGCAGAACGTCTGGTGCGGTGTCATGATGCCGAGTGTGGATCGCACTGGTCAGTACTATCCGTTCATGCTGGCGCAGCCCTTACCGGCAACGACGTTGCCCACTGCATTGTTCTCTGAGGCTGAACTTTGGTTTCAGGCACTGGAACAAATTGCACTGGAAAGCCTGCAACCGGATGGGACCTTGCAACAGATAGAATCCAGGTTACACGCACTGCCCAGGCCGGAAACCCGTGTTAATACCGCCGCCACCGGTTGGGAAATGAATCGACCAGTCGCTGTTAATCTCACCGTTTCGCCCTATAATCCCCTGCAAAGTTACCCGTCTTTGCTACACGAATTGTTACGTCAACGCTATCCGAGTTATAGTCTTTGGTGGAGCATGGGCTCTGAACGAGTAGCGCCGGCGCAACTGATTAGTGGTTATCTACCGACACCACAATGCTACACTTCATTGTTGGCAGGGGATTGGGACGAGCGGGGTTGGGATACGCCGTTCGCAACCAATGCGATATAAAAAAATCAATACGAGTACACAACTGCATGGTGCAGACCCATTGGCTAAGTAGTGCCGCAACGCATTGTGGCGCTGTCCGCAGTATGAACGAGGATGCATTCCTGAATCGCAACAACGAAGGTCTTTGGGCTGTCGCTGATGGTATGGGCGGTCATGAAGCCGGTGAGGTTGCGAGTGCAATGATTGTAAATTCGATGACGCCGCTGGACCTGAAGCCGCCGTTGGTGGATATCGTGGATTCGCTGGAAGATGCGTTGCTCGAAGTTCACCACAATATACGCACTTACTCCCGTACCCACTGCGAAGGCCGGACCATGGGCAGCACGGTGGTTTCATTATTTATTCGGCAGCAGGTGGGGGTCTGTTTATGGGTTGGGGATTCCCGGTTATACCGTCTTCGAAAACAACAGCTAGTGCAGATTTCGGAAGACCACAGTCAGGTGAATGAAATGCTGTCCCGTGGCATGATTTCCGAGCAGGAAGCGGTAAATCATCCGGCCTCTAACGTGATAACCCGGGCCGTGGGTGCGAACGAAACCCTGTACGTCGATGCCACCGTGGTCGAGTTGCAAAAGGACGATATTTATTTGCTGTGTAGTGATGGCCTTTACGGTGCGCTATCTGAAGCTGAAATCAGCCTGTTATTGCAAACAGGGGATGTAGAAAAAGCGACTCAGAGTCTTATCGATCAGGCTTTGCAGGCCGGAGCACGTGATAATGTCACGGTCGTTGCGGTGAAAATTCAATGATGACCGCCGAAAAAGAAGTCCGTATTGCCCGTGATCTGCGCCGCTTAGCGCGGGCTTATTGCGATGGCCAATTCAATAAAGGTGAATACCGGCGGCGACGGCGGGTGTTGCTGCTGCAATGCGTGGATGAAGTGCCGCAACAGCCTGTTCCCCCCGAGACGCCTGAGCCCGCACCGGCGCCGCAGTCAGGCTCCTCTTTTGCAAAAACCATTGTGCTGCCTTTTTTTATGGGGGCTGCCATTGTGATAGGGCTTTGCGTGGCGGGTTACCTGCTTTCCAGGCTATTATAATAAATCCAATTAAAGTCGATACAGAACAGAATCATGGATGATCGTATTGAAATCAGGGTGGGTGACATCACCACACTTAAAGTCGACGCCATCGTCAATGCTGCGAATAATCAGCTGTCGGGTGGCAGCGGTGTTGATGGTGCCATTCACCGGGCTGCCGGAGCAGAGCAATTGCAGCAAGCCTGCCAGTTAATTGGCGGTTGCGCTACGGGGCAAGTCGTGAAAACGAAGGGGTTTGGGCTGCCGGCCAAGGCCATTTTGCACACGGTTGGCCCAATCTGGCGAGGCGGGGGGCATAACGAGCCTGAACTGTTGCGATCCTGTTATAGCGAATGTATGACCATGGCGGTGCGCGAAGGCTATCGTTCCATTGCGTTTCCTGCCATCAGTTGCGGCGCCTATGGCTACCCCACTGAACAGGCGGTAGCCATCGCGGTTGAAGAAGTGGATCGCTGTCTGCAAAGCTTTTTGTGCTTCAGGCAAGTGATCTTCGTGTGCTTTGATGAGGCGATGGCGAGCCTTTATCGTCAGGCTACCTGATTTTTTGATTTTTGCAGACTCAGGTATTGCTGACCCCATAACTTGATGGGGCGGGAAACAGGGTATTGGTCCAAATTGAGCGGAGCGTGTTTGGGCCGGCTGCGCACTTTCAGACACCATATCCCTTCCGAAAAAAAACGAAATTCCAGGTGCTCTCCATAATGGCGGAAAGCCTCATAAACGCCGGGCGTATAAGGCTGGGACAGGTTCATCTCGTCCAGAATATTGAGTTCCAGGTCCAACAGATAGATGTGCAGTACCTCATCAAACGGGTTATCGTCACTGGTAATCAGAATATAGCGCTCACCGGTAGAATACTGGTCAACTAATTGCCGACCTTTCAGTTTGCGACCGGTGGTGTGGCCCTGGAGTAACAGTTGCACGCGCGGTTCGTCGTTCATCTGGTAATAACCAATGACCGAAAACAGATGTACTTTTTGCATGTTGGCCATGACGAATTGTGGGGACTGGGAAAGTGTATAAATGCAGTGTACGGGGGTTTTTCTGTTCAAAAAATGACAGAGTACGGGTAATAATTGCGCAATATTCACACTTTTATAAATTAGGAGATTCACTAAGTCCATGAAAAAGAAACCTATTATCCCAAAACAAATAAAATGGTTCGTCGCGGCTATGCTGGGCATTATGGTATTGATTGCCGCTGCCGCACTGGTTGTCGATTTGAGCGTGGCTTAGCTGAGCTCCCGCCCGGTGTCAGGGGCTGCTGTGATATAATGGGCGCCCCTTTACCCCATAAAGAGCAGCAAACATGATCTGGTTGTTTTATGGCTTGGCAGTGGTCGTGGTGATATTAGCAACGGTTGCAGGCTGGCTATGGATTAAAGTATGGCGCTTGAATCAACAGCAACAAGGCATTCAGGCACAATTGGCTGAACAACAAGCGGAAACCGAGCAAAACAGGCTCGATTATATCTGCGAAAGTCTTAACGTAATCGCCAACGCGGTGCTGGAGAATCAATGCCCGGTCACCGAAGGTTGCATTCGGATGGCGGTGTTGTTGGATAACCTCCCACTCGATTGCGACACCAAGCACCGTTTCTCGTTGATCTTTGAAATCTATAATGCCACTCGTCATATTCCGACCCACAGCGGCTGGAAATCCCTGGATCGCCAGAGTCGCCAGCGGTATAAGCAGGAGATGTTCGGTCTTGAACAAAAACACAACGACGGTGTCATGAGGTTAATGACCCATGTAAAGCACAACCCCTTTGGTAAAGGGGTTGGAATGTCGATTAACTAAGTCGTTTAGAGGCAATAGAGGGATAGTGGTGAGCCAGATACAACGCATCTCAATACTAATAATACTGTCGCTGCTGCTGAGCGGATGCGGCGTACGATTTGTATATAACCAACTTGATTGGATTATCCCCTGGTACCTGGATGACTATATGGAGCTTGACGGTCGCCAGGAGGACGCATTCCGTAGCGATCTCGATCGCTATCTGGCCTGGCACCGTACAGAGCAGCTACCGTTGTATGCCCAGTTTTTGAATCAGGTTGCTGATGAGGCCGAAACAGGGCTGAGTGTCGATGATATAGCTCGGGTGCAGCTGCAAAGCGAGCAATTTGCGGCAACCTTGGTGGAAAGGATGAAGCCGGATCTGATCGAACTCTTTGCTACCGCTACCGATGAGCAGGTGGATCAGTTATTCGAAAAGTTTAACAAGGAAAATGCTAAGTACCGCAAAGAATACGTGGATGTGCCGGAACAGAAGCAGCGTCAGCAATGGCAAAAAGAGGTGATTCGCTACGCAGAGCGCTGGACCGGAGATCTGAACAAGGATCAGTTGGCGTTGATTCGCAAATGGTCGGAGCAGTTTGCATTAATGGGTGAAGGCGTGGGAGAGTCGCGCCTTGCCTGGCAAGCAGAATTCCGGCGAATTCTGCAGTTGCGTACGGACCGCGCAGCCTATGAAAAGGCATTCGTTGCATTACTGGATAATCCCCAATTCGGCCGCAGTCCGGAACTTCAACAGAAAATGGACGCCAATAGTGACCTACTGATTAATCTGTATCTGAATATCGATAAATCCCTAACCACAAAGCAGCGCACCAAAGCGGTAGCGAAACTGCGGGATTACGCTGACGACTTTGTTGTTTTGGCTAAGCAATAGCCCGTGCTAAAGTGATGTAACATCCCCGCCATAATCGGCTCCGTCTGATATGAGTGATACCACCCCTAAATCTATTCAATCCCCCTGTGTGCGCAATTGTTGTTTGAACACCGACGATGTTTGTCTGGGTTGCGGCCGTACCCTGGATGAAATCCGCGCCTGGTCCGCATTGTCCAACGCCGAACGGCATGAGGTATTACAGCGCTCCGAGCACCGGCGGCGCCAAATTCAAACGAATTGGCGCTTGTAGCACGATCTTCAATCCAGTCCCGCCCCGGTTGACTACACTACTTAGCATGGAAAGCAAAATATCCGATATGAAGAGCTGATATTTTCATCAATGAAGCTAAAATGGCCCCCCAAATTCAGAAGGAGACCCATTCAATGAAATTCAGCTTTATCGGGGTGATTTTGCTTACGGTGTTGGGGGCCGGCCCCGTGGTAGCCGCAAGTAACCTGCACAGTATTTCGCACCCGCTGGCCATCCTGGCGGTCGCCTTATTTGTATTGGCGTACTGTCTTGTGATCGCGGAAGAGTTCATCCACATGCGCAAATCCAAACCAGTCATATTAGCGGCGGGGATTATCTGGATATTGGTGGCTCTGGTTGCCGGTGGCAAGGAAGGCGGTCGGGAATTACTGGATAATGCGGTGCAGCACAACCTGGAAGAATACGCTGAACTGTTTCTCTTTCTGCTCACGGCTATGATTTATATCAATGCCATGACAGAGCGAAACGTGTTCGAGAAATTGCGTTCGGTGCTGATTCAGAAAGGCTATAGCTTCCGCACCTTATTCTGGATAACCGGCTGCCTGGCGTTCTTTATTTCGCCCATTGCGGATAATTTGACGACCGCCTTGTTGATGGGCGCAGTGGTGATCGCAGTCGGGGCGGATAGCCCTAAATTCGTTACGCTGTCCTTTATCAATATCGTAATTGCAGCCAATGCCGGCGGCGCCTTTAGTCCGTTTGGCGATATTACGACATTGATGGTGTGGCAGACGGGTAAGGCCGAATTTACTGAGTTTTTTGCGTTGTTTCTGCCTGCAGTGACAAATTATCTGGTGCCCGCGTTCATTATGAGTTTTGCAGTACCCAAATTAACGCCGGCTCCCATTGATGAGCGCGTCCTAATGCTGCGCGGGGCGAGGCGTATCTGTATTCTCTTTTTATGTACTATAGCGACCGCTGTGTGCTTTGAGCAATTTCTGCATTTACCCCCGTTTCTGGGCATGATGACCGGCTTGGGTTATCTGCTGATGTTTTCCTATTTCATCAAAATTACCCAGCGTGCAGACGAAAGTGGAAGTCTGGCGGAGTTTAATATTTTTAATAAAGTCGCCCGTGCGGAGTGGGACACCCTGTTGTTCTTCTTCGGCGTTATATTTTGCGTGGGCGGGTTGGGTACACTGGGTTACTTGTCGGAGGTTTCCCGGATCATGTACGCGGGATGGGGCGCCACCACGGCGAATATTGTGGTCGGCGTATTATCTGCAGTGGTGGATAACATTCCGGTGATGTTTGCGGTGCTGACCATGAACCCGGATATGAATCTGAATCAATGGTTGTTAGTCACCTTGACGGCTGGCGTCGGCGGAAGCTTGCTCTCGGTGGGGTCGGCTGCCGGTGTCGCATTGATGGGGCAATCGAAAGGCGCGTACACCTTTTTCAGTCATCTACGTTGGAGCTGGGCAATCGCCTTGGGGTACGTTGCCAGTATTGTGTGTCACATGTTGCTCAATGGAATGTTCTGAGCGGGTGCGCCACGGAGTGTAAATTAAGCGCCGGATGGCGCTTAATTTACAATTCAGAGCAGCGGATTTTGTAATTACGACATAACGTATTAGAAAACGTTGTCATCGGTGGCCTGGTTTATAACCGCAGAGACGACGCTGTCAACGCCGGATTTCATATCTTTGGTCTGTGCTGTCCGGGTGGTCACAGACCAGCTCAGTTTTTCAGTTTTGGTATTGAACAAATTGGTTTCCAGCAAATACTCAGTGGTTTCCACATAAGAGCCGGTTTCGTGTTGTCCGCTGCTGTCGTAGACCTGGTAGGTGTCAAAGTTGCGGAAAAGGTTGTCTGTGGGCCCGATTTGTTCTGCAGGCTGGAAGGTCCGATCTTTTTCCACGCCGCGAATGCTGCTGATCAGCACTGTTGTGATGCTGTTCTGAACTAATATGGGGCGCAGAGCCTCTTTGTCCACTTTTGTGCTGTCCGGCAACCAGCGTTTTGACTGCACGGCGCTGACTCCCAATGCTTCCAATTGCTTGACGAAGGCGTTCTCAAAAGCTTCCCGCATGGTCTCGCTGCCGGCCAAAGCGACCACCATAACTTTTTGTGGCGAGGCGGGGGTATAGCCCGGTAATGTCCAGCTTTCTTCGATCTGTGTGCTGGCGCAGGCGCTCAGTAATAAGGCAAAAGAGAAGAAAATCAATCGAGTAGCTTTTTTCATATTCGAGTAGCCCCAGTTTTTTCCACTTGCTGGGCATGGTAGGCCCAAGAATCACTATTGTCGAGGCCTGCAGCGATGTGGTTGTCACTATTTGTTCATCATTTTGTCAGATTAACGCCCCAATGAAAGGATAGCCTTCCCAACAACAGGAGGCCGCTCATGCTCAATACTAAAGTCCGCTCTGTCTTTATTTCCGATGTTCATTTGGGAACCACAGCCTGTCAGGCACAATACTTGCTGGACTTTTTAAGCCGCTGTGAAACCGAGTACCTTTATCTGGTGGGTGATATCGTCGATTTGCTGTATATGCGTAAGCGGGTCAACTTTACACCACTCCACGAACAAGTGGTGGATAAGGTATTGGACCTGGCTCGATCGGGCACGCGGGTGATTTATATCCCCGGAAACCACGACGCACTGATGAGGCGCTTCTGCGGGCAAATTGTTGCCGGTATCGAGATCCACCGTAACCGGGTTCACTATTGTGCAGACGGAAGACGGTTTTTTGTCAGTCACGGTGATGAATTTGACAGTGCAATGCACGCGGGGATGTTCTGGTACGTAGTTGGTGAGTTTTCGCACAGTCTTTTGTTGAAGCTGAATACCGTACTAAATGGCCTGCGAAGGGTGTTTAAATTACCCTATTGGTCATTAGCAGGCTACATTAAAAAAAGGATTGGAAAGGCAAATGAATTTATAAGCCGTTTTGAGTGGATTGCCGCACGTCAGGCACGCGAATTGAAGTATGATGGCTTCGTTTGTGGTCATATCCACCAGAGTGGTATGCGGAGAATTGAGGGGGTTCTCTATTGCAACGATGGTGACTGGGTGGAGCATTGCACCGCGTTGATTGAAACACATCAGGGCCAATTTGAATTAGTTCATTGGGCTGATCACAAAGAAGTTTTAGTAAGGGAAATAGACCTGTCTGACGAGTGGGAAGCCATTCCGCAGACGAATTAGGAACAGAGGCATAGAGATGGCAAACCCGGTAACGCTGGTGAAGGCAAGAGCAAGAGCAGGTCATATGGATGCACTATATTGCTTCCGTATGAACCGATGGATTCGTGAGCGCAAACTGCATCAATTTTTTAACGTCGTTAGCCGCTTGGGTGACGGGGTCTTCTGGTATGCCCTGATGTTGCTGTTCCCGGTTTTTATGGGGGCTAAGGGCTTTGTGATCACGGCATTGATGATATTGATGGCGGCCTGGGGTGTTTATATCTATAAGCAGATCAAAAAACGAACGATACGGCCAAGGCCTTTTGTTCGCTACCGCTCGATCAAGCAGGGTGCGCGTACGCTGGATCAGTTTAGTTTTCCGTCCGGACATACGATGCACGCGACCGCGTTTGCAATTTTGTTGACGCAGGCGGTGCCCTGGATGGGGTTTATCCTGTTCCCGTTCGCAGTGGCGACGGGTATGGCGCGGGTGGTATTGGGTTTGCACTACCCCAGTGATGTATTTATGGGTGCCGTTCTGGGCGTTCTGAATGCCTTGTTGACGTTGGTTCTGTTCAGTTCCTTTTTGTAATTCGAAACCGAATAATTTTAACCTGCGAAGAATGAATCGCGCCCGATAAGCTTCAATACCCTGATGTTTATCGTGGCGCCCGAGTGACTTCTTTCGCCACCTCTTCCTTGAATCCCATCAGAATTTGTCGCAGGCAGCTGGCGCGATCAATCCTCTCGTTTTTCTCATAAACCTGAGAGCTGTGCAGCGCGATTTGCGCCAACAATTGGCCGAATTGCTTGGCATCGCCGCCAAGGCCGCTGCTGATAGAGACGTGCTGTTTTCCTTCCACATCCCACACCCGCACCAACTCGTGAGCGTCGGCATTCTGGACTTCTGTGGGGATTGGTAAGGTTTTGGGTATTTCGGGGGGCGTATCAGACATAAATAAACTCACGCGCGGAGGCAGGGAATGTTCAGGTGAGTTTTTATTATTGGCCATAACGTAGCAGATTGCTAATAAAGCGCTCCAGCTGGTGTAGTGATTGGCAGCTTTCGACCCGTGTGCAATAGGCCTGATAGCGATCCATCTCCGAATCTCCGCTTCCCCAGCGCCGTTTGTTTTCGGGGTTTAACCAAATCAATTGACGGGATCGTTTGTGGATCGCTTGCACAATATCAACGCGGGGGTCTGCGTAATTCGTGCGCCCGTCGCCGAGGATAATGACGGTAGTGCGATGGTCAATCTGGTTCAGACATTGTTCTGAAAAAGTGTCCAGTGAGCGGCCATAGTCGGTAGACCCGCCGCCGAATTGATGCAGCGTGGTTGCGATAGCCGTGTCCAGGTTTTGTTGCGCAAAACACGCTGTTACTTCGCCCAGGTCGTTGGAAAAAGCAAAGGCACGTACATTGGATATAACCTCTGTCAAGCTATACAAAAACATCAGCAAGAAGCGGGCATATTGGCTTACTGAGCCACTAACGTCACAGATGGCCATAATTTTGGGGCGATCCACTCGTTTACTTTTCCAATGGGTTTCTAACAGGACACCACTGTAGGGAATATTATGGCGAATGGTGGAGCGCACATTCAGTTTTCCGCGCTGAAAAACTCGCCGCCGCCGCGAATGGGTTGCTACTAATTTTTTCGCCAATTTGCGCACCAGCAGTTGCACGTCTTTAAATTCCCGTAAATTCTCCAGGCTGGTTTCCATCATGACGGATTCACGTAATGCGCGGCCATCCCCGGCGGCCTGCAACAAATATTGTCTTTCCACATAGTGCTTAACTTCTTCCCGCAACAGTTCCCGCGCATTGCGCAGTTCAGCTCCCAGCTTTTGTTGCGCAGGTTCGGGAGATGCCTCTGCAGCCCACATTTCCTGTTCCATTGACTCCAGCCCCATGCCGATCATCATGCGGCGGCCATACAAACCTTTCTGGGTGATGACGCGGATGTTTCCCACTTCCGCTTCGGCTGCAGCTTGGGCCATTGCGGTGGCAATCGCTTGTCCGTCACCACTTAATAAAAGCTCGCCCAAAGCTGATTTCGGTTCCTCCGGTTCGGCTGAAGTGGATAAAATGGATCGAAGCAGGCTCCTGTCTTCGGCAGCTGCCGGTTGCTGCTTTTCCAGTGCGCTTAAATCATTAAAACTGAAAAACTGTTCAAAGCAGGTGTCAAAAAGTTGCTTTTCCTGTTCCGATTTTGCCAGAGTGTTGGCCAGCGCCAACTTCAGATAGGTACGGTTTGAGTAGCCAATCAAGTCCAGAACCTGAATTGCGTCCAGCGTTTCGGAGGTGGCTATACGAACACCAGTGCCACGCAAAGCCTTGACAAAATCCACCAGGATCCGGTCCATAGGGATTATTGACCGGGAAACAATTTTCGAAACAGGTTACGAAGGTCGTCATTTACATTCACAATATCCTCTTCGTGTTTTAGCAGAACATTCAGGCTGCGCTGCACTACTTCAGGTGTTAACACTTCGGTGTGCAACAGCAGCAGGGTGCGTGCCCAGTCGATGGTTTCACTGATCGCGGGCTGCTTTCTTAAGTCCAGTTTGCGGATCTCCTGAACAAAATCCACCAGTTGCATTTGAAGTTTGTCGCTAATGCCGGGCACCCGGCTCTGGATGATGGTGCGCTCCAGTTGTGCTTCAGGAAAGGGAATATAAAGATGCAGGCAGCGGCGTTTTAACGCATCACTGAGTTCGCGGGTATTGTTGCTGGTGAGAAAAACGATCGGGTGTGATTTCGCTTTGATGGTACCGATTTCCGGAATGGATATTTGATAGTCCGAAAGCATTTCCAGCAGAAACGATTCGAATTCGTTGTCGGCTTTGTCAATTTCATCAATCAGCAAAACGGTATTCGAAGGCGATTGCAAAGCCTGCAAAATGGGGCGGGGTTCCAGGAATTGTTCTGAGTAAAACAAGTCACCAAAATCATGCAGGCGATCAATGGACTCTGCCAGTCCGTGGGCACCCTTCAATAAATCACCCAGTTTTTCTTTCAATACCTGGGTGTATAAAAGCTGCTTTCCGTATTTCCATTCGTAGAGTGCTTTGGCCTCGTCCAGGCCTTCATAACATTGCAAACGAATCAGTTCTGCATTCAAAAATTGCGCCGTTGCTTTGGCCAATTCTGTTTTGCCGACTCCTGGCGGCCCTTCGACCAATACCGGTTTATCCAGCTTATAGGCCAGGAACATGGTCATTGCTATGGATTCGTTACAGATATAGCCGGATTGTGCGAAGCCCGCCTGTATTGATTCGACGGTTAACTCTTTTTTCATGATTGTGTGTGGTGCCTGTTTTAAAGGTATTTCTGCTGATCAGGAACAGTAACACAACTGATCGCAATCACAATGTTCGAATTTTATACAGTAAAGCGCTTGGCCGGTCGGGCTTGGTGGATGGGGCGGGTCGAAGAATGTCAAAGGAGTTTGTTGCGATTATGAGTTGCATCACAGAGTTGTACTATCGTTCTGGTTTATGTTGCTCTTACAGGTAAGGCTGATTCTTATCTGCATGGACTAATACGATAAAAGAGGACGTTATGAGTAATTTTTTTGCGACTTTAATCATGCTGTTTACCTCCCTGTTCGGAGGGGAAACTGGGGGCAGTCAACCACCTGAGAATGGCAGCGGCGATGACGTTGTCGTTGAAGACGGCAACACACAAGACGGAGGCGCAACCGACCCAGCTCCCGAATCGGGTGACGATAGCGGAGAGTCAGGCATCCTTCCGGGCTATGATCAGTTGGTTTTCAATGATGAATTCGATGGATCGGATTTGGACCGTAACCTGTGGTGCACCCGCTATGTCTACGGCGGTGGGCCAAGTTTGCAGATCCCCGATGATTCCTGTCAGCCAGTGACGGGTGCAGGAACGCTGGATTTTTTGAACGATGAGCGTCAGCGTTATGTTGATTACAACCGCTCAGGTGAATCCATGCATGTAGTGAATGAGGGGGCGTTGAAATTGCGTGCAACTGCTACCCGTACCAATGATAGTTACGCCGGCTACGAATCTGCGATGATACGCAGTAAAGCCAACTTCAAGCCGGATAGTAGCAACAGCTACTTTATTGTTGCCCGCGTTAAGCTGCCGAATGTGGTTGGAACCTGGCCCGCTTTCTGGATTAATTCGGATTTGGATGCGAATGGAAATGGAGCCTGGCCTCCCGAAATCGATATTTTTGAAGGTGCTCTGAATGGCGTGGAAGACACCGCTACTATGTTGCATCAAGCGGGTATTGTGAAAGGGCAACAAACGGCGAGTGGCAGCACCGAAATCACCTACCAATCCGACGATTTCGATGCGACCTGGAAAAACTACCACTCAGACTCCGGTTCACTGCGAAATCGTTGGCTCGAAGTGGGTATCGAGTGGAAAGCAGAGTCGGTTTGCTACTATGTGAACGGTGATAAAACCATGTGTGAGAACTACCGCTGGGTAAGTAATCAGGGTAGTAGCACGCCAAATGCCCATATACTGGTGAACCTTGCCATCGGCGGTCAGTGGGCGGGTCGGTACGGCGTGGGTGAGGAGTTTTTGGAACATTATTCCGCGCAACAGGTGGCGGAAAAGGGGTTGAGCACGTCCTTCCCCACAGAGATGGCCATTGATTACATCAGAGTGTACAAAAACAACTGATCATTACCATTTTTAGTATGAAGGCGTGTGATCAGAGCGGTATGTGTTCCGCCCGGCTCCGGGTTTGGGGTGCGCCCCGCAGAACGCGGGGCTGGGTGGAAAGCCGGTTGTAAAACAAGGGATCAGAATGCGGTTTTCGCCAGATATTCGTCCCCGTAGATAAGCTCAACCCGACGATTGTCTCTAGGATGTTTGGCATCGGCCCGAGGATCGGCTGCACCCCAGCTGAATATTTCAATTTGTTCTTGTTTTACACCTTTTTCTTGCAAAATAGAGGCGACGTATTGAGCGCGCTGCAGGGAAAGCTGTTCGTTATACGTGGCATCGCCCTGACTGTCGGCGTGGCCGTTGATGGTAATACGTACACCGGGATGCTGCAGCAAAAACTCGCCGTGTTTTTCGATTTTTGCAACGCTACTTTCATCCAGTTCTTTTTTGTCAAAACCAAATTTGAATAAGGTGTCTCCCGGATGCCCGGTCGGGGCACTGGCCTCATCCGATGTTTCCACCGGGTCCTCTAGAGCAAGAGGGGTGGATTCCTCAGGTTCATCCAGCGCGAGTATTGGGTCAATGTCGTTGGCATTTACCTCCATATTTGCAATCAGGTCCGCTTTGGAATCCTCAGAGTCGTCCGCTTGGTATTCGCTCATCGCCAGGGGCTCCGAATCCGATATTGATATCGGGGAAGCGGGCGGCGTTGGTGCGCTCTGAGCGACGGGTTCGGAAAGGGGAACGCTGTTGCTGCTGCAGCCACTGGCAAGCAAGCTTGCAGAACCGAGGAATAGGGCGATTGAAAGCGGTTTAAGTGATGTCATGTTGTTCTCCTTGATCGTGTTGTTTGACATGACTTATTAAAGCAATCGAATCGGGCAGTTCAGGGTTGTAAAAAAGAACTATGATTGATGAATAATGCCCAATTATGGCATCGTAGGCGCTGTTTGCGCCCAAACTTACCGACTGACCCGAAACGGGAGAATTATGAAGACACGAATAACAATGGCTTTGCCGATTGCACTACTGAGTCTGGGATTGAGTGCTTGTAGCTGGGTAGACCTGGACGATGCGGCAAAAGAGATTATGGTTTTGAAGCCGGAGCAGACCAAACATTGCGAGCAAATTAGAAAAACCACCAGCCAGGTGTTGGACAAGGTGTGGTTTATGAACCGGAACAAGCCGAAAATGGCCGAGGAACTGGAAACCCTGGCTCGAAACAATGCTGTGGAGTTTGGTGGTAATGCGGTAACACCGGATTCAGAAATTGCAGATGGAAAGCAAACTTTTATTATTCTGGATTGCGCGCACTTGCGCTAGACCGGTCAAACAGCATTATTGGCGACGCCGTTGCCTATAATGCTGTCCGTGAGATTCGATGTAATTATCGCAGACTGGATTCAATGACTTCCCGGGCCATCGGTGATAACTCTTTATCCGTGCGGCCATCAAGTGGAATCGGAGGGTGAATAATCAACTCCACACTCCCGGGTAATATATTCAGTGTTTTGGATGGCAGGATTCTGCCGGAACCGTTGATCGTGATGGGCAGAATCGGCAACTCCAGGTCGGTTGCCATTTTGAACGCGCCACGCTTGAACGGCAGCATGTCTATTCCAGCACTACGGGTTCCTTCCGGGAAAAATAAAATGGATGTGCCGTTGGTGATCTGATCTTTTACTTGCGCAATGGATTGGTTGGCCCGGCGTATATTACTGCGGTCTACAAACACATGCCCCAGTTTTACACCAGCCAGACCCAGAAAAGGGATTTTGCGTAGCTCCTGCTTCATAACCCAGCGAAAATCCATATCCAAAAAGCCATACAAGGCCAAAATATCATAGTGGCTCTGATGGTTGGCAACGACGATATAGGATTGTTTGGGATCAATATTTGAGAAACCCTCCACCCGCACTTTTGACATTAGCAAAAAGGCATTGAGACGGGCCCAGAACACCGGCACTTTGCGCGCGAGTCCAGGCCAGCCGATGGTCGCCAATACCACTACAAGGGAGCCCAGGACGATGGTGCTGAGAAAGAAAAAAGGTAGGAAAAACAATATTTTGTATGGTTGGTACAGCAAGTTTAGAAATTGTTTTTCTGTGTTGTTGACGCTACTGCTTGATGTTTGCAAGAGAGGGTGCACCCCGAATTCCGTGGAAAATGTCACGAAATTGTAATGGAAACCGGATGATCAACATAGCCATTCTCATTTCTAATTGTTCCAAAGGCCAATGGAGAGGTTATATAGGACGCGGTTGCAGACTTTGAGACCGGCCGGCGGGCAGGCTGTACTAAGCTGAAACTTCTATATACAGTCGTGTTTTTAATCATCTAGGCGGGTCATGAGCGGTTTGAAATCGGTAGCGATTATAGTCAGTGGTGTGTTGTGGTTGGGGCTGGGCTCGTGGGTGGTGGCGCAAGATCGTGGCACGGATACCCGCAGTGGAGGGTTAGCTGAGAATATAAACGTAGCGCAAGACATGCAGAAGCAAGCCGCTAATTCCCAGGCCCGGGTCGACAAATTGTCGGCCGATACGGAAAAAATGTTGCAGGAATATAAGAGGCTGACGACGGACGCCAGTTATCAGGGGCAGTATGAATCTGAGCTGATTTCGTTGCAACGGCAGCAGCAACAGGAGATTCACACTCTGCAGCAGCGCCTGGAATCCATTCAATATACCCAGCAGCGCCTCAATCCTCTCATGCGCAGCATGGTCGAAACGCTGGAGCAGTTTGTGGTTCTGGATCTACCGTTTCATCAACAACAACGCTTGGATTCGGTGATTGGTTTGCGCGAAAAGGTGTTTTCCGGCGGTTTGTTATTAGCGGATAAATTTCGTCTGTTAATGGAGGCGTATCAGGCGGAGCTGGAATACGGTAACACCCTCGAAAGTTATCGTGAGCAGATTCAGCTGGGTGGACAAGCGATAACGGTGCAGTGTCTGCGCATTGGTCGGGTGGCGTTGTACTACTTGACCCTGGACGGAGCGCAAGCGGGCACCTGGGATCGTCAGCAGCGGGATTGGGTCACCCTGCCGGAAGCGCACATTGGTGAAATCAAGCAGGGTCTCAAGATTGCCGCTGGCCGTATCGCCCCGGAATTGCTGCAGCTACCTTTGGTCCAGCCAGGGACGGGCCAATAAATGATGAAGCAGGTCAAATTCATTACATTGTTGTCTTTAATTATGGCTTTTCAGTCCGTTCCGCTGCAGGCCGCTCAAAGCAATGTGGTGTCCGCACAAAATCTGTCTGAATTGCTTTCTATCATAAAACAACAGCGGGATGCTGAACGCAAAGCGGCACAACAGAGGGAACAGGTATTCTTACGTGCCAAACAAGAACAAAGCGCATTGCTGGAGCAGGCCCGCAAGCAACATGCAGCTACGCAACAAAAATTGGTGCCATTAAAAGCTGACATTGAGGCTAACAAGAAGTCCCTGGAGGCGCTGTCGGAAAAAGTGGATGCGGAAACCCAAAGTCTGGGTGACCTGAAAGCCTCATTTAATGAGTTTGCCGGTAGTTTTTCCGCCAGCCTTCGCAGTTCAATGGTGACGCCTTCATTACCTGAGCGACAGGCTGAATTAAATCGCCTGGCCGCCATGCAGACGTTTCCCGCCGTTGCGGATCTGGAATCCCTCTGGATGCTGGTACAGGAAGAAATGATTCGTGGCGGAGAGATCGTACAGTATCAGGCGAATGTGGTGGACGTACAGGGGCTCGCTCGGGAACACACCATTCTGCGGGTGGGAACGTTCACCAGTTTTACTGACGGACAGTTTTTGCGTTACATCCCGGAAACGGAGGAGCTATTGATACCGGTTCGACAGCCATCGCAGTCGATGCGAAAGCGGGCTTTGGAATTCAGTCAATCTCCGCATCAACAATCCAGCATGGTCATCGACCCTACCCAGGGAAGTTTGCTGGGTATGCTCAGTATCGAACCGGACATCGCCGAACGTATAAAACAGGCCGGGACTATCGGTCTGATTATAATCGCACTGGGTGCAGCCGGGTTGTTACTGACCTTATGGCGCGTAATTTACTTATTGTGGGTGTCTGGAAACGTGCGGCGGCAGATGAAAAAAATATCCGACCCAAGTCCGGGCAATCCATTGGGGCGGGTGCTACTGCAAGCGCAGCAGTTTTCCACCCGAAAGGAAGAAAACCTGGAATTCAAATTGGATGAAGCCGTCCTGGTTGAACTGCCGAAACTGGAGCGGGGCCATAACTTTATCAAACTGTTGGCTGCAGTAGCTCCGCTGTTGGGTTTGCTGGGTACGGTGACCGGTATGATCCTGACATTTCAATCCATTAGTTTATTCGGTAATGGTGATCCCAAACTGATGGCGGGCGGTATCTCCCAGGCGTTAATGACCACCGTGCTGGGGTTGGTGGCGGCCATTCCTTTATTATTTGGGCACAGTTTTGTCAGCTCGCTGGCACGCAATCTTATCCAGCGCTTGGATGAGCAAAGTGCCGGCATGTTGGCAAAAAGCCTTGAGGATAAGGAGCACTAGCCGATGAGTATGGAATGGGTTTCCGCCATTGGTGATTTTGCTGAGCAAGGCGGGGCAACTATTTGGGTGTTATTGGTCGTGTGTATGTTGCAATGGGCACTTATAGTCGAACGTATTTTGTTTTACGGCTTTACTTTCCGTCGACGTGAGCTGGCTTTGCTCACCGCGTGGCGTGAACGTTGTGATCACCACTCCTGGCGCGCCAGAAAGATCCGCGACCTGCTTGTCGCACAGGCGGGTATGGAACTCAGATCTGCTTTGCCGTTGTTAAAAACATTAATTGCGCTGTGCCCGTTGTTGGGTTTGCTGGGTACGGTTACCGGTATGGTTTCGGTGTTTGATGTCATCGCCGTGACAGGCACCAGCGATGCGCAAGCGATGGCTCAAGGTGTCTATCGGGCGACTATTCCAACCATGGCCGGCCTGGTTGTGGCCATCAGCGGAATTTATTTTGCTGCTCAGTTGCAACGTTGGGCAGACTTACGGATCGCCCGTTTTAACGACGGTTTATCGTTCAGTGCGGAGGCGAAATAATATGCCCGTCAGACGACATCAGGCACAGAGTTCGGAATCGGAATTAGATCTGACTCCCATGCTGGACGTGGTTTTTATTATGCTGATCTTTTTTATTGTAACGACTTCCTTTGTGAAAGAGTCCGGGATTTCGGTGAACACTCCCCATGCGGAATCGGCACAACGACAGGAAAGCGCTAACATTTTCGTGGCAATCAATGAAGCCGGTGATGTCTGGATCGATCGCAGACCGATTGATGTGAGAGCCCTGCGGGCCACCATCGCGCGCATGCACGCGGAGAATCCTCAAGGTACTGTGGTGGTGCAATCGGATCAAAAAGCCGCGACCGGTATCCTGGTACAAGTGTTGGACCAGATTCGATTGGCGGGTATCGAAAAAGTCGCTGTAGCGGCTAATCAAGCCAGCGCGTCCGCGGGTCCATAACGATGCGCTGGATTGCGAGTATCGGTATTGCGGCAGGGCTATCCGTCGCCTTGTTTCTGTTTATGATTTCTTTGATCACAACGGATCAGGTGCGGGATACCGTGGATCAGGTTATTACACAGCTGAGTTTTGTTGAGCCGCCCCCGCCTGAGCCGGAAACACCAGAGCCGCCTCCGCCGCAGGAGCAGGCTGACCCTGAATCGGAGCAACCGGCGACGGAAACGCTCTCTGTCGTTAGTCCGCCAACCTCGCCACGACTCAATCAGCACGTCGCTGACAGTCCGCTACCACCTGCGGATTGGGCACCGGATTTGAATATTTCTGCTGCTGGAGCAGGGTGGGCCGGCCAGGTCGGAGGATTAAGCCTCAATGAAGGCGAGGAGGGAAAAGGTTATGTCGAGGTGATTCCCCTGGCCACACGCCGGCCCAATATTCCGGAAATTGCCTGGCAGAATAAAATCGATGGTTGGGTACTGGTCGCCTTTACTCTGAAGACAGACGGCCATACTAAAAATATCCGGGTGATGGATTCGCACCCTCGGGGCATCTATGAAGAAACGGTGATCAAAGCGGTTCAGGGTTGGCTTTATGATATTAATTCCATGAAAACAAAAGGCGAGATTATTCTCACTCAGCGCATCGAATTGAACTGGAAACATTACCCGGAAAATTATCCGTATGTGGATTGAGCCGGACCACCGTGAACACCACCACCGGTCCCGGGAGCGGGCTCGGTTGGGGATTAAAATTGCGGTGCTACTGGGCGGGCTGAGTTGCTGTGGCCAGCATGCTACCCTGCAGGCAGAGCAATACCGCAGTAAGTTGTTGTTGCAACCGGGACAGTCCCTGGGCGAAGCCAGTGAACTGTCCATAGAACAGATGGAAGCTGAACTCGATTCCATGCAGGATAGTTATTCCCGCGCCAGCGCAGGAATGAAGCTGGCACAACATTACGTTCAGCAAAAGCAGTACGACAAGGCTATTCGCTTTTACCAACAAGCCTTGGCGGAAGAGGGGCTCTCGCCATTGGTGAACCAGCGCCTGTATAAAGAGTGGGCGTCGGTTTATTTAATTATGAAGGATGGCCAGAATGCTCTGAAGGTACTGAAACAGTGGATGAGCCTGGATAAAACGGAAGACCAGGATGTGGCGTTGATGTTCGCACAGGCCAGTTATCTTAGCGGAGACTATCTGCTGACCGCGCGGGCATTGGATCGCACTATGCAGTTGGCTCCCCGCATATCACTGGATTTTCACCGGCCGGTATTGGCACTCTCTTTTTCAATTGGTGACTTTTCCCGGGCGCAAACGTTGCTAAAAGCGTTTATCGAGTTGCAACCCGATGAACCCGAAAATTGGTTTCGGTTAGCCTCTGTTTATCTCAAACAGGAAAAGACCAGCGAAGCATTAGCGATACTCACTCTGGCGAACTCGAAGGGGGTGGTCTTCGGTGAGCAGAATTTGTTGCTGTACAGCAGTCTTTTGGCAACTGAAAAAAATCCGTTTAAAGCGGCCCTGGTTTTGCAGCAAGGGCTCGAAAATGGGCTCGTCAACGCCAATGGCAAGCATTACCGCTTGCTGTTTGAATACTGGTACCAAGCCCAGGAAACCGATCGCGCTATGGCGGCGCTTAAGTTGGCAGCGGATGTCTCTGGTGACACGGAGCTGTATTTATTCTATGCCCAGTTGCTGATGCAGCAGGAGCGGTGGCAGGAAATGAACCAGGTAGTGAAGCAAGCCTGTCAAAGCCGGATAGCGCCTTCTCTGGCGGGGAAAGCCAATCTGTTGCTGGGCATCAGCGAATTAAAATCCGGCCGGACTCGGCAAGCCCGTGAGGCTTTTAACCGCGCCACCTTGATCGGTGGAGAAAACGCAAAGGCAGGGGAGTGGCTAAGATACATGGCTAACGCGGCCGGCGAGGAAGTATCTGAGGCGTACGTTGCACCTGGTGCGAAAGGGCCTTGCCTGGCGTCGTCGGATTAGCACAATGCAGGATAGTGTTACTGTGTTAAAATTGCTTCTGAGATAAATCCCCGTTTGTATTGACGACACCGTAGAGTTTTAAAATGCGCTCGACCCACAGCATGCTTCTGAAAGTAATGATATTCGCCGGTGTATGCACCACCTCAGGCTGCTCGAGTACACCCGCTCCCCAATGTAATCAAGCGTTGCAGGATGAGTCTGAAGGCAATGCCGGATGTCTCATCGTACGTGGGAACGATGTATTAATGGTGCAACAGAGCCTGACAGGAAACTGGTCGATTCCGGGGGGCACAGCGGAAGAGGGCGAACGTTCCGTTTGCACCGCCGCCAGAGAAACCTACGAAGAAACCGGGCTAAAGGTCAAGGTGGTTAAAAAAATCAATTTGTTGGACAAACGTTTTCATTTATACCATTGCGTAGAAGAAGAACTGATGTTGAATCAAACGCCTTCGATCAATGAATTGATACCGGTGGATACCATCGAAATCCGCAGTGCGCAGTGGCAATCACCACAACAGCGCGAGAATTTAGATTGGCGTTTTCCGGATCAAAAAAAGCTGATCAACCAATTGGTTGACCAGCTCAATGATGCACACTAACCTGTTGTTTTTTTCGCCGTTTTGTTTGTTATAGATTCATGCAATTTGCGTAATAGGTGGTGGTAGCTGGCCAGTCACTGAACACACCCATCACACCCACATCCTTCGCCAGGACATCCAGTACAGTCAGGGTATCGCCGTCTTTGCTGATCGCATCGGTAATGGTTTGGTGATACCAGCCGCCGCCGGTTGCCAATGGGCCGGCACGTTCCAGGGACCAGGTAATAATGTCCAGCCCGGCGGCTTTCGCGTTTATAGCGTAGTCCGATGGCACAATCCTGTTCTCGGAATCCAGGGTTAGCAATGCCCAAATTGGCGGTGCGACGATTTGCACACCTTGTCTTTTCAGACTTTCCATATAAGCCAGGCTGTCGTCATCAATGGTTTCATCCAGAAATACCGCCTGCTTGCCAAAGCGGGGTTCGTTTTCGATCCAGTAAAGTACGTCGTCAAAGTCAAACGATTGCGGCCAGACCTGTTTGGGGTTAATGCTTGCTGCTTTGTATTCATCAATCATTTGCTGTGCATAGTCCGCTTGGCTGTAGTCACCGTCGAATGGCATGCTGACGCTGGGGGATTTTAACTCCGGTGTAAACTTCGCTCCCAGTCCCTTGATCAGCTGAATGCTTTCCGCATGAGAAAGCACGGTACCGCACGTTGAGTAAAGGTCGGTTCTCCAGGCTGCTGTGCCATCCATATACTCTTCAGGCGTAGTGCCATTCGGGTTGGAGGCATCCATTTTACCGCACAGGGACTTGAACTCTTGCAAAGTGATATCGCTGGTGCAGCAGGTAGCCGTTGCCGGTGTACCGGCTACTGCATCTGCCGGAGTAAAGGGTGCCGAGCACTTGCTGGCCAGTTCAGGAATAGCCAGAATGTTGGTGGTGGTGTGCAGATCACATTGGGAATGCCGGCATACCAGTTGTTTGTCTTTGGTGAAAGTGACGTCGCACTCGATAATACCCGCTCCCATGCTGGCGGCCGCTTCATAGGACTCTTTAGTGTGTTCCGGGAATTGCAGCGGTGCCCCGCGATGACCGATCGAAAAATCGGTTTTATAAAAAGAACGGTTTTCACATTGTTTGAGGGCTGTTTTCAAGGTGCCCGCATCCATGTCGTTGACTAAATAGGTGGGGCGTGGACCTAATTGTACCGCGTCACGTTTACGTTTGTTTTTATGTTTGTCGGACCACTTGTCGGACCAGTCGTAATGGGGTTGTTTGTGAGATTGCTTATGAGATTGAGCCGATGAGTTGTGGTGGTCACTGTTTGCACTGGCGCCAAATGGCAGTGTCGCCAATAGCATTGCCACGAAAAATCGCGAGCCGGGCAGCATCTTGCTTCTCCTTAAGGTATCAAAACAGCAAAATTTAAACGTCCCGCTACGTTAACGTCAGTATGTGTCGGGGTTATGCTGCAATGATGACAGTATGATGTCAGCTACTCAGCAGGTGCACTCTGAAAAGTTGTTGCTCATCTGCCCAGGTACTTCGAATTTGCCAGCCCGCTTTTTGGGCCAGATCACGGAATTCCTGGGTGGTGTATTTGTGGGAATTTTCAGTATGTATGCTCTCGCCTTCGGCGAAACTGAAACGGGTATGACCGATGGTGACCTCCTGTCGTTTTTGACTAACCAGATGCATTTCGATACGACCTTGCCGGGTATTATAAAAGGCGTAGTGTTGAAACGCCTGCACATCAAAGTCGCCGCAAATTTCTTCGTTAATACGTTGCAGCAGATTGACATTGAACTCAGCGGTGACCCCAAGGCTATCGTTATAAGCCCGGTGCAGAATGTGTGGATCTTTTTTGCTATCCACCCCGATCAACAGCATGGCATTCGGGCCCAGTGTTTTGCGCGCATTGCTGAGAAATGTTTGCGCAGCCTGCGGTGTAAAGTTACCGATTGTAGAACCTGGGAAGAAACCCAGGCGGGGTAAAGTGAGCTCAGTTGGTAGACTGACTTTGCGGGTGAAGTCGCAGACGATCGGCATCACAGACAGTGCTGGAAATTCACTTTTCAGTAAGGCACTGGCCTTATTCAAATGTTCTCCGGCAATATCCAACGGTACAAAGTTACGAATGTGTTCCAGATGCTGCAATAATAATCGGATTTTGACCAGAGATCCGGCACCGAATTCCACGATATCATAGGGTTGCTGTAACAGTGCACTCACTTCCTGAGCGATGCGCGGTAGCAAAGATAGCTCGGTGCGGTAAGGATAATACTCTTCCAAATCGCAGATCCGGTCAAATAAGCGGGAGCCTCGGCTGTTATAAAAATATTTTGAGGGCAGCGTCTTTTGCTGCTGACTCAGGCCAGTGAGCACATCATTCGTAAATTGGTCCAGAAAGGTTGGGTTCAGGTTGCATCTTAGCGCTTCCATGCTTTCTCCGTTCTTGTTCTGAAAAGGTGTTGTTTAAACATCTTTTGCCAATCGCATGCCACTGAACTGCCAGCGTTGGTGGGGATAAAAGAAGTTTCTATAACTAGGACGTATTTGTTTCACCGGTGTTACACAGGAGCCCCCGCGCAGCACAAATTGGCCACACATGAACTTACCATTGTATTCACCAATGGCACCTTCTGCGATTTTGAAACCGGGATAGGCCGTGTACGGGCTTTGGGTCCATTCCCAAACATCACCATACATTTGCTGGACCGTATCTGCGGATGAGGTCGGGCCAGCGCGAGGTCGCCATTGGTATCGTTCGAGAAAGTTGCCCCGGGGCGGGTGGCTTTGTGCTGCACGTTCCCATTCCTGCTCCCGTGCTAATCGGGCGCCAGCCCAGCTTGCATACGCATCGGCTTCAAAATAACTGATATGGCATACCGGTGCATCCGGATCGACTGGTTGTATGCCGTCCAGTCCGAACTGAAACCACAATCCGTCGATACATTGCCAGTAGAGCGGGGCGTGCCACTGCTGCTGCTGACACATGGCCCAGCCATCGGAAAGCCAGAGCGTTGCCTTGTCGTAACCACCATCGGCCATAAATTCGAGCCATTGACCATTGGTTACCGGATGCGTTGCCAGTGCGAATGCCGGTAGCAGATGCGGATGGCGGGGGCTTTCACAATCGTAGTGGAAATGGTCGGGGTCTGCGCCAACGTGGATGGTTTGTGCTTCAAAGTGCTGCCAACGCGAAGCACTACCAGTACTAACGATTTGATTGACGCCGGCAAGATTTTTCTGCGCGCTTACCTTCATTGCAGGGTGGAACGGGTGCACGGACAGCACGCTCAGAATATCGGTTAATAACAATTCCTGATGTTGCATTTCATGATGACAGCCGAGTTCCACCAAAGCGAGAAATTGCGGATCCTCTGCCAGCCCGGTTTCCAGCGCCTGCGTCAAATGCCCGGTGACATGGTTGCGATAGGCTAACACCGTGTCCAGGGCCGGGCGGGTTAACATGCCCCGCAGTGGCCTCTGATGGCGCTGGCCGACCGCTTCGTAGTAAGAATTAAAGAGAAAGCGAAATTGGGAGTCGAAGGCTTGATACTGAGGAATGAACCGGCTCAGAAGAAACTCTTCAAAAAACCAGGAAGTATGAGCCAGATGCCACTTGGTCGGGCTGGCATCCGGCATCGATTGCACCACCATATCTTCTGCGCTAAGGCCTTCGGTGATTTGTTCCGTGCAACTGCGTATGCGTTGAAATTCCCGCCGGATATCCGTCTGCTGTGATGCTTCGGCCATGTATTGCTCCTGCCTCAGGTGTGTCCTTAGTGTATACACCCAAAGTATGACAGTGGGTGAGGGTACAAATTCAGTCGCGCTATCCGGTCTGAAAATAATAATAGTAGAACGTTGAATGCACCAGTTGAAGGCGTGGTTACGCTGTCAGATTTTAGGTAAGGTCCCAGCGTTTCGTCAGTAACCGGGGTGAGCCAGGGAATTGCCAGTTCACTTTACAATGGGTGCCTGGTCAGTTTAAACCGGAGAATACGATTCTGATACGATTTCGTAAAATTGTCTTGGCTCGGGTGTAACACACTGATAGAAATGGCTAAATTCATTAGCTTTAATGTGCTGTGCAGTTAAACTGTGCACAACCCGAGGCGGCATTAATGCATTGTTTTTCTCAAATAAGACATTAACCTAAGCAGGTTCCTGAACCCTCTAAAATGTCGAGTGCCCATCGTGACACAAAATCCGATCATCCAATTGACCAATGTCACCAAACGCTTTGACACTCAGGTGGTGTTGTCTGCATTTAACCTGACCATTCATGATGGCGAATTCTTTACCATTTTGGGGCCTTCCGGGTGCGGCAAAACCACGGTGTTGCGTTTAATTGCAGGATTTGAGCATTCGGACGAAGGTCAACTGGTGTTGGCCGGACAGGACCTGACCGGGACCCCCGCTGAAAAGCGCCCGGTGAACACGGTTTTTCAAAGCTACGCTTTGTTCCCGCATCTGTCGGTTTTTGACAATGTCGCCTTCGGGCTGAGAATGGCAAAGACAGCGAAAGCGGAAATCCAGAAACGCGTAGAAGGCGCACTCGAAATGGTGCAATTGCAGGACTTTGCTCAACGCAAACCGGAGCAATTATCCGGTGGTCAAAAGCAGCGGGTTGCCATCGCCAGGGCGGTGGTCAACAATCCGAAAGTGCTGTTACTGGACGAATCGCTGAGTGCGCTGGATTATAAGTTGCGCCTGCAAATGCAGATGGAGTTAAAACGTTTACAGCGCAAGCTGGGTATCACCTTTGTGTACGTGACCCACGATCAGGAAGAAGCACTGTCCATGTCGGACAGGGTGTTAGTGATGCAGGGAGGACTACCGCAGCAGGTGGGGACTCCGCGGCAAATTTATGAATCTCCCAATAACCTGTTCGTTGCCCAGTTTATCGGTGAAATAAATGTGTTCGATGCAGTGATCGATGAAGTACTGGATGAGTATCGCTTTAAAGCCACGCTTACTAATGGCGCGAAGCGGGAGATTCGGGCGGATCGTCGCTTTGAAGCGGGAGATGAGGTCCATGTGCTGATCCGACCGGAAGATTTACGTATCGAGTTTTTAAAAGACGCCGGTGATCGGCCCGGATTCACCGGAAAAATCCTGGAACGCAGTTACACCGGTCAGACCTTGGATTCACTGATCGAACTGAGCGATGGACAACATATTCAGGCCAGTGAATTTTTTGATGAAGACGATCCGGATTTTGATTATCGAATCAACGAGCAAGTGTGGGTCGACTGGGTTCATGGGTGGGAACATGTTATTCCCCGAGAGGCCTGAGCGGTGTCATTGTTGAAGCGGGCGATACAGGCCGGACCTTTCCGCATGGCCGTGGTACTGGTGACACTAGGATGGCTGGGGGTTTTTGTGTTAGCTCCTCATATCATGGTGGTGCTTACCAGCTTTCTGAGTCCGGATCCCGCGAATCTTGCGGTGTGGCCTGCCACTCTGAATTCTTACACGCGTTTGTGGGATACGCTCTATCTTGGCGTATTTTTCGATTCTCTTTATTTGTCATTAATGGCGACTTTTTTTTGTTTGGTCACCGGTTACCCCTTTGCGTATCTGATTTCACGCTACCGACCTTCTGTGCGGGCTATTTTGTTATTCATGATGGTGGTTCCTTTCTGGACCAATAGCCTCATCCGCACCTATGCCCTCAAATTACTGATGGGCAATAAAGGTTTGTTTAATGATGTGCTGTTGGCTTTAGGCATTGTGCAGGAGCCGGTACAGATACTGTATACCGGGTTCGCCGTGATTTTTGGCTTGGTGTATATTCTATTTCCTTTCATGGTGCTGCCGCTGGTGTCCAGTTTCGATAAACTGGACCGCAATCTTCTCGAAGCAGCACAGGATCTGGGGGCCAATGCATGGCAGCGTTTCTGGCGTATCATTGTGCCACTGACCACGCCGGGCATCGTGGCCGGTTGTTTAATCGTATTTTTACCGGCCATGGGTATGTTCTATGTGGCGGACTTATTGGGTGGTGCCAAAAATCTATTACTCGGTAATCTGATAAAGAACCAGTTTCTGGTGGTGCGCGATTGGCCCTTTGGCAGTGCACTCAGCGTCAGCCTGATGGTGCTGATGGCGCTCATGATCTGGTTATATTTCCGTGCCAACCATTATGTGCAACGTAAGGGAGGCCTGGAAGATGAAAACCTCAAGTAGCCGCTGGTGGAAACAAGGTGCAGCAGGCCTGTTTATAACCGGTATTTTTATCTTTCTTTATATGCCTATTGTCGTGTTGGTGGTTAATTCCTTTAACGAGTCTAAATACGGTCACGAGTGGCGGGGTTTTTCCTGGAAATGGTATGAGAAACTTTGGAATAACAGTTCGTTGCTGGAGGCATTTACCAATTCCCTGAAAATTGCCTGCCTGTCTGCAACCATAGCGACCGTGTTGGGTGCCCTGATTGCCCTGGCCATTTACCGTTATCAGTTTCCTATGAAAAAAATCGCGAGCGGTTTGGTATTTGTGCTGATGATGTCACCGGATATCGTGCTGGCGATTACGTTTTTGATCGTGTTTATGGCACTGGGTATTGAGCTGGGATTCTGGTCGCTGCTCATCGCGCATATCACCTTTTGCCTGCCTTTTGTTGTGATTACGGTTTACTCGCAGCTAAAGGGGTTTGATATCAACCTGCTGGAAGCCGCTCAGGATCTGGGTGCCAGGGAAAGTGCGATCTTCACCAAGGTAATATTGCCGTTACTACGCCCGGCTGTTGCCGCAAGTTGGCTGCTGAGTTTTACCCTGTCTCTGGATGACGTCATAATCAGTTCTTTTGTTACCGGACCGGGATACGAAATCCTGCCCATCAAAGTCTTTTCGATGGTTAAGGTGGGTGTCTCGCCGGAAGTGAATGTGCTGGCATCGCTACTCATGTTGATTTCGTTGCTGGTGGTCATTGTTGTCCCATTGTTGTTAAAAAGGAAAACCCAATGAAACTTAAAACCGTATTCGCAACGCTGCTGTGTGGATTTACCTTATCCGCGCAGGCGGCAGATAAATTGGTGGTGTATAACTGGTCTGAATACATTCCGGAAGGGGTGTTGGAAAAGTTCACCAAAGAAACCGGTATCGAGGTGGATTATTCCACTTACGAAAGTAACGAAGTGATGTATTCCAAGCTGAAGTTACAAAAAGGAAAAGGCTACGATATTGTCGTACCTTCCACCTATTATATATCCAAAATGGGTAAAGAAGGCTTGCTACAACCGATAGACAAGTCGAAATTGAGCAATTTGAAAAATCTCAATCCAACGCTGATGAATAAAGAATACGACCCGGACAACAAGTACAGTGTGCCGTACTTGTGGGGCAGCACCGGGATTGGTATCAATGTGTCATCAGTCGATCCAAAATCCATCACCAGCTGGGCTGACTTGTGGGATCCGAAATGGAAAAACAAGCTTTTGTTAACCGATGATGTGCGTGAAGTTTTCCATATGGCGTTGAAAATAAACGGGCATTCGGCTAATTCGACCGATCCCGAAGAAATCAAACAGGCCTACGAAAAACTGAAGCAGCTGATGCCGAATGTGTTGGTCTTCAACGGTGATGCACCGCGCGAGCCTTTCATGGCAGGTGATGTCAGCCTGGGTATGATCTGGAACGGTGAAGTCATTATGGCGCAAGAAGAAGATCCGGATATTCAGTATATCTATCCGGCAGAAGGTGCGGCATTCTGGGTGGATAGTTTTGCCATACCGTCCGGTGCTGCTAATGCGGTGGCAGCGCACAAGTTTATTGATTTCATGATGCGCCCGGAAATTGCTAAGTTGAGTAGTGAAGAAATTGGTTATGCGACGCCGAATCTGGCGGGTTTGAAATTATTGGAGCCCTCTGTTCGCGAAAATAAAACCATTTTTCCTGATGAGGCAATTGTTGCGAAAGGGGACTTTCAGACTGATGTTGGTGAAGCTATGAAACTGTATAACGACTATTGGCAGAAGCTGAAAGCGGGGCAGTAAACCAGGTTGTCTCCTTTCGATTCGATACCCGCGCTCGAATTAAATCAATCCGCGCGCTGGTATCGCAACCGATACCCGGTCAAGCTTTCTTCACAAACTCTGATTTCAGTTTCATCGCGCCGATACCGTCAATTTTACAATCAATATCGTGATCCCCATCCACCAGTCGGATATTCTTAACTTTGGTACCGACTTTGACGACCAGTGATGAGCCTTTCACTTTCAAATCCTTTACCACGGTTATGGTATCGCCATCCTGGAGCGGGTTGCCGTTGCTGTCTTTAATTTGTGTGGTGTTTTCAGACTCATTTTGCTTGGATTCCCTGGACCATTCGTGGCCGCACTCCGGGCAGACGTATTGAGTACCGTCTTCATAGGTGTATCCTGAATTGCAATGAAGGCAGTCGGGAAGTGTGCTCATGGAGTCTCCTGCTAAGTTGACGTACGCGGTTTTGCCGGGGCCGGAGTATAGCATCTGAGCCGGGGGTATTTCCTGGCTTTCCGGGCACTAACATTTATAGTTAAGCTGGTGAAACGGTTGGGTTGAGTTATTACCATGTCGTAAAAGGAGTGAGTCAATGCACGATCACAGTCATCACCATCATGGTGATGAGAGTACAAACCGGATTGCATGGGCGTTTTTTCTGAATCTGGGTTTTTCTATTGTGGAGTTTGTCGGGGGTTGGTTGACCAACAGCACGGCGATCATGGCGGATGCTGTCCACGACCTGGGGGATAGCTTATCCATTGGCAGTGCCTGGCTGTTGAATAAACTCGGCAAAAAAGAAGCGGATGTGACATTCACTTATGGCTATCGGCGGCTGTCGTTATTTGGTGCATTGATCAACGGCGTGGTGTTGGTTTCCGGTTCTATCTGGGTTTTGAGCGAAGCTATTCCGCGGCTGTTTAATCCGGTAATGCCAATGGCCGAGGGGATGTTCTGGTTAGCAATACTGGGTGTGTTGGTCAACGGTTTTGCAGCTTACCGTTTAAGCCACGGCGAAACACTGAACGAACGAGTGTTGAATTGGCACTTGATGGAAGATGTGCTGGGCTGGATTGCGGTGTTAATTGTTTCGGTCGTTCTGTATTTTTTCGAGGTACCCATACTGGATCCAGTGTTGTGCATATTGTTTACTTTGTTCATTTTGTTCAATGTAGTGAAGCATTTGCGCACAACACTCATGCTATTTGCGCAGTCGGTGCCCGATCCTGAATTGAGAGACAATGTTTATAGTCGATTATCCGGAATTCAACATATCAATGAAATACACCACTTACATATCTGGTCGCTGGATGGAGAGCGGCATGTCTTAACCGCGCACTTGGTATTGGATTACCCGATGCCACCCGCTCAGCAAATAGAACTGAAAGAAAAGATCGCTGCCGTATTGAAAGATTATAAGCTGCAACATACGACCATAGAGTTAGAATACCCGGATGAAATTTGCCGAGATAATGACTAAAAAATCGCGGTTTTTTGTAACTATTGATGTTTTTGTGAACCGGTCCCCTTTTTTGAGGCGTCGTAGGAATATGATCTCACCCACACAGTAGGGTGGGCGTACGTGTTTTGTCGCTGCCTCTTGAAATTCTCTTTCTTTGATAGTATCGCACTCAATTTCAATTCAAGTGCTTTTTTCAGCTAAGGACCAAAACATTATTTGTTGCGTCATTCTGTGACCATGGCGGTCAAGGAGCCTTCCAGATGTCAAACGCCCAGGGTAATCCCCTACCTAGACTGGATTCCATTCAGTTTCTTCGAGGACTGGCCGCGTTGATGGTCGTTTTCCATCACGCACTGCGTAGCCTGCTGGAAAATAAACAAAGTGAATTTTCATTTGAGGCAATCAGTTTATTTGATGCTTCGGTATGGATGCCCTTAGGTGGTGTTGGCGTTGATGTCTTTTTTGTTATTAGTGGTTTGGTTATGGTCTATGTTTCCAGACCCTATGTGGCCGGTGTGAAACCGGTCAGTGATTTTCTTTTCCGGCGCGTGGTCCGGATCTACCCCCTTTATTTGTTTGTCACGGGCCTTTTAATCGCCTTGGTGTCGATTTCCTATTTCTTAAAGGCAAACGTTGCGTTACCTGATTCGTTGCATTGGTACCGTATTTTGACCTCATTGCTGTTGATACCCAGTTTCGACGCAAAGGGTGTGCCTCATCCGGTTCTGGGAGTAGGCTGGACGCTGATGTTTGAGATGTTATTTTATGGGTGTTTCGCGCTGGCTTTATTGGTCAATCGCAAATATTTGGTGACCCTTTGTTCGTTGTTTGTCATCGTCGTGCTGTTGGTTGCCGTAGGAACCGTAGAATTGCTGGGCGCCAAAAACGCCGTCTCGGTGTTTTATTCCAATGCGATCGTATTGGAATTTATTTTCGGATGCATCGTGGCACGGCTGGCGATCAGTGGTAAAACGCTGTCGCGATATCCCGCCTTATTTGTTTTGTTTGTTTCTTGCCTGGCAATTTATTTATCCACGCATTTCGGCTTACATAAAGAGTCGCGAGTTTTGTTTTGGGGAATCCCGGCTGTTGGACTGGTGTACAGCTTGGTCAGTATCGAATGGCGAAGCTCAGGGGTTAAGTGGCCCAGGGCGCTGACTTATTTGGGCGATATATCCTATTCGCTGTACCTTATTCACATCGTAGTGATTTATTCGGTCTATTTTAAAGCTCTCAAAGTATTGGGAATCACCAGTTCAGATGTGGTGGCTACGGAGTGGATCCTGGTGGGCGCGGTGATCTGTTCGCTGCTTGCCGGAGTCGTTCTCTACCACGTGGTGGAAAAACCGACGTTAAGCGTTTTGAACCGGGTAGTTCGCCGTCGCCAGCTGGCAATCCGTACTGCAATCGCCTGATGGCGGGTGTTTTCGGGCTTCGATCAGACGCACGAAGGTTCGCACCTTTTCTGCTACCAGGGCGGGATCTTTGAGTGGCAGCCAATGCCCCGAATCGACTGTTTCTCGCCACAACTCGGCAACCCAATGGTCGGTGTTTTCCAGTAATTGCGGGGTGATGTAGGGGTCTTGCATCGGTATTAATAATTGTACCGGCACGTTGGTGTAACGCATTCGCGGGCGCAGTAGGCTGCGACGGACATTAGCACGGTAAAGCTGAATACCGGAGATACCATCATTTTTTTGTGTTGCGCTGGGGAGTTCAGAAATACCTTCGGACGTTTTAAGTAGGAGGGGCCAAAGGCGGTCCAGGCCCAGCTTCCAGCTGGCGGCCCCGAGCACTGGAAGGTGGAACATTCCCACATACCAGGATTGGCCTAGCTGTCCGATCAGCTGTTTTAAACCCTTGCGTGTAGGCGAAGTGATACGGCGCTGCAGCCAGTGGCCAATGTGATCCAGGCAGGGGCCGGAAATGCTGGTAAAAGACGCGATCCGGTGTTCCATCGCCGGATTGGTTACCGGCTCCCAGGATTGGATTGAGCCCCAATCATGAGCCACCAGGTGCACTGGTTTATCAGGGCTGACAGCATCGATAACCGCCTTGAAATCCGCTGCAAGTAAAGTCAGGTGGTAATCCGCTGTTCGGGTTGGTACATCAGAAAGCCCGCTCCCGCGCACATCATAGGCAACCACACGAAACTCTTCGGCCAATAGGCGGGCAGCTTTGTCCCAAACGTGACTGTTGTCGGGATAGCCATGAACCATCACCACGGTCGGCGAATTCTTTCGCCCCCATTGACGTAGATTGATCCGCACACCGCCGGAATTGACCCCTAGTTGCTGTTCGACCATCGGATTACCTTGCTATTGCTGAAATAGAGCCTGATTATTTTATAGGCGCATTATTACATCATTTGATGTCGCATAGTCAAGGTTGGGTAGATATCCTGTTTAGTCCCTTTCCCGTTTTTCTTGGTCTGAGGTCAAAACCTGTTTCAAATCCTCCAGCCTTTGGCGGACGGCAACGCCATAACTCTTATCGTCTCCCCAAAGCTCAGAAAGTGCGATCAGGGACGATTCATCGTGTTCACTGAAGCGAACCCCGGCGTGTTCCGCGGCCTGCTCATTCAGGCCCAGTAACTTAAGCGCATCCACACCCAAATGCAGAGCAGAGTCAAAAGTTTCGCGGCGAAAGCCGTTTATCTGTGTACGAATTAACTCGTAGGCATGGCGCCGATCGGTCGCTCGGGCCAGGATTTTAAGGTGGGGGAAATGGGTTTGCGCAGTCTTGATGATGGCCAGAGTTTTATCCGGTTCATCGACTGCGATAATCAGCAATTTGGCCTCTTTTGCACCTGCCGCGGCTAACAAATCCTTGCGCGCGGCATCCCCGAAAAACACTTTATTGCCGAAGCGCCTGACCATATCTACCTGTCCGGGACTGTGATCCAGTATCGTCAAATGGTAGCCCTGGGCGTGCAAAAGACGCCCTATGATCTGACCAAAGCGGCCATACCCTGCCAGGATTACCTCACAGGTGGGTGCTATTTCGTCATCGTCCTTGGCGGCGTCGGGGTGTTGGCTGGGGCGGCCGAGGACGTATTCATACAGCAGTATCAGCAGAGGAGAGATCAACATAGATAGGGCCACTACCAAAGAAATGGTGTTTCCGAGCCCGGTGTTGAGCACATTGAATTGCTTGGCGCTGGATACCAGAACAAATGCGAATTCGCCGCCTTGTGCCAGCGCCAGGCTAAACAACAACCCGTGTTTGAATTCCATAGCGAACAGGCGCGCCAGTAAAGCCAGTACCGCAATTTTTATGGTTATCAAAGCCACCACAGAAACACCGATCAAAAGGGGTTGATCCTGCAGTAACTGAAAGTTGATGCCAGCTCCCACTGTAATAAAGAACAATCCGAGCAGCAGCCCTTTGAAGGGTTCGATATCCACTTCCAATTCATGCCGGAATTCACTTTCGGCCAATACCACACCAGCCAGAAAGCTACCCAGGGCAGGGGACAGTCCGATCGCCAGCATTAGGCAGGTGATAGCGACCACAATGAGCAAAGCAAATGCGGTAAAAATCTCGCGCAAACGGGTTTCAGCAATATAGCGAAAGATGGGAGAAGACAGGTATTTACCGCCCGCCACCAGCGCACCGATGGTAGCGGCGGTAATGGCAATCTGAATCCAGAGGGGAAAGTCGCTAATCCAGGTACGACTGTGCTCATCGTCCTGCGGGGTGGTGCTGCCTTCTAAAGCCAGCAAGGGCAATAGGGCAAGTATCGGGATCACCGCAATATCCTGGAACAGCAGCACCGAAAATGCGTTGCTGCCGGCTTGGGATTTCATCAGACCGCGCTCCGTCAGCGATTGCAATACAATGGCGGTTGAAGAAAGCGCAAGGCATAAGCCTATGGCAAAGCTGGTGGTGACGCTGAGGTCGGTAAAGGCGATCAGAGTCAACTGTATTGCCAGGGCGGTCAGCCCCACCTGCAGACCGCCCAGGCCCAGAATTGAACGACGCAGTTGCCACAGTCGTCCCGGTCGCAATTCCAGGCCGATCAGAAACAGCATCATCACCACTCCGAATTCCGCAAAGTGCATGACATCGGTTTGGTCTCCCACCAGCTGCAAAAGATGCGGCCCAATGAGTGCTCCGGCCAGCAGATAACCCAGGACAGAGCCTAATCCCAGGCGTTGGGCAATGGGCACCGAGATTACGGCGGCACATAGATATATCAAGGCATTGATTAACATTGTTTTCGAGTTACTCTTTGGTGTTAAGGAACCGGATAGCCCCGTTGTACTGCCATTCTCGTATTGGTTCAAGTTGCAGTGCTGGCCAAGGTTCATATTATTTGCAGTAATAGACCTTAACCTGATAGGGTTCAAATTACCGACGTCGCCGCAGAGTCTATGTAAACGGACGCTTGCGGGTGGTTCCCGCTGCTTCGTTCATAATGAACGGTTGAAACAATTCCGAAAATGGTTACAGGAAATCTAGCTTACTTTGATAACAGAACCAGGACATTCCTCACCACCGCTTGCGCAAATCAAACCCCTGGTCGCTGTGACCGGTCCTCATAAAACCTTTCGTTTTGGCTGGTGGGCAACCCGATTCATGCTCGCCATCAGTGGCGTTCGTTCTGTTTATCTGACAGCTCGATCGGTGCTCCCGGATGAGCCCGTTCATGGCATCATTATTGGCGGCGGTGATGACATAGAGCCGGAGCATTATGGCGGCGAAGTATTACCGCGACGTCGCTACGATATTGAGCGCGACGAATTCGAAATCGGCATGATCCGTAAAGCGCTACAGGACAGTATTCCCATGCTGGGGATATGTCGCGGCGCACAGTTAATCAATGTCGTGTCCCGCGGCAGCTTGCATCAGAACATCCGTCCGTTGCGGCGCATTACTTCCAATCGCCGTAGTCTTCATCCGGTTAAGTGGGTGGACCTGGAAAGCACCAGCAGGTTGGCTGAAACCCTGGGCAGCAATAAAGTAAAGGTGAACAGTTTGCACGACCAGGCGATCGATCGTCTGGGTAACGGTTTGACCGTGGTGGGTCGTGATCGGGATGGTTTTGTGCAGGCGCTTGAAGGTAGCTTCGGTTTTCTGCTGGGGGTGCAATGGCATCCTGAGTATTTGCCCTATATGAAAAGTCAGCGCCGGTTATTCCGTTTGTTTACCGATGCGGTTCGCAATAGCGAGCGTGAATTGGTGTTAGGCCAATGAAAGTCAACGGGTAACAGGCGATCAGTGCAGACGGCATCTGCCGACTAATGTGAATTGCTCAGGCTCCCGCGCGTCGTCGCAATGGTTGTAGGAATTTATGGGCTGTGGGTTAATAGCGGACTGGAAAGACACCACCACTATAAGGAAGCCGGTCGATGCCTGCAGTTGAATCCGTTTTACTATCGGTAGCACGCATACTCACTTTCAAAGGGGATTATCCTCTTACCAGCGCCACCGGTTTTTTCTTTGAGCGTGAATCCCGCTTGTATCTGGTTACTTGCCGCCACGTGGTGGTGGACGAGAAGTCACACCATTACCCGGATCGTATAGAACTGGATTTTCATACCGATCCGGAAAACCTGGTGACTACTACAGCACTCTCGATATTGCTATACCACAAAAGCGATGCGATCTGGGTGGAAGCAAAAGATTCCAAAGGGGTTGTGGATATTGTCGCCATCGAAGTCGACCGAAAAGCCCTTCCCAAATCGACGCTTTATAGTGCTTTCTCTCCGACGCACTTGCAATTGCCCGAACAGCGGGTGGAGGTAGGAACCCCGTTGATGGTGGTGGGCTACCCGTTGGGTTTCCATGATTGGCTGCACCATATGGCCGTGGTACGTCATGCTATTGTGTCATCGTCTTTCGGTTTGCGTTTTCAGGGTATGGGTTACTTTATGACAGATGCGCGGATGCACCGCGGGTCCAGCGGGGCACCGGTGGTAATGCGGTCCCGTGATGCAGGCAGTGAGGCGTTGGGTGAGTTACCCTGGAAACTGTTGGGCGTGCATTCTGCCCGGCTTGATGTTGGCTCCCGGGATCAGCGGGAAGATGAAGCATTAGGGCTGAATTGTGCTTGGTACGCGGATATTCTGATGATCCTCACGGCGCGCTGAAGTTGAGCGCTCCGTGAGGATCCCGGAGTTGAGTTAGCTACCGGTTAACTTTTTCTTGGTGTCTTCCATCTGGGCTTTTGCTGCCGCAAGCAGGACGGAATTTTCCACCCGCACTTTGTAATCCGGAGCAATAAAAGAGAACGTTACTTTACCGTGCGGGTTGACCAGGATGGCTGCGGGCACGGGTAATAAATGGTGGGTTTGGCCTGAGTTTTTTTCCAGGTCAATGCCGTAGTCGACATACAGTTCGCGGGTCGCTGCATCCACTTCAAAAGCCAAGCCGAGCGCTTTACTCGCACTCATATCCGAGTCGGAAAGCAATTGGTAATTCAGCTCCAGTTTTGAGGTGGTCTTCTTTAAGTATTCCGGTTGATCCGGGCTAATTGCCAGAATCTGAAAGCCCATGTCCAATAGTTCTTTTTCGATCTCGCGCAAGTCCGCTAGGTGTGTGTTGCAGTAGGGACACCAGCTACCGCGGTAGAATATTAGCAGGGTCGGTTTTTCTTCGATGGATTCATTCAGGTCGAAGGTTTTCCCTTCAATTGTTTTCAGCTTAACGGGAGGAACCACTTGTCCCACCATAATAGGCTTAACGTCTTCTGCTTTTTGCGGAACAGTCTGATCTGCCTGGGCAAAACTGCCCATGAACATTCCTATCAGGCTAATCAGAGCAACGAGCAGTGGCGTAGGGCGGGTCGGTTTATTCCTGTTACAGGGCATAGCAAAATCCTTGTCAGTTGACGTGAGCTAACTAATGAGCCCCCGCGGGCCGGCGTATTATAAGCCATAAGACCGGAACCGCGGAGTGAAGTTCATCACGTCAATGCCTGATCTATACCTTGTCTATGAGTTTCAAACGACGAATCCTTAAAAATCGATGGTGGCGGATATTGAAAGTGAGCGGGGCGCGCCTATGGTTAGATAGCCCGCTCCCGGAAAGCCGCCGGCGGAAGCCCAGTAGTTTTCGTCGGTCACGTTTTCCAGGCGGCCGCGCAGCGTTAGCAATTGATCATCCCACAAATCCATCACATAACGGGCGCCCAGGCCCAGGGTGCTCCAGTCGGGGACTTTCTGGGTGTTGGCGTCATCGGCATACTGCGCGCTGGTAAAAGAAAGGTCGCCTTCCAGGGTCAGTCCGTAGACCGCGTTAATATCCCATTCCAGTCCCAGGTTGGCTTGTGTATTTGGCGCACCGATGGCTTTCTTGCCATCCACGTCCGCATCCAGGAAGCTGGCACCACCCAGTACCCTAAGGCCCGGTTGCGCTTCGCCATAGAAGGATATTTCCAGGCCGCGATTGACCTGGTTATCCAATTCCACAAACACATTGTTGGCGTCCAGGCCGCTGATGGGCTTACGACTTTCAAACAGGCTGACCGCACCACCTATATTTCCCGAATCGAATTTCAATCCCAATTCGATCTGTTCGGTTGAGTAGGGTTCCAGTATGGCTCCAGCGTTGCCAACCGGTGCTCCGGAGGAGGTGGTGTCCGGTGCTTCTTCACCCTTCACCAGACCTTCAATATAATTCAAATAGGCAGAAACTTTCGGGTTGATCTTGTATACGACTCCGGCAATCGGCGTGGTTTTGCTCTCATCGTAGCGGTCGGTTTCAGCCCCGGTGTCATAATTAAAGGCGTAATCTTCAATGGTCTGGTTGCGCGCCCCCACGGTCAACAATAAGCGCTCCTGCATAAACGCCATTTCGTCAGCGATGGCGATGCTGGCGGTTTTCGTTTTAGCGGTAAGCAGTGGATTACTCATATCGCCGCCGGTGAAAAAGGTGGTATCGGGCGTCGCGCTGGGAAACGGATTGTATATATTGCCGATTATGCTGCTAAACGCAGAAAATCCGTAGGCATTTTTGGATTCGCTGGAATAGACATTGGCGGACAACGTAGCCCGGTGATCGACTGACCCGGTTTTAAATTTCACGCGCAGTCCGGTTTCTCCGGTTTGAATGGCGTCTTCCCGCACGTTCTGAAAACCGGTTGCTGTGGAGTCACCATTGGTGTTGATGGTGGTCGGGTTGGAGAAAAATCCGCTTTCATCACCATCACGAATACCCGCTGCTACCCAGGCGGTCAGATGATCATTGAAATCGTATTCGGCACGCAACGTTCCGAATACGTCTTTCTCGTTCGAGTAATTCCAGGGTTGGGCAATGCTGTTTGACGCCACAGGGGTAACCGGAATGGGCAGCCCGGTGCCGATATTAATGCTTGGCTGACTTCTTTTCAGCTTGTGGTTTTGATAGCCAAAGTCGGCCGAGACTCGTAGCGACTCACCGCGGTAGTCGGCGCCGATGGCCGCCATGCCCAGCTCGGCGGACTCCCCATCCACCGCCGTATCCCCGTCATGCTGGCTGGCGTTGACGCGGACGCCGAAACGGCCATCGTCGCTGCGTCTTGACAGGTCAGTGCTGAGGTAAGCCTGAGTGCCATACTCGACTCCTAAACTCACCTGGGTCAGGTCTTCATTGCCTGCCCTTTTTGGCACGATGTTCACGGCCCCACCGAGCCCGCTCCCACCGGGTGCAGCGCCGTTCAGGAAGGCGTTTGCCCCCCGCAAAACTTCTACACGTTCAACAAATTCAGTCGCCAGGTATTGTCTCGGTAATAATCCGTAAAGCCCGTTGTAACCGATATCATCGGAATAGATTGGCAGACCGCGCACGATATAAACTTGCTGGAAATTGCCAAAACCCCGGGCGACACGAACCGAGGGGTCTGTTTTCAGCACATCTCCAATATTGTCTGCTTGCTTGTCTTTAATGTATTCGTTGGTGTAACTGGTCACCGAGAAAGGGGAATCCATATTGCTTTGGGTGCCAAGAATCCCGATTTTTCCACCTTCGGCAACCTGGCCTCCGGCATAAGGTGAACTCAGCCCGTCCGCCGATGCATCTGCGCTGGCACTCACTTCAACAACGGGTAAAGTGGAGTTGGGTTCTGCTTCTGTCTCCGAGTAAACCTGAACAGACACAGTCAATCCGGACAATAAAGAAACGGTAGGGTAGAGCAATGATAAAAAGCGCGGTTGCATAGAGCTGGGTACCTTGTTGAAAGTGAATGGTGATCCATCACAACGAACGCACATCTTAATCAGGAAACTTGATCAACGCTTTGGCGTTTAGGTCGATGCCAGAGACAAATGTGGTACAGCTTTCCATAAAGAATAGGATGCAGATAGTAATGCTAAGTATAATTATTTGCAAATAGGTCTGTAACGCAATAAAGATGCGATGGCTTACCTGGGGCATCGAAAATACCGCTGCTGCCCAACAGTGTTAAAGTAATTGGCGGTGAGGCGTGAGCGGATGGGGTGTTATCCCGGTTTGTCCCGGGGGGCGAAACCCTTCCCATAGTCGATAATTATCGCGGTTAGTAGGCTGTCAGTTTTATGAGAAGTATTATGAGTTTCTTCGGCGTATATGCACCCCAATATAGAAGGTACAGTGCACGTCGCTTCGCTTCTGCTAAGGCGTTTGCTGAAGCGCAGGGGTCTACGATGTACGAATACACGCATTTTTATATTGAGGGGAAATGGGTTCATCCTGAAATAGAAAGGACGATTGAAGTAATCAACCCGAGTACAGAGCGTTGCGTCGGGCTTATTTCTCTAGGCAGCAATGCGGACGTTAATAAAGCGGTGTACGCCGCAAAAATGGCGTTTGCTTCCTATTCACAAACCAGTGTCGATCAGCGTGTGGCCTGGCTGGAAGCAATTATTGCCGGTTACCAGAGGCGGATAAACGATATCGCTGAAGCGATCTGCGCTGAAATGGGGGCTCCCATTACTTTGGCGAACTCGGCTCATGCACCGTCAGGGCTTGCGCACTTTATGCAGGCATTGGCGACGCTAAAACAGTATGCGTTTGAAGAGTATCGGGGGAGCACCTGCCTGCGAAAAGAACCCGTGGGTGTTTGTGCGTTAATAACTCCTTGGAATTGGCCCATTAACCAAATCGCTTGCAAAGTGGCCCCGGCTTTGGCTGCCGGATGCACGATGGTGTTGAAGCCCAGTGAGATTGCCCCGTTTGATGCCGCTATTCTAACGGAAATCATTGATGAGGCGGGGTTGCCTCACGGTGTGTTTAATTTGGTTAACGGTGACGGGCCGGGTGTGGGGCGTGCACTGTCTGCACACCCTGATGTGGATATGGTGTCCTTTACCGGCAGCACTCGGGCGGGAATTGAAATTGCTAAAAATGCGGCGAATACGGTAAAACGGATCACCCAGGAGTTGGGTGGTAAATCGGCCAATATTCTTTTGCACGATGCCGATTTTGAAACTGCGGTCAGTTCGGGAGTGAGAAGTTGCTTCGTGAACAGTGGACAAAGTTGTAACGCGCCAACGCGTATGCTGGTGCCAGCATCTAAATTAGACCGGGTGACTGAAATAGCGAAAGCGGCGGCGCAGAATATTGAACCTAAAGACGCCGCTTTGGCTGAGTCAAGGTTGGGGCCGGTGGCCAGTAAAGCGCAATACGATAAAGTTCAGAGACTGATAAAAAAAGCCATTGAAGAAGGCGCTGACCTGGTGGTGGGCGGCAGCGGAAAACCGGAAGGAATGCAAACGGGGTATTTTGTGAAGCCAACCATATTCAGTAATGTGTCCAGCAGCATGACCATTGCTCAGGACGAAGTCTTCGGGCCGGTATTAGCGATACTGCCATATAAGGATGAAGCGGAGGCCATAGCGATCGCAAATGACACGCTCTACGGATTATCCGGTTATGTGTCAGGAGAGCCCGAGCACGCTCGACGGGTTGCCAAACAGATTCGTACGGGTACCGTACATATCAACGGGGCTTCGGTGGATTATTGCAGTCCTTTCGGTGGCTACAAACAAAGTGGTAATGGGCGGGAGTGGGGCCTGGAAGGCTTCGAGGCGTTTCTTGAAGTGAAAACCATGCTGGGCTATCGCGAGGTCCAGGTTGACTAGCGGTCTGATTTTGCAGGGCCAGCATCTTCAGGCGTTTACCATAGTTGCATGCTGTGCGTTATCAAATAAGGAATCTGTATGCCGATCGATTTTGAATTAATCTGGCTCCATTTTTATAAACTGGCCATTGCTTTTGTGTTGGCGCTGCCGATTGCGTTGAACCGGGAATATCGGGCCGAAGGAGCCGGGTTCCGCACCTTTCCGTTGGTGGCCATTGCCTCTTGTGCGTTTATGTTGGTCGGTATGGATGTATTTCCGCCGGGCGACGCTCAAGCCAGGGTGCTTTATGGAATAATCACCGGTATGGGATTTATCGGAGGCGGCTCGATCGTTAAACATTCCGGTAAAGTGGGGGGAACCGCCACGGCGGCCGGCCTTTGGAATACCGGGGCTATCGGGATCTCGGTGGCCTATCAGCGCTACGAAATTGCGATTGTGCTGTCAGTGATGGGGTTTCTTATTTTTCAGTTTTCCGACCCGCTCAAAAAGCGAAAAGGTGATTGAGTCGCAACGTTTAATGGGGCACGTCATTTGTTTTTCCCTAATAGGCCGATTATCAAAGCGCCCAATGCAGCCCCTGCGATAAAACGCCCCATGCGGCGTCCTGCGGTTCGGGCGAAGGTGCTGTTGCCCCTGATTTGTGGTAACACGCTGACCTTATTCATTCTTAATTGTTCGATGGTCTGGCTTAGTTGTTCATGCAGCTGTTTCGTATCGAGGTCCAGTGCTTCCGCCGCCTGATACATCTGATCCACTGAAAAAGCCGATTTACCACTTTCCAGGCGACTATAGCTGGCCTGTGATAATCCCATTCGGGCGGCCATTTCGGATTGCTCTATCTCCTGATCTTTTCGCTGATTGGCTAACAGCACGCCGAGTACGGCTGAAAAGGTGGTTTGTTCAGTACTCATAACTAGGCTCTAACGATAATGGGTGATTGACAAAGCCAATCGATTACGTCTAACGTATATGCGTTAGACGTAATCATAAAGGGTTTTAGTGGATGAATGCCAGTCTTGAGGCGGGAGATTTGTTGTATCGGCGTAAAGGCCTGGTGCAGCATGCGGGGGTGTATATCGGCAATGGGCAGGTACTGCATAATCGCCCGGGTGGTGGAGTAGCGATCGAGGATTTTCAGCAGTTTGCAGACAATAAGCCGGTTAAAGTGGTGCGGGTGTCCCGCGAAAACGTGGATCTGCTGACAGAACGACTGCACGAAATTCTGGATAAGTCGGCTGGCTATCATTTGTTAGCGAATAATTGCGAGCATTTGGCCATGCTGCTGATTAAGGGCCGCCAGCATAGCCCACAGGTAAGAAGCGTGCTGCTGGGTATGATGTCCGGTGCCTTGGCCGGCAGCCGGTTACGCGGTAAAGCCTGGATATTTACCGCTTTAGCCGGAGGCGTGGGCGGATTGTTGTTTTGCAACAGCACCCGTAAGTACGACTCAATCGTTCTCGCGGCACAATCGATAGAATATCAAGCTGCCCACAATACCGAATACTAAAAATGCTGCGGTCAGAGGCACTGGAGTACCGTCATAGGCTTGCCCGACCAACGTTCCCACTGGCACGGCGAGGGTGGTCGAGACGGCGCCGCAGACCGATGCTCCCAGACCCGCGATATGCCCCAGAGGTTTCATGGCCAGGGCATTCAGGTTACCGAACTGCAAACCCAGGGAGAAAAACAAAGGGAGACAATAGGTCAGAAATAACCACAATGGCGGATGGTTCTGGAATACCAATATGAAGATCGGCAGCATAATCGCGGACAAAATAGTTTGGATAATCAACGCGCTCATGCTGACAGAATTAACGCCGTACCGTACCACCAGCTTTGAATTGACGATCGATGCAAAGCCGATTGCCAATGCGATCATTGCGAAATAGAACGGAAACGCTTTTCCGGTTTGATAATGGTCCACAAAAATTTGTTGGGCGCTGCCCAGGTAGCCGACAAAGCCTCCGAACACCATGCCCATAACCAGGATCGCCCCCACCGTTAGCTTTTCTCCCGCTATGAATTTTATGCCGGTTAAAAAGTCGCGCGGTGTCAGCCCGTTGCGGTTTTCCGGCGCCAGCGTTTCGGGTTGGCGGAGAGCAAACCAGGTCAGTGTGACGAGCCCGTATATCAGAATCACTAAAAAGATCATATGCCAGGAGCCGAGCAGTAAAATGCCCTGGCCCATTAAGGGGGCCAGCGCCGGTATTAGAATAAACACTGCCATAATGAAGGACATGACTTGCGCCATGGTCGTGCCCTGAAAGCGGTCGCGGATCACCGCCATCATCACAATGCGCGGACTGGCAGCACCCAACCCCTGAAGAAAGCGACCCACCAGCATCAGATTAAAAGTGGGCGCAAACAGACAGATAACCGTTCCGATAAAGAAGATAAAAAAACCGGTGTAGATGGCAGGCTTGCGTCCGGTGGCATCCGACATGGGGCCATAAACCAACTGGCCGATACCGAGGCCGAGGAAAAGCAACGTGATCACCAATTGCTGATCGTTGTTATCGCTGAGTGCGAATTCCTGACCGATATCAGGAAGGGCGGGAAGCATGGCATCGATGGATAATGCGACCAGTGAAATCATGGCCGCAGCGATAGCAACGAACTCTGCCAGTGGGGCTGCTTTCATAGACAGCCCACCTGTGTTGGATTATAAGGCCTGGCTGAGTGCGGGTCCGACCAGATGCGGGAACAGATATTGATTAACGTCGAGCTTGGGTTTGTAATGAACAAATAAACCACCGAGAGTTGTGAACACGCGTGCCAGCATTATGAATTCAGCTGGCAATTTTTCTACCGGATCGGCTTCGGCTTTCATCATTAGCTCTTTCGCCTGTGCAGCTATCTCGGCAGGCGTGGGCCAGTAACCGTCTTCGCTGCTCAGTTTGAATGCGGCCTTTTGTATTTGAGATAAAAGGGCGTCCGCAAATGCCAATAATGTATCCGGATTGCCACTGCGGGTTTTGAAGCCCATCTTTAGCAAAGTGGTGGACATGGTATCACGTTCGCCCATTAATGCAGCACCCAGTACCTGAAAGTAGCCCTCACGAAATTCGTCGGTCAACTGCATAGTGCAGCCGAAATCCAGCAATACGAGTTCATTATTGGCGGTGACCAGAAAATTTCCTGGATGGGGGTCAGCCTGGAATACGCCGGATTGAAGCACTTGACGCAAATACAGATCCAGTAAGCGGCCCAACAAATCGGACACACCGGCAAAATCACCGTCAGCCTGTCGCTGGTCCAGCGCGGTCATCAGGGGTGTGCCGTCGATAAACTGACTCACCAGAACCTTTTTGGTGTTGTAGCGGGCAATAGGGTGGGGCACCACCACACCGTTAACCGGTTCCAGAAAATCGGCAATTTGTTGCATCCATTTTGCTTCAGTCCGGTAGTCCAGTTCTTCACGAATGGAACGCTCGATTTCTCCGGTGATGGTGTCAAGATCAGTGGGCGGCAGCATGGATTCGATGCTGTTGGCGAACAGTTTCAGCATGCCCATGTCCAAATCCATAATGTGCTCCAGGCCCGGTCGTTGAACCTTAACGGCTACCCGGCGTCCATCATGGAGTTGCGCGCTGTGCACCTGTCCTATGCTGGCTGCAGCAATGGGTTGTTGGTCAAATGAAAGGAATAGGTTTTCCAGCGTATCTTGCAACTCCGCTTCTATGGTGCTGCGAATATCGCTGAACGGAACCGGTTTTGCCTGGTCCTGTAGCACCCGCAACTCTTCTATCCAGGGCTTGGGTAGAATATCAGCCCGGGCTGATAGCAACTGACCGACCTTGAGGAAGGCGCCGCCTTGTGTCAGCGAAACGTCCCGGAATAAGCGGGCATTTTTTCGGTGCAGCTTATTAAAAGCGCGTTCCGTTTTGCGGTGTGGGATAAACGCAGATCTAATTCCCCACAACCGGTAGCTCCCGACTACTTTAGTCAGCATCCATCCGGTTTGTTTCATACGTTGAACCCGTTCGGGCCATTGCGCAGCCTGTGCCGCAATCGCTTGATACTCTTCGCGCGCACCCTCTGCACCCTGCGCTAATTTCTTCCAGGCGGTTACGGCCTGTTCGGCCAATTCCCGGCCCTGCCAAACTGTTTGTTCCAGGGCCGAAAGTGAGGCATTCATTACATTCAGCCATACCCGAAGGCCGTCCTGTCGGGGCGGCTGTGTTGAGGTTGTATCCATATTGTGCTCCTGGTCGTATGCACTTTGGTCAGTCGGTTTTGACTTTGTCATTTTTTGTAATACAAATTAAGTTATAAAAAAACCGGATCAACCGGTTGCTCGACGATATATAAAATCGTCTTCAACAATAAGGGCTAAAGCTTTTCAATGCAGTCTCCGCATAGCCAGACGGGGGCGGTACCTGGTTGCTGGCTCAGGCCTCGATAGGCCCGCTGCCCGCGTTTTAGTTGTGCGGCACATTCAATGCACAGCCCCGGTTTATTAACAATAACATCTTGCCAGGCTTCGATATTTTCAAGGGCCGGCTCCGTTGCCTGTGTTTTTTGCGGCGCATCGCCGTCACCACGAACACTGGCTGCAACCCGTTTGGCATCGCGGCTCACCTGTTCCACCAGTGCGCTGGAATCGGCAACAATATGATCCACTAGCGTAAAAGTATCCTCCAGAACATTCCGGATCAGATGAGATACTGACATACGTCGTTTTTCAGCGGCCTGTTTTAAGGTGGTTTCCAGGTCCTCCGGCACCCGAGCCTGAATAATCCGGTCCTTACGCTCTTCGTCCGACGCAGGTTTACGCCCGCGCCGGCGGGGTGATCCAGCGTCGCCCCGTGCTGGGCGATGTCTCGATGAAGGCTTGTGTGGCAAAGCCGTTACTCCTGGGACTGATGGGGGCAGGGACTCAGCCCTGAATTATTGTCATACAAAATATAACGGTAATTGGAGTGAGTCAATAGTCAGTGCTGAATGAACGGTCGGGAGGGGGTAAACAACTTTGTTTAGTTTGCACGTTTATGTGAGTTGCCAACGGCAACGCAACGATTGCGGCCTTGGTCTTTAGCTTGATATAGAGCGGAATCAGCCAATTGAATCAAGCCGGTCGGACGGAACGCCTGGTCCGGCACAACGGTGGCTATTCCCAAACTGGCGCTGATCGGCACGCGAATGCCCTGATGGGTGAATTCCAGGGATTGGATCGTGGTTCTTATTTTTTCTGCTACCGTAAACGCTTCTGCAGCATTCGTGTCCGGCAGTATGACCGCAAATTCCTCACCGCCGTAGCGCGCCACTAAATCACTTTTACGCGATATTCCATTTTGCAAAGCCAGTGCCACTGTACGCAGGCATTCATCTCCCACCAGGTGGCCATAATTGTCGTTAAATTGCTTGAAGTGGTCGATATCAATAAGTATTAGTGCAAGCGGTTTTTGTGACCGACTCGCACGGGTAATTTCTCTGTCAAGTACGTCATCGAAATAGCGACGGTTATGGACTTGAGTCAGCGAGTCTGTAACGGACAGTTTCGACATTTCCTTGTTCGCTAACTGGAGATCGCGCATCGCTTGGTGAAGCTCCTGCGTTCGCACCTGTACCCGTTTTTCTAAATCCAGGTTGGTTTCTTTTTCAAGTTTCAGGATATGTTCTTGCGCCCTTATTTTGTTTTCCCGCTCTCTGCTGATCTCCATCTGCAGAATCAGCGTTTCCTGTTGCTGCTGTTCCCGGTGCAAGCGCTCCCGGTTGATGCGGGCGGCTAACGCGATTGAGAGTAAGAGCATTTCAGCCAAAAAACCGGCCATTTGACAATATTCTGTAATTTCACTGTAAGGAGTAAAACCGGCAATCATCGAAAGGGTGGCCATGGTGAATACGATCAACGTTCCCCAGGCAACGGCGTAGTATCGGGCAGATATACTGCCAAGCGCTAGCAGCCATATAGTACCGATTACGGCACAAATGCAGGTTATTAATGAGCTTTCCAAGGCAAAGCTGGGGAACCAGCCAAGGAACACGAGGCTAAGCAGCCCGAGTGCCCAGTAGCCGACAATGACGTACCAGGCAATGGTTATCCATTTGGTGTAGGACTTTATTTCCAAAAATTCGCGAAAGAACAATGCTGCGCTAAAGAAACAGAGGTTCACGCCCAGAGCAAAGCCATTCTTGTGCATCCAGGGCAAGGTGTCCCACACATAGCGGCTGCCTATACCGGTCATCCCCAATTCATAGATGATGACTGAAATGGCATAGAACGTGTAATAAAAGTAGGTTTTTTCCCGCGTAAATATAAATAGCGACAGGTTGTATAAGGTGAGTGACAGCAGTGCGCCAAACGCCAGAAAATACCAGTTTAAGAGATTGGCATGTGCGGTTGTAAATACCTCTTGCTGCCAAATGAATATCGGTAGGAATATTTGATTCTGGCATTTAATGCGCAGGAATAATTCGGTGGATTGACCTGGTTCCAGATTGATATAAAACAGTTGGCTCGAGCTTTTTTGTCCTTTTTCCGCCAACGTGTATTGATCGGCTGCCTGGTTACCATAGCGCTCATATAATGCAATTTCCTCAAAATTGTTCCAACGGATTTCGATAAGACGCCTGACCTTAGTCGCCATTGTGTTGTGCAACTCAAAGCGGAACCACATAGGCGACGTTTGCATGCCAATGTTGATGGTTTTGCTGTGTATTTGTTGCCATTGAATCGAGGAGTCTGAAATAATCTGTGCCGGATCGAGACTTTCATGTTCTACGAAGTACGCGGTGTGTTTTGCTTGCAGGTTAATGCGGGGTGAATCGCCGATCCGGATAATTTCATTGGGCTGTACAGCAAAAGCCGATGGCGACAGCGCCAAGGCAATCACCATCAGGTGTAACAGCGTTAATGCGGACCATAAAACTCGAATCACGTGATGCGCAACTACTCAGAAAGGAATACTTCCAGTATAGGAGCAAGCGGCAACCTGGCACGGGGTATTAAAAATAGATTACCCTAATTGTGGATTTGGCTACGTATCTTTTCAGGGTGGTTACAAAGCGGGTGCAGAAAAATGTCGCTCAGAATCGGGTTAGGTAGCGGGTGCAAATTACAGACAGAATAATGGCACAAAACCGGAACAGGTACTTAACTGCGCTCTAGTTCGATGCGGTTTATCAGGCTGCCGATTCTTTCTATTTTGAGTTCGATGGTGTCGCCGGGTTTTAACCAGCAATGGTTCTCCATGGCGCAGCCATTCGGTAAAGTACCGGTGGCAAATACCTCGCCAGGATGAAGAGTTTCATCCCGGGATGCGTGCATCAGTATGTCTGTGATGGAATGCTGCATACCCGCAGTAGTGGTGGAACACACCTGCTGGTCGTTGATGAGTATCTTTGCTTTCAAAGATTGGACCACGGGTAAAATTGAATCTGCTGTAGCAACGGTGTGGGATAGGGCGTTGACAAAGTGTTTGGATTTTTGCGGACCGAAGCCACTGCGCATTTCCTGCAGCTGCACATCCCTGGCGCTAAAGTCATTCAGCACCATAAACCCCCCGATGGCCTCTCGGGCTTGTTGTTCCGTTGCGTTACGCAGTGGTTTGGTAATGACGAAAGCCAGCTCCAGTTCGTAATCAAGGAAACGGCAATAAGAGGGCCACTCAATCGTTTGATGGTCTCCAGCCAAGTTCAGATGATTACTAAAATAGTAGATTGGCTGTTGATACCAGATCGGTTTTGGCTTGAGTGGGGGAAAGGTCTTTCCAGTCACCTTTTCGAACAGCTTCACCCCGGGCAGGAATCCCGGCTTGAAATATTTAACGAACCCCCGTGCAGCATTGATGGCATGCTGTTCTGAAAGCATAAAATCCCTTAACGAGCGTATTTCAAATGGCTGGAGGCTGGTGGCGCTTGCCGGGACCAAAGCAGTCTGTTTTTCATCGCATTTCAATGCAGAACTCACCAAAGGCTTTAACGTGGCCCATTGGTCCAGTACATAGAGCATATCCTCCCTTGCGTTATCCAGGCCGGTAAGCTGGGCGACGGAATACCACAATTTGCCTTCCTTAACTGCGATCAGGTTGCTTTCCTCACACTGAAAGCGTTTTAACTGCATGTCATTGCCTCTGCTGGTTGGTTGCTATCAGATTATTGGTCGGGCGGGACTATCATTGAGTGACTAGCGATCAGGTGTGATACATAAATGTCTATTTGTGCACATTTTGCCAGAAGATTGACGGAACGGATAGTAAATATTGGCTGCTGTGATGACAGGTGGCCGCTGCGCTCCGGTGGTCGTTAGCAAACAGGGCGTAACGCGGGAGTTAAGGGGATTTGATATCGTCAAAGCTGAGGTCGTATTTGGCAAGTAGCTGCCTGATCCGGTGCGAATCATTTTGCGAACGTTTGCCGAGTCGCGATACATTGAACAGCGTGCGCCCTGCATCGGCCATGGAACCGGACTGTCTACAGGTCTCGATGAGGGCGGCTAACTTGACTTGCTCATAATAGTCCATGCTGCTGCTCTGGTTTGGCCCTATTCACCCATTTCATGCCTTTATTGCCCGTAAAAAAAGCTTAAATAAGTGGCCAGTACGGTAAACCAATAGAGTGCAGTGAAGGTGAAATGCACCTGATTGTTTTTACCAAAAATAGTACAGAAAACGCTATAGGCACGATTTTTTCCCAGGTAGAGTCCCACCACAAAAACGCCCGCCAATATCGGTAAAAGCTGATAGAGGAACTGGTAGTTATCGTAAAGAATGACGTTCTGCATATGGGTGTCATGGCGGACGAATACACTCGCTACCAAGAGATAAGAACCGGTAACGGTAACGGCGAGAAGTAGGGCGGTGCTGATACGTTGGAATAATGGCAAAGCGTTGGGTTCCGGAATTGCGATGTGGGTATTGTATTTATTTTGCAAAAAATAGAGCAGGATTTTTAACGGTATCGGCCAGTGTGTGCTGGTTTAGGGTCTTGATAAAGCTCTGCCGTGCTTCAAAGAAGTAGTGTTTCAGCTGGCAGGATTCTGTGATGGTGCAGCTGTTGGACGCGCTGTCAAAACATTCCACCAGGTCCATCGACGGTTCGAGCGTTTGCACTATATCACCCAGTCTGAGGTGCAGCGTGTTTGCTGCCAGCCGTATTCCGCCGCCTTTACCTTTGCTGCTGATAATGAAATTCTCTTGTGCCAGCTTGTGAACCACCTTTACCAAATGGTTGCGTGATATATGGTAGTGCTCGGCAATTTCCCGAACGCTGCAGGTGGTTTCCGGCCGCGCCGCAAGGTACATCAGGCTGCGTAGGCCGTAGTCGGTAAAGGAAGTTAGCTGCATAAAATGTCCTTGCAAGAGAATCCGGAATAGTATCAAATATTAAATATGTGCGAAAAATACATATTATAAATTTTGTGGAGTGATAGCGAAGATGACCACCCAGATGAAAGCCCGGATACTCAGTGAACACACCATCGCCACAGTGAAGGCAACAGCGCCTATACTTGAACAGGAGGGAGAAACCCTAACCCGCCACTTTTACCAACGCATGTTTACTCACAACCCGGAAGTGACACCATTTTTTAATCCGGCGAATCAGCAGGCCGGCTTGCAACAAAAAGCACTCGCTGGTGCGATTTGCGCCTACGCCGCCAACATCGACAACCTAGAAGTGCTGGGCAATGCGGTGGAGTTGATTGCGCAAAAGCATGTGTCGCTGCAGATTCAAGCGCAGCATTATCCGATTGTGGGAAGGCATTTGCTGGCCTCCATCAGCGAGATTCTGGGGGAGGGGGCAACCGGCGAAGTATTGGATGCCTGGGCGGAAGCCTATGGGTATTTAGCCCATATATTGGTGGGACGTGAAGCCCAGATTTACTCCGAGCACGCACAGGCGGCGGGCGGTTGGGTAGGCTTTAGGGCGTTGAACGTGGTGCGCAAAGTGGAGGAGAGTGAAGCAATAACGTCGTTTTATCTTGCGCCAGAGGTCGGCCAGCGCCTACCTGATTTTAAACCAGGACAATACATTACGGTGCGGGTGCCGACAGCGAACGGCAACACCACTATGAGAAATTACAGCTTATCTGACAAGCCTGGCCAACCCTGGTACCGCATTAGTGTTAAGCGGGAAACCGGTACCTCTGCCGGTACGCCTGACGGCTACCTATCCACCTTTTTGCATTCCACGGTGAGCGTCGGTGACAACCTGGAAATAGCCCCGCCCTGCGGTGAGTTTTTTCTGGATGTTCGGACACCGCCCCAACGCCCCCTGGTATTGCTATCGGCGGGGGTGGGTATCACGCCGATCATGAGTATGTTAGCCAGTGCGTTGGAAACGGATCCCCAGCGGCAGATTGTGTTTGTTCATGGTTGTTTGAATGAGTCCAGTCAGGCGTTTAAAGAGGCCGTAGATGATCTGGCAGCCCGGCATCCTAATCTGACCACGCATTACCGCTATAGTGATCCCAATGCACAGGGAGCGATGTTACGTAGCGGTGCCAGTGGTGGTTTGATCGACGTAGACTTGATCGAGTCGTTGTTGCCTGAACGTGATGGCGATTTCTATTTTTGTGGGCCGCAGCCGTTTATGGCGGGCATTTATCATGGGCTGAGGGCTTGGGGCGTCCCTCCTGCACAGGTGCATTTCGAGTTTTTCGGCCCAAAACAAGCACTGCAGTAAGCCATGCTGTCCGTTTCGGTTATTCGTTTAGGTTGGACCGAATTGACCGGATAGAGGATCCGAGCAACGGCAGGTGTTCATAAAAGCCACCTGCCGCATCCCAATAGTCCTGGTGCAAAACGATTTGCCCTTGTTCGTTAAAACGCAAATGTGTCATTCCGAACGAATCGATTGTGAGCGTTTTCCACCACACTTTCGATTGGGTCTGCATTTTCCAGCGCACCATCACATCGTCGCCACGTGACAGGGAATCGAGCACAGTTACCTGAGTTTTTGAAACCTCTGCCATTCCCAGCAGGTAGCGTTTTAGTTGCACACGGTCGGAAAGGGTATGGAAGGTGTCATTGAAATAAAAGTACTCTGCATAGGCCTCGTCCACTGTGTCCTGGATACTGGTCTCATTTAACGACGAAAACAGCTTTTCAAACGATTGCAGGCGGGGGTCCGACGATGGCTTGTCGAATGTTGCTGCCGGTGCCAAGTGCAGATACGTTTTGACTGGGTCGTTCTCTGCGCCGGAATTCCGCTTATCGGAGGCCGTGCAACCGGCCACCATAGTGACCACTGCTACGATACTTAACAGGATCGCTGTTCTATACTGGTTATCTCGCTTTGTTGGGCGCAATGCAGACTCCGTTCCCTTTATGTTGTGCTATCCAGTCTAATGTCCAGGAGGTGAAGCGGGCGTGACGCCGTCGCTATTGGTTCAATACCGTCGCATTCACATCGTCGTCACGCCGGGTTGGATAGGCTGGTGGTTATTATAAGGGAGTCGATATGGAGTCGATCAATCGCCTGCTATGGTGGGCTGATAATGACCGCAAAGAATTGCCGCAAGATGCAACGGGCGCGACTGGTGTGGATTGGCTAAGGGTCTGGCCCTTCGTGTTGATGCATCTGGCGTGTGGATTGGTGTTCTGGGTGGGTTACAGCCACACCGCATTGGTGGTAGCGGTGTCGTTATATTTTCTGCGCATGTTCGCCATAACTGCTTTCTACCATCGTTATTTTGCACATAAGACTTTCAATACCAGCCGCACTGTGCAATTTGTCTTTGCAGTGATCGGCACCTCTGCAACCCAGCGCGGTCCACTTTGGTGGGCTGGCCATCATCGCTGCCATCACCGGACGTCCGATACGCGACGTGACCCTCATTCCCCCAGAAACGGGTTTTGGCAAAGTCATTGCGGGTGGTTTCTCGGTTTACAGAACTTCAAAACACCAACGCATTTAATCAAGGACTTTTCCCGCTATCCGGAACTGGTCTGGCTCGATCGTTTCGACGTACTGGTGCCTATTTTTTTGGCGATATTGTTATGGTGTACGGGTCAAATTCTAGCGGTTAACGCACCGCATCTGAATACAGACGGTTGGCAGTTGTTGGTGTGGGGATTCTTTATTTCTACGACGGTGTTGCTGCACGCAACGGTGAGTATTAATTCGTTGGCGCATCGAATTGGCAAACGCCGATTTAATACCAACGACGACTCCCGTAACAATCTCTGGCTGGCATTAATCACATTAGGAGAAGGTTGGCACAACAACCATCACTTCTATCCCGGTTCTACACGGCAGGGCTTCTATTGGTGGGAGGTGGATATAAGCTTCTACATTTTAAAGCTGATGCAATGGAGTGGCCTGGTATGGAATTTAAAATCCGTACCGGAGAAAAAAATGAAATTGATTAAGGAGGCAGTGCGATGAGAGTGGCCATCATTGGTGGTGGTGTGTCCGGGTTAACCGCAGCGCACTATCTTTCGTGCACGCCGGGTGTTGAAGTTACCCTATACGAAGCGAACGATTACATCGGCGGGCATACAGATACTCACGAAGTCTCGATTAACGGTGAAAATGTGAGTGTCGATACCGGATTTATTGTATTTAACGAACATAATTACCCGCAGTTCACTCGCCTTTTACGGTCCCTTGGGGTGGCGTGGCAGGATACGGATATGAGTTTCAGTGCGGTCAATGAGCGTTCCGGGATGGAATATGGGGCTGAGGGATTCAAACGGCTTTTTGCCCAGAAACGGAACCTGATCAATCCGTCCTTCTATCGTATGTTGTGGGATTTGATGCGTTTTTACCGCCAGACTCCATCGGTTCTGTCTGATCAACAGCCGGACTGCACATTAGGCGAGTATCTGAAAACACAGTCGTACAGCAAAGTATTTGTCGAAAATCACATTCTACCCATGGCCAGTGCGTTGTGGTCAGCACCCACTGACACCGTAGCGCAATTTCCTTTAAAGTATTTTATCGCCTTTATGCACAACCACCGTATGCTACAACTGGAAGGGCGACCGCAATGGAAAACCATTTGCGGTGGCTCTCGTCGCTACGTTGATGAGATCGTGCGCCGCTGCACCGGAGAAATACGGACCAGTTGTCCTGTTACAGATTTATCCCGTTCCCGTAGTGGTGTCCAGGTCACAACGCAAGAATACGGCAGTGAGAAGTTTGATAAGGTGATTTTTGCCTGCCACAGTGACCAGGCATTAGGCTTATTAAAAGAGCCCACCGATGCGGAAATCGATATCCTTGGCGCCATTCATTACCAGAAAAACCGGGTGGTCCTGCATACCGACGCCCGTTATATGCCGAAGAACAGGGCCGCGTGGGCAAGCTGGAATGCGCGCGTTTCCGATACGTTGGTCAGCCATTGCAGTGTGAGTTACTGGATGAATTTATTACAGGGGCTGGACTGCGATCGGCCGCTAATCGTGACTTTAAATCCCGCTCAGAATGGCGCCATGGCACTGGACCCGGAATGTGTTCTGGCCAAACGCACCTATCATCACCCGGTCTACACTCACCAGACTCTGGCAGCGCAACAAAGGCGCGATGAAATTAACGGCGTTAACAATACGTTCTATTGTGGTGCCTATTGGGGGTGGGGATTTCATGAGGATGGCGTGACGAGTGCTTTGGACTGCATCAATCGGATCCAACGGGGAGATCAGCATGTTGCAGCATAGCGCTTTGTGTGAAGGCACGATCTATCATGTCAGGCAAAAGCCGCGTCGCCATGCGTTTCAGTATAAAAGTAATATGGTGTGGTTGGATCTGGACGAAATAGACCAACTGAGCGCAATGCCGTTTTGGTCGGCCACCCGGCGGGCCCTTACCCGGTTTTACCGCAGCGACTATCTGGCACCGCATACGATGGAGCTTCAGCAAGCGGTATATCATCTGCTAACAACGAACAGTATCGTGCCTGAACCCGGTAGGGTTGTTTTGTTAACCCAGCTCAGGAGTTGGGGGCACAGTTTTAACCCGGTTTCCTTCTACTTTTGTTATAACCAGTCGAATGAACTCTACGCCATCGTGGCTGAGATTACCAATACACCCTGGCGCGAACGTCATCAGTACGTGCTTCGCTGTGACCAGTTACATAAGTATTATTTTGAGTTCGATAAACAGTTTCATGTGTCGCCCTTTATGCCGATGACGTTGCGTTACTTCTGGAATTTTCGTTTGGAGGGAGACAGCATCGCGATCGATATGAGTTTGAAAGAGGGTAAGGAAACGGTATTTCGTTCTGCACTGAACCTACGAAAAAAGCCTTTAACCCGAGCCCGGGCCGCTTGCAGCAGCGTGCTTTTCCCTTTTCGGTGTCTGCGTGTATTGGCAGCGATATATTGGCAAGCCTTGCGTCTGTGGCTGAAGAAAATACCGCAGTATGATCACCCTGAATCCGCAGATTCCGCTTCACATCATTAAAGGAGAGTTAGCATGTTGGTCTATGAAAACCAGAAAAAATCAACCCGCCAGTCGTCATGGGCAAAGCGATTCTTCTTTAAACTGTGCCGCGATTTCAAACACGGGGAGCTGATTGTTTACGATGAGGGTGAAACATATAATCTGGGCCAGCCCTCGGTAGATCAACTGCAGGTTTCTCTGACTGTCCGCAACAGTAAAACATACCAGATGTTGCTGCTGGGTGGCAGCAACGGCGCTGCGGAAGCGTATATTCAGGGTTATTGGGAAACCGATGATCTTACCGGGCTGATCCGGTTGATGCTTCGCAACCGCAGTCAGCTGGATGCGATGGAAGGGGGGCTTGCAGTTATTACCCAGTTTGCTTCGCGGATCTGGCATGCGTTCAATCGGAACACCAAAAGCGGATCTGACAAAAATATTGCGGCACATTACGATCTGGGGAACACGTTCTTTGAATTGTTCCTGGATAGCAATCTGATGTATTCATCGGCGTTGTTCTACCGCGGAGACGAAACCCTGGAGCAGGCCTCTCGGGCCAAGTTAAAACGCATATGTGAGAAGCTCGAATTGAGTCCGCAAGACCACGTTATTGAAATCGGCAGCGGTTGGGGAGGCATGGCAATCTATGCCGCACGACACTACGGTTGCAAGGTGACTACGACTACGATATCGAAGGAACAGTATTTGGCAACAATAGAGCGGGTTTCAGCGGCGGGTTTGAGTGATCGGATTTCGGTGCTAAAGCAGGACTATCGAGAACTTGAAGGTCAATACGACAAATTGGTCTCAATAGAAATGGTAGAAGCCGTAGGGCATCAGTATCTGGATGGCTATTTCGAAAAGATCAGTCGGTTATTGAAAGCCGATGGTTGTGCTGTTATACAGGCGATAACCATAGATGATGGTCTATATAAGCAAGCGTTGCACAGCGTCGATTTTATAAAACGTTATATTTTCCCCGGCAGTTTTATTCCCTGTGTCAGTGTATTGAATCAAAGCGCAGCACAATCGGGTTTAAAACTGTTTAACCTTGAAGACATCGGGTCGAGCTATGCGCTGACTCTACAGGCCTGGCGTCATCGCTTTCATCAGCAATTGAACAGTGTGCGGGCGCAAGGCTTCGACGAACGTTTTATTCGCATGTGGGATTTTTATTTATGCTATTGCGAAGGGGGCTTCCTGGAACGAACCATCAGCGATGTGCAGTTGACGTTCGTTAAACCCGGAAACCGGCAACCGCAATGGCTGGGTAGCCACTGAGGCTCTATGGATATGCACGTGCTCAAGTTAACCGCACTGCTCTTGATCGCGGTTTTTATCGTCGGCTGGTGGCATCAGGAACAGCGGAAGAATGCTGCCTGGGTTGATGTGATATGGGCGTTCGGCGTGGCCGCTGTAGCACTGATCTACGTTATTGTCGGCAATGGTGATGAAGCGCTGAGGTGGCTGACTGGCGTCATCTATGTCGTTTGGTTTGGCCGTCTCGGCTGGCATCTGGCGCGCCGCGTAGCCGAGGCTCCTCAAGAGGACGGACGTTACGGGTATCTGCGTCAATGGGCGGGGCCGCGTGCATCGCTGGTATTTTTTGCATTTTATTTAACCCAGGCAAGTTGGGTGTGGTTGTTCACCTTGCCCGCCTGGTTATTGGCTCAGGGTGATTGGCCCGGCGCGGGATGGGCTTTGCTGGCGCTCCTGGTCGCCGCGGTGGCGTGGGTGGGTGAATCTTTGGCGGACCACCAACTACAGAAGTTCAAAGCGGAGCCGGCAAACCACGGAAAAACCTGTCGGGCCGGGTTTTGGTATTACAGCCGTCATCCCAATTATTTTTTTGAGTGGTGCCATTGGTTTGTTTACCCGTTACTGGGAATAGCGACCGCCGGAGGGGCATGGCTATGGCTGGCCCCCCTCATGATGTTTGTATTTTTGTATTTCGTCACCGGCATTCCGTTTACAGAAAAGCAGGCGCTACGGTCACGGGGCGAGGATTACCGTGCCTATCAGCATACAACACCGATGTTTTTTCCCTGGAAACCGAAACCGGGTGCGACCGGTACACGTCGTTAGGAGGCGTAATAGATGATCATTAATTTGGCAGAAAAAGGGTGGATGCCCGATGCGCTTATCCGCTTCGGCATCCGGCGGCTTTGTGAGGAGCGTTTACGGGATGAAACCCTGCGTATGACCCGGAGCCAAGGGCAGACCTATCGTGATTATTTGCAATCGCTACGTGAAAGTCCCATTGCCACTGAAACGGATGCGGCCAATGAGCAGCACTATGAAGTGCCTTCCGGGTTTTATCAATTGGTGTTGGGGCCGCATTTAAAATACAGCAGTTGTTGGTGGGATGAGGGTGTCCGTACACTGGGAGAAGCAGAGCAGGCGATGCTGCAAAAGTACGCCGAGCGGGCACAGCTAAGGGATGGACAGCACATTCTCGAACTTGGTTGTGGCTGGGGTTCGCTAACCTTGTGGATGGCACAACGGTTTCCCCGTTCCCAAATCGTCGCGGTTTCCAATTCCAGCAGTCAGCGTGAATATATCGTCGGGCAAGCGCATCGGCTCAAATTAGCCAACGTCAACGTAATAACCTCCGACGTCAATGATCTGCAGCTGGACCAAACCTTTGACCGGGTTGTCTCTGTTGAAATGTTTGAGCACGTACGTAATTATCAAAAACTGATGCAGCATATCAGTCAGTGGCTGGTGGATGACGGATTGCTGTTTGTGCATATTTTTGGACACCAGGAATTGCTCTATCCTTTTGAAACAGAGGGTGATAAGAACTGGATGGGAAAGTATTTTTTTACCGGTGGCCAGATGCCTTCGGCAGATACATTACCTCAGTTTCAGGATCACCTCGGTTTAATCAATCAATGGTCTGTGCCGGGGTATCATTATCAGAAAACAGCCCGGGCCTGGCTGGATAACCTGGATCGTAACAGAGCCGCGGTCTATGATCTGTTTTGTGATTCTTATGGCCAGGGCCAAGCCGATATCTGGATTCAGCGTTGGCGCATGTTTTTTATGTCGTGCGAAGAATTATTCGGTTATCGCTACGGTAAGGAATGGTTAGTTTTCCACTACCTTTTTGCCAAACTCCCTTAAGCGGGCGACCATTCTCAGACCAAGCAGCGAAATAAACATGGCTTACTCATTACCGAAAAAAAGAAAAGGCATTCAATCGCGCCTGATTCGTGTGTTTGCGATGCAGGCAACGTTAGTGAGTGTCGCTACTGCGTTGGGGGTATTCGCTGCCTACAAAATTGCGGAAAATGTGTTGGTAAAAGAAGCCTTGACCAGTGAAGCTGAACATTATTTTCAACTCGAACAGGCGTATGGCGAATACCCGTTGCCCAATACTAAAAATATGCGCGGTTATAAAGCGCACCTGGACAAGCTTGATAGCTTACCCGCAGCACTTCAGCCTTTACCTCCGGGCTATGGGCGGCAGCAAATTGATGGAAAGTCGCCTTTGGTACTGGTCACAGAACGAAACGGGGAGCGTCTGTATTTACTGTTCAAGGAAGAACAGGTCTCTAAGCTGGCGATATTTTTCGGCGTCGCACCGTTAACGCTGGTGCTGATCCTGATTTACTCTGCGTCCTGGTTTACATTTCGGCAATCGCAACGTGTTATTTCTCCCGTGGTGAAACTGGCGAAGGTGGTTGAGGCGGCCAATGTCACCGACAGTCAACATCTTGATCAGGCACTCAAGCCTTTTCACGAGGTGGATGCGGATATCGACAGTTTGGCGACCGCCATCGAACACTTTACCTTTCGTTTGCAATCCTTTGTTGAACGCGAGCGAACCTTTACTCGCGATGCGTCTCATGAATTGCGCACTCCGTTAGCGGTGCTGAAGGGGTCGCTGGATGTGTTGGATCAAATGGAAACGTTTACAGAAAAAGGCGCAACGGTCGTGATGCGCATGCGGCAAACCATTGATGATATGGTGAGTCTGTCGGAAACGCTGTTGATGTTGGCACGGGAAGACGATGGCAAGCTGGATAAGGTCAACATCGTGATCAATGATCTGATCGCCACCCTGGTGACCGGTGTCGTCGCATCTGTCAGCGAAGGCGTGCAGGAGACACGCAGTACCGCTATTGATGTTGTCAATGAGTCTCGATTCGAAGTTCTTGCTCCGGATAAAGTGCTCAATATCCTGTTCACCAATCTGCTTAAGAACGCGCTGGTTCATGGCGCCGGAGCAGCCGTCACGATTCGCATCGGCGCGGAGTCAGTGACCGTGCAGGACGAAGGGCCGGGAATGAATTCCGAGATGCAAAAGAAAGTATTGCAGCCGTTTTATCGTAGTGCCAATGATGGCAAGGGACACGGTTTGGGACTGTCTATTGTGGACCGGTTGTGCCAACGGTTCGGCTGGCAGCTGGAGATCGCCAGCGAGCCGGGTAAGGGCACCGCTATAACGGTTTATTTCCCCCGAGCCCGCATGTTGTAAATCAAGTTGCAGGGGTTACCAGTTTTACACCCACACCGGGGTAAGTTTGAATCATGGGCTGCGCAAACGGTTTGTCGATGGCTTTCCTAAGCTGATATATATGGCTCCTAAGGGCGTCACTGTCCGGGATCATGTCGCCCCAGAGCTCTCTTTCCAGTGCTTCCCGCTTCACCATGGCAGGGCTTTCGCGCATGAGTATTTTCAAAATCCTGAACCCGGTCGGTTTCAGTGGCAGGTCCCGCCCTTGTCTGGTGGCCGTCATGCTACGGGGATTCAGGATCAGATCGCCCACTTGCAGGGTCTGCTGTTCCAATTCACCCCTTTGACGCCGGATCAGGGCTTGCAGGCGGACATCCAGCTCCGGCAGATCGAACGGCTTGACCAGGTAATCGTCCGCACCATTTTGAAAACCACGCAACTTGTCCTCTAACTGATCGCGGGCAGTCAGCATCAGGATCGGTGTGCTGATCAGGGCTTCAGCGCGCAGTTTGTGGCAGATTTCAAAGCCATTGATACCAGGAAGCAGTATATCCAGCACGATGGCGTCGTATTGATTGGTGGTTGCCAGATGCAGAGCGGATAGACCGTCGGCAGAATAATCCAATGTATAGCCAGCGTTTTCCAAATACAGGATAACCGTTTCGGCCAGGGGTTTGTGGTCTTCAACTAACAGGATGGTGGCGACAAAGTCTTCTGCAGGCATGCCGTATTCCCAAATGAATATAAAGTGCGGAGTTGCAATTAATGCCCTCTTATCCAGAGTGCTATTATTGTTTCATACTACTGTAGCATGAACATTTCTTCCCCTGAAGTCGCTTGATTTCTGTTACTATGCGGGCCATTCATTTTTCGTTCAGGAAGTCTCTGCCCGTGTTATCGCTACTCGATTTGCCCCTCGAACCAGCACTACTAAAAGCGACCGAGAATCTGGGTTTCAACAGCGCCACCGAGGTGCAATCCCTGGCCATCCCCGCCATCCTGGAGGGCAACGACGTTATGGTGTCTGCGCCGACCGGCAGTGGTAAGACTGCGGCTTTTCTGTTGCCGTTGTTGCATCGTCTGATGAACATACGCTCTCCTTATAAGGTTAGCCGGGCGCTGATTTTGCTACCGACCCGTGAGCTGGCATTGCAAACCCTGGATCACTTGCAGAAGCTGGCTGAATTCACCGAGATCAAAGCCGCCCTGATCATCGGTGGTGAGTCTTTCAAAAAGCAGCTCAGTACGCTGGGAAAAAATCCGGAAGTGCTTATCGCTACGCCGGGCAGGCTGGTAGAGCACATTGAGTCGGAGTCGATGGATCTGGGCAGCATTGAATTTTTGTTGCTGGATGAGGCGGACCGGATGCTGCAAATGGGGTTTGCGGAAGACCTCAAAGTCATTTCATCGCAATGTCGAGCAAAACGCCAGAACCTGCTGTTCTCTGCGACCTTGGATCACGAGAGTATGAGTCCTATCCGGGCGCAGTTTGTTGATCCGGTTTCCATCGAAGTGGGCTCTCAAAAAGCAGACCATAGTCACATAGTACAGCAGTTGGTGTTGTCGGACGATCGCAAGCACAAAGAAGCGCTCACGTTTGCCCTGATCGAAGAGGAGCAAGCGGATAAGGTGTTTGTATTCTGCTCCAGTCGTTTGCAGTGCGAACAGCTCAGTAGCTTTCTGCGATATAAAAAACTCAAGGTCAGTTATATACACGGTGAGCTGAATCAAAGCTTGCGCAAAAAAGTCATGACCGAATTCAGGCAACAACGAATTCAGGTACTGGTGGCGACGGACCTGGCAGCAAGAGGCCTGGATATAGAGGGGGTTGGGCTGGTTATTAATTATTCTGTAGCTCGTACCGGTGATGATCATGCACACCGGGTGGGCAGAACGGGACGGGCAGGCCAGGAAGGGAAGGCGGTTTCCCTGATCTCTGATTTGGAGTGGAATAAAATGGCCAGTATCCAACGTTATTTGGGCATAACTTTGAGGCGTCGTGTCGTGCAGGGCCTGAAAGCCCAGTATACCGGGCCTAAAAAGCTCAAGAATTCAGGTAAGGCTGCAGGCACCAAAAAGAAAAAGAGGAAAATAAAAACGGGTGCCGTGAAAAAGAAAGCCAAAAAGGGATAAATCAGTGCTTACTCAGGCTAATTGTGAGCTTGATTACAGTCTATAGGGGTGTAGTATGGTATTTTTCTGTTCAACCCTGAATGAAGTTTGTCTTCAGTAAAAACAGACAACCTACAATACAAAAGGAATTTGCTATGTGGACCAAACCAACTTATCAGAACGTTCGTCTCGGCTTTGAAATCACGATGTATTTCTCAGTCCGTTGAATACTTGGTTCGCTAACCTGATTTAACTCAGTCCGAGCCTGTCCTTCCGGATTTTCACTTTTAGCAGCGGCGCCGTGGGTGTTAGCTGCTTTTGGTTTTATCCGTTATTTTTCTTCTGACGTCTAATGTTGTTTTCCGATGTATATCCGAATTTTAGGTTCTGCTGCCGGTGGCGGGTTTCCGCAGTGGAATTGTAATTGCCCGAACTGCCGTGGCGTACGCAAGGGTACGCTGAATGCGCTGCCCAGAACCCAGTCTTCCATTGCGGTCAGTGCAGATGGTGTGGCGTGGGTTTTATTCAATACCTCACCGGACATTCTGACACAACTTGCTGCCAACCCCGATTTGCAACCCGCGCGGCAATTGCGTGATACCGCCATCAAAGCCATTGTGTTTATGGACAGTCAGATCGATCATACCACCGGTTTACTGATGCTGCGGGAAGGTTGTCCTCATGAAGTCTATTGTACGGATATGGTGTATGAGGATCTTACGACCGGTTTTCCGTTGTTTAATATGCTCAAGCACTGGAATGGGGGAATCAACCGATTTGATATCCCTTTGGATGGGGAATCCTTTGCCATCGGGGGGATAGAACATCTCCGTTTTACTGCGGTTCCTGTTTCCGGCAAGGCGCCGCCTTACAGCCCGCATCGCCAGGATCCGCATGTCGGCGATAACATCGGTATTTTGGTGACCGATGAGCGTAGCGGCAAAACGTTGTTTTATGCACCGGGCCTCGGTCAAATGACGTCGTTAACCCTGGAATGCATGGCGGCGGCGGATTGTTTGTTGGTGGACGGAACATTCTGGCAGGAAGATGAGATGGCGGTGGCGGGGCTGGGTGATCGCAAGGCCGCGGACATGGGCCATTTGCCGCAATCCGGACCGCAGGGTATGTTGAATTTGTTAGGTTCCATGTCCAAGCCCCGCAAAATTCTGATTCACATCAATAACACCAACCCCATACTCGACGAAAATTCCCCGCAACGAATGCAGGTACAGGCAGAGGGCGTGGAAGTGGCTTACGACGGTATGCGCATAGAGTTGAATTGATCATGGATAACGAATCGAGCGCGCCCGATCAACCAACGCTTCACCGTGCTTTTCATGTGAATAGTCATTATCGTCTGCAGTGGGAAGAAGCCCAGCAATGCCACGTGTTGCTGTATCCGGAGGGCATGGTGCGCCTCAGTGCAACCGCTACAGAAATTTTACAACGTTGTCTGGAGCCGGTCACTCTTTCGGCCTTGGTGACCCGGTTATGTGCTGCATTTGCAGATGCACCGGCGGATGTTATAGCGCAGGATGTAGAAGAGTTCGTCGCGGATGCGCTGCAGCAAGGCTGGCTGGTTGATGCCGGCTGAATCATTTTTTAACAGCGCCCGTCCGATCCCGCTGTGGTTGTTGGCGGAGCTGACTTACGCCTGCCCATTGCAATGCCCCTACTGTTCGAATCCAACGGATTTTTATCGTAGCCGTAAGCACGAGCTGAATACGGCGCAATGGATTGATGTTTTGCAGCAGGCACGAAAGTTAGGTGCAGTGCAATTGGGCTTATCCGGTGGCGAGCCGTTGTTGCGCCAGGATCTGCCAGAAATTTTGGCGGCGGCGAAATCGCTTGGATATTTCTGTAATCTGATTACCTCCGCCGTTGGTCTAACCACGGAGAAGCTGGATCAGTTTAAACGGCTCGGTCTGGATCATATCCAGATTAGCTTTCAGGGCAGCGATCGCGAAACCAATCACCGTTTTGGCGGTACTGATAGTTTTGATCACAAGCTGGCGATGACCCGGAGTGTGATCGAGCGTCAGATCGCCCTGGGTCTGAACTTTGTTTTACATCGCCATAACCTGCATCAGGTTCCTGATTTTTTGCGACTGGCTGCTTCCTTGGGTGCCCAATTTGTCGAGCTGGCGAATACGCAATATTACGGCTGGGCTTTGCAGAACCGGCAGCAACTGTTGCCTACTCGTGAACAGCTTCAAAAGGCAGAAGAGCAAACCAATGACTTTCGTAAGCAGCATCCGGCGATGGACGTGTTTTTTGTCGCCCCTGATTATTATGAAACCCGTCCGAAAAAATGCTGCAATGGTTGGGCCACCACGTTTATGACGGTAGCACCTGATGGAGACGTTTTACCCTGTCAGAGCGCCAGGGTGATACCCGGTTTAGCCATTCCCAATGTAAAGCAGGCGTCCCTGCAAAGCATTTGGCATGATTCGGCGGCTTTTAATCAATTCCGCGGTACGCAATGGATGCAGGAGCCGTGCAAGAGCTGTCCGGAAAAAGAGGCGGATCTGGGAGGTTGTCGTTGTCAGGCGTTCTTGCTGACCGGGGATGTGCACGCCGCCGATCCCGTGTGTGAATTATCGCCGCAGCACCATTTGATTACCGATTTCCTGGTACAAGCCACGGAAAAGGAGTCCCTGTCAACACTGGCGTCTTCACGGCCGCATTCCGATGCCGTCGATAAAATCGTCTGGCGCAACAGCCGCAATGGGAAAGCCTTGGCAGATTGCCCCGAATAAACTTAAAAAGTCCGTCATTAGCAGAGCCTATTTCTTATGAACACGCCTTTAACCAAGCAGCAGTTCGAACAGGCCTTGAGAGCAAAAGGTCGCCTGTACCATATTTACCATCCGTTTCAAGTGCGGATGAATCAGGGGTTGTGTACGCAGCAGGAGATTCAAGGCTGGGTTGCCAATCGTTATTACTATCAGGTTAATATTCCCCTAAAGGATGCGGCAATACTGGCGAATTGTACTGACCGGGACGTGCGCAGAGAGTGGGTTCAGCGCATCCTGGATCACGATGGTGCCGACGGAGAAGAGGGTGGTATCGAAGCCTGGTTACGATTGGGCGAAGCGGTTGGAATGTCCCGTGAAGACATCGTTTCCCAGCAACGTGTATTGCCCGGCGTTCGCTTTGCCTGCGATGCCTATGTTAACTTTGCTCGCCGTGCCAGCTGGCAGGAGGCCGCTTGCTCTTCGTTGACGGAGTTGTTTGCACCGGAAATTCACCGCAGCCGATTGGATAACTGGCCGCAGCATTACCGCTGGATTGAGCCGCAGGGCTATCAGTATTTCCAATCCCGTTTGTCTCAGGCACGCCGGGATGTGGAGCACGGTCTCCGTATCACCTTGGATTATTTTGAGACCCGCGAAGCGCAAAATCATGCGCTTTCTATTCTGCAATTCAAACTGGATGTACTTTGGAGCATGCTGGACGCGATGCACATGGCCTATGTACATCAGCAGCCCCCTTTTCACAGTTGCCCTTTAGACGTATCGCACTGAAACGCGAATCAAAACCTCATCTAAAGACAAAAAAGGCAGACTGGTTTCTCAGCCTGCCTTTTTTGTTGCTGATCAAAGGCTACCAGTAAGTGGCTCTCAGATACTCCGCGATAGCCGTTGCGCATTGCGTATCGCAGGAGCCTGGATTGCGTGGTGGCATCGTGTCAGTGGTTTCCCCTACGAAGCCTTCGAAGTCCGTCGCCTGATCCAGTGCGGGAAAGGTGCCGCCCTGTGCCTGGTCACCATGACATCCCGAGCACTGCTGCTCATATAGCTCGGCGCCGACTGTGAAATCCGGCTCGGTGGGCTCTGTCGGGTCGACCGGGTCTGTAGGTTCTTCCGGGTCTGTGGGCTCGCTTGATTCAGGCAAACCGAGTACGAAGGTCGCGTTTCCGGGGCCGCCCTGGTATTGGGTTTCACCGCCAAACACGTTGTAGCCTGAGTTGATCAACAGATTACTGCCGCCGATCACTGGCCCGACTGAGTCGATGGTGCCGCCGCTGCCCAGGATGCCGTTGATGCCCTGCACACGGGTGTCTGTGTCGAACGTCCACAAGGGTGTGCCGTCACTGGACTTAAATGCGTGCATTACACCATCCAGTGAGCCTGCGAAAACAACATCATTGGTCACGGCGACAGACGCGGAGAAAGAGGAGTTGAATTCTTCGCCCTGGTACATATGGGTAGGGTGTTGTTCCCAAAGGATGTCACCGGTGTTCAGGTCCAATGCAAATACCCCGGGTCGTTCTTCATCCGGCATGGCGATGTCCGGATCAATCAACGCTGGGGCTTTATCAGCAATCCCCACGTAAACTCGACTCGCATCCGCTGCCATATTCCAGTGAACACCGCCCAGCTTGCTGCCCACGCCGAGTTGACGTTTCCAGTTTAATGCACCGCTTTCCGGATTCAGGGAGTAGACGGTGCCGCTTTTGTCACCGGCTATGAGTGTGCGTCCATCCTGCACCAGAATCGGTGAAGCACCGAAGTCAAAATCCAGCCCGGTTAACGAGTCGTCATTGAAGAGCGTCCAAACGTCTCCCGTCCGGGCCTGGAATATCCATTTTTCTTTGCCCGTGTCCAGATCCACTGCGATGATCGCGTCCGAGGTCATCGTAGCGGGTTCAGAATAGTTCTGGCCAGTGCCGAAATAAACCGAGTTGCGTGCGACATCAATGGTCGGAGTCGACCAGACCGGTGCCCCGCTCGGGCCTTGGAAATCGCCATAGATCATCGCTGCTTCGGTGGTATGGTATTGCCATAGATCCATGCCGGTAAGGGCGTCGTAGGCACGTACCATACCGTGATTATCACAGCACGGTTCAACGATCGGTGTGAATACCTCGATACTGCTAACAGGTACAATCAATTTGCCGTCATGGAACAGCATACCGCCGGTTAACATCTGGCGTGCCTGGCTCGGTTCGCTGTCGTCGATACCGGCGAAATCCTTCCAGCGTAATTGACCGGATTTTGCGTCCACTGCATGGACACTGCCGTCTCGATCTCCGACAAACACCATGCCGATACTGGGTTCATAGAGAACGGATGAAGTCCGCAGTTCGAACTCACTTTCGTACTGCCAATATTCACAACCTGTGGTGCGATTGAAGGCATGTAGGCTGTTGCTTCCGATCACGAACACGGCTTGCTCTGTTACTGCTGGTGCACCACGTTTGGATTCCGTGTTCGGGGCAACGTGTGCAAATTTGAATTCGAGCTGATCGACATTAGAAGAGTTAATGGCCGATACCGCGTTGCGGGTGTTTTCCAGATCAAAGCCCAGGCTATTGGATAGAATGGGAGCAGACAAATCGACACTGTCAGTACAGCGGCCAGCGTCCGGCGTGCCTTCGCCCAGAATCGGTCCTGTTGGCTCCGGGTCCACTGGATCGGTCGGTTCTTCCGGGTCGGTATCACCCCAATAAGTTAGCGCCAGGTATTCCACAATTTCAGTCGCACAATCGAGATCACAGGCGGAGGGGTCGATTGGCGGCATTGTGTTATGGGTAGCAGTAATCGCGGCCGCTTTATTCAGGGGCACGTTTAAGGGGACGCCAATTGGATCACCTTCAGCCGTTTCACCATGGCAGCTGGCACATTGGAACAGATACTGTTGTTGACCTGCAGTAACATCAGGTCCCTCACCAGGATCGGTAGGATCAGTAGGATCAGGCCGTTCGCCTTTCAGTTTGATATTCTGAACCCGATAACTTTCAAAGAAACTGCTGGTATCGACAGAAAAATGAAGCGTCAGGGTTTGTGCATTTTGCGGTATACCGTTCAACGCAAAAGTCGCGTTTCCGTTTGCAGAATTAGTAGATGAAAGTGTCACCAACTCAGATCCATCTACTGAATAAGCGGCCATGCCGGATTCATCGTTGTCCAATCGGTTGGTGAAATGCTGGAAGGAAATCTCCAGATTTTGATAGCCCTCGATCTGAATCGGGTGAGAGGTTATGGCGCCATCACTGCTGCCCCAAAATCCGCCTCGTAATCGAACGCCATTGCTTCCGACCGAAAGGCTTCCGGAGTCAGTGAACTGCTGCAGGGAATCGAGTTTGTCTTCAAAAATTAATTCTTTGGCGTGAAGGGTGTTGCTCAGGGTAAGTGAACCTAGCGCGATCACCAGCATCCCCGCATGCCGGAGTGATCTTTGGCGATTATCCATCATCGCTCTCCTGTCGGTAGAATGGATTACAGATTTTTGGGTGCTAAAACGTGGTGCAAATTAAAAATACAATAATATTTAATAGAGTCTTCCAAGCGCATTATAGAAAGTTGGGTGTGCAGTAAAACGCAAAAATAATTTTAGTTTTGTATTTGAGGGGTCGATCACAGAGTCTTAAACCAGTGAAATTTTCGAGGCTAATAAGAGAAAAATATAACGTGTTTCGTGAGGTGCGAAAGCAGGTTGAAGTGGACAAATCCGGTGGCGCTTTGTCGTTTTCAGTGCATTAAAAGGTGCGAATATTAAATGAGGTGATCGGTCATTGATTTGTGTGAAGAATACAAACCAATGACCGATACCGGTTAAATTTTTATGAATGGAACGACCTAAGCATCAGAGACGGAAATTTGCACCAAACAAAAAGGTATCCAGATCGCCGCCGTCATAGTCTGAATTTTCGTATGAACCGTACAGTTCAAGATTGGGTTGGGGAAAATAGCTGACCTGGAGCGTGAGATCCTGGCTGTCTTGACTGGAGTTGTCATCAACGCTGGTATCGGCAAACCCCAGCCCCAATCCGAGATCGTAATTTATAAAGTACATCGCGCTCAGGTCAATAATCCGGATGTCCCCCAATGTGAGCGAGGCGGTGCCCATAATATTGCCGTTAGTACCCAGCGAATATAGATTTTCATAGGCGGCATGCAATAGGAATTCGTCGTCACCTCCAGTCGTGTAACGGATCAGTCCGCCTTCAACAGTCGAGGTATCGGTAAGATACATACCGCCCAGGACGGTTAATATATCAACGTTACCGGCAACCAATGATCCGTCTATAAAGTACCCTTTAACCGGATCAAACAGATAACGACCACTGACGGTCATGTCTTCATCGTCGTCTCCATTGTCCGAATAATCGAAACTGGCGTACGACGATTTTGCCAAAAATGGGTAGGCTTTGCGTGGACCATCCTGGTCTGCCACATTTTCCATATACACGGTGCCGCTTAGAGAAAAAATGGTGTCATCGTCGTTCGGGCTGTCTACTCTGCCAAAATCGCCGCCCACTTCGTATTGATAGGCAAACGCAGAGGCACTGCACATAAGGGTACTAGCGACGGTAAATTTCAAAATGTTTTGTTTTATCATGGTCTACTCCTGAGGCATTCCATACCGGATTAAAATTGGCCGGTATTATACTGCTTCGAGTCCAGCTTCTGGAGAAATTCTGGTAACGAAATTTTAACCGGATGTCGATAAGCGGCAAACAAACGGATTATTTTTGAGCCATATGTTCCAGACAGTCGAGTAAATCGTCGCACCGTTGTTTCAGGTTATTCGTAGTGAGGAGTGATTGCTTCGTAGACGATGCCAGTGGCAGCAGCATGATCAAATAGTTCATGAGTTGCTGGGAATCAAGCTTGTGCGGGTCGGTGATTAATTTATTCATGCCGCTCAATTCCAGTAATTCTTTTAGTAGCTCGCGGAATGGTTGCGGCGGATCTGCTGAGAGTTCACCTTCATCGGAAATGACATGTGATGTGCCTATCCATAGCCCGTTGTCCTGCAGCCGGATTTGTTCCAGCTGTTGGCGTGTTTGCCCTTCGATGGTGATCGACAGCAATCCGTTGCCCAGTTGGCCGAAATCAGTAATGACAACATAGGTTCCCACTAAATAGAAGGGGACGTTGTCGTCGGCAGCCTGCCCGGGCCGGTTGACTTCCTGTTGTTCCGAGCCGGGGCAAAGTAACGCCACGATAAACCCGCTGCCCTGGCGCATACAGCGAGACACCATATCCAGATAGCGTTGTTCAAAAATCTGAAGGTGCATTTTGCAGCCGGGGAAAATAGGGGTGTTCAGAGGAAAAATAGGCGTTAGCTCGGAACTTTGCATTCGATACTCCTTCTTCGAATCGGCATAAGGGGGGCATTGCGTATGCCCTAGGGGGACCATCCCAGAACCGATTTGTAGAAATCAACGGTCTCTGCAACCACTTTGTCCGCGTAGAAGGTGTTCTTGGCCTTGATATAAGCCCGCTCTACGAGGTTGTTTCTGAATTCTTGATCAGTTATCAGCTTGTGAATTTGTTGGCGGCAGCCTTCAATATCACCGGCCTCAAAAAGCAATCCACAGTCTCCGTTTTCAAGCTGGTCAGGTACACCGCAGATTCGGGTTGCAGCGACCGCTACTTTTGCCGCCATTGCTTGCTGAATGACCATCGGTGCCGTCTCTTGATAGGAGGGCAGAACCAGCATGGACGCTTTTGAAAACTCCTCCAAAATCTGAGTTTCATTGATCAGACCAAGAAATTCAACTCGATCCTCGAGCTTGAGCTGCTTTATCAGTAACTTAATCTGGTTAACGTAGGCTTCGTCGTTGAGCGCACCTGCCAGAAACAGCTTGAATTCCAGGCTCTTGTCCAGCGTACCGAGTGCCTGAATCAAGTCAGTTATACCTTTCCTGCGGATCAACTTGCCAGCGTACAAAATCCGCCCCGGCTCTTCCTGGCGAACCACTTCATAGAACTTGTTCTTGATGGGGTTCGGGATATGAACGCATTTTCCTTTTAATCGATCCCCGTAATGACGTTTTACATAAGGGCTGATAAGGATTTTAGGGTTCGGGCTTTTGACGCAATATCTTTCCGCTATCCAGCTAATCAGGCGGAAACGCATGCGGTCTTTGAAGGTTGCTCGGTATTTGGCATCTTCGCTGATCATGCCATGGAATGTAACCATGGAGGGGTAGCCGGATTTCGAAGCCAGATAGCCCTCAACGCTGGCATCCTGGGCATGGATGAGGTCGGGTTTAATCTGATTCACGCATGCCATAAAGGATTTGAAGTCGCTTCGGTAGAAGGTGAGGTTGCCGCCCCGTTTTGCTCTGGGCAGGACATGAATGCGGATGCCATCCTCTATGGCTTCTTCCGGTTCGGAAATATTGGAACGGAAGGTAATAATACTCAGGTCTACTTCTTCAATTTTCTTCAGGCCGTTTACGATATAACTGGAAACCGCCTGCACGCCGCCATCAATTTTCTCACCGCCGATAGGGTAGTCAGTTGCCATAACAATCTTCATTTTCTTCATATGGTCTCAACTTCTAAAGTTTGTTCATTCTGAAATAGCAATCTCAGGATTGTAGGGGTGCGGGTGGAAGCGTGCCAGGATAACACCGGACACCTCAAATGCAAAAATACCAAACTGCCTTAGCTTTTTGGCTGGACAGCCTAATCGCCCTGTGTGGCTCCGCCCGGGCCCCAATTCCGGCGTCGGTCGGAGCCGGGGTAATCCCCATTGTCCCGCGGCCCTCCCGGTTTTCTTTATAAGTTTCAGTCGCCTGCGGCCAATAAGCAGGGCAGATAAAGGGTCACCCGAGCTGACCCAGTTCTCAAATACTGAACTATTCCTGTCGGAATTTGCGTCAGTGCCCATACTTATATAGGTGATTCAGAACCTGCTTAAAGAAAACCTTAGTTGCTTAGTGGTTAAAAATTAAGTCGGCTATTTCCATTTATTATAAGTTAGTTAAGTGCGGGTACCCCATCACTGAACTACTGTTTAAGAAAGCTGACCAGTTTATTACGTAGCGGATTGGTTTGGATAGGGAAATTATATGACCAGCAAGACCACTTACGATTGCGGCGAACAGCTTAATATTGCAGAAGCCGCATCACTCTATGCAGGGCTCCAGAATTCCCTGAAATTGACTTCCCACGTTGAATTGAGCGCGGCCGATGTCGTGAAAGCCGATACGGCGGGCTTGCAACTATTGGTTGCGTTTTCCCGGGAGTTGGCTCGCACGGGCGGTGGGCTTACCTGGAGCGAACCCAGTCAAGCACTGGTTGAAACTGCGTCTTTACTAGGGCTCGACGGCGAATTGGGCCTTGCATGAGTAACGTAGTTAAAAGTAATGCTAAAGAACTTTTTGTTTTCAGGAGTAAAAGTTAGATGGCGAACATTCTAGTTGTCGACGATTCCGCGTCCATGCGGAACATGGTATCGGCAACCCTTCAGTCTGCCGGGCACCAAGTGCAGGATGCAGGCGATGGTCAGCAAGCGCTGGCCCGAGCAAACGGAGGGCGTTTTGATGCCGTGATCACTGACTTGAATATGCCGGTCATGAACGGAATAGAGTTAGTGAAGAATCTGCGTGCCATGCCCAACTATAAATACACCCCGATCCTATTGCTGACCACCGAATCTTCTGACGGAAAAAAAGCAGAAGGTAAGCAAGCGGGTGCGACCGGCTGGTTGGTGAAACCCTTTAATCCCGAAAAGTTGTTAGCTACGGTTGCACGAGTGCTGGGCTAGCGTCACTATTTTTGCAGGTAGAGGCTCACTCTATGTCAATTGATTTGCAGCAGTTTCATGAAGCATTTTTTGAAGAGAGTCTTGAAGGCCTTGATGTAATGGAGAACGGGCTGCTGCAAATAAGCGGTGGTGTTGTCCCTGATGCAGAGCTAATCAATGCGATTTTCCGTGCTGCCCATTCCATTAAAGGTGGCAGTGGTACATTCGGCTTTTCAGAAATCGCAGATTTCACGCACATCATTGAAACCTTGCTGGATGAAGTTCGGGACGGTACCCGCGTACTGGATGCGGACGCGATCGAGTTATTGCTCAAGTCCAGTGACTGTTTGCGGCATATGGTGCAAGCACTTCAATCCGGTTCGGCGATAGATAAAAGCATTGCCGAACCATTGGTCGCCGCAGTTGAAACGCTACTCTCGCATAAGCCCGGCACCGAACCAAACGCTTGCGTGGAAACAGATAATACGGATCCCGGCGCTGCCGTGACGGGATGGACGATAACGTTTCTTCCTGAACCGCAAATTCTAATGACCGGCAATGAGCCAGCGCGAATTTTTCGTGAATTGGCTGATTTGGGCCAGTTGCAGGTCATCGCTAACACCTCGAAAATTCCTGATTTTCAGCAACTCACCGTAGACGAATGCTTTATCTCCTGGACCATTATCCTGACAGGAGCAGCGAGCCGGGAGCAGGTGCTTGAAGTTTTCGATTGGGTCATTGACGAATGTGCTTTAACTATAGAAGCAATCACCGAGGATGTTTCGCAGCCGGATTCAGTCACCCCGGCGTCCATCACTCAAGTGACTTCGGCAATGGCAGAAGCGCTACCCGCTACCCATTCGAACGATTCGGTTATTGAAGACAGCTTGCCAGTATTGGATTCCGGACCTGGAAACGCTGCGGTAGCAGAACAACCACGAAGTCCGACTACCACCAGTGCGAGTTCTTCTATCCGTGTGGGCATCGATAAAGTCGATAGCCTCATTAATCTGGTTGGCGAATTGGTAATTACGCAATCGATGCTGTCGGAACTGGGCAGTAATTTTGACATGAGCAAGCTGGACAAGCTTGCAAATGGGCTGGAGCAGCTGTTGCAAAATACGCGGGAATTGCAAGAGAGCGTAATGCAGATCCGCATGCTTCCGATCAGCTACGCCTTTAACCGTTTCCCCCGCATGATCCGGGACTTGTCCTCTAAAACCGGCAAGAAAATTGAATTAAAACTGAGTGGTGAAAATACGGAGCTGGACAAAACCGTGATGGAACAGATCAGCGATCCGCTGGTGCACTTGGTAAGAAACGCCGCCGATCATGGCATTGAATTACCCGAGGTTCGTCAGGCAGAAGGGAAACCGGAAACCGGAACAATCTACCTGGATGCGTTCCATAAAGGTGGAAATATAGTGGTCGAGATCCGGGATGACGGTCGCGGAATTAACCCTGAAGCCGTGTTAAGCAAAGCCAGGGAACGAGGCATTGTCGGTGCTGACCAGGTGCTGTCCACCCAAGAGATTTATGAGCTTATCTTTGAACCTGGCTTTTCTACTGCGGAGTCGGTGAGTGATATATCGGGCCGTGGCGTGGGTATGGACGTAGTCCGCCGTAATATCAGTTCTTTGGGTGGCCGTATCGAAATTGAATCAGAGTTGGGTAAAGGGTCGACTATTCGGGTGCATCTACCCCTCACCCTTGCCATCCTCGACGGTCAGTTGGTTCGTGTTGGCACCGAGGTGTATATCATTCCGCTGGTCAGCATCGTTGAATCCCTGCAAATTAAGTCGGAATTAGTGAATAAGGTTGCGAGCAATATGGTGCTCTATCGACTGCGTGAAGACAACGTCCCCATCGTTCCCATCTATCAGGAATTCGGGATAGAAGCCGATAACCCCGAGTTAGAAAATGGGCTATTGGTGGTAGTAGAAGGGGAAGGACAAAAAATCGGTTTGTTGGTAGACGATTTGTTGGCACAACAGCAAGTGGTGATCAAAAGTCTGGAGAGCAACTACCGCAGGGTAGAAGGTATCTCCGGCGCGACGATACTGGGCGACGGTTCGGTTTCGATGATACTGGATGTGCCGGGTTTGATCCGGCGAGCCTCCGATTCCCGTGGACGCGAAACGGTCCGCAAGCAATTTAAAGCAGCCTAAGGAGGAAGCTCTTGGATATTCAGGCTTTAGCTTCAACCATCCCTGTCGAAGGCGAAGCCATTCTTGAAGGGTTGGATTTTATCCGTAGTGGAAAAGAATATTTAACCTTTTCATTGGGTCAGGAGAATTACGGTGTCGATATTCTCCGGGTAAAAGAAATTCGCGGTTGGGAAGCACCGACTCTCATCCCTAATTCACCGGATTACGTTAAAGGCGTTATCAATATCCGCGGGACCATCATCCCGATAGTTGACTTACGGATCCGCTTCGGTGTTGGAAAAACGGAATATCTGCCCGTGACGGTGGTTATCGTACTAACGGTAGGGTCAGTTGAGAAAAGCCGAATGATGGGCTTTGTGGTGGATGCGGTCTCTGATGTGCTGAGTGCCCATCAGGAAGAAATCAAGGCTGCGCCTGCGTTTGGCGCAAATATTCCTACCAATATGATCGAAGGGCTGGTGAATGTCGGTGACAGCGTAGTGACGTTGCTGTCGACTGATCAGCTTCTGGATCTGGAGGATTTGTAAGTTGAAAAAGGAATCTTTGGGGATTGCCCGGGAGTATTTAACCTTTCTGTTGGGCGACGAAGAATATGGTGTAGATATTCTGCGCGTGCAGGAAATAAGAGTGTGGTCACCGGTTACGGTCATTCCCAATACGCCGGACTATCTCAAAGGTGTGATCAACTTGCGGGGAACCATTGTTCCCATTGTGGATTTGAGGCAGCGTTTTCGTTATCAAACGCACGATTTTAAAAATACCACCGTGGTGATTGTGTTACAGGGTGAGGTAAACGGAAAAACAGCATCGGTTGGTTTGGTTGTAGATGCCGTGTCAGACGTCCATAAGGTGGACGCAACTGACATTAAGGAAGCGCCCGATCTTGGTCGGAATATCGACGGCTGTTTCGTTCAGGGTATGGCAACGCTAGGCGACCAGATCATCATTCTGTTGGATTCGGTTGCGCTGTTGAATGTGGATGAATTGCTTAGCCAATCCGGCCAACCAATCATGCGAGCGGGCTAAATATTAATTACATTGATTTTGGATGTAGGGTGAAAAAATGAATAAACGGACCGGTAACACAGCTAAAACACAAAAGCGCGCACCTACTACACGGCGACGGGCTACCACCAGCAAGGCAGTGGCGAAAAGTCCCGGCAAGGGCGCTGCAACCACAGCCCGGGACAACCATTTTTACCAAGCCGTTATCGATACCGTACGAACTGCCATTATGGTGGTTGATAAGGATCTTGTGGTCACTTATGTCAACGAAGGCACCAGGACGTTGTTGCGCGATAATGTTGACGCCTTTGAATCGGCGTTCAAGCATTTTGAGGCTGACAATATCGTTGGCAGCTGTATTGATATTTTCCATGAAAATCCGGCACACCAGCGCAGAATCTTGGCGGACCCAGCGAACCTTCCTCATAGTGCGGAAATCCGCGTAGGGCCGCTGGCGTTTAGCCTATATATTTCAGCATCTTTTGATGCGAAAGGAAATCATAACGGCAGTATTCTGGAGTGGGCTGATATCACCAAAGAAAAGGACGCCTACGCTGATTTTGCGGGACAGATTGAAGCGATCAGCAAGTCGCAGGCAGTGATCGAATTTCAGTTGGATGGCACCATCCTCACCGCGAATGATAACTTTTTGAAAACGATGGGGTATTCGAAAGAGGACGTGGAGGGCAAGCATCACCGTATTTTTGTTGAGCCCGCGTACGCCCAAAGTGCGGAATATCATATGTTCTGGGATAAGCTCAACCGTGGTGAATACGATGCGGGCGAATATAAGCGATTGGGTCGTGACGGTAAGGAAGTATGGATACAGGCGTCTTATAACCCGATATATGATTTGAATGGTAATCCCTACAAAGTCGTGAAATACGCAACGGATATTACGGATCGGAAAAATGCCGTCGCAAAAATAAAAGAGGTGTTAATGTCACTTTCCGGTGGCGATCTTACGAAGAAAATCGATGTGCCGCTGGGCGCTGAATTCAGCGTTCTGGGTGACACCATGAATTCCTTGGTCGACAGCCTGAATAATATGGTGAGCGAAATCCGGTTGGCATCGAATAATGTGTTTTCGGCGTCACGGGAAATAGCCCAGGGCAACGCTGATTTAAGTCAGCGCACGGAATCGCAGGCCTCAAGTTTAGAGGAAACCGCCTCCGCCATGGAAGAATTGACCACTACGGTACAGCAAAATGCAGAGAACGCGACCGAGGCTACCAAGCTCGCGAGTGGTGCAATGGAAAAAGCCAGTAATGGGGGCGAAGTGGTACAGAACGCGGTTTCTGCGATGGACGAAATTAATCGTTCGAGCAAAAAAATTGCGGATATCATCGGCGTCATTGACGAGATTGCCTTCCAAACCAATCTACTTGCTTTGAACGCCGCGGTGGAAGCCGCGCGGGCGGGAGAACAAGGGCGTGGGTTTGCAGTAGTCGCCGCCGAAGTGCGGAGCCTGGCGCAACGCAGCGCTGCAGCAGCGAAAGAGATAAAGGGCTTGATCAATGACAGCGTTGATGCCGTTGGAAAGGGGACGCGTTTGGTTGATGAGACCGGAAAAACATTTGGTGAACTGGTGGATTCCGTTCGCGAAGTCGTCACCATGATATCGGACATAGACAGTGCCGGGAAAGAGCAGGCGGCGGGTATTAACGAAGTGAGCAAAGCGGTCTCCCAGATGGATGAGATGACACAGCAAAATGCGGCACTGGTCGAGCAGGCGTCTGCTTCCAGCAAATCCATGGAAGAGCAGGCTCAAGGATTACTTGATCAGGTTGCGTTCTTTGAAACGGGTGAAGATGACCGCGCTGTAGTCTCTCCGGTTCGCTCGCCTCGGGCTGCGGTAGTGAGAGGTCGCCGAGCGGGTGCAAATATTGCCGCTGTTCCTTCTGATGATGAGTGGGAGGAGTTTTGAGTTCGAGCGCTTCTCAACGCAGGGCGGATGAATATTCTCTGAGTGAAGAAGAGTATCGGTTTGTTTGTAAATTGGTTTATGACTGCACCGGAATCGTTCTGGATGAACGGAAGCGGGAAATGGTGTATCGCCGGCTTATGCGCCGGGTGAGGGAGACCGGGTTGCCATCCTTTTCCAGCTACTGTGAGCGATTGAAAAACGATGAACAGGAATTGCCGGCGTTTATCAATTCCATTACCACAAACCTAACCAGTTTCTTCAGAGAAAACCACCACTTCGAGTATTTGAAAAGCCAGATCATTCCGGACTTAATACGGGGTAAAAGTGACCGGAAACTGCGGATTTGGTCTGCTGCCTGCTCAACGGGAGAAGAACCGTACAGTATTGGCATCAGCCTATTAGAAGCGATGCAAGGAAGACTGCAGGAGTGGGACGCCAAAGTTCTAGCCACCGATCTTGATAGTGAGTGTATTGAGAAAGCGAAGGCCGGTATCTATAAAACGGAGCGAATAAGCGCATTACAGGACAACCGCCAAAAGCGCTGGTTTATGAAAGGAAAATCAACGACCTCGGATAGCGTCAAGATTAAAAGTGAGGTGGCGGCACTGATTACGTTTAAAACCCTGAACCTGTTGCACGATTGGCCGATGAAAGGGCCGTTCGATGTAATATTTTGCCGTAACGTATTGATCTATTTCGACCGGGCCACCCAGGCCGAGTTGATCGCACGGTATCACGCCCTGCTCAGTCAGGGTGGCTATTTAATGCTGGGACATAGCGAAAGTTTGCCAGCGGATTATATTGGGTTTGAGGTAGTGGGCAGGACGGTGTTCCGTAGGCTATGAATGAGATTTGTTATGACTACTGAAGCTACAAAAATCTCACCTTGTCTGGTTGGTTTTGAACACGTTAATCGCTATTGGGATAAGCGTCACAAGTGTTTCGTTGCCAAAATTCTGCCGGGTGAATTTTATGTGACGGCACAGAATGAGGCCATCGCTACGGTTCTGGGTAGCTGTGTGTCCGCCTGTGTCTGGGACGAAGAAGTGGGCATTGGCGGAATGAATCATTTTATGCTTCCGCTCACCGATAAAGACGTTCACAGCATTACCTGGGGAACTCGTCTAGTGCCCGGAGAGGCTACCCGATACGGAAACTATGCAATGGAGCACATGATAAATGAAATTCTAAATAACGGGGGCCGTCGCGGTGCCTTGAAAGCAAAAGTCTTTGGAGGAGGCAAGATAATCGCGAATATGAGTGATGTCGGGTTGCGTAATGCGGAGTTTGTGCTGGATTATCTGCATACAGAAAGAATACCGCTATTAGCGGATAGCCTGGGCGACAATTACCCACGAAAAGTGATGTTCATTCCTGCCTCCGGTAAGGCGTATATGCGAAAGTTAAAGTCCATGCACAACGATACCATTCTTTCAAGAGAGAGCAACTACGGTAATACGATCCTGAGTAAGCCTGTGGATGGTGATATTGAACTATTCAGTTAGTAGGTGACTTTATGAGCAACTCCAATATCAGAGTGTTAATAGTTGATGACTCAAAAGTGATCCAACGCTTGCTGTTTGAAATATTGACCAGCGCTCCTGGTATTGATGTGGTCGGAATTGCGGGTGATCCGCTCGAAGCACGTAACATGATTAAAAGATTAGATCCGGATGTCATTACACTGGATATAGAGATGCCGAAAATGGACGGCATCACTTTCCTGCGTAACCTAATGCGCTTAAGGCCCATGCCCGTTGTGATGATTTCAACCCTGACGCAGAAAGGCGCGGAAATAACGCTGGAGGCATTAGAGATCGGAGCCGTCGACTATATCGCCAAGCCGAACCACGATTTGATGAACAACTTGAAGCAGATCACTGCTGAAATTGTGCACAAAGTTAAAGTGGCGGCGCGCGCCAATGTGGATTGCTTTGCCGATAATAAGCGCCAAGCGCAACCTGTAATAGCTGGCGGTAGCTCCTTAAACAGCAATCGGGAAAGCAATATCGATTTGCTTGCCATTGGTGCTTCCACCGGTGGAATCGAGGCGATCAAGCAAGTATTAATTCGGTTGCCAACTAATATGCCGCCGATAGTGATCGTTCAGCATATGCCGGCGGGGTTTACTGCTTCGTTTGCCAATCGCTTGAATAACCTACTCGATCTGACTGTATTGGAGTTTGACCAACCCAGGATCAAGCTTGATAGAAACCATGTGTACATTGCCAATGGTAATCGCCATATGTTGGTTGAATTCAGTCAGGGTGCCTATTTTGGGATTGCCAGCGATGACGCCCCCGTCAATCGACACAAGCCTGCCGTCGATGTGTTGTTCAGCTCGATCGCAGACCACAGGGCATCCCATTCCATCGGAGTGCTGCTGACCGGCATGGGCATGGATGGTGCCAGCGGTTTAGGCAAAATGAAGCGCGAAGGCGCGATCACCGTGGCCCAAGATGAGAAATCGTCCGTGGTGTGGGGTATGCCTCGGGTCGCTATTGAAGAAGGCGTTGTTGACAAGGTGCTGCCGTTAAACGAGATCGGTAACTTTTTATCAGAGCAGTGTTTGAAATAACACTGGGATTGGACATAAATTATTTTTTTAGGGAGAAGAACGATGGCGTTGACGACAAACAAGCACTTTCTTCTGGCTTTGTTCGTTAGTGTATTTTCGCTGATTTTGATAATGCTCTCTTCCAGGTGGTGGGCGTCGGGTGCGGCTGTATTGTCAATTGCAATATGGATCAGAGCTTTCTTTCAAATGAGTTCGTTGCAATTACTAGCAAATAGCCGGGATCAGCAGCAAGCGGGCGATGCTTCCCAGGAAATGTCCAAAATCGGCGAATCGATCGAGCTCATTCTCAGTGAGGAAATAAAGCACATTGATGAAAATATTACCCGTATTTTCAAACTGGTGCAGGATTCCACCCTGTTACTGCAAGAAAGCTTCAAACACGTCGTTGATAAAACCGGACTGCAAACCGAGCTGGCGCTGGGCCTGGTGACGGAGATCACCGACGATCGTGCGGAGGCGGGTGGCGGCATGATGGTCACTCAATTTATTGCTGAGACTGATAAGATAATTCAGTATTACGTTGACCTACTAGTTAATATTAGTTCCAGGAGTGTTGGTGCCATTCACCGGATCAGCGATATGACGAAGCATATGGAAGACATGTTTACGACCCTTGACGAGGTTCAGACACTAGCAGATCAAACCAATCTTTTAGCGCTTAACGCCGCTATAGAGGCGGCCCGCGCCGGAGAAGTAGGCAGAGGTTTCGCGGTAGTTGCTGACGAAGTAAGAGCGTTATCGGTTTCATCTACTTCGTTGAACGGGCATATCCGCAAGAAAATAGTAGAAGTGAAATCGAGGCTGGTTGATGTTAGCAAAGAGGTAGGTGCGATTGCCGGAATGGATTTAAATGCGGCTATCTCAGGAAAAGCCAGCGTTGATAGCATGCTTTTTCAAATCGAGAAGGTGAACAGTGATACCGAATTGACGCTGCAAAAAATGACGGTGAGCAGTGAAGATATCCGCACAGAAATTAATAATTCGATTCGCGCGTTACAATTTGAGGATATTGTGAATCAACTCTCCGGCAATTTGCGCGAACGGCTGGGTCATATCAGCCAGGTTGCTAAATTAGCGCACGGTGAGTTTGCTCAGGCCCGTAATAGTGAAGATTTGAATCGGGTGTCAGAGCAGTTGCGCCAGATGCAGGACGAATTTTCTAATAGGAATATTACTGAGCGGGTGTTGCAATCCAACATGGACGAAGGAGACGTGGAATTATTCTAAAAAAAATACGTCATTTAAACCATCTCAGATACTAATCAATCTAGTTTTGATCGGGTTTCCCTTGCATGACAAATCTCTCCCTAATGTTAAAGGTACGGCGTCACATTTAAAGTGGCATACCCTTCTCAATGTTCAACTAAAGGCGTGAAACTGCCTCTTATAGCTCCTCCCAGCTACTACTATCTTTACAAGCTAATACGTTATTAGTCGCGAAATATAGTTTAATTGGAGTAGCTATATGAAACATGTAAAATTTCTGTGCTCGGCTGTTATCTTGACGGGCACGTTGACTGGTTGCGGTGGCTCAGGTGTCACTGTATCACCGGTTTCCCAGCCAGCAGCGAGCACCACAAACAGCGTAAATACTGTGGCCGATAACCAAAGCAATGTCGCCGCCAGCACTGGCCAATTCCTGGATAGTGCCGTATCCGGTCTCTACTATGAAACAGCCAGCTTTAGCGGTTTTACCGATGAGGCAGGTGGCTTCAGCTATGTTCCGGGTGAATACGTCCGCTTTTATCTGGGTAGCACCTTTCTGGGTGAAGCATTGGCGCAGGCGGAGGTGACCCCGCTGGATCTGCTCGATGTCCAAGATGACCCGGATAAACTGCAGAATATGCTTAGAATTTTACAGACCATTGATTCGGATTCAGATCCGAGCAACGGAATTACCATAACAGATCAGACAAATGACTATTTGTCTCAGTTCTCTTTGCCGTTAAATGAACCTGCGGTTATGTTCGAAGCCAGCACGGTTGTGCAGGACATGATTGCAGCGGTAACCAATGGGTCAGGGTTAAAGGATGCCTTGAGCTCATTTGAGCATTTTCACGAGACCTTGTTACTGTCACGTCGGCAGACCGATGAAACCATCATTCTGAATCTGATGAATACCAGCTGGACCGGTACGGTTCGGTCATCGGCATGCCCGCAAGAAGACGCGGTTGCGAAGATGACATTGAAATTCACGCCACTGGGCATTTTAAGCAATGGTTATCATTCGATTGACGAAGAGACCTGCAAGCCAAAAGGTTACGGAATTTTGTTTGAAACCTATGAGACCAGCCTGACCTTTACCTGTGCCAACCAGTGTTTGGACAGTGATCTGAATCGGGTCATTATCGGTCGTGACGAACAAACCGTAACTACACTATCGCATCAGGCCGGGTCGGATGAGATGCTGCTGAGCACGGTGCCTGAGTCCGGCGCTTCCACCACGTTAGCTTTGCAACTTAAGTAAATCGGTTAACTCGCCCGGAAGTGTTCACTTCCGGGCTTTTTTGCTCAATAACCCGCACTAACGTACAACTATCGCGCAAAAAATCCTCATACTTTTCGATTGCCGCCTATCCCCCGTTTATCAGCTATAAATAAAGGACAATTGTCTTTTTTTTTGCCTATGAAATTGAGTGTCGGTACCGCTTTCCTAAATTCCCTGCTGATGTTCTGGCTTACCCTGTTGCTTGCGTTGAGTGCCTTGGTTGCAGCCGGTGTGTATCTGGATATTGCTAACGAACGCAGTTATCAGCAACAGCTGCGCAGCAAGGTGTTGAATGAGCTGGTGGTGGTGCGAGCGCGGTTGGAAGGCAATATCTCATCGAATTTACAAACTGTGCGGGGGCTGGTGGCTGCGATTAGTGTTGAGCCGGAGATGAAACAGCGACGTTTCGAACAGTTTTCACGACCGCTTTTTGATGATCGTTCGCAGCTGCGTAACATCGGTGCGGCACCGGGTATGGTGATTCGGTTGATGTACCCGCTGGAAGGTAATGAAGGGGCGTTGGGGTTGAATCTGGCGTCTAACCCGGAGCAGAAGGAAGCCGCTGAGCGAGTTCGCCGCTCAGGTGGGTTGGTGGTTGCGGGGCCGGTGAATTTGGTTCAGGGCGGGCAGGGAATTATCGGCCGTATACCGGTGTTCATTTATTCCGAGGACGACTCACAACGTAAATTCTGGGGCGTGGTGTCCGCAGTGATCGATACTGGTCGGCTCTATACTGCCAGCGGTCTGGACCAAAAGGATCTTCCCATACGTATTGCCATCCGGGGAAAGGATGGCTTGGGTGCTGATGGCGAGCTGTTTTATGGGCCGTCTGACGTGTTTGAACAACAGCCTGTGCTGGCGGATGTTAGTTTGCCAAATGGCAGTTGGCAGATGGCGGCTATTCCTAAAGGTGGCTGGGCACAAAAGGCGGCCAATGTCTGGTGGGTTCGGTTGGCGATACTGCTAGGTGCGATACTGGTGCTGGTACCGATATTCTTGGCTTTGCACTTGGCACGGAAAAGACAGGATGATGCCTTGCGCCTGCGCAGTTTGTTCGAGCTATCACCGGTGGGTATTGTGCTTAAGGACTTCAATAGCGGCCAAATTATCGAATTCAACGATGCTCTGGCTGAACCCACCGGTTACACCCGTGAAGAATTCATCGGGCTAAGTGACCAGGACCTGACGCCGCCAATGTATCTGGAAAAAGATGCGCAGGAGTTGGAGCGACTGCAGGAAGACGGCCGCTATGGCCCTTATGAAAAAGAATACCTTTGTAAAGACGGTAGCCGCTATCCGGTTTTGCTCTATGGTATGTTGATTCGCGACAGCCGTGGCAAACCCATGATCTGGTCGATTGTGGAAGATATTTCGGCGCGTAAGCAAGCCGAAGACAAATTGGCTCAACAGCAGGAAATTCTCGAGCAAATGAGTGCCCAGGCCCGCATTGGTGCCTGGGAAGTGGATATGGTAAATGGCGATATTTACTGGTCGTCGATGACCAGGGATATCCATGGAGTTGACGACGACTATATTCCCGAGCTGGAGTCAGCGATCGAATTCTATAAGGAAGGCGAAAGTAGAGATGCGATACAACGGGCGCTGGATCTCGCGACCACCCAAGGTGAACCCTGGAGCCTGGAAGTTCAGTTGGTGACCGCCAGTGGCCGCGAAATCTGGGTGGCCGCAACCGGACGCGCGGAGTTTCGTTACCAAATCTGCACCCGGCTTTTTGGTTCCTTCCAGGATATAGACAACCGCAAGCGCACCCAGCTGTTTGACGAACAGATTTCCCGTCACAACAAAGTACTGGCCGCGCTGACGGTGCACGGGGCCATTCTGTCCGGGCGGTTACAGCAGGCAAAAAGCGAGCTTGTGGAGCGCATGGCCAGTGCGCTACAAGTGGACAGGGCCAGTATCTGGCTATTCTCGGCAGATCAGCAGCAGATGTCGTGCATTTCATTGTACACCAGCAAGGATCACGCGTTCGACGAGGGGCAGGTATTAACGCGTCAAGCGTTCCCCGGCTATTTTGATGCGCTGTTTGAGCAACCCCAAATTGCGGTGGAGGACGTTGCCCAGCACAAGCTTAGCTGCGATTTCACTGAACACTATCTGATGCCATTGGGTATTACTTCTGTGTTGAATACGGTGATTCCCGGTGGTGACGGAATCGTTGGCGTTATCAGCGCTGAGCATACCGGTCCTGTTCGGGCCTGGTCGAAGTCAGAGCTTGCATTTATGGTGTCGCTGGCCACGTTGGTCAGTAGTGTTATTGCATCCGAGCAGCGTCATCAGGCAGAACAGGCGCTCATCAAAGCAAAAGATGCAGCGGAAGCGGCCGGTCGCGCTAAGAGTGAATTTCTGGCGACGATGAGCCATGAGATCAGAACCCCCATGAACGGGGTGCTGGGTATGTTGAATTTATTGTTACGGCCTGGCCTGGATGCCGATCAGGCACACAAGGTGACAATAGCAAAAACCAGTGCAGAATCCCTATTGAGTTTGCTCAATGAAATATTGGATTTTTCTAAGGTAGACGCCGGTAAGCTCGAACTGGAAGAACTGGATTTCGATTTGCGTGGGTTGTTGGGTGAATTGGCCGAATCCATGGCAATAAGAGCCCAGGAAAAAGGTTTGGAACTGGTATTGGATCTAACCAATATCGAACAATCCCATGTTAAAGGTGATCCGGGCCGGCTACGACAGATTTTAACCAACTTAGTGGGTAATGCCATTAAGTTTACCCATCAGGGTGAAGTGGTGATTCGTTGCGGGGTACAGACCGTTGCGGATGGATTGCTATTGAATGCAAGTGTAATTGACTCCGGCATCGGGATTCCCCGGGATAAGCTGGCGGGATTATTTAAACCGTTTACCCAGGTCGATGCCAGTACCACCCGTCAATACGGGGGTACCGGACTCGGACTGGCGATTTGTAAGAAAATTTGTGAGTTAATGCAGGGTAGCATCCAAGCCCAGAGTGAACCGGGGTCCGGCAGCCGTTTTGACTTCGATCTGCTTTTACAGCCCAGTGCACTGGCGAAACCCATTGCCTCGCTGGCGGATATTACCTCTTTGAATCTGCTGGTGGTGGATGATAATGCCACTAGCAGGCAAGTGCTCCGCAGCCAGCTTGAACACTGGGGTGCCTCGGTGACGGATGCGGCCAGTGGCGCGCAGGCTTTGACGTTATGCCAGGCACACAGCAAGTTGGCTCCGGCCAACGCTACTGCAATTTCGCCTCCTTTTGATATCGCCTTGCTGGATATGCACATGCCGGGGATGAATGGGGCGGAGTTGGGGCAGCGCTTGAAAGCGGATCCTCGATTCAGTGCGATGCCCCTGGTGATGATGACGAGCATGGGCCACCGCGGCGATGCCAATCATTTTGCCGAGCTGGGGTTCTCGGCCTATTTCCCCAAACCGGTGACAACTGCCGATCTGTTTGTTGCACTGGCAGTTGTTGCTGCGGATGGGCCGGAGTTGCATCAGGCGAAACCGCTGGTAACGCGTCACTACCTCAAAACCTTGCGTTCCGACGTAGCTCCTTTTGATCCCCGTGCACCTATTGCCTGGCCGGAGCGTACCCGCCTTCTAGTGGTGGAGGATAATGCCGTTAACCTTGAAGTGACCAAAATGATGTTGTCCGAGTTGGGGCTGGTGGCCGATGTGGCGGGCAATGGCAAGGAGGCGTTGAAGGCGATTGCAGCCGCTGCAGGAACAGATCCTTATACAATGGTATTGATGGACTGTCAGATGCCGGAACTCGATGGGTATGAGGCAACCCGGTTGATCCGCGCAGGCCAAGCCGGGCCTGCCAATAGAGACGTCGTCATCGTAGCGATGACAGCTAATGCCATGAAAGGCGACGAAGAGCGTTGCCTGCAGGCAGGCATGGATGATTATCTTAGCAAACCATTAGATCTGGCGGAGTTATCGCGCAAGCTGCGGAAGTGGATTATTACGGGTGGTGACCAGGCAGACAATCGAATATCGCCCCCTGAGATTACTAATGAAAATGCTGATCCAGATTTTTTGGTCTGGGACGAGGCATCGGCCTTGCGTATGTTGAAAGGTAAGCGGGAGCGTTTGCGAATGTTGTTGCAAATTTTCTGTGACAGCTTGCCTGAGCGATTGGAGCAATTACAAAAGGCAATAGATGAATGGGATTTGCAGAAAATCGACGCCGTAGCTCACTCGGTAAAGGGCAGTGCGAGTCAATTGAAAGCGCCCAAACTGGATGAATGTGCCAGAGCATTAGAAACGGCCTCCAGAGAAAGAAATGCGCAGCTTGTTCAAACACTGTTACCGGAATTTAAACAGGCCTGTGATGAGTTGCTTCAGTATTTTTTGCAATTCCTGAAGCAAGAAAAAGACTATTGATCAAACCCTGGTTACTGGACTGGAATTGAAATTATTCCATTCGTTTATAAACGTCTCCGTTATAAATAACCGTTTTAAAATCTGTTAAAGGATAGATTCAGGTTTGATCGCGATTTTAGACCGCTCAAATGGTTCGTATGACTGTGACAAGAAAGGCCAAAAAAAAACTAATTAATAAAGCGTGAATATGAATATACATAAAACATGTGGTGCGTTTTTAGTTTGAGCTTTTAGTACAAAAATGGTCTTTTTTTCATATGTTTCTGCTTTGCAACGATATATTCGTTGCAGGACGATTTCCTGCCCTTTAGCTATCGCGTTAATACTTGTAGGTCAATATTCTTCATCTAGCCTTTTAATTACTAAAAGGAAAAATGCTTTTCATTGATCTAGGCATAATAGTCGCAGGGATGCAAAATATATGGTTGTCCTAAAAAAGATAGTTACATTTGTGCGCGAAAAACTAAACCAATTTTTCATTTCGTTGGTGTTTTTGTGTATCGCTAATGCTGCTTTTTCGGCCACCAAACTCACCTTTAACGGTACTCCAACAGTGACGGGCGGCGGTGGCCAGGGCACTACTGCATTGTGGGAAGATGTTGCAATAGTTAACGGTCAGTCCATTGATGCGGTTGTGACCATTGTGACGATTTCAACGGGATCGACGATCAATTTTGTGACTGCAGGTGACGATGCGCGCGCAGAATATAACTATGGATCAGCTGCCGGTACTTCAGTCGCTGCGCTCACTTATGCCTTTTATATCGCTGATACTTACAATACGGTGGGCGAGCAAGCCGTTACTATCGTTCCCTCAGCGGTGTTCAAGGATATTGATCAGCCTTCGGATGAAACGGTCATCGTCGCGTTAGATGAAGTTGCTTCCTATACTCGTGATACCCCTACAGATATTGTTGCGACGAGCGATGCAACTTCAATCACATTTACCTCAACAGGAGATGGCGTTGCGACAGATAAAAATCTCGCTGTGCAGATTGACTTTAATCCTGTCCCGCAAATAAATGTCCAATTTTCAATTACGAGTTCAACCCGCTTCTTCGATTTTGACGGTGATGTGGATTTTGTTTTTGATTCACCCAATAAAACCACTTCCGATGTGACACCACCGGCCATACCCACCGTGGTGTCGCAAACAACAAATAACACCACACCAACGCTTTCCGGAACGGCAGAAGCATTCAGTACCCTGACCATCGCCGTTGGTGGCGCAACGTATGAGGTGCTGGCAGAATCCAATGACACCTGGAGCTTGGATACCAGTACCGCAACACCGACCTCCGGAGCGTTTAGCCCTGACGTCAATGGAACGAACGAAGTTTCGATTACGAGTGCCGATGCGGCCGGCAATACCGCCAACGATGGCACTTCAAATGAATTGACAATCGATACCACGGCACCCGACGTTGCCATTCAAAATGCACCGGCGATCGTGAATTCGGTAGACCCGTTTGAGGTGACGGTGCAGTTCACGGAAACAGTGACTGGTTTTGTCGCCGGAGATGTATCGGTGGGTAATGGAACGGTAACGAATTTTACCGCAGTCGATGGTGATACCTATACGGTGGAAATCACTCCGGATGGTGTCGGCGATGTTACGGTCGATGTGGCATCAGCCGTGGCACAGGATGCCGCCACTAACGACAATACCGCTGCTACCCAGGTGAGTACTACCTACGATGCAGTTGCGCCAACGGTTGCAATTCAAGGTGCACCAACAATTGTGAATTCCACCACCCCGTACAATGTGACCGTGCAATTCAGCGAAACGGTAACCGGATTTGTAGCCGGCGATGTGACCGTAGGAAACGGTTCAGTAACGGACTTCACTGCCGTTGATGGGGATACCTATACGGTAGAGATTACACCCAATGGTGCTGGAAATATTACCATTGATGTGGCATCAGCCGTGGCGCAGGATGCGGCGGCTAACGATAACACGGCTGCAACCCAGGTCGGCACAACATACGATATTGTTCCACCGTCCGTTACTATACAAAATGCCCCCGCCATTGTTAATTCTGCTGATCCGTTTGACGTCACGGTTCAATTCAGTGAAGACGTGACCGGATTTGTTGCCGGGGACATTACTGTGGGTAATGGTGCCGTAACCAGCTTTACAGCGGTAGACGCTGATACCTACACCGTAGAGATTACCCCCAATGGCGCCGGCGACGTCGCCATTGATGTGGCATCGGCCGTGGCGCAGGATGCGGCCAACAATAACAACACGGCTGCAACGCAAACCAGCACAACATACGATGTCGTGCCACCCACGGTCGCCATCCAGAGCGCACCGGCGATCGTGAACTCCGAAGATCCGTTTGATGTAACGGTCCAGTTTAGTGAAGTCGTGACCGACTTTGTGGCCGGGGATGTCACCGTAGCGAACGGGACGGTAACCAATTTCACTGCGGTTGATGGTGATACCTATACGGTGGAAGTGACTCCCAGTGGAACCGGTGACCTTACGATTGATGTAGCCTCCGCAGTGGCGCAGGATGCAGCCGGTAACGATAACACCGCAGCGACACAAGTCAGCACAACTTACGATGCTGTGCCTCCCACGGTCGCTATCCAGAATGCGCCCAACATAGTGAACACCGCCGACCCGTTCGATGTGACAATTCAATTCAGTGAAGTGGTGACCGGATTTGTAGCCGGAGATGTTGCTGTAACTAATGGCTCGGTAACGGCGTTCAGCGCCATCGATGGAGATACTTATACCGTCGAAGTCACACCCAGCGGCGCAGGAGACATTGCAATTGATGTCGCATCGGCAGTGGCACAGGACGCAGCTAGCAACGACAATACGGCGGCTACGCAGGCCAGCACAACCTACGATATTGTTTCACCAACGGTGGCGATTCAAGGCGCACCGGCAACCGTAAACTCGCTGGATCCATTTAATGTGACGGCCCAATTCAGTGAATCAGTCACCGGGTTCGTTGCTGGGGATGTGGTTGTATCCAACGGTACAGTGACGGCCTTTACCGCTGTGGATGGGGATACCTATACGGTCGAAATCACACCCAGCGGAGCCGGAGACCTGACAATCGATGTGCCGCTTGCAGTGGCGCAGGATGCTGCCGGTAACGATAATACGGCGGCTGCGCAGGTGAGCGCACCGTACGATTCTGTGCCTCCCTCAGTGGCCATTCAGGGCGCTCCAGCCACATTTATTCCCAATGACCCGTTCAGCATCCAGGTTCAATTCAGCGAAGACGTGAGTGGATTTATTGCTGCTGACATGGTTGTTACCAACGCTTCGATCAGTTCTTTTACCAGCGTTAATGCTTCTACTTATAACGTTCAGATTACGCCTAGTGGTGCAGGTAATATCTCAGTTGATGTGCCGTCCGCCGTGGCTCAGGATGCGGCAAATAATGATAACACTGCAGCGTCGCAGGCAGTGGTTCTGATTGACACCGATGGCGACGGCCTATCGGATGATGATGAAGGAATGGGAGATAGTGACGGCGACGGCATCCCGGATCATCTGGATACGTCCATCGACGAAGATAACGATGGTGTACCGGATATTCTTGAAAGTAATGCGGATAACGACGGCGATAGTTTAGGAAACGCCTTTGATACCGACAGTGACAACGATGGACTGCCGGATGCTTTGGAAGCGGGGCTGAGCGGCGTCGACACCGACAATGATGGCATCGACGATATCATGGATATTGATCAGACATCAGGTCCGGATACGAACAGCGACGGCATTGATGATAATTATGTTTTACCCGATACGGACCTGGATGGCATAGCAGATTACATCGACCAGGACAGTGATAATGACGGTATTCCGGATGCACTTGAAGCAGGGCTCACTGGCGTCGACACCGATAGCGATGGTATCGACGACATCATGGATGCCGATCAAACGCTGGGCCCCGATCTTAATAATGACGGTATAGATGATAACTTTACGTTCCCCGATACGGATCTGGATGGCATTGCTAATTACCTGGATCCTGACAGTGATAACGACGGCATACCCGACATCCTTGAATCAGGTATCTCCGGAGTGGACACCGATCTCGATGGTATTGATGATGTGTTTGATGTTGACCAGACCGGTGGGTTCGACACCAACAATGATGGTATTGACGATGCTGTAACTCTGTCTGATGTCGACAACGACGGTATTGCCGACGCTATTGATGCAGATTCGGATAATGACGGGTTACCGGATGCGTTAGAAGCGGGGCTGTCAGGCATCGACACGGACAGCGATGGTATCGACGATATTATGGATGTCGATCAGACCTTTGGTGATGATCTGAATAACGACGGAATCGATGACGCATACAGCCCGGTGGATACTGACCAGGACGGCCAGGCGGACCTGGTTGACACTGACAGTGATAACGATGGTATTACAGACTTGATAGAAGTGTCGGCATCCGGGTCTGACGCTGACGACGATGGTATTGACGACGATTTCGATGTGGATGTAACTACCGGCAATGATCTGAATAATGATGGTGTTGATGATGCTGTTGCTGCACTGGATAGCGATGGTGACGGTACGCCGGATTATCTGGATTTGGACAGCGATAACGATAGTTGGAACGACATTTCCGAAGCGGGTTTGGTGGACACCGATGAAAACGGATTACTTGATAGCGGCGATAGCGTGGTTGTTAGTGAAGCCGACAGCGATGGTGATTTGATTCCGGATAGGCTGGATGTGGATTCCGATAACGATGGCACCAACGATATTGACGGGACTGCTTATTGGTATCTTGATGAGGACCTGGACGGTCGTATTGACCTTGTGCAGGATACGGACTCCGACGGTATTCCTGATGTGACCGATGGTTTAACCAATGATTTCGGAACGGCGCCCGATTCCGATAACGACGGCGTGCCCATTCCGTTGGATGGTGATGACGATAACGATGGCATCAGCGATGTTGTTGAAGGCTCTTTGGACAGCGATCTGGACGGAGTGGTCGATTCCCAGGATCCGGACAGTGATAACGACGGTATACCGGATTGGCAGGAGGCGCCCGGGATCGTGGCCTCCGGGTCGGATCTGGATCACGACGGCATCGACGATGTATACGATGTCGACCTGGTCGGCGGGTTGGATGTCAATGGTGATGGAATAGCGGATCAGTTTGATGGGGTGGATACAGATTCAGATTCACTACCCAACTACAGGGATTCAGACAGCGACAACGATGGCCTTTCCGATTCCCTTGAAAGTGGTCTTCACGAACCATTGGGCACCGACAGTGATGGGGATGGCATAGACGACCGGTACGATGTCGACATCACCGGTGGAACCGATTTGGATAATGATGGTATCGATGATGTTGCGTTGATCGATAGCGACAGCGATGGTGACGCCGATTACCTGGACACCGATAGTGATGGGGACGGCACTCCGGACAGTGAAGAAGAGTTAGCCGATTCTGACGGTGATGGTATTCCTGATTACCTGGATGTATCAAGCGACGAAGATGGTGATGGCATACCGGATATCATAGAAGGCAATTCGGATACGGACGGTGATGGTCTTGTGGATGCACTGGATTCCGACGCGGACAATGATGGTATTTCCGACCGGTTTGAAGCTGGGCTGTCGGGTGTGGATTCCGATAATGATGGCATTGATAATGTGTTTGATGTCGACTTTACCGGTGGCAACGATAGCAATAACGATGGCATTGATGACGCAGCGGTGCTTCGGGATACGGATAATGATGGCATAGTCGATAACTACGATCTGGATTCCGATGGTGATGGCTTGCCCGACAGTTGGGAGGCGGGTCTGACCGGATTGGATACCGATAATGATGGCATTGACGATGCGATGGATGTGGATGTTACCCAAGGTAGTGATCTGAATAACGATGGTATTGATGACAACTTTGCGCTAGCGGATAACGATTTGGATGGCGTGCCCAATTATCGTGATACGGATAGCGATAATGACGGTGTTGCAGATCTTTTGGAATCATTACTGAGTTCAGCGGATAGCGATCTTGATGGTATTGTTGATGCTATCGACGTCGATCAGACCGGCGGCAACGATAGCAATAACGATGGCATTGATGATGCTTTGGCTGCTGTAGATAGCGACCTGGACGGTGTGGCCGATTATCTTGATCTGGACTCCGATAATGATGGCGTGCTGGATATTATCGAATCCGGGCATGTTGACCTGGATAAAAATGGTCTACTGGATGTGTCTGATAGCGTGTTCTTCATAGAAAATGATCTGGACGGCGATGCGATTCCGGATCGCATTGATCTTGATAGTAATAACGACGGTAACTTCGATATTTTATCAACCTCTTTGTTCCAGTTGGATCGCAATTCAGATGGCCGGATTGATGTAACGTTTGACGCTGATGGTGATGGCATTGATGACCTGGCAGACGAGGAGAGTTCACTCCATGGGACGTTGGCTGATCCGGATGGAGACGGGATTCCCAGCGCCATTGACGCTGATGATGACAATGATGGTCTTAGCGATATTCTCGAAGGCGATGGTGACAGTGACGGCGATGGCTTGATTGATCGGTTGGATCGTGACAGTGATAACGACGGTATTCCTGACCGTGTTGAATTTTACGGCAACATCAGATTGTCCGGTTTGGATGCAGACTTTGATGGTATAGATGACGTATTCGACGCGGATCTTACCGGTGGAGTAGATCTCGACCTGGATGGCATTGTTGATTCGAGCATTAGTATTGATATCGATGGCGACGGCGTTCCGAATCACCTGGACATAGACAGTGACAATGACGGCATCAGCGATACCAGCGAAGCGATTTTGGTCGTGCTTTCCGGGTTGGATTCTGATCTTGATGGCATTGACGATAGTCTTGATGTTGATTTGCAGGGCGGTGCAGACGAAGACGGCGACGGCATATCCGATGCGCTAGTCAGTTTTGCGGATATTGATAGCGATGGATTGCCTGCGTTTCTCGATAATGACAGTGATGGCGACGGTTTCACGGATGATCAGGAGCAAGGTGATTTCAATAACGATGGAATACCCGATTCAGAGCAGGGCCAAGAAGAAATTGAAACTTCGCTGGAAGGTCACGGTGGCGCATTTGCAAGCTTATGGATGTTGCTTTTGTTGATGTTCATTCCGCTGAGAAATAGAAAAGGAAGACAGCATTGAAATTATTTACCAATATATCGTTAAGCGGGATTGCGCTAGGTTTATTCGTTAACGTGGCTCAAGCTGATGGAGAATCCTGTCAATCTTTCAGTGAAAGCTGGGAACTGCGCAACTGTTGGTATTTGGGTGTCGGCCTGAATATAAGTGATCTGAAGCCGGATTCCAGCAAAACCAGTTGGGAAGTGACGGATGATAGTGATCAAGGTTTTAGCTTGCACTTGGGTGTGAATTTAACACATCACGTTTTCACGGAATTGAGTTACAGCGATCTGGGCGAGTCCACTCTGGAGAGCCGCAATCCGTTTATTACGAATAAAGAATTCATTAGCTATAAAGTGCCGGCACTGTGGCTTGGTTATTATCTTCGTGGTTATGAAGAAAGTCGAGACTGGGACATCTATGTGAAGGTGGGAGTCGGTGGTATCACGAACGACAGTTCAAGTGAATTGTTGCCGTATAAGGAGCAAACATCCTGGCAGTTAGCGCTTGCCGTTGGCGCAGAATATAAGCTGAGTGAGCACTGGGATGCGCGGCTTTCATTTTTTAGTTTTGATGAAGATGCGCGAGGTGTCGGCCTTTCACTAACAAGGGATCTTGTATTTTAACCAGTAGTGACGAGTAACATTGGGTAAGCAATAAGCTGTTTATGACTTTTTAGCATAAACCGTTTTATCGACGTTTTTTATATCGGCTATGAATCAGACAGTTAGCATTAGAACAGTAAAAAAAAGCATTAGCGACGGGGTATCCATGCCATATCAATCCTTTGCTGACCCTCTCATGTATTAGACTGTAAATTAATCAATAAGGAATTGTTTTAACGATCCTAAACGGATTATTGAATGGCGATTTTAGTAGGTAAGTGATCATGGAAGGTAGTAAAAACGATACTCAGGTGCAGGACGCAAAAGCAGCCGTCCAAGAAGAGTTGCAGGTGAATGTCGATGATCCGGTGTCGATGAGTGCATGGCAATCCCCGGTCAAATTGGATTTAGACGCAAGGGAATCCGAGGTAAACCATGCCATATTGCAAACCTATGATTCGAAAGAACTGGATTTGGAAGAATTGGAAGTTAATGCCATTGATTCCAATGAAGATGAATCCGACGACGAAAGCCAGGAAGAGTCGGCGTCAGAAAATAGTCTGGACCTAAGCAATACGTCGAGGAAAACACAATCTGAAGATGCCGAGGGTCTTCAATCCCAAGAATCTGAAAACCAATCTGAAAGCAGTTCTTCTAGTTCCGATGCCGATTCATCATCCAATACTCCTGTAGATACCCAAAGCCGTTTTGATCCAGATCTAGATGAAGACGATGATGCGTTTAATGTAGAGGGTTTGTTTGCTTCGTCTGTCGGGTTGGTTAATTCGAATGTTACGGTTGGCGTGACGGATGAAAGCACAGAAGAACCATCGGAAGAAGTTTTATCCAGTACAACCGAAAGTGATAGTGAACGTGATAACACGTCCGCAAATGAAGATCCTGAAATCATTCTGTCCTTGGATGATGAAGGCAATTTAACCAATCAAACCGTAGATAGAAATGATGCGTTAGATTCCTCCGATAATCAATTTGATAGCGTAATAGTGGGTAGTCCGGATTCGATATCTCCTCCTCAAATAACACTTTCAGTCTCACCTACTTCTGGAACCGTAGAACAAAATGGTTTTTTTACGCTGGATATATTAAACGATTCCGGCGATATCCGGATTCAGAATGTCACCATTATTAACAGCCTTGATCTGGATGGAAAGGGCGTTGTTTCGATTACCGATAACCAGATTTCTTATGATCCAGGAAATGCCTTTGATTATCTGCCAGAAGGCCAATCTGAAAACGTTGTAATTCGGTTTATAGCAACTGATGTGCAGGGAAACAGTGTCGAGTCTGCGGCGACTATCGAAGTGACTGGCACTAATGATGCACCGGTTCTTGGCTTGGGATCCGGTACCACCGATCAAGATACAACTTTGGCGCTGGATGTGTTGGCGAGCGCCAGCGATCCCGAGGATGACGTATTAACACTTTCGAATGTCTCCCTCGATTCCGGATTGGGATCGGTTTCAATCATTAACAATGAGTTGGTTTACGATCCTGCGGGTAATTACGATGGCTTGAACGATGGTCAAAGTGCCGAAGTTGTTGTTTCGTACACGGTAACGGACGCCACTGGTGAGACAAGTCAATCTACGGCCACTATTTCAGTTACCGGCACAAACGATGCGCCAGTACTCGGCTTGGTGTCTGGTACCACCGATCAGGATACAACATTGACGGTCGATGTATTGGCCGGTGCTGTCGATCCGGAAGGCGAAATTTTAACTTTATCAAATGTGTCTTTGGATTCCGGATTGGGGTCGGTTTCAATCGTTAACAATGAGCTGGTTTACGATCCAGCCGGCAACTACGACAGCTTGGCTGACGGTCAAAATGCTGAAGTCGTTGTGTCCTACACAGTCACAGATGCTACCGGAGAAACAAGTCAATCTACGGCGACGATCTCGGTCACTGGCACAAACGACGCGCCGGTACTTGGAGTGGTGTCTGGTACCACCGATCAAAATACGGCTTTGACGGTCGATGTGCTGGCGAGTGCCAGCGATCCGGAAGGGGATGTTTTAAGTCTATCGAATGTGAGTTTGGACTCGGGTTTAGGATTGGTGTCCATTGTTGACAATGAACTGGTTTACGATCCTGCCGGCAACTACGACAGCTTGGCTGGCGGCCAAAGTGTGGAAGTGGTTGTCTCCTATACGGTCACTGATGCGACTGGAGAAACAAGTCAATCGACGGTATCGATTTCAGTAACGGGTGCGAATTATGCACCGGTACTCGCGGTGGTATCGGATACCACCGATCAAGATACGACTTTGACGGTGGATGTGTTGGCAGGTGCCAGTGACCCTGAAGGTGATGTGTTAACTGTTTCGAATGTGGTGATCGATTCCGGGTTGGGTTCAGTTTCAATCGTTAACAATGAATTGGTTTATGACCCAGCCGGTAATTACGACGGATTGGCGAGTGGTCAGAGTGCTGAAGTTGTAGTGACATACACGGTTACTGATGAAGGAGGAAATAGTGTTGATTCTACTGCGACCATTTCGGTAACGGGCACAGATGATGCGCCGGTTCTGGGAGTGGTTTCCGGCACCACCGATCAAGATACAAGTTTGAC